>Ga0075435_100002978_pt1 | contig 11386 bp, 8 predicted proteins | sample RhiMethybrSRZTD4_FD_75302 | JGI IMG/M metagenome (GOLD analysis project Ga0075435, IMG submission 75302) | Populus rhizosphere microbial communities from Tennessee, USA - Rhizosphere MetaG P. TD hybrid SRZTD4 | ecosystem: Host-associated > Plants > Roots > Rhizosphere > Soil | place: USA... | reverse complement strand
ATCACGCGCGGTGATCGTGGAATGCTGTTGCTTGAGTCTGATGGCAAACCGGTTTACGTCGAAACAGCCGCGCGCGAGGTTTATGACGTCACCGGCGCCGGCGACACTGTGATCGCCGCACTTGCTGCAGCGCTTGCGACCGGTGCGACGATACTCGAGGCGGCCGCGCTTGCGAACCACGCTGCGGGAGTCGTCGTGGGCAAAGTGGGGACTGCCACAGCTACAGCCGCCGAATTATTAGATACATTTGAACCCGCATAAGACGGATCAGAGATGTTAGGCAAGACCCTCCGCAACTATCGCATCACGGAGAAGCTCGGCGTGGGCGGGCAAGGGGCGGTTTACAAGGCGACCGACATCAAACTCGGCCGGCCAGTGGTCATCAAAGTGATCCCACCTGAGCTGAGTGCCAAAGAAGCAAATCTCAAACGATTCGAACGCGAAGCACGGCTCGCCTCATCGTTGGACCATCCAAACATCTGCACCATCTTCGATCTCGATGAGGTTGACGGCGTTCACTACATCGCAATGCAGTTTGTCGAAGGCAAGAACGTGCGGCAGCTCGTCGCCGGGCGTCCACTCGAATTGAAAACGGCGCTCAAGATCGGCTTGCAAGTCGCCGACGCCCTCGCGGCGGCGCACAGTCGCGGCATCATTCATCGCGACATCAAGTCAGGCAACGTGATGGTTACCGCGGCCGGCCAGGTAAAAGTGCTGGACTTCGGATTGGCAAAACTCCTCGACGACACTGAAGCTGCAACCTCAGGCATTCATCGCACTGAGCTCACCGAAGTCGGCGTGCCGTACGGCACCGCGACATATGCCGCACCGGAACAAGCCCGCGGTGACCGCGTCGACAAACGTGCTGACATCTTCTCGCTCGGCGTTTTGCTTTACGAAATGCTCACCGGCACGTGGCCGTTTCGTGGCAAGACAACCATCGATGTGCGCCACGCAGTGCTGCACGATGCCCCGCGACCGGTTTCCGAGTTGCGGTCGAGCCAGATTCCACCACGGTTGCAACAGATCATCGACAAGGCGCTCGCAAAAGAGCCGAAAGATCGTTTTCAAAACATGGGCGACTTTCGCAACGAGCTGCGGCAGGTGCTCCAGGAAGTTGACGCGACCGGCGGCGAATATCAAAGTGTAACTCCGGAGCCGCCACGGCACTTAGCTGGAGCCAACCCGGTGTCGCGTGCGATGCGTTGGCTGAAGTCGATCACGCGGACCGAATCTCCAACTACCTCGCCAAACCTCTCGCGCTCGAAGCAAACGATTCACGAAACTCCATTCACAACTGTCGCGGATCAGGAAAAGAAGAGCCTCGCGATTCTCTGTTTTCGAAACTTGAGTAACGATCCGGCTTCGAGTTTCTACGAGTTCTCGCTTGCTGACGCAGTCATCACCGAACTGGCGCGCGTGCGATCGTTGGTCGTGCGACCTTCGTCGGTGATTGCGAGATATCAGGGCCAGCAGAGAGATCCGCGCGAGATTGGAAAAGAGTTAAGTGTGAGTGCGGTTTTGACCGCAGGCTTCATTCACGCGGGCGAACACTTTCGTGTGACCGCGCAACTGATCGACGTCGCTTCGGGTGAGTTGTTGTGGAGCGATCGAATCGACACTGCGGCGTCAGACATCATCGTGCTACAAGACACGATTGCACAGCGAATCGTCGAAGGGTTGCGCGTCGAACTCACTCCCGCCGAGCAGCACGGAATCGGCAAGGCCGCGACGCAGAATCCAGCCGCTTACGAGCAATACCTGCGCGGCCGCGATCTGTTTGCTCGTTTCATCTTTCGCACCTTGTCGCCCGAAGACTGTGACGAAGCGATCGCGCACTTTCAACGTGCCATCCAACTCGATCCAGACTTTGCGTTGGCCCACGATGGTCTCGGTGCGTGTCACGTGAACCGCGTGTTCAAGGGATTTGGTGGCGCTGAAGACTATGAGCGCGCCGAAGCTGCGTTCACCCGGGCGCTGGCGCTCGATGCGAATCTGTTTGAAGCGCGCATGTTGATGGTGTTTGTTTACTTGTGGCGCGGCCAGAAACAGAAGGCGCATGATGAAGTCAATCGTGCGCGACGGGAAGCGCCGAATGAACCGGTGGTCCATTTCGTCAAGGCGCTGCTGCATCGACTCGATGGCGAGTATGGCCGGGCGTTACGTAGCTATGATCGTTTAGTACGTCTCGATCCTGCGGCGCACGTCGTTGCAAGTTACAGCCGTGCGCTGGTCCACATGTACATGGGCCACTTCGACGAAGCATTTCGACAACTCGACAATGCGGGTGAACCTGACAACGCCCTGGTGCGTACTTTTCGCGCGCTGGTCTTGTACTACACGGGTCAAACCGACGCGGCGGCGGAATTGATGAGAGACGTTGTTGAGAAGCATCCAAACATGCACGGGATACGGCCGTTTATGGCGATGTTCCTCAGCGCGCAAGGCAAGCACGATGAGGCGTTGATGCAACTGACACCGGACGTGAAACGAAATGGCGAGGTTGATGCTGACATTAGTTATTCGATCGGGTCGGTATACGCGCTCGAAGGATTGCGGGCCGAGGCGTTTGAGTGGCTGGAGCGTTCGATATCGCTCGGTAATGCGAATCTGCCGTGTTTTCAGAACGACCCGAATTGGGCGTCGCTGCGCGAGGACCCACGGTTTGTTGAGTTGATGGGAAGAGTTTAGCCGCGGATTAGGCGGATTTAAATCCGGATTTATCCGTGTCATCCGTGGCTCGTTTTTGTCGAAGCCTATGTACAAAAAGAAAAATTTGCTGCTGGCCTACTTTCTTCTGTTCTGCATGTCGTCCGCGGTCGCGCAGCAACAAACGGCGGCGCCGCGAACACTTCCAGAGTTGCGATCCAAGATCTCAGAGGTCCTCGCCAAACCTGAGCTTGCCCCCGCAATGGTTGGCATCCGAGTAGTCTCGCTCGACACAGGCAAAGTTCTTTTTGAAGAGAACGCCACCAAACTCCTGCGACCAGCTTCGAACATGAAGCTTTACACCGTCGCAACAGCCCTCGACCGCTTATCACCCGATTATCACTTCGTAACTTCTGTCTACGCTGCTTCGAGGCCAGATGCTGCTGGTGTGGTTCACGGCGATCTGACAATCTACGGCCGAGGCGATCCGTCACTCGCCGCGCGTTTCAACAACGGCGATTACTTCAAAGCTATCGACGATCTCGCCACGCGTATCGTGGCTGCGGGTGTGAAGCGTGTCGAAGGCGACCTCGTCGGCGATGAGACTTATTTTGTTGGACCAAAATACGGCTCAGGCTGGGCGTGGGAAGACCTCACCTGGTACTTCGGCGCGGAAGTTACACCACTCACCGTCAATGACAATGCGCTCGATCTCTTCATCAAGCCTGGTCCGTCTGCCGGACAACCCGCCGTGATCACAACCGGTCCGCCTGATCCACTGCTGACGATTGTCAACAAAGTCATCACGTCCGCAAAAGGTTTACGGCGAGAGATCTCGATTCATCGCGGCCTCGGTGAAAACACGATCACGATCACCGGTACGATTCCGCTCGAAGATCGGGGTTACAGCAGCAGCATCGGCATCTCGCACGCGGCGATGCTCTTTGTCTATTTGCTCCGCACGTCGCTGGCGCAAAAAGGTGTAGTGATTACCGGTAAGTCGCGAACCACGGGTGAAATAAGCCAGCCGGCACTGATCTCGGCAGTGCCAATCTCCGGAACAAACGGCACACCGCAAAACGAGATCGCCACCTTGCAATCACCGCCGTTGAGTTTGATCGCAGCGCAAACTTTGAAGCCGAGCCAGAACCTTTACACTGAACTCATTCTGCGCACGCTGGGCAAGGTCAGCTCACCGCCGGCAACTACATCGAGCCTCGGGCAAACGTCGGAACAGCTTGGCCTGGAGGCAGTGAAGTCGTTTTTGAAAACTGCCGGTATACCACCTGAATCCCTGATTCTTGACGACGGCTCTGGTCTCTCCCGCGACGACATGATCACCGCCGAAGCGTCAGTGCAGTTGCTGACGTTTATGAGCAAGCATCGTTACGCGAATGTCTTTCGCGACGCGCTGCCAATCGCGGGTGTCGATGGAACACTGCGCAATCGCATGCGCGGCACGCCTGCCGAAAAAAATGTGCGTGCAAAGACGGGTTCGTTGAGTTCGGCGGCGAGTTTGGCTGGTTATGTCACGACTGCCGCGGGCGAGAAGCTCGCATTCTCGATCATGGTCAATAACTATCCACGGGATGCTGAGCCGCGGACGCTGTGTATTGATCCGATTGTGGTGTTGCTCGCTTCGTACGCGGGCAAGCCGCAGAATCCATAGATTACACAGATGCACCCGCAATTCACGAAATTCCACGGTCTTGGAAACGACTATCTTGTAATCGAAGCAGAGCAAATTGCTGCAATTGACGATCTCGGCGAGTTCGCCCGTCGCATTTGTAATCGTCACTACGGCGCCGGCGCCGATGGCATCGCTGTGATCTCGAAGTCTGAGACTGATACCGCAGATTTCAATTGTCGCATTTTCAATCCCGATGGAAGTGAAGCAGGACTTTCGGGCAATGGAACTCGCTGCGCCGTCGCTTATCTCTACTACAAGGGTCTTTGGAGCAAAGACCAGCTACGACTGAGTACGCGCAGCGGGTTGAAACGCTATTTCCCGCGTGGACAAGTTGGGCCAGGTAAGTTCTTGTTCGAGTCAGAGTTGGGCCAACCACGATTCGATTCCGAGTCGATACCGATGTCGATCACGCCGCCAGTCGACAAGGTGATCGGTTATCCGTTGCTGGTGGATGGCGAGCGCATTCCGATCACGGCGACACAGGTGGGAAATCCCAATTGCTGCATTTTCGTCGAGGACTTCGACGCGTTGGATTGGCGAAAGATCGGGAAGGCGATTGAGGTCCACCCGCAGTTTCCAGATAGAACGAACGTGGTTTTCGTGCGCGTAGCGCGAAGAGACTTGATCGAGTTGCGGATCTGGGAGCGCGGCGTTGGTGAAACGACTGCGTCGGGCACATGTTCGTGCGCCGGTGCGGTGGCGGCCATGATCGACGATAAGGCTGACCGCTACGTGACGGTCGTGATGGAAGGCGGTGAGGTGAAGATCCACTGGCGCCCAGATGGCGAAGTTGTAATCACGGGAACAGCTGAAGTAGTCTATGCGGGCCAATGGCTACAGGATATTAGCCACGGATAACACGGATAATTACGGATTAAATCAGTATTTATCCGCGTCATCCGTGGCTAAATTCAACTGTATGAACAGACTCTCTCCCATTATTCTGGCCATTTTAATCACGACCGCCTGCGGCGGTAAGGTGGTCACCAAAACCGAGGCCAAACGCCCCGATCCGCCGAAACCTCCATCGTCTGTCCCAGCGTGGCTCGGCAACGCCTCACGAAATTTCTACGGCACCGGCCCATGGTCCAACAGCCCTTTGGAAATCGTCTGGGAATTCCAGACCAAATACATCACCGGCCGCTTGCACGAAGATCCCTGGGGAGGCTCGAGCTGGCCCGGACAGCCTTCAGTGGATGAAAGCCACGTCTATTTTGGTTCAGCCGACGGCCATCTCTACTGTCTCGACAAGCGCGACGGCAGTCTGGTTTGGAGTTACAAAGCGGAAGACAGCCTCAAAACCACACCAGCAATCGCCGGTGACCGCCTAATCGCCAGCGGTCTCGATCATTACATCTACTGCGTCGACAAACGCACCGGGTCACTCCTTTGGAAATTCAAAACAGGCTTTGAAGTGGATTGCTCTGCCGCCGTGATCGGTGGCCGAGTTTACTTCGGCGGTGAGGATGGATTCTTTTACAGTCTGAACCTCAACGACGGCTCACTGATCTACAAAACCGAACGACTCGGCTCCATGGAAGGCAGTTTCTCAGTCGTCGATGATCGGGCTTACGTCGGAACTGAACAAGGCGATCTGTTTTGTCTCAACCTCGCCGACGGCTCAACTGTTTGGAAGGCGCGCATCGGCGCTGACTCGGATTCGACTCCCGCTGTTTACGAAGGCAAGGTCTATACGGCCGCGGAAAATGGGTTCGTCTATTGTTTCAGCCAAACGAATGGAGAGCTCATCTGGAAATACAAAGCCCTGGGCGGAATCGGCAAGGAGAAGAGCGGCTTCTGGGCGAGCCCGATCGTGGCGAATGGAAGGGTGCATATCGGTTCAAGCAACGGTTATCTCTATTGCCTGACGGCTGATAAAGGCGAAGTCGTTTGGCGTTACCGCGCCCGTGGGCAGATCTGGGGAACGTCGCCGCTTGTTGACGGTCGGTTGGTGTTTGGTGATAAAGCGGGCTGGCTGCATTCGATTTCCGCCGCAGATGGACAAGCGATCAGTGAGTTGAAGATTGGTGATAATATCAATGCGACGCCGGCCATTCTCGACGGTCGGATTTACATCGGCGCGTTCAATGGGAAGCTTTATAGTTTGAAGTAACTTGCTCGTCTATCTGGTCGACAACACAGTTGATGGTCAAGGCGCAAGCCCGCGGGAGATCCGCGCGGTGCTTGGTCGTTTGATTCCCGGCATCGAAATCCTCACAGAACCGTTTCACAGCGTATCGCTCGAGAGAGTTCGCAGTCTGCGCCCGTCGCACATCATCCTGAGCGGGCAGAGTCATCCGTGGGATCAGTACTCGCCGGAGTCGCTCGCCGGAGTTCTTGAAGTCATCAAGCATGCGAGCCAGCCGATTCTTGGCGTTTGTGGTGGTCATCAACAGATTGCGCTGGCTTACGACGCGGAAGTCGGGTTGATGGAGCGACTCGAACCCGGCGAGGGTTACGAAGGCGCGAAGCGTGAGCGCGGCTTCTTTCCGATCGAAAACACTGGCGATGGCTTGTTCAAGGGTATGCCTTCAACGATCACCGTCTGGCATTCACACCGCGACGAAGTCAAGCAGTTGCCCGACGGATTTCGCCAGACTGCCACCAACGAGACGTGCAGGATTCAGGCGATGCAGCAGAAGGGCCGGCGCGTTTACGGCGTTCAATTCCATCCCGAGCTTTTCGATGAGGAGCATCCCGAAGGCCGGAAGATCGTCGAAAACTTCCTCGCTTTATAAAACCAGCCGCGGATAACGCGGATTTCATTACTGATCTGCGCAAATCTGTCCAAAATCCCTCTAATCTGCGGCTAAATATCTGGAAATTATTTCACAAATGTAACGTTCCCGCCTGGACTCTTTACAAATCAGTGTGGTAGCCTCGTCGGCACTGGAATAACGAGCGAAATGCTCGTTTTTTAGTTTTAGCCAATCAGATCTTTCAGCGCACCGCATCAAGGATGCCAGCCCCCAACCTCGGCTGACTTTAATCAGACTCCTAGAGCCAGGGGACGAGTCATAGGAAAGAACGGACTCGCGCAGGACGCTGAAGAGCAGGCAATAACATCGGACAGGAGACCCGAATTGAAAGTTCATTCTATCCTTCGCGGAAGTGCGCTTATCGCTTTCGTACTTCTGACTAGCTCTTTGATCTTCTCTGCCAGAACTCTTTCGGCGGAAACTCTTTCTACCCAAACCCAACAACAACTCGACGTTCCTTCCAAAGGAACCTTAGGCGAGACCATCGCTGCTGAAGAAGCCTACGTTCTGCCGCCGGCTCCCTACGTCGCTACCGCATACAGTCTGCGCGGACGTACTGCAAGCGGCCGTCCCGTCGCGAAAGGGCTAATCGCAGCCGACCCGCGGCATTTGCCTTTAGGCTCGCGAGTTCGTATTGAAGCGGGCACATACAGCGGCGATTATCTCGTGGCTGACACCGGTTCTCTGGTGCGTGGTCGTCGCATCGATATCTGGACACCCACCTCGCGCGAAGCAATGCGTTTCGGGCGCCGCGTCGTGAAGTTGACTGTCCTCAGTCTCGGCCGCAAGCGTTAACCACAAAAAAGCACAAACTTAAAGCCACAAAAAGCACAATGAATCATTTTGTGCTTTTTGTGGCTACTTATATTTTGGGCCTCTTTGTGGCAAGATGCGGTCAAATGTCGCAACAACAGATCCCTATCGCGGAGCCACTCGTCCAAGTCAAACGAGGAGCGATAACTGAATCTCGCCATCGTGGTCATATCGTCGTTCTCGAGCCTGATGGAAACATAGTCGGTTATGCAGGCTCGCCACATACCGTCACCTTCTTGAGATCTTCCGCAAAGCCATTCCAGGCGATGCCGCTGCTTGTCTCTGGCGCGGCAGAGAGATTCGGCTTTACCGACAGGGAAGTCGCGCTCGCATGCGGTTCGCATAATGGCGAACCGATCCACACAGAGTTGGCGGCGTCGATGTTGCGAAAGATTGGCTTGGGACCTGAAGAATTGAAATGCGGTGTGCACGAGCCTTACAGCGCGGAAGCTGCCGCCGAGCTTCGTGCACTCGGTGAAGCGCCAAACGTGTTGCAGAACAACTGTTCCGGCAAACACGCCGGCATGCTTGCGGTGGCGAAACATCTGGGCGCTCCGATTGAAAACTACGACAGCCCCGAGAATCCGGTGCAGTTGGCTATTGCTGAGACGATCTCGAAGTTTTCAGGTGTGCCGGTTACAGACCTCGCAGTTGGTGTCGACGGCTGTGCAGCGCCGATCTTTGGGATTACAGTGAAAGCGATGGCTTTGGCGTATGCCAGGTTGGTATCGCCGCCCACGAGCTTCGATCAGGCGACCCGGAACGCGTGCGAACGAATAGTTCGCGTCATGAATGCATATCCTGAACTGATCGGCGGCACTTCGAACCGGCTCGACACCGAGCTCATGCGAGCCGCTCCGGGACGCTTGGTTTCGAAGGTGGGCGCCGAGGGCGTTTACACAGCAGGTATCAATCCGTGTGAGCGGTGGCCGAAAGGCTTGGGACTCGCAATAAAGATCGAGGACGGCGACGACAAACGCGCGCGACCGACAGTCGTGATCGAATCGCTACGCCAACTGGACGTCTTGCCGGATGAATCGCTCGAGGCTGTCGCTCGCTATGCGTTTTTTCCGATGCTCAACCGGCGCGGAGACGTAGTTGGTGAAGTCAGCGCTTCGTTTGAGTTGAAGAAGCCTCAAGCCAGCACTCAGAGCGCTAATGACTGATGTCGATTTTGGAACAGATAAAGCCGTTTGCGGCTCTCTGGAAGTGCGTGCGCTCTTTCCGATCACGCAGAGCCAGATCTACTTCAACCACGCCGCTGTCTCACCGCCGCCAATCACGACGATTCGTGCCATTGAAGCGCAGCTCAAAGACGTCCGCGAAAATGGCTCGCTCAACTATCGCCGTTGGCTGGCGGTAAAAGAGGAAGCCCGGAAATTACTGGCCGATCTTCTCGGTGCGCGTCCCGAACAGGTCGCATTCGTACGAAACACTTCCGATGGACTCTCCACTGTCGCCAATGGCCTGACGTGGCAATCAGGCGACAACATCGTGACTTTCAGTCACGAGTTTCCTTCCAACATCTATCCGTGGTTACGCATTCGTGACGTGTTCGGTGTCGAGGTGCGGATGTGTGAGGAGCGAGGTGGCCGCATCGATCCGGCAGAGTTAGAAAGCTTGATCGATCAAAACACGCGTGTTGTGGCTGTGAGTCACGTGCAGTACGGCTCTGGATTTCGTATGGATCTCAAACGGCTCGGCCGTGTCGCACGCCAACACGATGCGCTGTTGGTTGTGGACGTGATTCAGGCCCTGGGCGTCATTCCAACAAATGTTGAGGAAGAGTTCATCGACGTCGCTGCCGGCGGCGGTCACAAGTGGTTATTGACTCCCGAAGGCGTCGGTTACCTGTACCTTTCCGATCGCGCACGGGAACGAATTCAACCGACGCTTGTTGGTTGGGTCAGCGTCCCTAACCCGGAGGACTACTTCAACTTCGAACAGGGTTGGAACCGCGGCGCGCTGGCGTGGGAAACCGGGACTGGACCCACGTCGCTGATGCACGGTTTCAAAGCCAGCCTGGAGCTTCTGAACCGTTTTGGCGGCCAGAGCATAGCTAACTACCTCTCAGAGCTGACCGATTATTTATGCGGGCGACTCAAAGCAAAGAACTACGAGGTGGTGAGTTCTCGCGCACCGGCCGAGAAGTCGCCCATTGTCTGTATTAACCCGCGTCAAGGCCAATCGGCAATGGGCCTCTACGCTCACCTGAAACAGAGAAACATCATCACCGCGCCGCGCGCTGATCGCCTTCGGATCGCCCCACATCTCTACAACACCGCGAGCGAGATCGATGAGCTTATCAAAGCCCTGCCATAGCCGGGAGCGAGTGATAATCGTTCGCTTGTACTGTCGAGGTTGTATGGAACGTGTACAAACTTGAGGTTGATGGCCCTATTCGGCCCAACGACTCGTTCACCGTTCGCCACGAAAATCCCTATAAAACTGCAATTCGGCAACTTAGCATGGCGGAGATCCCAGAGTTGGCACGGTCATTGCCAAAGTCGAATCAGAACAAGAAGGGTAGATAAGGGTAAATCGGGTCAGGCTCTGAAACTGCGGTGAGTGGAGGCTTTGGGGGAGGCATCCTCTCACAGATTTGATAGCAAGCGTTCGACTCTTTTGGGGGAACGGAGTGGCGCTTGTGACGCAGTCGAAGAGCAATCATAGCGGAGCTGCTGATTGTCGTCTTGATGGGGCTTGGGGGAGCCCTCCAAGAAAGATCAGCAGCCCGCATTTTTTTGCTTATCTGTTTTTATTCGTGAAATCTGTGGCTAATTTCGCTCGCGTAAAAGCCGCGCGGGATTCGTCTCCGGCGTCATCTCATCCAGATTCAGCCGCAGCATTCCGCCGGCATCCGAATAAGCCGCCACATCCCTTTGTTGCGTCCGCCGGTAATTAAACAGCAGCGCGCCAATCAGCCCGCCCATTCCCAAACACGTGATCAGTGCAAAGCCGGAGGCTTTCAATACCGCGACCAGTACACCGAGCGTGGTGTCGATGTAACGCTTTTGCGCTTCCTTAAAAATGTACGGGTTTTCACCGAGCCACTGCACCACCTGCTCGTACTTCACTTGATCGATTAATTGCTTGGCTGTCTGTTCGTCGGGCGCGTCAAAAACAAACACTGAATAGTTTCCGACTCTGCGATACGCGGTTGGCGCGGGCTGGCCCAGATTCCAAAGCTCGTGTATACGCGCGATGATCCGTTGGTCATTTTCGGCAGCCAGTTGCGGTGTGTTGAATTCGACAATGAGGAGTTTACTGGGACCATATACGGCGAAGGCAGCATCAGCGTTTCCACCCGACTCAATCGCTGAAAACACTGGTTGCTGCGTTCCGAATTGGTTGAGATTGGCAAAACTGTTCAGGAAAACGGCGTTCTTTTGCGCTTGTTCGCGATCCGGAAGATGTTTTATTAAAGCGGGAATATCGTTCTCACCTTTGTCGAGCGTATTGCTCAAGGCCTCGG
>Ga0075435_100002977_pt1 | contig 11387 bp, 9 predicted proteins | sample RhiMethybrSRZTD4_FD_75302 | JGI IMG/M metagenome (GOLD analysis project Ga0075435, IMG submission 75302) | Populus rhizosphere microbial communities from Tennessee, USA - Rhizosphere MetaG P. TD hybrid SRZTD4 | ecosystem: Host-associated > Plants > Roots > Rhizosphere > Soil | place: USA... | reverse complement strand
AAACGGCGCCCGTCGTTCCGCCCATCAGCACAAACAGATTTTTCTTCCAGCCCTCCCACATCGCGGAAAACGAGCGGTACATCCTCACCCGTACCAGTCCATCGCTGTACCCAAACCAGACGCGCGCCCCGGCCGCCTTCACTTTTTTCGCCAGCGCGACATCCTCCAGCACCTCTCCATGCACCACCGCGTGTCCGCCGGCGTCACGATACACATCGCGCCGCACCATCAAAAACTGGCCATTCGCCGCTGCTGCGCTCGACTTGGGATCATTTACCTGGTCGAACGAGAATTTCTGCGCCAGCCGCACATACACGAACGGAATCAACGCTTTCTCGTACCACGTCTCCAGCACCTGCTCCGGCGAAAACGAAACAAGCGCTGCGTCCTGCGTTTTGCCGATCTCCAGGGCTTTTGCCGCCGCACCTTCCTGCAGCACCGCATCCGCATCGGTAAGCAGCAACCATTCGCCCCCCGCCTGTTGCGCGCCAATCCAAACCGCGTGGTTCTTACCCACCCAGCCAGCCGGAGGCGGTGGCGCGTCCACTACTTTCAAGCGCGGAATGCGCTGCGCCAGTTCGCGCAAGATCTCCGGTGTTCGGTCGCTCGACTGGTCATTAACCGCAATGATTTCTGAAATTTCCGGCTGCGCCGCTAATGACTCCATGCAAGCGGCAATCACTGCTTCTTCGTCGCGGGCGGGGACAATTGCGCTGATGGACGCTGATTCGGTCATGGCGATGGGATTGGGAAGCGTTTCAAGTCCTGTGCGGATACGCTAGTATAACATTTGTATGGAAGCCTTCCGCCGACTTCTCGTTTGGACCGGCCTCGCCTTCGGGCTAATGCTTCTGGTATTGTTTGCGCTCCCCAGCTACCGCCAGGGCGAAGCCTCTATCGCCGGTAAAAACGCCGAAGACTTTTCTCTCACCATCGACGGCAAGCCGCTCCATCTCTCCGATTACCGGGGCAAAGTCGTCGTACTCAATTTCTGGGCGTCCTACTGCCAGCCTTGCGTTGAAGAAGCCCCGTCGCTCAATAACTTGCAGCGCTACCTTGAGCCGCGCGGTGGCACCATCCTCGGTGTGAGCCTGGACCCCGAACCCACCGGCTACGAAAAGTTTCTGAAAAACTTCACCGTACCGTATCCCACCTGGCGCGATCCCAATTTGCAAGACGGCAAGTCCAAGATCGCTCTCGACTACGGCACTTCCCTCATACCGGAAACATACGTCATCGATCGCCGCGGCAAAATTGCTCGCAAGCTGGTCAGCGCGCAGCAGTGGGATTCGCCGGAAATGCTGGCCTACTTCGACGCCATTCTGAAGAAAAAATAACTGCTCTTGGCAAAATCTCTCCGCAGTCGCGATTAAGCACATTGCTGCAGCGGACGGCTTTCTCCCTACCGGAGGTCGGCGTAGCATTGTAATTGGGTAGCCGTGGCGTGAAAACCAGCCTCTTCGAAATCTTCAAAATCGGCATCGGGCCATCGAGTTCGCATACCGTCGGTCCTATGTGAGCCGCCGCCAGGTTTGCGTCGAGTCTTCGCGAAGCCGGCCTTCTGGAAAAAATCGCTCGTGCTGAAGCCAACCTTTATGGCTCGCTCGCTCTCACTGGTCATGGTCATGGCACGGACCGCGCCATCCTGCTAGGTCTTGGCGGTGAAATCCCCGATCAAATCGCACCTGAAACCATCGAACCCAAGCTCGCCGCAATCCGCTCAAGCAAGACGCTACACCTAGCGGGCAGTCACTCGATTCCGTTTGATGAAAAACTGGATCTTCTCTTTCACAAAGACAAAACGCTCCCATTTCACTCGAACGGTATGCTGTTCCGCGCGCTCGATTCCTCGGGCGCGCTTCTCTCTGCGCAGACCTATTTTTCCATCGGTGGGGGCTTCATCGTTCGCGAAGGTGACTCATTAGCGGCGAATGTCAAGCCTCCGGTGAAGTTTCCGTTCTCCAGCGCCGCGGAAGTCCTGAAACTCGGCGCGGAGCACAATTTGGCGGTCTGGCAGATCGGCCTCGAAAACGAAAAGGCCTGGCACACCGAATCCGATATCCGCGACTACGTCCGTAAAATTTGGAGCACGATGCAATCCTGCATCGAACGCGGCCTCGCCACTGAAGGCATCCTGCCCGGCGGCCTCAATGTTCGCCGCCGCGCAGCGCGCCTGGCGAAAAAGCTGGGCGAATCCGGTAGCGGCGATCCGCTCGCTCCCATGGACTGGGTCAACGTCTGGGCCATGGCTGTGAACGAAGAAAACGCCGCTGGCGGCCGCGTCGTGACGGCACCGACGAACGGAGCTGCGGGCATCATTCCCGCCGTTGCGGAGTATTACACCCGTTACATTCCCGGAGCGGATGATACCGGCCTGCTTCGCTATTTCCTCACCGCCAGCGTCATCGGCGTTCTTTACAAGGAGAACGCCTCCATTTCCGGAGCGGAAGTCGGTTGCCAAGGCGAAGTCGGCGTCGCCTGCTCCATGGCCGCCGGCGGACTGGTCGCCGCGCAAAACGGCGCCAACGGCCAGATCGAATACGCGGCCGAAATCGGCATGGAACATAACCTCGGCATGACCTGCGATCCTATCGGCGGCCTTGTGCAAATTCCCTGCATCGAGCGCAATGCCATCGGCGCAGTCAAAGCCATCAACGCCAGTCGCATCGCCCTGCGCGAAGGCAGCGAGCACAAGGTCTCGCTCGATCAGGTGATTAAGACCATGTACGAGACCGGCCTCGACATGCAGTCTCGCTACAAGGAAACATCTCTCGGTGGGTTAGCACTTAACGTTATTGAGTGCTGAAAACTGGAAAGACGAGCGCTGAAATTCGGTTTGTAACAGGAAGTTACTCGTACCGTAGCGCTTCCACTGGGTCTAGCTTGGCAGCTTGCATCGCGGGCAACCATCCGCTCACCACTCCCACAACTATCAGGATCATGGTGGACAAAAACATCGTCATAAACGACAGCGTCAGGTGAATGTCTACTTTCCCCGATTCGTCTTCATACGCCGGCCCAAGAAACGGCAGCGTCCCAATCGCAGCGGTGATCGCCCAGGACAACAGCATCCCAATCGCCCCCGCTGCAATCGTCATTACCAATGCTTCTAGCAAAAACTGCCAGCGGATGTGCTTCTTTCGTGCGCCCAGCGCACGCCGCAACCCAATCTCCCGCACCCGCTCTTCCACCGAAACCAGCATGATGTTCATCACGCCTACGCCGCCAATGCCCAGCGTCATCGCGCCAATCAGGAACAACAGCGCTTCGATCCCGATCGTGATGCCCTCCATGATCGGCTTAAATTCTTCGCGCCCGAACATTGTGATGGCCCGTTTGTCGGAAGGCGAAAACCGCTGCCGGTTGGCGATCGCGGTGCGAAACTGCGTCATCGCCGCCGCCTCAAATCCCGGAGCTACCGGCTCCCACACCATAACGCTGGAGTACTTGGTATCCCACAAATCGCCAGCGGCGGTATAGGGAATGAACGCCGATTCATCGTCGCAGTTGAAATAGCAGCTGTCGGAAAACTTTCGGTCCATCGAACCAATAACCGTAAACGGCACGCCTTTGACGCGTACTATCTCTCCGACAGCAGGTTGGCCGCTGAACAGCTTCTTGCGCAGCTCCGATCCCAAAAACACCACGCGACGCCGTTCGGCTACGTCTTCCGGAGAAATCCAGCGACCGTCGCTTGGCACTTCGTTTCGCATTTCGCCGTACTCGGGATAGATTCCGCGAACCGCCGAATCTTTATAACGCTCGTTGTGCGAAACGCTCTGGAAGCGCACCGTCTCCCGCGTTACACGCCGGATCAGCGGAGATTGTGCTTTCACCCATTCCGCATCTTCTGCTTCAAACCGCACGGGCTTTCCCGCTCGCTCGCCGCCCGCCTGTTCGCTCGTAGTTCCCGGCCAGGCAACCACTGCACCTTTGCCGAACACCTCGAACGTATACATCAGCACGCTGCGAAATCCCGACCCATAGCTCAGCAGCAGAGTAACCGCTACAATTCCCCACGAAATTCCGGACATGGTGAGAAAACTCCTCACCGGATTCCGTCCCAGCGCCGTCCACGCCTGTTTGAAGATTTCAGTGAACATAGCTTACCCGCCAGCCTCAAACCGCAACGCTTCGATCGGATCGACCGACGCCGCTCGATTCGCTGGATACAACGCGGACAGAATCGAAATCAGCCCTAGCAGGGCTATCGACATCGCCGCAATCTTCCAACTGGTCAGCATTCCTGTAAAAAATGGAGGCATCGGTGCAAGGTTTACAAGCGCGCAAAATCCGTAAGAGATGATCAGTCCGGCCCCTCCACTAATGACCACTACAAAAATCGTCTCCACAAAGAACTGACGCAAGATGGACTTCCTCGTCGCTCCCAGAGCCATCCGCACGCCAATTTCTCGTGTCCGTTCGCGAACGCTGACCAGCATAACGTTCATCACGCTCAGCCCGCCGAGGAATAGTGTTGCGATTCCAACCGCGGCCATGAAAATCTCCATGCCCACGATGATCATGCGGTTGGCCTGTGCGTTCTTCACCGTGTCCCAGATGCTGGCCGCCTCTTCATCGCGCGGATCGAAATTGTGCAAGCGCCCCAGCGTCTTCCGTAGTTGTTTGACGCAATCCTTGTGCGTTTCCAGGGACCAGGGAGCCACCAGCAATCGGTCCACTGTATGTTCCACAGCAGGCGGCTTGTTCGGGAAATCGCGCTTCATCGAATTGAACGGAATAAAAATCTTGCGTGTGTCAAATCCGTCGTAACTCGAGTTCTGGTCTTTCGCTTTCATTACGCCAATCACAGTGTAGGGGATCCCGTTGAGCCATACCGTTTGCCCCATGGCCTCTCGGTCGGCAAACAACTGTTTCTTCACATCGCTGCCGAGAAACGCCACATTGCGGGCGCTCTCGTTGTCCTCGTCGTTATAGAAACGCCCTTGCGCTGGTGCCACGCTGCGAATTTCGCTGAACGGTGGCAGCGCACCGACCACCGGGATGGTTCCGCTGTTGAACAAGCTGCGTCCCTGCACGTCGTTTCCGAGTTCCGGCATCACATATTTACAAGCCGGAGATTCTGCCGCGACGTACTGATAATCGTCTTCCATCCAGCGCACCATTCTTCCGGCGCGCGCGCCACCCGCCTGCATGCTGGTCCGCCCGGAAAAAACGATCATCACGTCCTTGCCGAACGTCTGCTGATTTTTCTGGATTCCGTCGCCCAGACCTTCGCCGGCAGCCACCATCACGGTAATGGAGATGATTCCCCACGCGATGCCAAACATCGTCAGCAGTGTCCGGCGCTTTTGCGCCCACAGCGTCACCAGCGTGTCGCGCAATAAATCTCGAAAGGACACGGTTCTCTCCTCAGCCTATCGCGGCCCTACTGGAGCCTTACTGGAACCCTACTGGAGAATGACCTGCTGTTTTTCGTTCAACCCGGAAAGAATCTCCGTCTTCACGCCATTGGAGATGCCCAACTTCACATTGACCTTTTTCTTCCCGTTCTGGCCCTTGGCGTCAGGGATCTCCACCTGCGCGTTCCGGTCCTTGTCATAAATCATGGCTGCTTCGGGCGCCATCAATACGCTCTTCTTCTCTTCCAGCAAGATTTCCGCGTTGGCGCTCATATTCGCCTTCAGCTCGCCGCTGAAATTCGAAATCGAAACGCGCACCTCAAATGTCGTGACGTTATCCTTCTCTTTCCCGAGCGGAGAAATCTTGGTCACCTTGCCTTCAAACTTCTTTTCCTTGAACGACTCCACCACGATGCGCGCGGGCTGATTCAGATACACCTTGCCGATGTCTGCTTCGTCTACTTTGCCCTGCACGTACACTTCGCTCACGTCGCCCAGCGTCATGATCGGTGTAGCCTGCGAACCCAGCACCAGAATCGAGCTCACTGCGTCGCCCACGTTCACGTCGCGCGAAAGCACCAGACCATCAATCGGGCTGATGATCGTCGAATTCCGTAGGTCCTCTTCCGCATTGTCCAGAGCCGCTTTACTCTGCGCCGCTTGCGCTTGTGCCTTCGAGATTTCGGCCTTGGACACCGCCAGATTTCTCTGCGCACTCATCTGCTTGTTTAACGCCAGCTGATAATTCTTCTCCGCGTCTTCCACCACGCTCTTGGACATCACTCCGTCCTTGAGCATCTGGTGCGCGCGCTCCATACTCAACTTCAAATACGGCACGTCGGGTCCTTCGGCGTCCACTTTGTTGCGCTCCAGAGCCGCCTGCGACGACAGCAGCGCAGCTTCCGCCGCTTCCATGTTCGCTCTGGCCGCGCGTACCGCCGCTTCCAGCTGCACCTTATCCAGCTCCGCCAACACCTGACCAGACTTCACTCGGTCGCCATAATCCACGTAGATCTTTTTGACAATGCCGCTGGCCTTGGACTTGATCTCGGCTTTCGACAGCGGCTGAATCTTGCCTGTAGCAACCACCACCCGCGCCAAGTCGCCTTTTTCCACGGTTGCTAGTTTCGAAGGGTCAATTTCATGGTTCGGGCTAAGCGCCGCCTTGACGCCAAATCCGGCTCCTAGTAGCACCACCAACGCAATCAAGCCCCAAATAATCCTCCGGCGCCGCTTTTTTCCATTTTTTCCGTTTCCGGCTAACCCATTCGTACTGCTGGACATATCGAGGCCCCCTCGCGCCTTGACCGCTCCCACGTTCTTAGATACGGCGGCACCCTACGAAAGGTTCCGTATCTCTGTCGTTTTAGACGATACGTCTTCGGAAAAGTCTGGGCAGATTTGCGTTACCCATTGGCCGTCCCACCCGTCTAAATTTGCGTTGGACATAAGCAGGCTGGGACCAGGTCTTGTGCCATCTCTCAAAAGCGAGTAGGCTCCGTGCAATGGTCGTAACTCTGGCGTCCGAATCCGTTGTGTCCCCCGGTCGGAGCTCTGGTCAAAGAGGAAGCGATTACGAGGAAGCGTCGTTCGACCCTGAAGTGGTCCGCGCTCTCGTGATTCGGTTACCGTTGGATGAGCCACCAGCTGACCATTACCGTCCATCCCGAAAAGTATGCGATTTGCAGGCTGGATCCGGGAGCATCGGTTCCCGTGTGGGCGGCCGGCACCAGATTTTTGTCCGTTACCCGGACGGCGTTTGAGCTTTCTGTAGTCTGTGAGGATTCGATGGTTCCGGAGGCGGTCCACGCAGAGCGCGATCGCCGGCTTCTGCAGATCGAAGGGACCTTGGCTTTCACTTTGACCGGCGTGCTGGCTTCCGTTGCCGAACCGCTAGCTACGGCGGAAATCAGCATTTTTGCAGTTTCGACTTATGACACTGACTACCTGCTCGTTTCGGAAAAAGATTTGCACCGGGCCAGGCAAGTGTTGGACGCTGCGGGCCACGCTGTCAGGCAATCCGTTTGAACTCATCATTCCTAACCTGAACTAAGAAAGGGCCGTTCTTGAAAACGACTTCGTGGAAGTGCGTTTCGAGTCTCAACAAATACTTCCTGGGCTTGCTGCTGGCGGCTCTGTTCTTGGCCGTGCCGGCTCGATCCGACGAACCCTTCGCGCGCAGCCGCGATTATGATCTGCAGCACTCCAAAATCGTCTTGCGGTTTGATGTAGATCAAAAAAAGGTCATCGGTGATGTAACGCACTCGCTTTCGGTGCTCAAAACCAGCAATCGCCTTTGCTTCGATTCTGTCGGCCTCACAATTCAAAGCGTGCTATTGAACAAAGCGGTCGCCAAGTTCGAAACCAAAGACGACAAGGTGATCATCCCGCTCGCGGCAGCCGCCAAACCCGGTGACAAATTTGAAGTCGAAATCAAATACGAAGGCAAAACCAGCAAAGGCGCCTACTTCATTCTGCCGGACAAGGACTATCCCGATCGTCCAAAACAAATCTGGACGCAGGGCGAATCCGAAGATACCCGCTATTACTTGCCGACCTACGACTACCCGAACGATCGCCTGACCACAGAAACAATTCTCACCGTTCCCTCTGCATGGATCACCGTCGCCAATGGAAAACTCGTCAGCGTGAAGGATGCCGGCAACGGGCTGAAAACCTGGACGTGGCAGGAATCGCTTCCGAGTTCCACTTACCTGATCACCGTGGTCGCCGGTGAATTTGACGAAGTGAAGGACGTTTGGCGGGGAAAGCCTGTCACCTACTACGCACCGAAAGGACGCGGCGATCGCCTGAAAATTAACTACGGCCGCACCCCGCAGATGATGGAGTACTTCAGCAAAACGCTTGGCGTGGACTACCCGTGGGAAAAATACGCGCAGGCGATGGTGGACGATTTCGTGGCCGGCGGAATGGAAAATTCCAGCGCAACCACCAATACCAGCGGCTCGCTCGTGCATCCGCAAATTGCGCCGGAATACACGACGGGACAGGATCCGCTGATATCACACGAACTTGGCCACCAATGGTTCGGCGATCTCGTTACCTGCAAGGATTGGGGCAACATCTGGCTGAACGAAGGCTTCGCCACCTTCATGGAAACGATGTGGTCGGAGCACTACTTCCCCAACGATCAGTCTGCATACGAGCGCTGGAGCAACATCCAGGAATGGTTCGAACAGACTAGTCTCTGGTCGAAGCCTCTGGTTCGACATGATTTCGACGACTCCAGCGAATTCGACGGCAATGCTTACGGCAAAGGCGGGCTTGTCCTTTACATGTTGCGCCATCAGATTGGCGAAGACGCTTTCTACCGTGGACTGAAACACTATCTCGAAGTGAACCGCGGCAAGAACGTTGTGACTGCGGATCTCGTCAAAGCGATTGAAGCAGAAACGCACATCAACGTAGACCAATTCTTCACGCAGTGGGTTTATGGTGCGGGTGCGCCAAAGTTCGATTTGGCTTACATGTACGACGACGCAAAACACCAGATTGTTCTGAAGGTGAAGCAGGCGCAGAAAGTGGAAGGCCGCGTGGGAATCTTCCGTGTTCCCGTTGCAGTAGAAATTACCACGGCAAGCGGCGCGAAAACATATCCGATCACAGTTTCGAAACCGGAAGAGGCTTTTGCGCTTCCTGCGGATTCTGCGCCGTTGATGGTGCTGTTCGACAAAGGCGGTCACGTCCTGAAAAGTGCAGAATTCCACAAAGACAAAAAAGAGTGGCTGCATCAGGCAAAGAACGCCAGTGAGTTCGCGGATCGCGCGGATGCCGTTCAGGCTCTCGGAAAGATCAAGGATGATCCCGAAGTGGATGCAGCGCTCGGCGGAGTACTCCGCAACGACAAAGCGTGGGGAGCACGCGCAGTTGCAGCCGACACGCTTGGCGAACGCGGAACTCCGGCGGCGGCGCAGCAGCTTTTGGACGGATTGAACGGCGCGACAGAACCATGGGTACGCAACCGTATAGCAGCCGCGCTCGGCAATTTCAAAGACAACACAGACGTCGCCGCGAAGCTGGAATCCTTGGCAAAAGACGACAAGTCCTTCCGCACGCGCGCTTCGGCGCTGCAGGCTATCGGAAAGATCAAAGCGCCGAACGCGCTGACCACGCTGAACGCCTCAGTCGCCGCAGATTCACCGGACAATTTTCTGCGCAATGCTGCACTCCGCGCCATGGGCTCGCTTGGCGATGACAAGGCTGTACCAACACTGCGGGAATGGGTGGTGCCGGGCAAGCCGATTGAGACGCGGCAAGCGGCGATCTCCAGCCTGGCGCGGCTGAAAAAAGACGACAAGGAAATCACCCAACAGATCGCGTCGTATCTGCCCGAGTCGCGCGCGCCGATTCGCTTTGCCGTGATTTTTGCGCTGGGCGAGCGCGGCGACGCTTCGGCCATTCCCGCACTTGAGTCCTTGCTGAAGAGCAATGACTTGAGCATTGAGATGGCTCCGATGATTAAGGGACAGATCGCGCGATTGAAGCGCGGTCCGGGTAAAGCAGGCGATGCCGCTGGAGCTGAAGGTGGCGGAGGCGATCAAGATGTTGCGAAGCGGCTCGATCGCCTGGAGAAAATGCTGACCGAGATGAGCGAGCGGCTAAAGAACATCGAGGACCGCTTGCCACCGAAGAAATAGGGCGTTCCTTGTGCGCGGCCGCCGCGTTCTATGAGCTCTAGCGCCCTACAAAAGGCAGCCACTGGTGGCGATCTGGCAGCCGGTGCCGCGAATGGTGCGAACTAGCTGGCGGTTGTAACCGCAGCCCGCCTTACGCCGCAGATAGCTAATGTAGACGTCCACAACGTTGGTTACGGTGTCGACATTCGAGCGCCAGACCTGTTCTGGCGATCGTCGCGCGGTTCACCGGGTGACCGCCATGGCGCATTAAGAAATCGAGCTCATCTACGCGCTGAGTCTCTGTAATCGCCGGGCTCTATACGTTATCCTTCTCCTGGATTTCACTTCAGCGAATTGGTTGCCATGTCCGTTTCGAATGCTCTCGCAGCCTTCCTCAGCGACCGCGTCCAGGTCCTCGTCGGCGATATCACCTCGCAAAACGTCGACGCCATTGTCAACGCGGCCAACTGCACCCTTCTCGGAGGAGGCGGCGTTGACGGGGCGATCCATCTTCGCGGCGGACCACGCATCCTCGACGCATGCCGCAAGCTCCGCACCACTCGGTTCCGTCACGGCCTTCCCGCCGGGCAAGCCGTCATCACCGCCGCTGGCAATCTCCCCGCAAAACACGTAATCCACACCGTCGGCCCGATCTGTCGCGGCAACTCCGAACCAGACGCCAGTGCCCTCGCCGCTTGCTACCGCAACTCCCTGGCTCTCGCCGCAGAACACCAACTGCGCTCCATCGCATTCCCCGCCATCTCCACGGGCGCGTACGGCTACCCGCGCGAGCGTGCGGCGCCCGTCGTTTCCTCTACCATCGAATCTTTTCTCCAATCGCCGTCGTCCATCACCGAAGTCCGCCTCGTCTTCTTTGACTCCTCCGACGCCCAAATCTTCCTGCGCAACCATTCGTTCCCCGACGCTCTGTCTTAATTCTTTTTCTTCTCTCCGTTTCGTAATACGATTTCCAAGTCCGCCCAACACGAGGTGCCCCATGTCGGTCCACTCTCGCCGCGAATTTCTCAAAACCGGAGCCGCCGCTGGCGCCATTGCCGTTACCGGCGCTCTCCCGCTGACAGCCATCTCACGGCAGTCCGCCACGGACTGGGTCACGCTCGGCAAATCCAATGTAAAAGTGACGCGGCTTGCCTTCGGCACCGGGAGCGTCGGCGGCCAGGTGCAACGCGACCTCGGCCAGGAAGGGTTCACACGGACTGTCCGCTACGCTTATGAACGTGGCATCCGTTTCTTTGAAACTGCAGAGTCCTACGGCGAGATGCACAGAATGCTGGGCGTCGCCCTCAAAGGCATTCCGCGGGACTCCTACCGCATCATGTCCAAGGTGACTACGCGCAACGGAGTCGATCCGCAGCAAAAGTTCGAC
>Ga0075435_100002975_pt1 | contig 11391 bp, 5 predicted proteins | sample RhiMethybrSRZTD4_FD_75302 | JGI IMG/M metagenome (GOLD analysis project Ga0075435, IMG submission 75302) | Populus rhizosphere microbial communities from Tennessee, USA - Rhizosphere MetaG P. TD hybrid SRZTD4 | ecosystem: Host-associated > Plants > Roots > Rhizosphere > Soil | place: USA... | reverse complement strand
TCGTTGCCGCTGGTGCTGGCCGATGAACTCGACGCTGATTGGAACCGGGTGAAGATCGAACAGGCCATCGGCGACGCCCGCTACGGCTCGCAGGAAACCGACGGCTCGCAGTCCATTCGTGAGTTTTACGACGCCATGCGCGAAGCCGGCGCCACCGCCCGCCTTATGCTCGTTCGCGCCGCCGCCCAGCAGTGGAACGTGCCCGAGAGCGCCTGCCGCGCCGAGCTGCACAACATCGTGCATGCCTCTCCCATCCGCAAGCTCGGCTACGGCGAGCTCACCCTGGCCGCCGCCAAACTGCCCGTTCCCGACAAGAAAGAACTGCAGTTCAAGCCGCCCAGCGCCTGGCGCTACATCGGCAAAGGCATGGTCAGCTACGACCTCAACCATCTTGTCACCGGCCAGGCCATCTACGGCATGGACGCCCATATGGATAACATGGTCTATGCCTCGGTCGAGCACCCGCCTGTGCTCGGCGGCAAAATTAAGTCGTATGACGATAAAGCCGCCCTGCAGGTTCCGGGAGTGCGCCAGACCATTCCCATTGATACCTTCAAGCCTCCACACGAGTACCAGGCGCTGGGCGGCGTGGCCGTTATTGCGGACAACACCTGGGCCGCCTTCCAGGGCCGCAAGAAACTGAACGTCACCTGGGAGAACGGAGCGCACGCCGCCTTCAACTCCGACGAATTCAAGAAGGAAATGCAGGCCACGGCCCGCAAGCCGGGTAAAGCAGTGCGCAACGAAGGTGATGTGGACGCCGGTTTCGCCAAGGGCGGTAAGGTCCTGGAAGCCGACTACTATGTTCCGCTTCTGGCACACGCCTCCATGGAGCCGCCCGTCGCGGTCGCCGATTTCCGCGACGGCAAGCTCACCGCCTGGGCTCCCACCCAGGATCCGCAGGCCACCCAGGACGCTGTCAGCAAGGCGCTCGGCATCGCCAAGGAAAACGTAATATGCCACGTCACCCTGCTGGGCGGCGGCTTCGGCCGCAAGTCCATGCCCGACTACATCGTCGAGGCCTCCCTGCTGTCGCGAAAAATGGGCCGCCCCGTCAAGGTGGTGTGGACCCGCGAGGACGACATCAAGTTCGACTATTTCCACGCCGTTGCCGCCATGTACATGAAGGCGGCGGTGGACGACAGGGGAATGCCTACCGCCTGGCTGCAGCGTTCGGTCTTCACGCCGATTCCTTCGACCTTCGACGCCAGCGCCACCTACGGCGGCGACGACGAGCTGGGCATGGGCTTTACCGATATTCCCTTCGAAATTTCCAATCTGCGCGTGGAGAACGGTCCCGCCCCGGCTCACGTCCGCATCGGCTGGTTGCGCTCGGTGGCGAACGTCTACCACGGTTTCGCTGTGCAGTCGTTCATCGACGAGTTGGCGCACAACGCCGGCCGCGACCCCGTTGACTACCTCCTGGCCTTGCTTGGCCGTCCGCGCATTCTCGATCTCAAGGCCACCAAATATTCAAATTACGGCGCTGACTACCAGAAATTCCCCATAGATACCGCCCGCTTGCGCAAGGTGGTGGAAGTGGTCGCCGAAAAATCAGGCTGGGGCAAGCGCCAGCTGGGGAAGGGAAGAGCCCAGGGCATCGCCGTGCACCGCAGCTTTTGCACCTATGTCGCTTCTGTCGTGGAAGTAGAGGTCACGCCCCAAGGCGACGTTCATATTCCCCGGGTGGATACCGCGCTGGACGCCGGCCTGGTGGTAAATCCGGAAATCACTCGTGCCCAGTTCCAGGGGGCAAACGTCTTCGCGACCAGCCTCGCAATGATGGGCGAAATCACCGCCAAGAATGGCGCCATCGAACAATCGAACTTCAACGATTATCCCGTGGCCCGCATCAATGAAGCTCCGCGCGAAAACAACATCTACATCGTGGAGAGTACCGCCCCGCCAGCCGGCGTTGGCGAGCCCGGGGTGCCGCCGTTCGCGCCCGCGCTGTGCAATGCAATATTTGCCGCCACCGGCAAGCGCGTCCGCGAGCTCCCCATCTCCAAGGCCAATCTAAAGGCTTAGCCGCGAAGGGCGCACCAGTGTAGGCACAGGCGCCGTGCTCTTGTAACGCCGGCGTCTCGCCGGCTGTCGTGGCGGCGTCCCGCCGCCAGTAAGCCTTCCGCAGGAAGGCGTCATCCTGAGGGCCTTCAGGCCCGAAGGATCTCGCGTGCACCACCACAACTTGTGTAGGCACAGGCGCCCTCGCCTGTGCGGGCGTGCACAGCTCGCCTTAGGCACTAGGTCGCTGCCACCGTGAACTCTTTCCCCTTCTCCCCAATCTCGAACACCAGGAGCTTCGCCGGCTTGGTCTTGCTCGTGTTCGTCAGCGCTCGGTGCACGTGCATAGTGGGTTCGTAGAAGAAGCCTCCGGCGTGATACGTCTTGAGCGGCTCGGGGTCGACCTGGTTCTGAATCGTGCCTTCCAGGACATAGGCGAATACCGGCCCCGTGTGCCGATGTGCTTCCGAAGTGCCCCCCGGTTCCACGGTGAGCAGCACCAAACGCACCTCCTTGCCGCCGATGTCCGGCACCGCCTGTGCAAGCAACCGGTCCACGCCAATCGAATCGCCGCCCTTCTTACTGCCGGACGCCGTCTGCGCCTGCAAGAACTCGCCCATCCCGGCGACGGAAACCACCGCCAGACTCATTGCCTTAGCCACTTCGCGTCGCGTCATCGCATCCTCCCCTCACCGCAGCTCTTTGATGTGTTCCAGATCATCCGCCACGCTGGCCCGCACGCGATAATCCGCGTTACGGTAAATCCACCGAACCACGCCATTTTTGTCTACCAGGATCAAAGTCGCGTGGTTGTACGCCCCGCCGTCGGGTGATTGATACGTGGTGAGAAACTTCGTCCCGTACAAATCCATCACCACTCGCTTGGCGTCGGACAGGATCGGGAACGGTGTTCCAACCTTCTCCTTGATCCAGCGTGCTTCCTCCAGCGGGTCCGTGCTGATGGCAAGAATCTCGGCGTTGGCCGCCTGGAATTCCTTGTAGTGTTTTGTGAACTCACCGAGTTCCATCATGCAGTACGGTCACCAGAAGCCCTCATAGAAGTCGAGCAGAACAGGCTTGCCCTCCAGAGCAGAAAGCCTTAACGTCCCGCCGTTAGCGCTGGGCAGAGCAAAATCCGGCGCCTTTTCTCCCACCTTCACCCGCAGCGGCAAATAGGGAACTGCGGGCGCGGCTGATGCCGTCCCTTCTGCTGGTTGCGGCCGCCGCTTCGTCCCCGCCAGTTCCTCCCCAGTCTGCTGGATATTCGTTTTAGCAAACTCCTGGAAGAAGCCCCAGCTTCCATACTTCGCCTGCATCTCCGGCAACACCGCTTCCACCAGTGCGTCCCCGCGCTTGCCTGCTGCCTGAGCCCGGCCTACCGCCGCGCGCAGGTTCACAAGGTATTGCTGGAAAGCCCTCACGTCCAAAGACGTTCCCGGTTCTCCATGTCCGGGGACGAATTTACCGGCGCCGGACCCCACCTGCTCATCCAAAGTCTTTATCCACGCATCCGACGTGGCGTCAATCATGTTGGGAATGTGTTCCTTCCAGAACAGGTCACCGCAGAACACCACTCCGGCGTCGTGCACATAAACAATCGAATCGCCGCCTGTGTGCCCGGGATAAGAGCGCACCTCGAGTTTCCGCGAGCCCAGGTAAAGGTCCAGGCCGCTGTCGTAAACCACGTCCGGCAGCTTCAGCGACTCCACCCGCGCCTTCACTTCCGGCTTGATCTTGTCCCCCCACCACTTCAGGTTCTCCGTTCGCATCCAGTCGCGGACATTGCGCTGCGCCAGGACGGTCGCTCCTGCCGCGGCAAACACGTCATTGCCGTTAACGTGGTCAAGATGATAGTGGGTGTTCACCACGAAGCGAATCGGCAGCGGCGTGATCTTGCGAATTTCTGCCAGCAGTTGCTTCGCCGCCCCCGGATCCTCGAACGTGTCTACGACGGCCACTCCATCTTCGCCCACCACGAAGCCGGCATTGGCGCCCGCTTTGCCGCCATCGCTGCCGATCGCCGCCCATACTCCGTCGCCCAGCTTTACCAGCTTGAAGTCAGCGACGGGCGCGTCCGCCGCCATGGCCAATCCGCACAGCGCAACTGCTGCCAACACCGCACTCAGCATCTGTCTCATAACCGCGAAATGCTACCACGTAGTTCGCGTTTTTGTGGCGCCGGCGATGTAGCGCCGGCGACTCGCCGGCTGTCCTGGCGGCGTCCCCGCCGCCAGCAGGCCTTCCGTAGGAAGGCGTCATCCCGAGGGCCTTCAGGCCCGAAGGGATCTCGCGTGCACTACCACTCGCTTTGTGGCGCGGGCGCCCTCGCCAGCGAACTAGCAGCAAACCGCTCAGACAACGAATCAGACAATTGATTTTCAATTTCTCTGTGCTCTCTGTGTCCTCTGTGGTGAAGAAAGCAGAGTTGTCCCCGCCGTGCTTCCCGGTGTACATTCGCAAGCTTTCATCTTGCACGCTTGCGAGGCACAATGGTGCGCTGCATCTTCCTGTTCGCATTTGTTCTGGCTATGGTGTTCCAAGGCGCTGCCCAGGACCGTTCTTATGGCCGCTCCATGGTCATTACTGACCGCGGCATCGTGGCCACCAGCCAATACCTGGCCTCGCAAGCCGGAGCGCAGATTCTTGCCCGCGGCGGCTCGGCTCTGGATGCCGCCATCGCAGCCAATGCCGTCCTCGGCGTCACCGAGCCCATGATGAACGGCATCGGCGGCGACCTGTTCCTCATCTACTGGGACGCCAAAACCGGCAAGCTCTACGGCCTGAATTCCAGCGGTTGGGCTCCGCGCGGCCTTTCCATCGCATACCTGAAGCAGCGCGGCATCACCTCCATGCCGCAGCACGGCATCAACAGCGTCACCGTGCCGGGCGCGGTGGAAGGCTGGAGCGAAGCCCACAAGCGCTTCGGCCGCCTGCCCTGGAAGGACCTGTTCGGCCCGGCGATCTATTACGCCGAGCACGGCTACCCCGTCGCTGAACTGGTGCACGGCTATTGGCAAATGGCCGCTCCCATCCTGCAGAACGACGAGGCCCGCCGTGTGTTCCTGCCCCATGGCAAAGTTCCCGAAGTCGGCCAAGTCTTCACCAATACCGATGTTGCCAATACTCTGCGCCTTATCGCCGATCAGGGCGCGGAGGCCTTCTACCATGGCGCCATTGCCCAGGCCATTCTCAAGACTTCCGCCGATTCCGGCGGCACCATGCAGGCCGACGACCTGGCTGAATTCAAAGCGGAGTGGGTGGACCCCATCTCCATTGACTACCGTGGCTGGCGCGTTTACGAGCTGCCTCCCAACGGCCAGGGCATGGCCGCGCTGGAAATGTTGAACATCATGTCCAACTTCCAGCCTGATCCCTCCGGTCCCCAGGGCGCGGTCGAACTGCATAAAAAAATCGAGGCCATGAAGCTCGCCTACTCCGATCTCTACCGCTATAACGGCGATCCCCGCTTCGCCAAGGTTCCTGTGCAGGGCCTCATCTCCAAGGAGTACACCGCCGAGCGCGCGAAGCTGATCAATCCCGACAAGGCCAACTGCAAGGTCGAGGCCGGCAAGCCTCCCTCCAGCGACACAACTTATCTCTCCACTGTGGATAAGGACGGAAACATCGTCTCCCTCATTCAGAGCAACTACGATCTGTTTGGCTCCGGCCTGGCCGTGGAAGGCATGGGCTTTTTCCTGCAGGATCGCGGCGGCCTCTTCCGCCTCGACCCGCAGCACCCCGACGCGCTCGCTCCCCGCAAGCGCCCCTTCCACACCATCATCCCCGCCTTTATGCAGCGCGGCGATGTGCACATCGGTTTCGGCATCATGGGCGGCTCCAACCAGCCGGTGGCCCACGCCCAGTTCGTGTCTGATGTTGTGGACTACGGCATGAACATCCAGGCAGCGCTCTCCGCGCCTCGCTTCACCGTGCATGGCGAGAGCGTTGACTGCACCATTCCCATCGAGGCCCGCTTCCAGCCGGAAGTGCTGGAGCAGTTGCGCCAGAAGGGCCACAACCTGCGCGTGCTCGGCGACTACTCCTCCAACATGGGACGCGGCCAGGCCGTGCTCTTCAATAGCCAGACGGGATTGAAGTACGGCGCTTCCGATCCCCGCGCCGACGGCAACGCCGAACCCGAGCCGCTGCCGCCCAGCGCTTTGCAATAACCCTGACCGAACTTCTTTCGCCGCGGATGAACGCGGAGCGTGCCGATGGTTGCAAGTTCTAAACTGGGCAATATCTGTACTCCAAAAATAACTGCGTGGGCACAGGCGCCCTCGCCTGTGCGGGCGAGCGCCAGCTCGCCTGAAGGTGTGTCGCGGCCACCCTCGCTGGCGCCAGTAAGTAGCGCCGGCGTCTCGCCGCCAGCAAGCCTTCCGCAGGAAGGCGTCATCCCGAGGGCCTTCAGGCCCGGGAGCCTGCCCTGAGCTTGTCGAGGATCTCGTGCACTGCCGACCCCCTTTACGGTTGTCATCCTGAACGCAGTGAAGGACCTGCTTTTTCGCAGGCGACTCGAAAGGTGTTCGGGGCGAATTCGTGTGCACCCTCACTCCGCATCACGGCCCAAAACTGTTTTGTTCGATGAAAACTTTTTCTGCTACTCGCCATTGACACCGCGAAACCCTTGCACTAACCTTGCGCGACTAAAGTAAGCTTCACTCTTGGCGCTTGCCGTAGGTTTGGCGTTTGAGCGATAGCGAACCGCCGAAATTCGTCCACGTTTACACTTCAGCGGCCCCCTCGCCGTCAATATCAGCTTGTTCCCTCGAACTGTTCTTAAGGAGACTGCCATGAAGGATCACACACTGCGATGCTTGAGAGTGTCCCTGCTGAACTTGCTGGTGGTTATGCTTTCTCTGGGGCTGGCCTGGGCCCAGACTTCGGTCACCTCGGTTCGCGGCGCGGTCACCGATCCTTCCGGCGCGGTTCTGCCCGGCGCGCAAGTGTCCCTCGACAATCCTGCCAGCGGCTTCCACGAGAGCGCCACCTCTGACAGCAAGGGTCTGTATGTCTTCCCGCAGATTCCGCCGGGAAAGTACATGCTCTCCGTCAAGGCCAGCGGCTTCGCGGCACAAAAAAAGCAGGCGGAACTGCTGGTGAATCAGCCCGCCACCATCAACTTTGCCCTTTCCGTGCAGGGCAGCGAGCAAACGGTTGACGTGAGCGCCGAGGCGGAAACTTTAAACATCAGCGACGCCACCATCGGCAACGCCGTAGGCAATAGCACCATCCAGGCGCTGCCCATAGAGGGCCGCAACGTTCCTGACCTGCTCAGCCTGCAGCCTGGCGTGGTCTACCTGGGCCGCCAAATCAATCAGGACCAGGACAGCCGCAGCGGCGCTGTGGCGGGTGCGCGTTCTGACCAGACCAACGTCACCCTCGACGGCGTGGACAACAATGACCAGCGCCAGGGCTACGCCTTCACCGGCGTGCTGCGTTCCACCCTCGATTCGGTGGAAGAATTTCGCGTCACCACCACCAACTCCAATGCCGACGCTGGCCGCACCTCCGGCGCTCAGGTGGTGCTGGTCACCAAGAGCGGCACCAACAATTTTCATGGCAGCGCTTACGAGTACAACCGCAACACTGCCACCTCCGCCAACGACTGGTTCAACAAGAACGCGGAACTGGGCTCGGGTCTGCCCAATGTTCCCGGCCATCTCATCCGCAATACCTACGGCGGCTCCGTCGGCGGGCCCATCAAGAAGGATAAGCTGTTTTTTTTCCTGAACTACGAGGGACAGAAAACCTCGGAAAACCAGCAGCAAACCCTGACTGTTCCCACCGCCTCTTTTCGCGCCGGCCAGCTCAAATATGTTGACGTGAATGGCAACACCGTAACTCTCAGCCCAGCCCAGATCGCCGCCATGGACCCCAAGTGCAGCGGCCTGGGAACCTGTCCCTGGGGGCCCGGCGTGAATCCCAATGCAACGGCCACTCTGAACGCCTATCCGCTCCCCAACGGCTTCAACTCCGGCGATGGCCTCAACACCGGCTCCTTCACTTGGTCGGCGCCCAATCCCGCCACCTTGAACACCTACATCGCCAAAATTGATTACCTCATGTCCCCGAAGAGCCGCCTCTTCATTCGCGGCAACCTGCTGGGCGACCGCATTTCCGGCTCGCCGCAGTTCCCGGGCGAACCAGCCGCCTTTACCCAGACCAACACCTCCAAGGGCATCGCCGCCGGCCACACCTGGACCATCAGCAACACCAAGATCAACAATTTCCGCTATGGATACATTCGCCAGGGGCTCAACAACGTGGGCGTGGGCAACAACTCTTTTTCCGATTTTGCCGGCCTCAGTCCTCTGACGGCAGAGAACACCACCACTCTGCTCAGCGTTCCGGTACACAATTTCGTTGACGATTTCACCTGGGTGAAGGGCAACCACACCCTGCAGTTCGGCGCCAACTTCCGCATCGTGCACAACAACGCGCTCTCCAATAACGTTTCCTTCGCCAACGCGCTTTCGGGGGGAGCCAATATCTACCTGGCAGCCATTGCCGGTACCGGCCAGAATTTGGATCCGGCGGCTTTCGGCTATTCCGCGGTGTCGGGTGATTTTTCCTCGAGTTATGACAACGCCGTAACCGCACTCACCGGCATACTCTCCACCATCAACGTGCACCGCAATTACTCGGTGACCGGCAACACCGGAGCCAACCTTTTGCCGGTAGGCGCCATGATCCAGCGCAACTTCAAAGCCAATGAGTTCGAGTGGTACGCGCAGGATTCCTGGCGGCTGAAGCCCAACCTGACGGTGAGCTTCGGAATCCGCCACACCCTGTTGCAGACGCCCTACGAAGTTAACGGCCAGCAGGTTGCGCCCAACATTGATCTCTACCAGTGGTTCCTCAATCGCGGCATCGCCGCCGCCAAGGGCCAGGGCAACCAGCCTCCCTTCGCCTTTGCGCCTTCCGGACAGAGCCGTGGCGGCGCTCCTTATTGGCCGATGAACAAGGGCAACTTCGCTCCCCGGCTGGCCATCGCCTATTCGCCCAGCGCCAGCAGCGGCATCCTTCACGGTCTGTTTGGCGGTCCTGGCAAAAGCGCTATCCGTGCCGGCCTCGGCATGTACTACGATCACTTCGGCGAAGGCATTGCCGATAGCTTCAGCGAATTCGGCTCTTTCGGCCTCACCACCACCCAGGCCGCTCCCTCCAACCTCTACACGGTGGACAATGGGCCTCGCTACACCTCCCGCACTGCAGTGCCCAACGTCCTGGCGCCCGCTCCCTCCAGCGTGGTTTATCCGGCGTTTCCTCCAGCAAACGTGGATACCGGCTTTACCTTCAACTCCGATGGCGTGGACAACCGCATGAAAACGCCCTACTCCATTGCCGCGGACTTGTCGCTGCAGCGCCAGTTGCCCGGCGGCTGGCTGGTGGAGACCGCCTATGTCGGCCGCTTCGGCCACCACCTGCTGCAGCAACTTGATTACGCCGAGCCTACGAATCTAGTGGACCCCAAGTCCGGCATGGACTACTTCACCGCCGCGCGCCTGATGTCGCAGTTCGCCCTGGCCCATGGTGAAGACAAGACTGCTACCATCGCTCCCATTCCTTACTTTGAGGATTTATTCCCCACAGCTGCCGCCAACGGGTTCACCGCCACCCAGAACATCTACAGCGGTTTCTGGTTCAAGCGCCCGGGCAGGGAAGTAGGCGCTCCCTTCCGACTAGGGCTTATCTGCACTCAGTTGGCTAACGGCGGCGTCACTCCAGTTTGCAATGGCCTGCCGCCCGTGCCCTACTGGGATCCCCAGTTTTCCTCGCTCTTTGCCTGGTCGTCCATTGGCAACAGCAATTACCACGCCGGCCAGCTCATCCTGCGCCATCCTATGACGCACGGCCTGCAGGTGGACTTCAGCTACACTCTCTCCAAATCCATGGACTGGGGTTCCGATACCGAGCGCACCAACCCCCAGGGCACCACCTCAACCACCAGCTCCATCCCCATCGGCAGCGCCACGGTGATGAGCTTCATCGAAAATTCCTGGAATCCGCGCCTCAACTATTCGCCTTCCGATTTCGACGCCCGCCACGTCATCACCGCCAGCTGGGTTTACGAACTGCCGTTTGGAAAAGGGAAAGCTTTCGCCGCACAATCGGGTAAGCTGCTCGACGCCGTCATCGGCGGCTGGCAGCTCTCCGGCCTTACCCGCTGGACCAGCGCCTTCCCCTTCAGCCTGATTGACACCACCGGCTTCACTAACAATTTCTTCTTCAACAGCCACATGGTGAAGACCGGGCCCGTTTCCTCCGGGCTCTTCTTCAGTCCCTCGGGAGCGCCCCAGGCATTCCCCGACCCGTCGGTGGTGTCCAGCGGGATCTTCACTACACAGACACCCGTACGCTTCCCTTATCCCGGCGAGGCCGGCAGCCGCAACGTTTTCCGCGGCCAGGGCTATTTCGGCACCGATATGGGCTTGGCCAAGAGTTGGAGCATCACCGAGCATCAGGCGCTGAAGTTCTCCTGGGAGGTCTTCAATGTGACCAACTCGGTGCGCTTCGACGACAACACCATCACGTCCCTGGACAACGGTTCGGCCGACGGTCCGGCCCTGGGTCTGTACCGCAGAACCCTGACCGCGCCGCGCGTCCAGCAGTTCTCGCTGCGCTACACCTTTTGAGAGGGAAACTGAGAGTCGCCGGGTAGAATCGCTGGCGCATACCGATAATGACCACCACTCGCCGCAACTTCCTCGCCGGCTTGGGCGCTTTTGCGCTCTTGCCCCTCCAGCGCACAGAACCTGAACTCATCCTCCACAACGGCAACATCTGGACCGTGGATTCCTTGCTCCCGCGTGCCCAAGCGGTTGCCATTTCAGCCGGACGCTTTACGGCTGTCGGTTCCAACGAAGACGTGCTCCATCTCGCCACCGGCCGCAGCCGCAAGATTGACCTCGGCGGCAAAACCGTGCTGCCCGGTTTCAACGATGCTCACTCCCACCCCGTGGAGTCCGGTGTCGAACACCTGCGCATGGTGGCCTGCGATAAAAACTCCATCGCCGAAATTCAAGAAGCTTTGCGCCAGCGCGCCGCCAAAACTCCCGCCGGCCAATGGCTGCTTGGCTTTCTTTACGACGACGGCAAGACTCCTCGCCCGCTTTCACGCCAGGACCTGGACGCCGTTCCCGACCACCCCGTGCTGGTGCGCCATCGCGGCGGCCATACCGTGTTCGTGAACTCCATGGCGCTGAAGCTGGCTGGTGTGGACGAGAAGACTCCCGACCCGCCCGGCGGCCGCTTCGAGCACGATAGCGCCGGCCACCTCACCGGCCACGTTGGCGACCGCGCCACCGCCGTCTTCGAGAAACTCATCGCCTACAAGCCCACCCGCGACGACTACCGCGCCGGCGCGAAGCTGATTTCTCAGAT
>Ga0075435_100002974_pt1 | contig 11396 bp, 15 predicted proteins | sample RhiMethybrSRZTD4_FD_75302 | JGI IMG/M metagenome (GOLD analysis project Ga0075435, IMG submission 75302) | Populus rhizosphere microbial communities from Tennessee, USA - Rhizosphere MetaG P. TD hybrid SRZTD4 | ecosystem: Host-associated > Plants > Roots > Rhizosphere > Soil | place: USA... | reverse complement strand
CGGAGCGCGCCGGCGAAGCGGCGCGCGAGAGAGAGTGTAGGGGAGCCCGAGGGGCGAAGCCCCTCGGAAAAACAATGACGGAGCTGGAAACGGCCATTGCCGAGAATCGTGCCGCGGTCGAAGAGTTCATGGCGACCGCGCAATCGCTCGCCGCGTCAGCCTGGACGCGCCCGAGAGCCGAGGGCGCGTGGACGCCCGCGCAGATCGTCGAGCACATCGTGCTCGCCTACGAATACAGCAGCGACGTGGTGAAGGGCACGGCGACCGGCGGGGTGCCCCGGCTGTTCCGTCCGCTGCTGCGCCGGCTGGTGGTCGATTCGACGCTGCGCGCGGGAAAGTTCACCCGGAAGGGCAAGGCGCCCGCGGTGTTCCGCCCGTCGGACACGCCGGCGGCAAAGTCGGAGCTGCTCGATCGCCTGCACCGCGCGGTCGCCGCGTTCGAGTCCGCCCTGCGATCCAATCACCCCGAAGCCCGGCACAACGTGAATCATCCCGCCTTCGGCGTGGTGCCGACTGTCAACTACGTCCGCCTGCAGGCGATTCACGCGCGCCACCATCGCGCGCAGCTCTCGTGACCCGATGACGCCCATCGACTGGCACGGCATGTTCGTTCCGTCGATGAGCCTGATCGAGCTGGTGATTCGCGGGACGTTCCTCTACTTCGTGATCTTCGGTTTCCTGCGGCTGTTCCGGCGGCAGGCCGGCGCGCTCAGCATGGCTGACCTGCTCGTGATCGTGCTCGTCGCCGACGCCGCGCAGAACGCCATGGCCAGCGATTACCACTCGATCACCGAGGGCGTGGTGCTGGTCGCCACGATCTTCGGATGGAACCTGGCGATCGATTACCTGACCTTCCGGTTCCCGCCGCTGGCACGCCTGCTCAGCCCGAAGCCGCTGCTGTTGATCAAGGACGGGCACGTCCAGCGGCGCAACCTCCGCTCCGAGCTGATCACGCGCGAGGAGCTGGTGGAGCTGATCCGCGAACACGGAATCGAAGACTTCGCGGACGTCAAGGCCGCCTACATCGAGTCGGACGGCCACGTGAGCGTCATCCCTCGCCGCAACGCCGAGAGCACCGAGCCGCCGAAATCGGCCAACCGCTGATCGGTCATCGTCCATCGGCCATCGGGTCAGACGCCGATCTGCAGCGTCGCCGTCAGTCCGCTCGCCACGGCGCCGCTCATCGTCGCCATCTCGTTGGTGGTGCCGTCGGCGAACACGCCGTCGGTGCTGTTGCGCGTGGTGTTCTGCCCGCGCGAGGCGTAGACCCCCTGCGCGTAGACCTGCGCGCTGACGTCTTCCGGGAACGCCATCTGCGTCGTCTTCACCAGCGAGCCGTTGACGAACACCTCGAGATGGATGTGCGTGGCGCGGCCGGCGTACCAGCCGGGATAGATCGTGTTGAAGGCGGCTTTCCCGTTCGAGTCGGTGCGCTGCAGGCCGCGCAGGAACGTGCCGACGGCGGTGTACTCCGAGTAGGCGCCGGCGGCATCGCATTGCCACACTTCGATTGTCGCGTTGGCCACGGGCGCGCAGCCGTTCGCGACGCTGACCACGGTGAGGGCGAGCGCGAGCGGGGTGCCGGGCTTGCCCTCGGTGATGTCCTGGCGGTAGTAGGCGCTGTTATTGATCATCCCGGTGCGATCCGGGTAGGGGCCTTCGGTTTCGGAATTGATCACCGCGCACGCGCCGGACGTGGTGCCGCCCGTGCTCGTGCCGGTGGTGGTCGTGGAAGGGCTCGTCGGCGTGGTCGAGCCGCAGGCCGCAGCCACACTCGCTGCACCGACGGCCGTCAGCGCGCCCATGATCTCGCGGCGCGTGAGTCGTCTGTTTCGATCGTGCATGCGATCAGGTTACGGGAGAATGCGCCGCGCGGATCGGATGCCACCAACTCTTCACAGTTGTCGCCGCCGCGGCCGCTGCTTCTTCGAGATCGACTTGATGACGAGCTGCGCGGGCTGCCGCGGGTTGAACGGCACGTCGGCGCGCTTCACCGCTTCGTTGACGAGCGCGCAGATCGCCGGCCGCTCGAGGTCGCGCGCGGAGGCCAGCCTGATGTGACGCACGACGTTGCCGCTGCCCTTGAGCAGCTTCTCCGGATCCGGCAGCGACGGCGCGTGGTCGATGAAGCAGAGCGTGAGGTGATCCGGCATCAGCAGGATCGAGACGACCGCGTGTGAAGGACGCTCGGTCGGCCCGAATCCGACGACGAGCCCGTTGTAGTTGTCGTAGACGAGCTGCACCGCGCCCGGAATCAGGCGCCGCATGCGCGTGAGGGCCGCGCGCCCTTCCTTGGCGATCTCGGGCGAGTACTTGGCGATGAATGCGGCGAGCTGCGAACGCGGTGTCTCAGGCATGAGCGCTCAGATCGCGGTGCGGTACCGATCCGCCCACCAGCTCCAGGCCATGATGGCGGCGAACCCGACGATCCCGCCGGCCCAGATGGCGGTGATCGACGGCGGCGGCGGACCGGCCAGGTTCACGACGTGCAGCAACAGGAGACCAATCCAGAGCGAGGCGAACCCCAGCCGGCCCTTCGTGCCGCGGCCGCGCGTCGCGCGCGCGTAGATCCAGACGCCGGCGAAATAGAGCGGGAGCTCGACCGCCGCGGTCAGCGGCATCGATCGCCACAATCCGAGACCGACCCTTGGTCCGCCAGGATACAGCGGCATGTCGGGGATGTGCGTCACGACGTCGAGCACCCAGTGGCTCAGCACGAGCGCCGCGATCACCGCGAAGGCGCGCCGATCCACCGTTCTGAACATCCATCCGAGCAGCACTCCCCAGACGGCCAGCATCAGCAGCGAATGCGACCAGGGATAGCTGACGAAGTCCAGCGGCGTGACGGCGGTGTGGCCGGGATCGATCCGCACCTGCTCCACGCCGGCGGCCACGAGGAAGGGCCACAGCGTGTCGGCGAACTGCGCGGCGAGGAAGAGGATCGCGAGCGAGACGCCCGGCGCGGCGCGCTTGGCCGCGAAGCCCAGCCCGAAGTGGCCGATGAACATCGCGGCCGCGATTCTATGTCAGAAGCGCAGCTTGGCCCCGATCCGGAGGGAGGCCTTGACCATCGTGTAATCGAATCAGGACGTCGACGCCGCGGCGCCACGGATGCTCGAGCGGCGTGGTCAGGGCCCGAGCGCCCAGCGCAGCGCGCCCAGCAGGTGCTGCTGGAAGCGCGGATCCTGCCACACCTCTTCACGGTGGCCCAGCGCCGTGTAGAAGACGCGGCCGCTGCCGTAGTCGCGGCGCCACGCCATCAGCAGATCGGCGGGCGCGCCGGCGACGCCGACGCCGTCGTCCGGCACGCGATCCATCGACAGCAGCGCGTGCACGTCGGCGCGGCGGTTACGGTCGAACCGGTACAGCTCGTCGGTGATGGTGAAGCGCGGCGCCAGGTGCGCCACCGACGGATCCGACGCGTCGTCCACGCGGATGTCGCCCGGCGCGATCGCCCCGTGCGTGTTGAACTCACCGCCCAGCATGGTCAGGAACTCGATCGAGTCGTGATACGTGTCCGACGCGCTGTGCGCGCCGAGGAACCCGTGGCCGGCGCGGATCCAGTCGAGGAACGCCGCCATGTCGGGGATGCCGAGATTGCCGGTGGTGTTGGCGAAGAACACGGCGTCGAAACCGCGCAGCCCCCCGGTCGTCAGCCGCGCCTGCACGTCCTCCGCGGTCCGGCAGAACTCGGTTGCGAACAGGCCGTTCCGGGTCCCGATGTCCCGAATCGTCGTTTCCGCGATGGGAATGGAGCTGTGACGGAACCCCGCGGTATGCGTGACGACCAGCACCCGCTTCATCGGCGCGGGCGCAGGTGCGGGTGACGCGGGCGACCCGCCGCAACCCCAGATCGCGGCCGCCGCGAGCACGGCGCCAATCACCACGACCATCACGGCGTCCCGTCCTCTTCCGGGGGTCATGCCTCCCGGCATTCTACGCCGTCGTTCTATCCGTGCTTCTTCGTGTCCTATCAGTGTTTATCCGTGTTTATCCGTGGCCTTCATCCGTGGCTCACGAACGAAACATGAAGTAAACCGCGCCGAGCAGGCAGAGGCCGGCCCAGAGATAGTCGAGCTTCAGCGGCTGGCGCATGTAGAGGACCACGAAGGGCACGAACACGCTCAGCGTGATGACCTCCTGGATGATCTTGAGCTGCGACACGCTCAGCTCGCGGTAGCCGATGCGATTGGCCGGCACCTGCAGCAGGTACTCGAACAGCGCGATGAGCCAGCTGATGATCGCCGCGACGTACCACGGCTTGTCGCGGAAATTGCGCAGGTGGGCGTACCACGCGAACGTCATGAACACGTTCGAGCAGGTGAGCAGGGCGACGGTCACGAGCGTCACGTGCATCGGTCGATTACTCCACGGTGCAGCGGCGGACGGCGCCGGTCAGCGTCGCGTCGGCGATCGAGACGAACAGCTCGCGATCGGCCACCGAGACGGCGAACGCCATGCGGCGCTCGAGCCGCCCGGCCAGGCCGGCAATCAGCGCGCGGTCGAGGGCGAGCAGCTCGAGGCTCTCACCGCGGTGAATGCGCGCCCCCGACAGGCTGCGCAGGTACTGCGCCGGATCCTTGTGCATGTAGACGGCGACGCGCGGCGCCAGCTTGGCGGCGCGGTGCAGCCGCGCCGCGTCGGGCGAGCCGATGTCGATCCAGGCGGTCATCACGCCGGTCAGATCCCGCACCGCGATCGGCGGCTCGTCGGGATCCGAAAGGCCGCCCTTCGAGAACTCGATCCCTTCGGTGAATTCGAGGCAGTAGGCGAGCACGCGCGCGATCAGGTAGTCGTCCGACTCCGAGGGATGCCGCGCCACGCGCAGCGCCAGCGACTCGTAGACGCTGCGATCGGCGTCCGCCAGATCGATGTCGATGGTGTAAACGGTTGCGCCGAGCGCCATCAGCGCGACCTATAGCGCGAACTGGCGGAGGTGGTGGTCGGTGTGCCGGTAGCCCCAGACCAGCCACTCCTCGCGGGTGAGCGGCCCGAAGATCGGGTGGCGGTCGTAGCGCGCGTCCGACGCCGTGAAGCGCCGCAGCAGCGCGATGACCTTGTCGCGATCGCGCTCGAAGTCGGTCGGCTTCGTCCCGCCTTTCGTCTGATCCACTTCGGGACGGGTGGGCGTCCCCTTCGGCCAGGCCAGCGTGGTGTGCAGCGCGATGTACTTGATCACGGTCCGGTTCATCCACGTATCCGCCGCCGGCGAGATCGGCCGCTCCCCCATCACCCCTTCGAACGAGTCGGCGAGATGGCACAGCATCTCGTGCGCGGTCATCTTGCCCCACGCGCGCGGCCGCTTCTCGCGCAGCTTCTCCAGGCGCGCGACGAGCTCTTCGGTGAGGCCGGGATCCGCGAGTGACGGTGGACGCGCCATGCTCTACCTCTTGCGTCCGATCGCGTAGAGCGACTGCGCGGTGCGGACGAACATCACGCCGTTCGACAGCGCCGGCGTCGCCATCAGCAGCTCGCCCATCGAATTGGTCGAGAGCGCCTTGAACTCGCGGCCGGCGGCGACGACCATGATGTCGCCGTCCTCGTTCGACAGGTAGATCTTGCCGTCGGCCGCGACCGGCGACGCGCTGAAGCCGTCGCCGATCCTCTCCAGCCGCTGGCGGTAGATCTCCTGGCCGGTCTTCAGATCGTAGGCGTCGAAGATGCCGCTGTTGTCGAGGACGTAGACGATGCCGCGGTAGACGAGCGGCGTCGGCATGTACGAGCCGCGCCCCTTGCGGCTCCACGCGACCGCGTCGCTGGTGGTCTTGTCTCCGGCGAGCGTGATGTCTCCGCGCGCGTCGGCGCGAACGACGTAGATCGGCTTCTCGGGGCGGCGGCCGCTCGCGATCACGAACAGCCCCTCGTCGAACACCGGCGTCGGCGCGGTGATCTTCGAGCTGCCGCCGAGCCGCCACAGCTCCTTCCCGGTACGCGGGTCGTAGCCGCGGATGAAGTTCGAGGCGTTGGTGACGAGCACCGGTCCGGCGCCCGTCTCCGCCACGGTCGGCGTTCCCCACGAGGGCAGCTCTTCCCGATCCGTCTTCCAGGCGATGTCACCGGTGGCGGCCTTGAGCGCGATCAGGAACGAGTCGACCTGCGTGTCGACCTGCAGGATGACCAGGTCGTCCCAGATGATCGGCGAGCTCGCGGTGCCCCACTCGTAGGACGGAATGTCGTAGGCGCCGACGTCCATGCGGCCCAGGTCCACGCTCCACAGGAACGTGCCGTTGACGTCGTACGCGTGCAGCCCCTGCGACCCGAACGACGCCACGACGATCCGGCCGTCGGTCGCCGGCGTCGCGCTGGCGTAGGTCGACTTGATGTGGCGCTTCTCGAGCGGCTCGCCGACGTGCGCGTCGCGCCGCCACAGCAGCTTGCCGGTGGACGTGTCGAGACACAGGATCGCCCACGTGTGACGCGATCGGTCCGCGGACGCGGTCCCTTCACCGTAGAGCCCTGGCTTGAACGACGCGCTCGACTCGCTGCTGATGGCGGTGGTCACGAACAGCTGCCGGCCCCACACGACGGGGCTGGAGTGCGCGAGCCCCGGAACCGCGGCGCGCCACAGGATGTTGGTGCCCTTGGCGCCGTCCCAGGTATCGGGCAGGTTCATGCCTTCGGCGATGCCCGACGCGCGCGGCCCGCGGAAAGACGGCCAGCTCCCTGCGGCCGGCGCCGGCTTCGACAGCTCGACGCGCCCCGGCGCCGCGGTGCGGACGATCTTCCGCGCCGGCATGACGTCCTTGACGTTGACGCCGTCCGGCAGCCAGCTGCTGCGATCGAGGAAGAACTGTCGTCCCTCGCACGGATCGTTGACCGCCTCCAGCACCGTCCAGCGCTCCTGGCTGCGCACGCGGTAGCGCGCCGCTTCCGGGCAGCCGCCGCGGACGTTGGGCGCGGCGATTTCGACCTCGTCGGCGCCGACCCGCTTCCATGTGCCTTTGAACGTCGGATACCCCGTGCCCTGCAGCTCGAACGACCCGTCGGGCGCGAAGCGCATCGTGAACTCGCGGTAGCGCAGCACCGAGGACGGCACCGGCGACCGCGCGTCCTGCACCGGCATCAGAGAGAAGGCGGCCACGAGGAGGAGGGATCGCATTGGTGATGACCGGCGGATTCTACCTCTGGTCCCGCTCGGAAGGGGCCAGCGCGAACAGCTTCAGGTCGACGGTGCGGTTATTCAAGCGGATCATCCGCTCGAACCGGAAGCCCAGTCTCTCGAGCAGTCGGATCGACGGGGCATTGTCGGGATTGACGAACGCGAGCAGCCTTGGCAGCCGGAGCACGGCCCGGGCGTGCGTCAGCACCGCGGTCGCCGATTCCAGCGCGTAGCCCTGCGATCGATACGCCGGCAGGAACGCGAAGCCGATGTCGGGCTCGGGGAGCTCGTCCCGCTTCAGCACGCCGCAGATGCCGATCGGCTCGCCGCCGTCGATCGTCTGCACGAGGCAGAGGCCGAAGCCGTGCCGGGCGTAGCTCGCCATCGGCCCCGCCTCGATGTAGCGGCGCGCGTCGTCGGGCGTGCGCACGTTGCGATCGCCGATGTTGCGGATGAAGTCCGGATCGTTGAGCAGCGCGAGGATGAAGGGCGCATCCGCGGGCGTCAGCTCGCGGATGCGCAACCGTGCCGTGTCGAGTGTCACCGGCGGGAGCCGGTCATGCCGAAGCGCTCCGCGGTCTGTCCCTCGAAGTCCACCTCGATCAGGACCGCCGGCTCGTCGCCGACGACGTAGCCGTCGTGGCCGGGAGCGATCGCCACCACCTGCGGCGCCGCGAACTCCAGCGTCGTCCCGTCCGGATAGTCGATGTGAATCCGGCCGCGGGCGATGAAGCCGACGTGCGCGTGCATGCACAGGGCGGTGGTCACCTGCCCCTTCATGTGCGTGGACCAGCGGAAGCCCGGCTGGTAGATGACCCGCTTGATGCGGCCGTTGCCCGCGCGGGCGACGTCGACCTGGACGCCGCCGACCACGCGGGTGTCCACGCCTTTCATCGGCGCGAGCAGCGGGTCATGCTCTGAGCCAGCCATCAGTGGCGGTCCCGCATCGGGATCGGCAGCTTGCCGTCCGCGCCCGCCGTCATCGAGACGAACTCGGGATCCTTCAGGATCGATGCGAACACCGCGTCGACGCGCGCTTCCATCATCTCTTTGCTTCTCACCGCGTCGTACTTCTCGTACTCGAAGAAGTGCCGCTTGAGCAGGGCCAGCGCCTTGTTCTTCTGCCCGAGCTGCGCGTAGATCGCGGCGAGGTTGTAGGAGGCGCACAACAGATTCTCGTTGTCGCGCGCGACCTTGAGCACGTGCTCGGCGTTGACCTGGTCGCCGGCGAGGAACGCCGCCGCGAAGACGACGTTGAACGGCTCCTCCGGATCGAGCGCGAGCGCCTTCTTGGTGTAGGCGTCGGCCTTGACGCGGTCCCCTTCCGAGTGCCAGTAGACCGCGAGGTTGCGGTAGGTCAGCGCGAGCGGGAAGACGTCGGCCGACTGCTCCATCAGGTGCAGCCCCTTCTGGAACTCGCCGTCGTGAATCGTCATCTTGCCGATGCCGTGCAGCGCCACCGCCCGCGACAGCGGATCGGACGGCATGTCGAGGATCGCCTTGAACATCGTCCGCGCCTTGTCCCAGTCGCCGGTCTGATGGCGATAGAGCTCGCCGAGGTAGCGCAGCGGCGCGGGATCGGCGGGGTCGAGCTGACGCGCCCGCGCGTAGAACTTCTCGGCCTTCAGGTAGTCGGCGTCGTTCTCGGCCATGAGGCCCGCCTTCAGCGCCTTCTCGATCGCGGCGCCGACCGCCGGGTCGAAGTTCGGCGCGGGCGGCACCGGTTCGAGGCCGGTCACGCCGAGCTTCCGCAGGATCTGCTCCGCGTCGCGCGCCTGCTTGGGGAACATGCACTTCATCGCGGTGATGTTCTTGAACTGCGCGATGGCGCCGTCCTTGTCCCCCTTCTTCATCAGGTCGCGCGCCGATTCGAGGCTGCCCTTCACGGTCGACTCGCGCTGCTTCATCTCCGCTTCGAGCATCTTCTCGACCGGGGCGACCTTCAGCTTGCCGTCGTCACCGCCGACCGCCTTGTTGATCACTTTGCCGTCGGCGTCGGCGAGCACCGCAATCGGCAGCTTGGCGTCGGCGGCGAACTTCTGCCCGACGTCGGTCTTCACGTCGGCGACGCCCATCAGCACGCACTGCTGCGAGTAGAGCGACAGCGTGCGCGAGTTGCGCAGGCTGGACTTCTCCAGCTCGACCTGCGACGCGGGGAACCAGTAGACGGCGAGGCCGCCCTGGGGCAGCGCGTCGGCGCCGTTGACGACTTTCCACGGCACCGGGAAGACGGTTTCCGTCATCCCGCCCATGCTGCCCATGCCGCCCGTTCCGCCGCCGCCACCGCCACCGCAGGTGGCGAGCACGTCGACGCCAACGAGAAACGCGATCGTGAACACGGACAGTAGGCCCGCAGTGCGCCGCTTCATGCAATTGCCTCCAGGCTTCGAGTGAGAGGAGGATATTGTAAGGCAACTTGCACCGTAGCTTCCGCCTTTAGGCCGGAAGTGCCTCTTCCGGCTAAAGCCGGAAGCCACGCGAGTCATCCGCTAAAGCCGGAAGCGACGTTAGTTACGGCCTTTTGTAGAGTCCCGTGAATACTCCCTTGGCCCGGACGTGCCCTGCCATCGCCGTCACGACCGCCGCGCGGGTCTGCGCCGGCGATTGACCGACGGCAGCGACGTCGATCGCCACGTCGAGGGCGTAGAGCTCGAAGACGTAATGGTGCGGCGGCCCCGACGCCGGCGCCCCGGGCGCGCGGTAGTTGGGCCCGGTCGCGCTGATCTGGCGCGAGCCGTCCGGCAGCGTCGCGCCCTGCGGGACGTGCTCGGGCAGCGACCGCGCCGTGCCGGGAATGTTCCAGACCAGCCAGTGCAGCAGATCGTCGGTGCCCGGGTTGACCGCGGCGTTGAGATCGTGCGCGACGAGGACGAAGCCGGCGATGTTGTCCGGCACGTTGCTCCACGCCAGCGGCGGCGACACGTCGCCGGTGGCCTGGCTGTACTTCGCGGGGATCTGGCCGCCGTCGGACCATGCGGAGGACGTCAGCGTCATCACCTGGACGCCGCCGCGCCCGCCGCGGCCGCGTTGAGGCTGCGCCGCAGCCGGCGTACCCGACGGAGGTTGTCCGCCTTCGCCTGACGGCTTCGGCGGGACAGGTCCGGGAGGCTGAGTCGCGAGAGCAGTCAGCGAGAGCGCGAAGACGGCGACAGCGAGGCGCATCATCACGATCACTTGAACGACGCCGGCTGCGCCTTGCGCCAGGCGTCGTAGCGGAGCCGCAGCGTTTTCACGGGGTTCAGGTTCTCTCCTTCGTGAATCGCATTCGCCGGCTTGTCGGGCTGCGCGACGCGGATGAACATCGTGTACTGGCCGTTGTTGTGCGAGTCGCCGCTGGTGTCGGTCTTCTCCGCCATCAGGATGTAGGCGACGTGCGCGGTCTTGTTGTCGCACGGAATCGGCGGCTTCGTTCCGTCGGCCGGGGGCGGCGGACACGAGCAGCGGCTGTCGCCGCCGCCGGCGTCGGCCGCTTCCATCGCTGCCATCACGCGATCGGTGATCGCCCCCTTCGTCTCGAGGAACGCCTTCACCGCGTTCGGCACCACTTCACCGGGACGGAGGATGTTCCCCTGGATCGAATAGAAGATCTCGGTGCCGGGCACCCGCCCCTGCATGTCCTGCGCGACGTAGCCGTTGGTCAGGCCCGAGTGCCCCGCCGATCTTCCCCGCAGATCGACGATGCCGAACTGGCGCGACTGGAAGGCGGGATCCGCGCTCAGCATCTTGATGATGGCCCTGGGATCGGTGCCCTTCTGCAGTTCGCGGAACACGAGCATCTGGTTCTGGTGGGTGCCGTCGACGGCCGCCTGGCACGCGGCGACGCCCTTCCCCGGCACGACCACCGCCTGCACGCCTGGCAGGAACATGTCGTCGCCGTTGACGCACGTCGCCGAGGCGATCACGACGCGGCCGGTGCTGCGATCCACGGCCACGACCGACCAGGTCGCGAACGCGCTCGAAGGGATCGCGAGGAACGCCGCCAGCGCGGCGAACATCGTTCTGCGCATGTGCGGGATGCTAGCAGATCAGCGGGAGAAGACGGTCGAGTAGCAGAGAACGTCACTCTTGCGGCCCGGCTCGAGATTCGGGAACTCGGCGTAGCCGCGCATCAGCCCTTCGCGCACGAAGCCCCCCTTCTCGAGCACGCGCCACGACGCCGTGTGCTCGGGATGGCAGAGCGCGTAGAGGCGGTCGACGCCCAGGCGCAGGGCGAGGTCGCGCATGGCGATCAGCGCCTCGGTGGCGTAGCCCTGGCCCCACGCGTCGCGCGCCAGCACGTATCCGGTGGTCGCCTGCT
>Ga0075435_100002973_pt1 | contig 11396 bp, 10 predicted proteins | sample RhiMethybrSRZTD4_FD_75302 | JGI IMG/M metagenome (GOLD analysis project Ga0075435, IMG submission 75302) | Populus rhizosphere microbial communities from Tennessee, USA - Rhizosphere MetaG P. TD hybrid SRZTD4 | ecosystem: Host-associated > Plants > Roots > Rhizosphere > Soil | place: USA... | reverse complement strand
ACTCCTAACTCCTTATAGCAGGCAGCGCGGCCGTCACTCGTTGCTTATGGGGTGCGGTCTTGCTCGCTGCTGCCGGGGCATCGGGCCGCTCTTCGGCGGTGGAGCCACGCGCATGCGAAGCGACACTCCGACGCCAATCCGTTGCGCATGTCGCAAGTTCGCCCATTAGGGTGGCGACCCTACGTGCTCGTATCAGTACGATCCCGCCGATGGACGTCTGTGACGAACGGTGAGATCTAGGCTGTCGGCGGCACGTTCCCGCCATTCGCTACCGATCCTGGTCAGCGCTGCAGCGCTGCTGGCCACCGGCTGCGTTGCCGTTGCAGCCACGTTCGTGCCTCAAGTGGGTCGTCCATCCTTGCCGGCGCTCTTGGGAGTCCTCGCTCTGCTCATCGCGGGGGCCCGGCTTTGCCTAGCTGTCCGGCTCCTCGCACAGCGTGTTGAACTCGCGTGGGGAGAAGCTAGCTTCCTGTTAGCCTGCGCCCTCGCCGCTCCAGCGTGGGTTGTGATCCTCATGCCGCTTGCGCTTCTGCTGTGCTTTGTGGGCAGACAGTCCCCGATCAAGATAATCTACAATATGGCGAGCTACACAGTCGCCGCTGCCGCCGCATCAGCCGTCTTGATGCTAGGAAAGGCGTCACCACCTTTCTCCGGCGCGGAGTTGTTGACTCTCGCTGGCGCTGGCCTCGTCTTTGGGGCAACTACACATCTAGCGGTAGCCACCGTCGTCGCCGTCGTTCAACAGGTAACCTTTCTGACGACCTGGCGGGCGAGCGCCGGTCTTCAGATAATTACACTGGTTGGCAATCTCGCATTGGCGGTTGGGACACTTTCGCTCGCCGAATATGGACCATGGGCGGTGGCGGTACTACCTGTGGCTGTCGCGGGAGTCCATCAAGCATATGAAGGGCGGGCACGTGGTTACGAGGAACGCAAGGCTGGACAGCGCCACGCCGCGGCAATCGGGCGACTGACGAACGACCTCGACGAATTGAGCATTCTCCGTCGTGCGGCGGAGGATGCGTGCGTGCTAGGCGACGTCGACGTAGTCGACATCGACCTTCCTGCTTGTCGGCGTTCCTCCCCCGTTCTGCACCGACATGTTCGGCGTGGAGAACCTTGGACAGGACAGTCCAGCGACGCGTCAGTCATTCCCGGTAGACTTGTGGCCGACCTCCCCGTGCCCATGGAAGATGATGGCGAATCAGGTCATCTTCGAGCGTGGATCATTGGAGGCGGTAAAGACCTCCGCCTTGGTGAATTTCAAGAGCAGGCGTTACAAAGCCTCGCTAAGTATGCTGGCGCCGCGTTGAGAAACGCCCGAATACACGCAGAGCACGCCTTCTACGCGACGCACGATCGACTAACCGGCTTGCCCTCCCGGCAGCTACTGATCGAAGAGATCGAGGATGGCACCCACAGTAGTAGCAGCGTCGCCGCGGTCGCCCTACTCGTCGTCGACGTCACAGGCTACCGAGAGATTGCCGGTGCCCTAGGGCACGAGGTGGCTGAAGACCTGCTTGTCCGCATAGCGCACCAAGTCGAGCGAACCGCTCTAAGCGACGAGTACGTCAGCCACGTGGGGACTGATCAGCTCGGCATCTACCTGCCGACGGCATCGAGTCCGGCACACGTACATGAGCGAGCGCTCGCATTCCTAGGCGCTGTTGCTCAACCAATCGAACTGGATGCGGCGGATCCGCCAGCAGCGCAGGTGTCACTTCGTGCGACAGTGGGCGCTGCATATTCGCCGACAGCGGTCGGCAGCGGCTCGGAGCTTCTGCGCCAAGCTTCCGCGGCGCTAACCCAGGCGCGTGCGGACAACCTTACGGTCGGATTTTACGATCCGGCCAAGGACCAAGTGAACAGTCCTGCTGCGATCGTTCTTGCGTCGGAACTCCGCGCAGCGCTGCGTGGTAATCAACTCGATCTTCACTACCAGCCGATCATTGATCTACCGTCGGGTGCTCCTTTGGCGATGGAGGCGTTGCTTCGATGGCAGCATCCCACGAGGGGCATGCTTTATGCGCGGGAGTTCGCTCCTATTCTCGAGCGGTCCTCTGAGCACCCGCGAGTAGTCGCCTGGCAACTGGATAGAGCGCTGCGTACACGGCAAGCTTGGGGCGATCGTGACCTTCCGGTGAGCGTCAATCTCGCCGTACGATCCCTATTGGACCGGCGCTTTCCAGACCAGGTCTTCGCTATACTAGATCGAACGGGCGTCTCCGCCGGACAGCTGATGCTAGAAATCAACGAGACTGCGATGCTCGCCCAATTAGGCTTGGTCGACGAGGTGCTTACTGATCTCCGAACGCATGGTGTTCAAATTGCGATTGATGGATTGGGCTCGGGCACTAGTTCGCTGTTTAGCCTGCTTCGTTTGCCGGCAACGCACATCAAGGTCGACGGACACTTCGTCAGACAGATGCTCGTAGATCCGGAAGCTATGGCGATTGTCTGCCTCGGGCTGGACCTCGGCCGTCGCGCCGACCTCCATTTCGTCGCTACGGGCGTGAACAGCTCTGAGTTGATTACCGTGCTGCAGCAGTACGGCTGTGACACCGCCCAGGGACCGCACCTGGTGCGGCCACTCTTGGCAGATGAGGTGCCTGGGTATCTCGCGAGCGCGCCCGAGATACCGGACGTTCCGGATGCTTCTGTTGTGGCGCTCGACACTCGAAGACGCACTCCAATCGTGTAAGGCGACCGGTCTTCCCAATCACATGACAAGCCCGGAGCTGCCCGGCCTGATCTGGATACATGGCTGGTACAAGGCTCGTCGACGAGACCGCTGGCCAGACCGGCTGGTTGGGTATCGTCGCCAGGGGCAGCAAATGGCACGCTGGACAGGAAGTCCCATAGTGTTCAGAGCGAGTCGGGGCCGGCGACACGCAGCCCTGGTACGCGCGGGGGCTTCGGGTCGTACTCGAAGCGGGTGACCAGGGGCTCGACGATGACCTGCCCGGTTCACGTCACTCCAATGGAAGCTGGCGCGGCACACTGGGTCGGTGAACTTGCCGGCGCCGTGTGTTGTCGTGCTCGTGGGTCCTGGCGCGTCCGGGAAGTCGACGTGGGCGGCGGCTGAGTTTCCGGCGGACGTTGTCGTGTCCAGCGACCGGCTGCGGGCTCTCGTCGGGTCGGGCGAGAACGACGTCGCGGCGAGCACGGATGCGTTCGCCCTGCTCGACGAGATCGTGCGGCGACGGCTCGGGCGGCGGCTGACGACCGTGATCGACACGCTGGGGCTGGATGCGAAGCGCCGTCTGGGCTGGCTCGCGCTGGCCCGCGAGCATGACCTTCCCTGCATCGCCGTCGCGTTCGACACGCCGGCCGCCGAGTGCCGGGAGCGCAACCGGCACCGGACGAAGCGCATCCCCACCGACGTGCTCGCCACCCAGCTGCGGACCTGGAGGGCGACCCGGGAGCTGCTGCCGGACGAGGGATTCGACCAGGTGGTGTCGCCGCAGCCGGTGCGCGTGGTTCCGCAGGCGTTCGTGGACGCGGCGCCGGCAGTACGACGGCAGGAGGACACGCCGACCGGGCTGCGGTTCGGCCTGCACCTGGGGACGTACGGGTTCACCGGAGGTACGGCGGCGACCCGGGACCGGCTGACCGAGATCGCGACCGCGGCGGAGGCGGCCGGCTTCGACGCGATCTACGTGATGGACCACTTCCGTCAGATCCCGCAGATCGGCCGCGCCTGGGACGACTTCCTGGAGAGTTACACGACGCTCGGTTACCTAGCGGCGTGCACGCAACGCATACGTATCGGGGCGCTGGTCACCGGGATCACGTACCGGAACGTCGGGCACCTGGGAAAGATCATCGCCACCCTCGACGTGCTGAGCGGTGGCCGGGCGGTGTGCGGCCTCGGGCTCGCGTGGTTCAAGCAGGAACACACCGCGTACGGCTGGCCGTTCCCGTCCACCTCGGATCGCTATGCCCTGCTCGAGGACGCCCTGCAGGTCCTGCCGATGCTGTGGGGTCCGGGCAATCCGGCGTTCGAGGGTCGCGCCATCTCCCTCCCGGACACCACCTGCTACCCGCGACCATTGCACCCCGTGCCGATCGTCGTCGGAGGTGGAGGCGAACGACGCACCCTGCGGCTGGCGGCGCAGTACGCCGACGCAGCCAACGTGATGGGCGACCTCGCGACCGTGCAACGCAAACGGCAGGTCCTGCGCGAGCACTGCGCCGCGGTCGGCCGCGGTCACGTCGAGCTGACGCACCTGTCGACCACGCTCATCGGCGCCGACGACCGTCAGGTCACCGAGCTGATCGACCGGCTGCGGCCACGCCAGCAGGATCCGGCCCGCTACGCCGCCGCGGTCAACGCCGGCACGATCGAGGACCATATCGGCCGCTTCCGCCACCTCGCCGAGGCCGGCGTGCAGGAGGTGATGATCCGCCTCCCCGACCTCGCCGATCCCGAGCCGCTGGAGCGGGCGGCGAAGGTCATCTCCGCGTTCCGCTGACCCCGAGGCGTCGGCAAAAGCTCAGGAGGCCGGGATCGTTCGGGGCCCCGCGTCCGCCCGGAATGCGGCCAGCGCCTCCTCCAGCGTGCTGAACCGGTGGTCGGCCGGAATGCGATCGAGCAGTCCATACATCCGGAGCGTCATCGACAGCGACTCGTCCAGCCGCGCCAGGCCGAAGGTGACGTTGCGGGAGGTCAGATAGTCGAGCAGGCGGCCGAGGCTGATTCCGGCCGAGTAGTCGACGTCGTCGATCGAGCCCGCGTCGAGCACGAACCACCGCACCGGATCAGGTGCCGCCTCGATGATCGCTTCCGCATCGTCGACGAACCGGTTCGCATTCGCGTAGAACAGCTGTGCGTCGTACCGGTAGATGATCAACCCGGGCAGGCTCTCGCGGCCGGTGACGGCCTTCTCGTAGACGACTCCACCGCGCCCGTCGGGCCGGATGATGAAGTCGCGCGGGCTGTACTGGCGGCGGACCAGGTCGAGCACCGACAGGATGACCGCCAGGATGATCGCCTGCTCGACACCGACCGTGAAGACCACGACGCAGGTGATCGCCGCGATGAGGAACTCGCTCCACCGGCGTCGCGCCAGCAGCCTCAGCCCGAGCAGGTCGATGAGATCGATGCCGATCAGGAACACGATCGCGGCCAGAACCGCCTTGGGCATGTCGTCCAGCACCGCGGTGGCGACCAGCACGACGATCAGCACGGCCGCGGACATCGTCAGGTTCGCCAGCTGCGTACGGCCCTTCTGACCGTCCAAGATCTGCGTCTTGGTGGGGCTGCCGTTGACCACGAAGGTGCCGGACAGCCCGGCGGCGACGTTCGCGCCGGCCAGGCCGACGATGTCGCGGTTGACGTCCACCCGGTCGCCGTGCCGCATCGCGAACGAACGAGAGGTGGCGGCGCTCTGCGCGATGATCAGCACGAAGCAGGCGAACGCGATCCCCAGCACTCGCGGCACGTCGTCCCAGGAGATGCCGGGGGGCAGGCCGATCGGCGGGAGGCCGGGCTCGACCGAGCCCACGACGGCAACCCCGTGCGCCTTCGCGTCCGTGGCGGCCGAAATGATGATCGACAGCACCACCGCGACGATCGCGCCGGGAATTCGCGGGGAGAACCGCTTGAACCCGAGCGAGATGACCAGCGTGCCCAGCGCGAAGCCGATCGTCAGCACGCTGGCATCCGGGAGCTCGGTGATCCAGTCCCACTGCTGTTCGAGCCAGCGGCCGCGGCCCTTGGGCACGCCGAGCATGTCCGGGATCTGGCCGCCGATCACCTGGATCCCGACTCCGGTGAGGAACCCGATCAGAACGGACGCGGACAGGAAGTCGCCGAGGAAACCCAGCCGCAGTAGCCGCGCGAGGAGCAGCATCCCGCCGCAGACCAGCGCGACCAGGCTGGTGAACGCCACCCACTCGGACGACGCCGGCGTCAGGCCAGGCACGGTCAGCCCGGCCAGCCCCGCGGCGAGGATCGCGGCGGTGGCCGAGTCGGCCCCGACCACGAGCAGCTTTGACGACCCGAGCAGGGCGAACACGATCGTCGGGAAGATCACCGTGTAGAGGCCGGTCGCGATCGGCGTCTGCGCGATGGACGTGTAACCCATGCACTCCGGGATGGCGACCGCCGCGAGCGTCACGCCGGCGACCACGTCCCTCGACACCCACTCCCGCCGGTACCCGCGCAACCACCCCGGCAGGAGACGCCGCACCACCGCCGTCATCCCGCCTCCATCGACGCCCGGTCCCGGACGCCGATCGTCCGGAATCCGGTCTACGGTCCGCCCATGGACATGCTGACGGGCGCTGAAATCTCCGAGGCGAATCTGGCCGACTGGCGCAAGCTCGGTCAAGGACTACATGCCCGCTACGTGGTCGACGACTTCGGCACCGGCGTACGGTTCGTCGCCACGGTGAGCGAGGCCGGCGACGCGCTCGGACACCACCCGCGCGTGACGCTGGGCGACGGGTACGTCGATCTCAAGCTGGTCAGCGACGACGCCGTCTACCGCGACAACGAAGGCAACGAGCACGTCGTCGAATGGGTCACCCAGCGGGATCTCGACCTCGCCCGACGGATCACCGCGATCGCTGCTGAGCTGGCGGTCAAGCCGGACCCGGCCTCGATCACCGCGATCGAGCTCGCCCTCGACACGGCGCGCGCCGCGACGATCGCTCCGGTGTGGGCGGCCCTGCTGACCGGGAGTACCGAGGCGCGCGGCCGCGGGACGATCGGCGACGACATCCGCGACGCCACCGGGCGGGTGCCGATCCTGTGGTTCCAGGACACCGACGAGCACGAGACCCCGCGCCAACGGTTCCACATCGACGTGTGGGTGCCGCCGGAGGTAGCCGACCAGCGGGTCGCCGCCGCCGTCGCCGCAGGCGGGATCGTCGTCGACGACAGCCAGGCGCCGTCGTACACCGTGATCGCCGACCAGGACGGCAACAAGGCCTGCGTCTGCACGACCCTGCCCCCGGCCCGGAAAGGGTGACCCGGCACATCCGGCTGGCTCGCGACGCGATCCAGCTCACCAGATCCATCTGAGCGAGCGGGCCTAACCGGCGACACCGTTCGGGTCGCGGACCCCCGCGGGTAGCCGCGCCGTGACGCGGATCCCGCCGTCGCGGCGGGGGACGATGGTGAGTGTTCCGTCGTGTGCTCGGGTGATGCTCTTGGCGATCGCCAGACCGAGGCCCACACCCGCATGGTCACTCCGGATGCGTTCGGTGCCGCGCTGGAACGGTTCGGTGAGTGACGTGACCAACTGCGGACTGAGCCGGTCGCCCGTGTTCTCGACAGTGAGCACGACGGATTCGCGGCCGACGACGGTATTGACCTGCACGGTGCCGTGTTCGGACAGGTTATGGACGATGGCGTTGTGCAGGAGGTTGGTGGTCAGCTGCAGCAGGAGAGCATGTGAGCCGATCGTGGGGGCGATCTCCCCGGAGGTATCGATGGCGACGTCGTGCTTCTCGGCGAGGGGGAGAAGTGTTTCGGTGGCTTCTTCCACGATGAGGGAAAGGTCGACGCGTTCTCGGGTGAAGGACCGCTGATCCGACCGGCTGAGCAGGAGCAATGCTTCGGTGCAGTCGATCGCTCGGGCATTGACCGTGCGGAGGCGTTCGACCAGCTCGCCGGTGTCGCGGTTGGGATCGTCACGGGCCACGTCGAGAAGAGTCTGCGTGATCGCCAGTGGGGTGCGCAGTTCGTGGGAAGCGTTGGCCGCGAACCTCCGCTGTTCGGCGACGTACGCTTCGAGCCGCGCGAGCATGGCATCGAAGGCGTCGGCGAGTTCGCGGAACTCGTCCGTGCGGCCCGGTAGCAGAATCCGGTGTGAGAGCGATCCGGTCGAGGCCAGGCGGGTGGCGTCAGTGATGCGGCTCAGCGGGGCGAGCATCCGACCGGCGAGGATCCACCCGCCCACGAGGCCGAACAGCAGCAGGAATGCCAACACCGCGACTGCCGCTCGGCCGAAGGCTTGCTGGGTGTCGGAGCGGCCCGGAACAAAGGCCCCGCCGATGCCAGATCTCGTGGTTCTGACGATCGCAGCGTCCGGGAAGAATCGTAGGAGGACCACCCACAGCGCGAGCAGCACGGCACCTGCGAGCACCAGGAATCCGGCGTAGCTGAGGGTGAGTTTGAGGCGAACACTCAACCCCGGTGGCCTATCCACGCTCGCCTCCCGCAGCTCCGGCGTCCGGTCGTGTGTCGATGCGGTAGCCGACGCCGGCCACCGTGGCGACGACCCACGGTGTGCCGAGCCGCTTGCGCAGGGCCGAGACCGTAATGCGTACGGCGTTGGTGAACGGGTCGGCGTTCTCGTCCCACGCCCGTTCCAGCAATTCTTCCGCGCTGACGACACCGCCTTCGGCGGCGACAAGAACTTCGAGCACGGCGAACTGTTTCCTTGTGAGCGCAACGTACCGGCCGTCGCGATAGACCTCCCGGCGGAACGGGTCGAGCCGCAACCCCGCGATATCCCGCACGGGCGGCCTGTTGTGCGCCCGCCTGCGGTCGAGGGCTCGCAGCCTGAGCACGAGCTCTCGCAGCTCGAAGGGCTTGGTGAGGTAGTCGTCGGCTCCGAGCCCGAACCCGGAGGCCTTGTCGTCGAGCCGGTCCGCAGCGGTGAGCATGAGGATCGGCACGCCGCTGCCTGAGGCGACGATGCGTTCAGCGACCTCGTCACCGGACGGCCCGGGGATGTCCCGGTCGAGGACGGCGATGTCGTAGGCGTTGATGCTCAGCAGCTCCAGCGCGGTGTCACCGTCACCGGCGATGTCGGCGGCGATCGCTTCCAGGCGCAGCCCGTCCCGGATGGCCTCTGCCATATAGGGCTCATCTTCGACGACCAGCACGCGCATCCTCTCGATGCTAGGAGCCGGCGCATATCGTCGGCGTACCGAAACCCACATACGGGCTGACAACACCACGCTGCCTTGGCTGGCAGCATGAGTGACACCCCAGCAGCACGAGCAAGGTCCGGCAGCACTGTTGGGCGCACGACCGTCGGCCTGGTCGTCGTCACCGCTGCGATCATCGGGACTCTCGTCTGTCAGTCAGCACCGTCGTCAGCGCGCGTGTTCAGCGACGTCCTTCGCGGCGACCACGGCTCTGAGACCACCCGGCCTGACAGTGCCGGTACCGAGGCTGACGGCGCCGTGCCGGACGGCGTGACCGTCTTCGCCGACGAGTATCCCGGCGTAGCCAACCTCGACCCCGAGCTGCTCCAGGCCCTACGCGAAGCGGCGACGGATGCGGCTGACGACGGCATCGAGTTCACCGTCAACAGCGGCTGGCGTTCCCCGCAGTACCAGAATCAGCTTCTTCGTGAGGCGGTCTCGAAGTACGGCTCGGCAGCGGAAGCTGCCCGATGGGTGTCCACCGCGGAGACCTCCGCGCACGTTTCCGGAGACGCGGTCGACATCGGGCACGTGGCTGCCAGGGCGTGGCTGTCCGAGCACGGCGCCGAGTACGGACTCTGCCAGATCTACCGCAACGAGCCGTGGCACTACGAACTACGCCCTCAGGCGATCGATCATGGTTGCCCTCCCATGTATGCCGACCCCACGCAGGATCCGAGGATGCAGCGGTGACCGCATTCTCGGCCGGTCCGCCGCCCACTCTCGGGATGCTCCCCGAGGCGGTCGTGCAGAACGTGGCGGAAGATTGACCGCCGGCGCGGTCCCCTTGGCAAGAGGCCGAACGCTGGCAGACTGAACCGATGTCACCGGCGACGCCGCCTGAGCTGGACATCGCCCGCGTCCACATCTGGTGCCGGCAACGGGTGCCGGATGGGCTGCACGACAAGCTCCGAATCGAGTGCGACGTCGACGCAGGACGGGTGACGATATACGAGGCGCGTCCACCCTGGCAGCCAGACCTCGGACCGGAGTGGATCCGCTCGCCCGTCGCTCAGCTTCGGTACACCGCGACGAGGCGGGCATGGATCTTGTACTGGCTGGACCGGAATCTCCGCTGGCGACAGTACCGGGAGGTGCCGGCCGGACGACCCGTCGCGGAACTACTCGACGAGATCGGACGTGACCCCACGGGCATTTTCTGGGGATGACTCTGTCCTGCTCCCGCACCACATGTCGTCCATCCTTCCGCAAGGCTCGCCGAGGCCGCCAACGCTGAAAGCCGGCGAAAACCGGCGCGAGCCGGCGACAACTGCGACCAAGACGAATGGGCTACCGAAGCCACTCCCCCGAACAGCGAAGCTGCTGGTCAGGATGGAGCCGCCTGTCGGAATCGAACCGACGACCTATTCATTACGAGTGAATCGCTCTGCCGACTGAGCTAAGGCGGCGCTGCACGCTCGGGGGCGTGCCGGCCCGGACAGTGTAGCGGGCTCAGGCGGGTGGGACGGACAGCGGGGCGCCGGCGGCGCAGCGGGGGCAGGTCGCGGGCGGCCACAGGTGGGACTGGATCATGGCCAGGGATCGGAGCGGGACGCCGGCGATCGTGGCCGGGGCGGCGGCCAGGGTGAGCAGGGCGGCCACCGCGACGAGCTGGCCGCCGGCGGCGGTGATGGCCTCGGCGGCAGTGGAGACCGCGGAGCCGGCGTTGATCGCGTCGTCGACGATGGCGACGCGGCGGTCGGTCACGTCGCCGGTCAGGGTGCGGCCCTCGGTCCAGGCGAAGTCGGTGTCGAGCGTGTCGGCGACGGACTGGGCCAGGTAGGCGCCGCCGGTCAGCGGGCCGCACACGACGTCGCACTGCGGCAGCAGATCGGCGACTGCCGTGACGTACGGACGCAGGCGACGCGGGTGCGCGAACAACGCGTCGAGATCGAGCCAGAGGTCGCCGTGGTCGCCGGATGTGTACGCGAAGTGGCCGCGGTGGGCCGGGATGAGGTCTAGGAGCCCTCCTCCCACCGCCGGTCCTCCTCGTCCATCCGCTTGTTGCGCTCGTGCAGTTCGGCGAGGCCGCGCTCGGCCTCCTCCCGCGTGTTGTAGGGACCGATCCGGGCCTCGCGGTACCCGCGCTTGGCGGGGCCCTGCTCGGCCTTGCCGGTCTCGACGTTGAAGTACCAGCGGTCGTCCAGGTCCTTGGCCACGATCCCTGTCTTCCCTTCCGGTCAGGCGTTGTATCGCTCGTCGTGAGCGGCGCGCGGCGCGCACACCGACGCGAACGAGCACGCGCAGGTGCGGCCGCCGTCGCGGAGCCGGACCTTCACCGTCTCGCTGGGCACGTTGACCTCGACCACGCGGCCCGGGCCCTCGGGCGTCTCGACCTCGGAGCCGCGCGAGGGCACGGTCTCGTGCGCCTTGACGTACAGCGGGTGCTCGTACTTCAGACAGCACAGCAGCCGGCCGCACGCGCCCGAGATGCGCAGCGGGTTCAGCGGCAGGTCCTGATCCTTCGCCATCCGGATCGACACCGGCTCGAAGTCCTTGAGGAACGTCGC
>Ga0075435_100002971_pt1 | contig 11398 bp, 13 predicted proteins | sample RhiMethybrSRZTD4_FD_75302 | JGI IMG/M metagenome (GOLD analysis project Ga0075435, IMG submission 75302) | Populus rhizosphere microbial communities from Tennessee, USA - Rhizosphere MetaG P. TD hybrid SRZTD4 | ecosystem: Host-associated > Plants > Roots > Rhizosphere > Soil | place: USA... | reverse complement strand
CTCCTTCAGGATCGCGTGCAGCGTCTCGACCCCCGTCTCGCGCCCGAACGCGGGCGCGCCCGACAGCATCTCGTAGAGGAGGGCCCCGAACGCGAACACGTCGCTGCGCGGATCCACGGGCGCGCCGCGCACCTGCTCCGGGGACATGTAGGCGGCGGTGCCGAGGATGCGCCCGGGATCGGTCTGGCCGCGCGCGGGCGTGTCCGCGCCGCTCTCCAGCGGATCCAGCGGCTTCCAGAACTTGGCCAGGCCGAAGTCGATGATCTTGGCGTGCCCCGACTCCGTGATCATCACGTTGGAAGGCTTGAGGTCGCGGTGCACGATCCCGCGGCGGTGCGCCTCCGCCAGTCCTTCCGCCACTTCGATCGCCGTCTCCAGGGCCCGGGCCGCCTCCAGGCCGGGGCGCACGAGCGCCGCCAGCGGGCGGCCCCGCACCAGCTCCATGGCGATGAAGGTCGCACCTTCGGCTTCGTCGATCTCGTAGATCACGCAGATGGCGGGATGGGTCAGGGCGGCCGCCGCCTTGGCCTCCCGGCGCAAGCGTGCGTCCATCTCCGGATCGCGGCCGGGCCCCGCGGTGAGGACCTTGAGCGCCACCTCCCGGCCCAGGCGGGCATCGGTGGCCCGGTAGACCACTCCCATGCCGCCCCGCCCCAGCTCGCCCGTGATCCGGTAACGCCCCAGCGTCCTCTCGGCCATCCTCTTGTAGACCCTACGGATTTCCCGGGCGGAAGGGACCCGTCATTCGCCGGTCGCCTCCGCGCGTTCACCGATTTGATCCGCCGCCGCGCCTCCCGGACCGTATCTTCGTCTGAAAGGAGCGCGAACATGCAGATCCCCCGGGCCTTCGCGGCGTGGAGAACCTACCGGCCGGTGGTGGAGGTGACCCTCCTCCTGGCCCTCCTCCTCCGCCTCGTCCACCTGCCCCTCCTCCTCGGCGACTGATCCTCCCGCCGTATCATCCACGGGAAAGGAGAAGGCATGAGGTCGGATCGGGCGGCCGCTCACATCGCGTTCAAGCTCGTCCTCGGATCGGGAATCCTGCTCCTGGGGCTGCTGCTCACCCTGGACAACTTCGGACTGCTCGAAGCGCGGCGGTTCATCCGCCTGTGGCCCGTGCTCCTGATCGGCCTCGGCCTGGCCAAGCTTTCCCATGGCTGGAACGCGGGCACGCGTTCCGGCGCATCGTTCCTGATCCTGCTCGGCACCGGCCTCCTCCTCGTCAACCTCCAGATCGTCCAGGGCCGGCTCGTCATGGCCCTCTTCTACCTCGTCCTGGGCACGGTGATCCTCTGGCGGGCGGTGCGGACTCCGCGGCCGTTCGCGCCGCCGCCGGACATCGATCCCAGCCGCGTGCTCGACGTCTCGAGCCTCATGGGGAGCGTCGAGCGCGGGATGAGCACCCAGGACTTCCGCGGGGGCAACGTGTCGGCGGTGATGGCCGCCTGCGAGATCGACCTCCGCAAGGCGTCGATCGCGTCCGACGAGATCGCCCTCAACGCGTTCGCGCTGTGGGGCGGGATCGAGATCAAGGTCCCCCCGGACTGGACGGTGGAGTCGCGCGGCGTGGCCGTGATGGGCGCGTTCGAGGACAGCTCGCGCCGGCCCGACGACTCCCGCAAGAAGCTGATCGTCACCGGCTACGCGCTCATGGGCGGGGTCGAGGTCAAGAACTAGCGGCGATGCATCCGATCCTCGCGGACTGGCGGCGGCTCGTCACCTACGTCCTGGCCTGGGAGCTGCTGGGCGCGCTCCTCTCCGCGCTCCTCGTCCTCGGCGGCGGGTTCTCGTGGATCGCCGCCCTCGTTCTGGCCGTGCCCCTGGCCGCCCTCTACGCGTTCGTGTGCCTCGGCGCCTACTGGGTCTGCCGCACCGCGCCCCTGCGCCTGTCCGGGCTGGCCAAGCTGGCGGGCACGCAGGTCGTGGCCGCGACGGTGTCGTCGTCGCTGTGGCTGGCCGCGTCGCGGATCTGGGCCGCCCTGCTCGAGGATTTCGGCTTCCTGCCCGGCCTCATCGACGCCCAGCGCCGGGCCGCGCCCGTCCTGTTCGCGATGGGCCTGCTCCTCTTTCTCCTTTCGACCGCGCTGCATTACCTCCTCGTGGCCCTGGAGGACTCCCGGCGCGCGGAGACGGAGGCCCTTCGCTTCCAGATCCTCTCGCGCGAGACAGAGCTCCGCGCCCTGCGCGCCCAGATCCATCCCCATTTCCTCTTCAACAGCCTCAACTCGATCAACGCCCTCATCGGCAGCCGCCCGGAGGAGGCGCGGAAGATGTGCGTCCTCCTGGGCGAGTTCCTGCGGCGCAGCCTGGCCCTGGGCGCGCGCGATCGTGTGCCTCTCTCCGAAGAGCTGGCCCTGGCCGCGGACCTCCTCGCCATCGAGAAGGTGCGGTTCGGGGCCCGGCTGCACTTCGCCCCGTGCATCGAGGAAGCGACGCTCACCTGCCTGGTGCCGCCCCTCCTCCTGCAGCCGCTCGTCGAGAACGCGGTCACCCACGGCATCGCCCAGTGCCTCGAGGGCGGCACCGTGCGCCTGGACGCGCGGCGCGACGGCGAGCGGCTCTTTCTCGCCATCGAGAACCCGCGCGACGCAGCGGCGCCGGCCCGCCGCGGCCCCGGCATCGGGATCGAGAACGTGCGCCGCCGCCTCGAGACCCTCTACGGCCGGGAGGCGGAGCTCCGCCTCCGTCCCGCGGGCGACCTCTTCCAGGTGGAGCTGGAGCTGCCGGCCCGCGTGGCCTGATGACGCCCCCGGCGGGACTTCCCCTCTCCGCGCTGACCGCGCTCGTCGAGCGCGTGCGCGCCACGTCGAAGAAGAACGAGAAGATCGGCCTCATCGCCGACGTGCTGCGGCAGGCGCGTGGACGCGAGGCGGAGCTCCTCGCCATGTACCTGACGGGGGCGCTCCCCCAGGGCCGCATCGGCCTGGGCTGGAGCACCATCCACGCCGCCCTCGAGGGCGCGCCGCCGCCGCGGGACGAGCCGCTGGCCCTGCTGGACGTGGACCGCGCGTTCGGGGCCCTGGCCGGCGAGCGCGGCGCCGGCTCCGCGGAGCGGCGGACGCGGACCTTGCGCGGCCTGCTCGAGCGCGCGCGCGAAGACGAGCGCCGCTTCCTGGCGGCGCTGGTGCTGGGTGAGGTCCGGCAGGGAGCGCTGGACGGCCTCGTGCAGGAGGCGATCGCGCGGGCGGCCGGCCTTCCGCCCGGCGGCGTCCGCCAGGCCGCCATGTTCGCCCCAACCCTCGGGGACGTGGCCCGCGCCGCGCTCGAAGAGGGCGCGGCCGGCCTCGCCCGCTTCTCGCTGCGCCTGCTGTCGCCGATCGCGCCCATGCTCGCGAGCACGGCGGAGGACACGTCGGAAGCGCTCGCGCGCCTGGGCGAAGCCGCCTTCGAATACAAGCTCGACGGCGCGCGCATCCAGCTCCACAAGGCGGGCGACGAGGTGCGCGTGTTCACGCGCGAGCTGCGGGACGTGACCCCGCGCGTGCCGGAGCTCGTGGAATGGGCGCGCGCCCTGGAGCCGCGCGAGCTGCTGCTGGAGGGTGAGACCATCGCGCTTCGTCCCAATGGCCGGCCGCATCCGTTCCAGGTGACCATGCGCCGCTTCGGCCGATCGAAAGACGTGGCGGCGGCCCGCGCCGAGCTGCCCCTCTCCTCCTTCTTCTTTGATTGCCTCTACCGCGAAGGGGAGGGGCCTCTCCTCGCGCTCCCCTACGCGCAGCGCGCGGAGCGGCTGGCCGGCATCGTCTCCGAGGGGCAGCGCCTGCCGCGCCTCGTCACTCGCGACGCGGAGGAGGCCGACCGTTTCCTGCGCCAGGCCCTGGCCGCGGGCCACGAAGGCCTCATGGCCAAGTCGCTGGAGGCGCCCTACGCCGCTGGCCACCGCGGCTTCCATTGGCTCAAGCTCAAGGCGGCGGAGACCCTCGACCTCGTGATCCTGGCCGTGGAATGGGGCAGCGGCCGGCGCCAGGGATGGCTCTCCAACCTGCACCTGGGCGCGCGGGACGCGGAGAGCGGACAGTTCGTGATGCTCGGCAAGACCTTCAAGGGCCTGACCGACGAGATGCTGCGCTGGCAGACGGAGCGCCTGCTGGCCCTGGAGACGGGACGCGACGGCCACGTCGTCCACGTGCGGCCGGAGCTGGTGGCCGAGATCGCGTTCAGCGACGTGCAGGAGTCGCCGCGCTACCCGGCCGGACTGGCCCTGCGCTTCGCGCGCGTCAAGCGCCACCGGCCGGACAAGGCGGCGGCGGAAGCGGACACCCTGGCCGCGGTGATGGAGATCTTCCGCCGCCAGCGGGAATAGACTTCGCGCGGAGGGAACACTCGATGAAGGCTCCGATCTGGCTGCGAATCTCATCCATCATCAGCGTGCTGTTCGCCACCGGGCACTCCCTGGGCGGACGGCAGTCGTGGTCGCCGGCGGGAGAGACGGAAGTGTTGCGCGCCATGAAGACGGTGAGCTACCACGTCATGGGCGTGGATCGCACCTTCTTCGACTTCTACGCCGGCTTCGGCTGGACCCTCAGCGTCTATCAGATCCTCCAGGCCGTGCTGCTCTGGCAGCTCGCGACGATCGCGAAGGACGAGCCGCACCGGGTCCGCCCTCTGGTCGCCTCGTTCTTGGTGGCGACCATCGCCTCCGCGGTGATCGCCTGGAAGCTGATCTTCGCGATACCCGTCGTGTTCTCTGCCGTCCTCGCCGTTTGCCTGGCCCTGGCCTACGTCGCGTGCGGAGCGAAGGCCTCGTGACGACGCGCGTGCCACGCTGGGCTACCCCGGCCTGCCTCAGCCTCTCGGCGCTCGCCCTGCTCGCGCCGTCGGAGCCGCGCATCGCGTCCGTGACCCCGGCCACCGCCGTGGGCTCGACGTTCACGGTGACAGTCGAAGGAACGGGGTTCGACTCGAGGGCCGGCGCGGTCGAGGTCCTGGATGCGGCCGGGCGCAAGGCCGCGGCGGGAACGGTCACGGACCGAGGCCCCGCGCGTCTCGTAGCCACGGTCAAACTCGCGGGCGCAAGCCCCGGAAGCTACGAAGTGCGAGTCGCGAACCCGGACGGCACACGGTCGAATGGCGCGACGCTGACCTTGACCGGCGAGGTGACGATCTCGCCGGCCCGCGGGCGCCCCGGCCAGCCGTTCACCTACGTCGGGCGCGGCTTCACTGGGAACTCCGGCGTCACCACGCACCTGCAGGGGCCGGACGGCCTGGAGTGGCAGGCCAAGCGGTACGCCACCAATCCCGAAGGCACCTTCGAGCGGGAGATCAGCAGCGGCGAGTTCGTGCCCGGCACCTACGCGGTGTGGGCCATGGACGACCGCACGAAGATCACGAGCGCGAAGGCCACCTTCGAGGTGGTGGCCCCTCCGCGGCCTTCCGCGCCCTAGGTCGGGATGCGGAGGACCTGGCCGGGCTGGATCTTGTCCGGGTCCTTCAGCTGGTCGCGGTTCGCGTCGAAGATCTTCTTGTACTTGTTGGCGTCGCCGTAGAACTGCTTGCTGATCTTCGACAGCGTGTCGCCCTTCTGCACCGTGTAGCTCCCCGCGGGGGCGGAGACGCCGCCCGCCGGGCCGCCCTGGCCCGCGGCCGCGGCCGGGTTCACGCTGATGTCCGCGGTGAGGTCGGAGTAAGACGGATCGACCTTCTTGATCTCGTCCCAGATCGCGTTCTTGACGTCGGCGGAGGGCGCCTCCGCCTTGATCAGGAGCTTCGCTCCCTGCATCTCGATGGTGCGCACCTGCGCCCCCCGGGAGTGCATCAGGCGGACGACGGGATCGTATTTGCTGCGGAGGCTGGCGAGATCGGGCATGGACTTCTCCTTTTCAGCGGCGCGGGGAGACCATCCGCGCCACCGTCGCGACGATGTCTTCGTGCACGGGCTTCGGCAGGTACTCGTCGAAGCCCTCTTCCAGCGCGTACCGGCGCTGATCGGCGTTGTCGTATCCCGAGATGGCGAGCGCGGGCAGGTGGCCGCCGCCGCCGTCTTCGGCCATGCGGCGAATGCGGCGGATGAGGGTGAAGCCGTCGTGGCCGGGGATCATGAGGTCGCTGACCACGACCCGCGGCGGGCCGCTCTGCAGCGCCCGGAGCGCGTCCTCCACTTTGTTCACCGCGGTCACGTCCGCCCCCGCCCTCTGCAGGAGGGTGCCGACGAGGGCGAGATCATCCGGATCGTCGTCGACGAGGAGGACGGTGACTCCCGTGAGGGATGGCGTGCGAACCACGTGGGAACCCCTGCTGAGCGCGCTGCGGGTGCGCCACCGCCCGTGGGGGGCGTGGCCAGCCGGCCGTGTGCGAGACCGGACACGTCCACCGTAGCACCGATGTCCAGCCGGGGGGGCGCGAGGCCGACGTTTCCGGGATCGGCGCGTCCCCGGCCCAAGGTGTACACTCACGGACCTCGCAGGCGGAGAGACCCGTGCCCGCAAGGTGGGCGGCAATCGACGCGCTCGTTCAGGACATCGGGGAGCTGTCCGCCGACGTCCAGCTGGCGGAGCACACGCTGGCCACGGACGCACGCACGCAGGCGGCGCGCCGCGCCCTGGACAAGGCCACCGACGCCGTCTGCGCCGCCATCGACGAGACCAGCGAGGCCGCGGTCGGGCGCGCGGCGGCCGCCATCGTCGAGACCCGCCTCGCGCTCGGCTCGCTCGGCCTGCCCCTGGAGAGAAGCCGGGCCCTGGCCGAAGGCCCCCGCACCCTCCGGACGGCCAAAGACGAGCTCCCCCGCCAGGCCGCCCGCCGCCAGCGCTGGAAGCGCATCCTCTCGAAGGACTGAGCGGCGATCAGCCGCCGTCGCGAGGAAGGGACACCAGGAAACGGCTGCCCGCGGGAGTGCTCTCGGCCAGCCGCAGCGTGCCGCCGTGTGCTTCGGCGATGCAGCGCGCGATGGGAAGGCCGAGTCCGGCTCCGCCCGGCCGCTGGCGCGACGGGTCGAGACGGACGAATCGCTCGAAGATGCGGTCGTGCTCCGCCGCGGGCACGCCCCCGCCCGTGTCCACCACCGAGATCTCGATCTGGCCCGGGGCCGTGTGCACGGCCGCGTCCACCTGCCCGCCCGGAGGAGTGTGGCGAATCGCGTTGTCCAGGAGGTTCATCAGCATCTGCCGGAGGAGGCGCTCGTCGCCGCGCAGCGGCGTTTCGGGGGCGGGACGCGCGCGCACCTCGACCCGCCGGTCACGCGCGAGGAGCGCCGCCTCCCCCACACAGGCGCAGACCAGCTCGTCCAGGTAGAGGTCGGCCGGCTCCAGGGTGAGGCCGCCCGCGTCCGCGCGGGCGAGGATCATCATGTCGTGGACGATCCGCGCCAGCCGCGCCGCCTGCCCCGCCACCACCTCGAGCGCGTCGCGGTACTCCCGCTCGCTGCGTGACTCCCGCGCGAGGGTGACCTCGGCGGTGGTCTGGGCAATGGACACGGGCGTGCGCAGCTCGTGTGAGGCATCGGCCATGAACTGCCGCTGTCCGCGCAGGACGCCCTCCATGCGGTCGAGCAGGTCGTTGAACGCGCGCGCGAGCACCCCGAGCTCGTCGTGGGGATGGGGCACCTGCAGGCGGAAGCCGGACGCGCGGCCGGTGATGCGGCCGGCCTGGGTCACCATGAGGCCGACGGGGTGCAGGGCGCGCCGCGCGATCCACCAGCCCCCGCCCGCGGCCAGGCCCAGGGCGAGCGGGATTCCCACGAGGAGGGTCCGGCGCAGGATCGCCTGCTCCGCGTAGGTTCGCGCCAGGGGTTCGGCAACGATCACCTCGTAGGTGACGTCGCCGTGCCGATCGCGGCGGACGTAGACGCGCCAGTCCTCACCCTGGCTGCGCAGGGTCGACGCCATCTCGGGCCGGGCCGCCGGCGGCGGCGAGACATCCGGCGGGCGCCCCTCTCCACCGGCGAGCCAAGCGCCCGCGGCATCGCGAATGGACACGACCCGGCCCGCGGCCGCGAAGTCCTTGTAGGCCTCGGGCGCCGCCTCCGCGAGCGCGCTGCCCTCCTCCATCTCGGCCGCGACGGCGGCGGACATGGTCCGGGCCGCGCGCGCCAGCTCGAGGTCCAGGTTGGCGATGCGCAACCTCGATTCGCCCACGTACACCCACGTGCCGAACAGCACCAGCACCGCCAGCAGGACGGCGGTGTACCAGAGCGTGAGGCGCGCGCGGATGGTCACGGCGCCTCCGCGTCCCCGACCAGCTCGTAGCCTTCGCCGCGACGCGTGCGGATGAGGGAGGCGCGGCCGGGCACGTCCACCTTGCGCCGGAGCCGCTGCACGTAGACGTCGATCACGTTGGAGACGGGGTCGTAGCGCTCGTCCCAGACGTGCTCCGCGATGTCGGCCCGCCCCACGACTTCGCCCGCGCGCCGGGCGAGGTACTCGAGCAGCGCGTACTCACGCGCCGTGAGCGGCAGGGGCCGCCCGTCGCGGGAGACGCGGCGGCTCCTCGTATCGAGAAGGAGCCCGCCCACCCGGAGGGGGTCGGGCAGGGGCGGCCGCAGGCCGCGGCGCAGCAGCGCACGCAGGCGCGCGAGCAGCTCGCGGAAGTCGAACGGCTTCTCGAGATAGTCGTCCGCGCCGCTGTCCAGGCCGTCGACGCGGGCGTCCACGCCGTCGCGCGCGGTCAACATGAGGATGGGGACGGCCAGGCCGTCCTGGCGCAGCTCGCGGCACACGGCGAGACCGTCCTTCACCGGCAGCATCACGTCGAGGATGATCGCGTCGTAGTCGGAGATCGCTGCCTGGTAGCAGGCGGCGGCCCCGTCCACGGCCACGTCCACGGCGTACGCCTGCTCGCGCAGTCCCTTGGCCAGCATCCGCGCCGCTTCCGGTTCGTCTTCGACGAGCAGCAGCCGCATTACTTCGGGGCCTCGATGATGCGCCCATCCGCGGGCAATTCCACTCCCGCCCCTCCGGCCCGGTAGCCCGGTCGCGTGCGGACGGACAGCCGCTCCGATCCCCTGGCCACCACGCGCACCTTGCGGTACGACCCGTCCAGGGCCTGGTTCTGCGGGTTGTAGCCGATCGTGTATTGGCTGCGGATCTGGCGCGCGAGGTCGAGGGCGATCCCTCCGACCTCGTCCAGGCCGCGTGGGTAGTACACGATGCCGCCGGTGGCGTCGGTCAGATCGTCGAGCTCGTGGCGCGCGTGGCGCGCCTTGCCCTCGTCCGCGTCGGCAAGGAGGCCGATGGCGTGGATCACGATCCCCGCGCGCTGGGCCTCCGCGCGCACCCGCTCGAGCGTCGTCGTGCTCGCATTGTCGTTTCCGTCCGTCACCACCAGGATCGCCTTGCGCTCGTGGGTGGCACGGGCGCCCAGGTACTCCTCCGCCTTTTCCACCGCGTCCCGCAGGGCCGTGCCGCCGATGGCGTCGCCACGCCGTATCCCCGCCTCCAGGGCGCCCGTGTCCCGGGTGAGCGGAACGTCGAGCCGCGGCTTGTCTCCGAAGCTGAGGACGAAGACTTCGTCGTCGGGATTCGAGGCGCGCACCAGGGCCAGCGCGGCCGCCTCCACCCGGGCGCGCTTGTCGCGCATGCTCCCGCTGTTGTCGATCGCGATCCCGAGGGACACGGGCACGTCGTCCTGGCGGAACAGGATGATGCTCTGCGCCTTCCCGTTCTCGTAGACCGAGAAGGCGCCGCGGTCGAGGTTCCGGACGGCCTCGCCGCGCGCGTTCTTGACCGTCACCTGGAGGATCACGAGGCCGATCTCGCTGGGAAAGACGGGACGCCGCTCGGCCGCGGGGGTGCCCGGCGCGAGCGCCATCGCCACGCCGGCGGCGTACGCGACCACGCGCATCGTCACCTCTCCGGGGCGGCCTCCGGCGCGAGCTGCACCTCCATCATCGTGTCCGCGGGGAAGGAGATGTTCCGCCCCTTGCCCGCCACCGCGGTGAAGAAGCTGCGCGCGAGCCCGACCACACCCACCCCGACGGCCATCGGGTGGGAGATCTGGCTCAGGCCCACGCCCATGAGGCCGAAGCCCAGGAATCCCCCGACCGCCTCGCTCCCGAACATCCCGTATTGCGTCTCCGGGCCGAGCCCGTCCGTGTTGTAGTCGAGCCCGCTGTGCAGGGTGGCGGCCATGGCCAGGCCGCCGAGCGTGGGCGCGACGAAGCGCCTCTTCGACGCGAGGATCGTGGCCCCGCCTTCGTCGTCGAGGGCGAGACGCTGGCCCAGACCCGCCTGGACCGAATAGAGGGATGCGCGCAGGCTCTCCTCCGCCTGCTCGGGGACCTGGACGCTCTCGAACAGGAACCGGAGCTGCCCGTCGCGATGGAAGCGACGGGCGGCCTTGGCGAAGGTCACCTCACCGGACAGGAGCGTGCCTTCGGGCAGGACGAGGCGGCGGTCGGCGGAGAAGACGGGCTCGATCACCGCGGCCTGGACGAGCGTTCCTTTCGGCGTGGTGCCGGAGTCGAGCGGCGTGAGCAGGCGTGCGCGCAGGATGCTCTCCGGCGCCGGGACGTCGCCCGCCTCGGCCAGAGGCGTGCCGCTCACCGTCCCGAACGAGAGCGGAGCCGAGAGCACGGCCGTGAAGACGGTGCCGGCCCGCAGGTATTGGGGGTGGAACGGCAGTCCCGCCACCATGGACTCCTTCAGCCGCCGCCCACGGCCCGGCTCCTTGACCGCGGCCACGACCATCTTCGCGCGGTCCGCCACCTCCTGGCCGGCGCGCCCGGCCACGCCTTTGGGCGAGGAGCCCCTGCGTACGTGAACGGCGAGGCGCTCCACCGCGGACTTCACCTCCGTCTCGACCGGGATCGTGGTCCCGTCGGGGGGGACGAGAGCCTCGAAACGGAGACGCACGCGCCGCGGCGGCGAGAAGTCGAGCCTCAGCAGCGCGCGCAGGCGCGCGCCCGCAGACGGGCCCTCGAGCGCCTCCACGCGGCCCACGACCTTCGTCCCCGCGGGCAGCACCACCCGGTCATACGCGTAGACGGGATCGACGAGCGTGCCCGTCACCGGCTGTCCGACGCGCCGGATCCGGAGCCGGTCGTGAAGCGCCACGCGCAGAGGCCGTCCGGCGGCCACCACGAGGTCGATCGCATACGTCTCCTGTGCACGCAGCGGCGCGCCCGCGAGGCCGAACACGACCACGAAGAGGAAGGGAAAGGATCGAAGCCAGTTCAACGGCACCCCTGCGGTATCGGTGCCGACCGTAGCAGGAGGCGGATGAACGGATCATGACAAGTTGTTTCCTACCCGAAGATCTTCCGCAGGATCCCCCGTAGCTTCTCCGTGTCCTGGATGCGGTAGATCGCGGAGAACTTCAGCCGCCACTCGTGGGAATCCCCCCGGCCGATGTAGTCACGGGCCAGCCCGCCCGCCATCATCGTGTCCAGGCTGATCACCTGGCTGGTCTGGAACGACGCGCCCCGGTACTGCACGGCCGCGTCCAGCTTGAACCGGTTGGTGTT
>Ga0075435_100002966_pt1 | contig 11406 bp, 11 predicted proteins | sample RhiMethybrSRZTD4_FD_75302 | JGI IMG/M metagenome (GOLD analysis project Ga0075435, IMG submission 75302) | Populus rhizosphere microbial communities from Tennessee, USA - Rhizosphere MetaG P. TD hybrid SRZTD4 | ecosystem: Host-associated > Plants > Roots > Rhizosphere > Soil | place: USA... | reverse complement strand
CGCGCGGCCGAAGTCTTCGGCCTCGAGGTGCTGCAGGAGGCGGTGCAGGATTACGAATACAACATCACGCGCTTTGCCATCGTCGGCGGCATGGCCGGGCCCGACGCCGACAAGACGACGATCGTCTTCGCGCTGCCGAGCACGCCGGGGGCGCTCTTCAAGGCGCTGTCGGTGTTCGCGCTGCGCGACATCAACCTCACGAAGCTCGAGAGCCGGCCTATGCGCGGCCGTCCGTGGGAGTACCTGTTCTACGTCGAGGTCGAGGCACGGCGTGACGACATGGCCTGTTCGCGGGCGCTGATGCACCTCGCGGAGTTCGGGAAGTGGACGCGCGTGCTCGGGACGTACAAGGGATGGCAGCGGAAACAGGCGGACTGACGATTCGTGATTGGTGATTCGTGATTGGTGATTCGTGATTGGTGATTGGTGGTTAGCGATTCGGGTGGATAGCATGGGCAATCACAAATCACGAATCAGCAGTCGCAAATGAGAGTCGACGTCGTCGGCGTCGGCGCCAACTCGATTGATTTTGTCTATCGGCTGCCCACATATCCACGGCCCGACAGTCCGTTCGCGAAGCTCCCGATCACCGAACACCTGATCTCCTGCGGCGGGCAGGTGACGACGGCGCTTGCGACGTGCGCGGCGATGGGGCTCAGCACCTCCTACATCGGGACGATTGGCGCAGACGAGCACGGCACGCGCATGCGCGACGAACTGCGCCGCCGCGGCATCGACGTCTCGCACGCGTGTGCCCGCGATGCGGGGAATCCCTTCGCGGTCATTCTCGTCGACGAAGGCGAAGGCGAGCGCCTGGTGCTGTGGAAACGCGACCCGCGCGTGGCGCTGACGCCCCGGGAGATCGATCGCGAGGCGGTCGCGTCCGCGCGGGTCGTCCATGTTGACGATGTCGATCTCGATGCGAGCGTGGCGGCCGCGCGGCTGGCCCGCGACGCCGGCATACCGGTGACGAGCGACATCGAGCGGACGAGCGAGGACGTCAGAACGCTCGTCGAGGCGGTCAGCATCCCAATCTTCGCGGAGCATGTGCCGGCGGCGCTTACCGGCGAGACCGATTTACGGCGCGCGCTCGAACGGCTGCGCCGGCCGCACCATCAGATGCTCGGCGTCACCCTCGGCGCGAGAGGCGCGGCGCTGCTCGCAGGCGGCGAATTCATCACCGAGCCGGCCGTCCCGGTGAAGGCCGTGGATACGACCGGGGCAGGCGATGTGTTCCGCGGGGCATTCGTCTACGGGCTGCTGCGAGGCGAGCAGCCGCGCGAGATTCTTCGATTCGCCAATGCAGCCGCAGCCGTCAGCTGCACGCGCGTCGGCGCGATGGCCAGCGTCCCCTCGCTCGGAGACATAACACACGGGCATTGACGAGCCACAGAGACACAGAGAAAACCGAAAATCTCTGTGTCTCTGTGCCTCTGTGGCCCGTGATCCGCGACTAGGGTTTGAAGAGGAGGAACCCCAGCGGGGGTACGGTCAACGACATCGAGTAGTCGAAGCCGTGCATCGGCCGCGGGTCGGCGTGGGCGCCGCCGCCGTTGCCCATGTTGCTGCCGCTGTAGCGCGCGCTGTCGCTGTTGAGCAGCTCGCGGTACCACCCGCCTTCCGGCACCCCGATGCGGTACTCCAGCCGCGGCACCGGCGTGAAGTTGGTCACGATGACCGTGAAGTCCTGCGGGTTCTTCGCGCGCCGGACGAACGACATCACGCTGTTCTCGTTGTCGCAGCAGTCGATCCACTGGAACCCGGTGTAGTCGAAATCGACCTCATGGAGAGACGACTCGCGCTGGTAGGTGTGATTGAGGTCCTGCACCCACAGGCGGAGGCCCTGATGCTCGGCGTATTGCAGCAGGTGCCAGTCGAGGCTCGCGTCGTAGTTCCACTCGCGCCACTGCCCGAACTCGCAGCCCATGAACATCAGCTTCTTGCCCGGGTGCGCGAACATGTAGCCATACAGCGCGCGCAGGTTCGCGTGCTTCTGCCACAGGTCGCCCGGCATCTTGTCGAGCATCGCGCGTTTGCCGTGCACCACCTCGTCGTGCGAGAACGGCAGGACGAAGTTCTCGGTGAACGCGTAGAGCATCGAGAACGTCACCTGGTTGTGATGCCAGCGGCGATGCACCGGGTCCTGCTTGATGAACTCGAGCATGTCGTGCATCCAGCCCATGTTCCACTTGTAGCTGAAGCCGAGCCCGCCGACATACACCGGGCGGCTGACCGCCGGCCACGCCGTCGATTCCTCCGCCGCCGTGATGGAGCCGGGGACGCGCCCGTGCGTGAGCATGTTGAGCTGCTTCAGGAAGTCGACCGCCTCGAGGTTCTCGCGTCCGCCGAACTGGTTCGGGATCCACTGTCCGTGCTCGCGCGAGTAATCGAGGTAGAGCATCGACGCCACCGCGTCGACCCTCAACCCGTCGACGTGGAACTCCTCGAGCCAGAACAGCGCGTTGCTGAGGAGAAACGTGCGGATCTCGTTGCGGCCGTAATTGAAGATGAGCGTTCCCCAGTCCTGGTGCTCGCCCTTGCGCGGATCGGCGTGCTCGTAGAGCGCCGTGCCGTCGAACTCCGCGAGGCCGTGACGATCCTTTGGAAAGTGGCCGGGGACCCAGTCCAGGATGACGCCGAGGCCATGGCGGTGGCATTCATCGACGAAATAGCGAAAGTCGTCCGGCGTCCCGAACCGGCTCGTTGGCGCGTAGAAGCCGATCACCTGGTAGCCCCATGAGCCGCCGAACGGGTGCTCCATCACGGGCATCAGCTCGATATGCGTGTAGCCCAGCTCGCGCACGTACGGGACGAGCGTTTCGGCCAGCTCGCGATACGTCAGGAAGCGGCTGCCCTCCTCGGGGATGCGGCGCCACGAGCCGAGATGCACCTCGTACACGGACATCGGCCGCTCGCGCCACGCGTCGAACGACGGACGGTCGCGCATCCAGTCGCCGTCGCGCCAGCTGTATTGCTCCTCGAAGACGACCGACGCGGTGTTCGGCGGCACCTCGAAATAGCGGCCGTACGGATCCGTCTTGTGCAGCAGGTGACCCGCGCTCGTGCGGACCTCGAACTTGTAGCAGGCGCGATCGCGAAGCTCGGGGATGAAGATCTCCCACACGCCGGACGGCACGAGCTTCCGCATCGGGTGCGTCCGCCCGTCCCACCGGTTGAAGTCGCCAATCACGCTCACGCGCTGGGCGTTCGGCGCCCAGACGGCGAAGTGCACGCCGGTCAGCCCTTCGAACGTGATCCGGCGGCTCCCGAGCTTTTCCCACGCGCGGTAATGCGTCCCCTCGGCGAACAGGTGTAGGTCGAAATCTGTCAGGAACTGTCCGAAGCGGTAGGGATCGATCGTCTCGCGGACGTCGAGCCCCTCGTGGACGCGCAGGCGATAGAACAGATCGCGCGGCGACCGTCCTTCCGCGTCGACGATCGCCTCGAACAGGCCGTCGCGGTGCCGCTTCGCCATCGGAATGGCGTGATCGCCGATGAGCAGCTCGACGCGCGTCGCCGACGGCTGCATCGTGCGAACGGCAATGGATGGGCGGCCGTCGTGAGTCGTGCTGTGCGGACCGAGGACGGCGAACGGATCGTCGGCGGCGCCGGCGGCCACGGCATCGAGCGCGTCCTCTTCCGCGGTTCGAGTGACGGCGGTCATGTACCGAATTGTACTGCGTGGCAGTGGTATCCTCTGGTTCTCGTAGCTCTGCATCCCATGCAGTGCACAGAAGGAGCCAACGGTTGCCGGGAACTTACGCGCGCTTCGTCACCACCGAAGGAGATTTCACCGTACGTCTCTTCGATCAGGAGGCCCCGCGAACGGTCGAGAATTTTGTCGGGCTGGCCGAGGGCACGAAGGAGTGGAGCGATCCACGAACGAACCAGAAGGTGCGGAAGCCGTATTATGACGGGACGATCTTCCACCGCGTCATCGACGGGTTCATGATCCAGGGCGGCGACCCGCTCGGCCAGGGAATTGGCGGACCCGGCTATAACTTCGCGGACGAGTTTCATCCCAAGCTGCGCCACAACAAGGCCGGCATCGTCTCGATGGCGAACCGCGGGCCGAACACCAACGGCGGCCAGTTCTTCATCACGCTTGGACCGACGCCGCACCTCGACGACCGCCACGCGGTGTTCGGCGAGGTGGTGGACGGGATGGACGTGGTCAGCACGATTGGCCGCACGAAGACGGGCGATCGCGATCGCCCGGTGAAGGACGTCGTCATCCAGAACGTCACCATCGAACGACGCTGAAGAAAAGATGGGGTCCGACCCCAATTCCCTGATGCCGCTCGTCTACGACGAGCTTCGCCGCATCGCCGCGGGCTACATCCGGCGCGAGCGTCCCGGTCAGACGCTGCAGGCGACGGCGCTCGTCAACGAAGCGTTCGTCCGGCTGGCGGCGGAAAAGTCACGCCCCTTCGCCAACCGCACCCATTTCCTGGCCATTGCCGCGCTCTCGATGCGGCAGATCCTCGTCCAGCGCGCGCGGGCGCGGAAAGCCGCCAAGCGCGGCGGCGCGCCGCAGCGCGTGACGCTCGACGAAAGTCTCCTGTCCGCCGACGGCCCGGAGATCGACGTCCTCGCGCTCGACGAGGCGTTGACGCGGCTCGCGGCGCTCGACGCGGAGCAGGCACGCATTGTCGAGTTGCGGTACTTCGGCGGCCTGACGGTCGAGGAGACGGCGGAAGCGGTGGGAACGTCGCCTGCGACCGTGAAGCGGCAGTGGGCGATGGCGCGCGCCTGGCTGAAGCGCGCGATGGACGCCGCCTCGGACGATGGGATGGATGACGAGTTGTGAAGCGCGAACAGTGGGAGCGTCTGAAGACGCTGTTCAACGGCGCGCTCGATCAGCCTCCTGAGACGCGGTACGAGTGGGTGATGCAGCAGGCGCGGGGCGACGAGATGCTCGCCCGCGAAGCGGCCGCCCTCCTTCGCGCCCATGAGACCGCGGGGGCGTTTCTCGAAAGCCCCGTCACGTTGCACCCGGCGGATCTGGCGGGCATCGACGAGCCGCTGAGCGGCGCCCGCCTCGGCGCGTACGAAATCGATTACGAGATCGGCCGGGGCGGCATGGGGATCGTCTACTGCGCGCGCGACGTGCGGCTGGGCCGGCGCGTGGCGCTCAAGGCGCTGCCGCCGATGCGCGACCTCGACGCGGCGCTGCGCGAGCGCCTGCGGCGCGAGGCACGGGCGGCCGCGACCATCTCGCATCCGGCCGTTGCCACCGTCTACGCGCTCGAAGAGATCGAGGGACGACTCTTCATCGTGTCGGAGTTCATCGAAGGCCATCCACTGCGGAGCGAAATCGAGCGGGGGCCGATCGAGCCGACACGCGCGGTCTCGATTGCGGCCGACATCGCGCGCGCGCTGTCCGCTGCGCACGACGCCGGCGTCATTCACCGCGATCTCAAGCCCGAGAACGTCCTGATTACGACGGCCGCCTCGGTGAAAGTGGTCGACTTCGGCATCGCACACGCCGAGAGCGTCAATACGCGGCTGACGCGGCCGGGCGATGCCGTCGGCACTCCAGCCTATATGGCGCCGGAGCAGCTGATCGGCGGCCCGATCGACGCCCGCGCGGACATTTACGCGCTCGGCGTCGTCCTGACGGAGATGCTCACCGGGCAGCATCCGTTCGCGCCGGGACGGCGCGCGACGGGCATGCCGGCATCCGACATCGCCCGGCGGTGCATCCGGACGGATCCGAACGAGCGCTATCAGAACGCGCGCGAGGTGCTCGCCGCGCTGGAGCAGGAGCTCCAGCAGCGTCAGCACCTGCGCGTCGAGATGCCGGGCCGATCTTCTTCGCGCTGGTGGTGGGAGTTCCATCAGGCGGTCGTGGCGCTGGTCTATGCCGTCATGGTCTGGCCGACGTGGATTGCGCGCGGGGTGATCGGCGGTCAGCAGGGCAACGCCGTTTTCGTCGCCGTGCTCGCGGCCGCGATCGTGGCGGTCACGTTGCGGCTGCATCTGTGGTTTACATCGCGTTTCTATCCTGCCGAGCTTGGGTGGGCGCGCGCGCGGGCGATGGGCTGGGTCCTGGCGTCCGACGCATTGTTCGCCACGGCGCTCGTAGTTGGCGGTGTGCTGGTTGACGACACGCAGCCGGGACTGGCCGTTCTTGAAATCGCTGTTGGTATCGCAGCCGCGTCAGCATTTGCGCTGGTGGAACCGGCCACTACCCGGGCCGCCTTCCGGGCCGCCGACAGGCTGTAGATTCTTCCACCGCGTAGCGTTTTCTGCGTACCTTGAGTCGCCCCGTAGGCGAGTCGGAGTCGGCTACAAGCCGTATCCGACTCCGACTCGCAATGGCGGGGGCTGGCACGCATCGTGGACCGTGGCGCATCGAGCGTCCCCATGGCCCAGGTAATGACTGTCGCGCGACGCGGCGAGATCCTCCTCATCGAAGATCGCAACGAGGTGAGAGAGGGGCTCGCGCAACTGCTGGAGCTCCATGGCTACATGGTCACCGAGGTCGCCGACGCCGATCACGCGATGCGCGAGCTGGCCTCCCAGCCAAACGCCTTCGCGCTCGTCGTCCTCGACCTGATGCTGGGAGACTCGATGGCGGGCGTGGACTTCCGCATTCGCCAGCTGCTGGAGCCGCACCTGGCGGCGGTGCCGACGATCGTGATCACCGCCACCGACGTCGCCGACGGCGACCGCGTGCCGCTGCGGCCCGACGCGTGGCTCGAGAAGCCATTCCGTTTCGACAGCCTGCTGGAACTCGTCAGGCGCTATGTCGTCTCGGAAGGATCGCCGCTGATCGCGTCGGATTGCTGATCGCGTCGGATTAGCGCGCGACTACGCGGCTAGAAGAACCACCCGAGGCCGGCGTACGGCCGCAGCAGCCATCCCTCGCCCAGCCCCTGCAGCCGGATGCCGGGCACGAGCCGCAGGTGCGACGTCAGACTGATGCGTGCCTCCGCACCCACGAGCGGCCGCGTTCCGTAATTGATCGTGGTCGTGCGGAACGAGCCGCCGCCCGGCGCGAACAACGCCAGCACCGTCGGAAAGGTCTGCGTGATCTCCGTCCGCTGACGCGAAAACGCGAGGCCGCCCAGATACACGAGATCGACGCTGCCGCCGGCGCGCTGCCGGACCCAGGCGGCGGTGTCGAAATCGGTATGACTGCGCCTGATGTCCGTCTGGAACGCTATCGGAGAGGGAATGTTCGGCGGCAGCGGGCTGACGATCGTCCCACCGGTGAACGTCACCGTGCCGGGGATCAATGGTTGAACGCCGAACGGACTCTCGCTGCGGCTCCGGCCGGATTTGACGAATTCGAGCTCTACGCCCCAGCTCTCCCCAACTGCAGTCCCTGCGCGCAGCGACCAGCTGATCACCTCGCTGTCGCCGGATGGAATCCTCGCCAGGCTCGACGTCGAGTGACTGAGGCGCGAGACGTCGGCGCCAACCGTCGCCGCGACATATGGAGATTGCGCGTGCGCAACCGCTGCCACAAGCGAGAACACCACCGCCAGAACGAGACGAGAACCCATGAACCCCTCTGAACCTTGAACTGTTGAATCCCTCGAGGGCCGGCTGAAGCCGGCCCCTACGTCCCGACGCCGGCCCCTACGTCCCGACGCCGGCCCCCACGTCCCGAAGCCGGCCCCTACGTCCGGCTGAAGCCGGCCCCTACGTACGGGGTGCCAGCATCCTCACCAGCTGGCGAATGTCGGCCATCGAATCGACCGACTCGATCGCGTTGAACGCCGGCGTCAGGCGATCCTGTGCGAGGACGAGGCCCGCGCAGTCGTCGAACTTCGCCTTCAGGTCCTCGCGCGTGAACGGGTTCTCCGGTCCGCCCCTATACCGATCGTCCGACGGCTGCACCAGCTTCCGTCCGTCCACCAGATCGACCTCCACGACGCTGCGGATCTTGTCGAAGCCCTGCTTCTCGATCTCCATGTCGCGCACGGCGGTCACGCGCTGCATCATCTGCTGCGCCGGAGGACTCTGGACGAACTCGTCGGTGAACTCCCGCATGCCGGCGCGCCGCGTCAGGATGACGGCCGACATCAGGAACGGCACCGAGAACTTCGCCTCGAGCTCGTTCTTCGCGATGCCGTAGCGCAGCGGATCGAGGATGTTGTTCCCCGCGCGCAGCCGCACCGCCTTGATCTGCTCCGGCTTCAGGTCGTGATCCTTGACGACCTTCATCATCGCGTCCATGCTCGGATGGCTCAGCGACCCGCACGGATACGGCTTGAACGACACGCCCGGGTTGACGATCGACCACGGCTTCCCAAGCTTGCCGATTATCCGATCGAGATCCGCGCCGTCGCCGAGGACCTGGAAGAACCCCCACTGCCCGTCGAGGCCGTTGTCGCCGCCGGTGAAGCCGTGCGAGGCGATCTCCGCCGCGAACACGCCGTTCTCGCTCGCGCGCGCGGCGTTGAGCGGCTTGCTCATCGAGCCGAAGTTGACGCGGATGCCGGCCGACAGGCTCGCGGCGATGGCGAGCATGTGCGCGAGCTGCGCCTCGTTCAGCTTCATCAGCTTTCCGGCCGCCGCCGCCGCGCCGAACACGCCGAACGTGCCGGTGCTGTGAAAGCCGCGCTCGTAGTGGTTCGGATCGATCGCCTCCGCCATCTTGCACTCGACCTCGACGCCGGTCAGGTAGGCCTCGAGGAACGCCGCGCCGGAGGCGCCGCTTCGCTCCGCCACCGCCAGCGCCGCCGACAACGCGGGGGTCGTCGGATGCGTGAGCAGGCCGAACGTGCGATCCGGTGTGGTGGAGAGCTGCGTGTCGTCGTAGTCGAGCGCGTGCGCGCTGCCCGCGTTGGCCAGCGCCGCGTGCGCGGCGGACACAACAATCGGATCGCGGCCGAGGACGGTCGCCTCCTTCATACCGCTCGATTTCTGCGCGTACTGCCGCAGGATGTGGCTGCCTTCGGCGGTCGATCCCGCAAGGAGCACGCCGACGTTGTCGATCAGGCAGCGCTTTCCTTCGGTGACGACGTTGGCCGGCATGTCGCGAAGGCTCGAGGTCGCGATGAAGCGGCGGACGGCGTCGGTGGTACCCCTGATCGCGTTGCCGCGCACCTCCTTCTTCTGCCTCGCGGGTGAGGCCGCGGGCGCCTGCGCGGCGGCCGGCACGGTGCCTCCGATGGATGCCGCGGCCATCGACGCCGCGGTCCCATGGCCGACAAGCTTCAGAAAATCTTTCCGGTTCAATCGCATATGCAGCCTCGGGGGTTATATTAATCCACCCCCCATGACGATCCTGGTTGTCGAAGACGACCCGGCTGTACTTATGCTCGTCGATCGGATGCTGACCCTCGGCGGGCACACGGTCCTCGCCGCCGAAGACGCCGATCAGGCGCGCTTCATGCTGGCCGACCATGGCAGTTCGCCCGATGTTCTCGTGGTGGACATCATCCTGCCCGGTTCCAATGGGCTCGATTTCGCGCGGGAGGCGAAGTCGGCGCATCCCGCGGTGAAAATCCTGTTCATGACGGGACTCCTGCACCAGTCGCCAAAGGCGCTTCGCAGCGGGCTTGGCCCCGTTCTGCACAAGCCGTTCACGTCGGAAGCGCTGCTGAAGGCGATCAGCCGCCTGTAGGCCGTCCCTCCGCATGTCATCGCGGCGGCACTTCACGTGGGCATTCGTGATCGTCACCATCGTGACGGCGGTCGCCTGCGCGTTCGCCGTCTGGCTCGTATATCGACTGGCCGGCAGGTAGAAATTCGTCAATCTCCTTCCGAAGGGCTGAACTTCAGCGCGACACCGTTGATGCAGTAGCGCAGTCCTGTCGGCGGGGGGCCGTCTTCGAAGACGTGACCGAGGTGGCCGCCGCAGTTGTTGCAGTGCACCTCGGTGCGCTGCATCCCGAAGCTGCGATCGACGGTCGTGCCGATCGCGCCTTCCATCGGCGCGAAGAAACTCGGCCACCCCGTCCCGCTTTCGAACTTGCGATCCGCGACGAAGAGCGGCTGCCCGCACCCCGCGCAGGTGAAGGTCCCCGCCCGGTGCTCCTGCAGCAGCGCGCACGAGCCCGGACGCTCGGTCGCGTGGCCGCGCAGGACGTCGTATTGTTCCGGCGTCAGCAGGCGCCGCCACTCCTCATCGGTTTTCTCGACGGGAAAGCGTTCGGTTTTCGTAGCCATATGGCGATCCTATCAGGCGGCTCCGGCCACCCCGCGGATGAAGCTGCCGACGACGAGCTCGAAATCGTCGGGATGCGTGACGTGCGGGGCGTCGCCGGCGCGCCGGAAAATGTAGCGCTGCGTCCGCGGCAGCGCGTCGGAAATCTCGTCGAGCATCTGGATGACCGACGGCGGGCTCTGGTCACCGTGCGTCATCAGCAGCGGCCCGCCGTACGACGCAAGGCGGTCGACGTCCAGGCTCCGAGGGTTCGGCTCGTGGACGGCGACGCTCGCAAACAGATCGGGCCGTTCGATGACGAGGAGGAGCACCACGGTCGCCCCGACGCCGTTGCCGACGACGTGCACGGGCGCCTCCGAGAGCTGTTCGATCAACGCGGCGAGGTCGGCCGCGTCTTCGCGCATGCCGTGCACGTTGCTCTGCTCGCTCTGCCCGTGTCCGCGCCGATCGTACGCGGTCACGCGGCAGCGGCGCGCGAGCAGCGGCAGTACTGCGTCCCAGGTGTGACGGTCGCCGCGCGACCCGTGGACCAGGATGACCGTCGGCCCCGCGTCGCCCTGCGTCTCGACGTAGAGCTCGACACCATTGAGACGCGTCTTCACAACGCTCCGCGCGCGGCCGCCTGGCAGTCCGGCCAGGCCGGGTTGTTCGCGGCGTCGACGACGCCGTCCGACGCCGGCGCCGGCGACCCGTCCGTCATGGCAATCCGCTTGTTCACGAGCAGCACCTCGAAGGCCCACGACGGGAACGGGGCGAGCGCGGGATCGCAGCTGAAATTGTTGTAGTGCACGTGCGCGACGTAGAAGAACCGCTTCAAGCGCTGCATCGCCGCGACGTACTTCGGGTCCTCGACGTGGTGGAACTCGACGTCGAGCTCGTCGATGTGCGCGAACACGCTGTCGGGCGCGAAGAGGAACGAATCCCACTCGGCCCCTTCGACATCGATCTTCATCACGATGGGCGTCTCGGCGTGACCGTTGTTCGCGAACTGGTTGTTGAGCGTATCGAACGGACGTCCATCCTCGGTCGCCTTCGTCGTCCCGATGCACTCGCCGTGAAAGACGGTGCTGCCGCCGGGGCACGACGGCTCGCGCAGATCGAAGCAGTCGTACTGGTGCACCGTCACGCGCAGCTGCCGCGAGACGTCGCACCCCCATCCGTCGTAGCCGGAGATGCCGTACGAATATCCCGCCTTCACCGCGCCAAGCAGGTTGACGCAGAGCGGGTAGCCGCCGTCGTGCGGCTCGCCGAACCGCTTCAGCTCGCAGTTGGTGACATGC
>Ga0075435_100002963_pt1 | contig 11408 bp, 14 predicted proteins | sample RhiMethybrSRZTD4_FD_75302 | JGI IMG/M metagenome (GOLD analysis project Ga0075435, IMG submission 75302) | Populus rhizosphere microbial communities from Tennessee, USA - Rhizosphere MetaG P. TD hybrid SRZTD4 | ecosystem: Host-associated > Plants > Roots > Rhizosphere > Soil | place: USA... | reverse complement strand
AGCGCATGACGGTGGCGCAAGGGTTGAGTCTATTTGCTTTGGCTTTCGCGATACTTCTGCCAAGCGGCGATCCCCGCCTGCGCTGCCTTTTCATCAACGCCGGACGGCAAGCCCGACACACCCACGGAGCCAACGAGCCGATTGTTGATTGCCAGGGGCAGCCCGCCGGAAACAAGATAAACCTGGCCGGGGTACATGTTCATGATGCCGTAAAATCGGTTAGGAGCCGTCGTCAGCAAGTCGGCTATCGCCGCCGTGAGCTGTCGCGTCATGACCGCGGCGAAGGCTTTGCCCGTGGCCTGGCGCTCCGAGTTGAACGAAGTGCCGTCCATCCGATCCACCGAGACCAGGTGCCCGCCATCATCCAGCACAGCAACCGACATGCGCATCTTCAAGTTGCGGGCATAAGCCACCGCGCCCTCGATGATAATGCGCGCTTCCGCCAGCGGAATCGAAGATGACGACACGATGGGATTTGATGGCAGAGCGGTTGGCTCTGGCGCTGAAGCGGCCCCGCTGTCACCGGCCGATCCGAACATCAGTACTAGACTCAGTAACGGCAAACACCGAAAACTTTTCATAGCACGCCTCCTTATGGGCAAAGTCTTGAATGAGAGCTATCTCAAATCCAAATTCGACGCCAGGATTTTTCACCTATGGGAAGCATTGTTAGTCAGAGCCTCGATCTAGCCGCTTCTTCGTCTCGTACTGGTGCCCATTCCAGTACTCGTAAATGATCCTCATCTCAGTTTCACAAAGCACTGATCCCGCGACACCACAACATGGGCAAAGTTTGCCCAACACCCTAATCGGAGAATCAGACTTCGTGACCTTCCGTTGCCGATCTCTTATCTCACCGCGAACATGGTTTTGTACAGAAAACGCCAGCATCAATGGCGCCTCTCCAAGGGGAGCATGACCGACGGTCAGTCTGCAAAGGTTGTGGATGGCCACGTACACGCCCTTTTACTTGCCTTTTAGGCACTGCCGTTGTCTTTCGGTACATTTACAACACGCCGCGCGCCCAAAAACCTCTGAGCATACCACGGCTGGCTCAGATCGGTGATAATCACCCGCCCGGCCTTTTTCTCGGCATGTAAGAATTGATGGTTGCCTATATAGAAACCTACATGAGTGGGTGTGTGACCCCCAGACGAAAAAAACACTAAGTCGCCTGTTTCCAGCTTGTCCATCGGAACTTCCTCACCTGTCTGGACTTGTTCCCGCGAGGTCCGCGGTAGCTCGATGTGCAGTTTAGCAAAAATCATTTTGACCAAACCGGAGCAATCCGCACCGCGCCGCTCCGACATCTCACCCCAACGATATGGTAGCCCCAGAAAGGTACGGGCCGCTTTCGCTAATTTGTGACGAACCGCCTGAGAGACAGGAGCGGACTCCTCCGCAGAACAGGCTCTCTTGGAGACGAACAGCAACCCTAAAGCGAGAAATAAAATCATCACGTATTGTCTTTCCATTGAATTCTCCTCATGCGACTCTGCCTCTGACTGCTATCCTGCTGATATGCATCAGCTTGTCTCGAACAGCTGCGATGCAAGAGTCAAAAGCTATGCCAAAGCAAATCCCCGGCTAGGGTGACAAGCCGGATCCTGGCCCTCAATTGTGGCCTCTCCCTAATTTGTCTTCGGGAGAACCAGTGACAGCCTTGATGTAGTTACGATGCTAGAGAATACGGAGGTGCACGGGCTAATTCAGACTCAATGGTAACTTGAACCTGAGCTTCCGGCGTGCACACAATTAAGAACGACACCTCAGCGGAAGGACCGAGAATGGCAGCTGCGGGAGCCAAGTCCATCTGAACTCGGCCGCCGTAATAACAGCACGCGCATTCCTCGCTCACCTGTGCGTTAGCGGGAAAATGAATATGAAGAGGCAGGAAGAAGAGGAACAACAAGATTGCCGCACTTAAAAGGCGGCTGACCTTGTGCGCCTTCTTTATGCAGGGAAGAAACACGCTCTTGAACCTAAACAATGCTTTCTTCGATGTCAATAAAAAACGAAAACGATCGGCCCGACGAGATACGGGTTTGCGATCAGTCGCAGAAACTTGGTTAACGCGAAGGGCTATTTTCCCTCTATTCGATCAGAACAATTCAGCGCTGGCAGCGCCGACACAGGCCAAGAAATCGCAACTCATGGCGGGTCACCTTAAATTGAAATCGCCTTTTAATAAGCTTTTCGATTTCTTCCATCTCGCAATCCTCAAAATCTTCCGTTTTGCCGCAATTCCCGCAGATCAGGTGATGATGGTGTTCACGATAGTCATCCGAAAGCTCATAGCGGCGTCCCTCAGGCACGTGGTCAACTTCCGTCAGCACCCCCAGCCGGCAGAACAGCTCAATAGCGCGATAAACCGAGGCCAGATTGATGTTACGATCCGGCAGTTGCGCGTGCACAGCGGCTGGAGTCAGTGGCCTCTCGTCTTTGAGAAACACCTCCAACACGAGGCGCCGCGGCTCCGTCTTGCTAAAACCTCGCTCGACCACTCTCCGTTGAATGATGTCAGAGATCCTTTTCATCTTCTCCAATTACGCCGAACGAATAGGAAAATCAATCTTTTTTGCGGCTCGCCTAATGGAAATCTATTCTGCCAACGAATGGGCAATGTAAATGAGCACAGCGCCGCTGAGAGTCATGATGGGTAACCAGCGAGACTCGCCAGCTTCATGAGCGGCTGGCAGGAGGCAGGTTGCGCCTAGGTATAGAAAGATTCCCGAAAACCAGCCAAGGATCAGAGCTAACAACGGTGTTGGTATAACAAATGCGGATTGCACTGTTGTTCCGATCAGCGGTGCAATGGCCGTAGCAGAAAGAACGGCGATGACTTGCGGCACGCTATGCCGCGTGCTCAACATTACCCCGACGGAGCTCGCGCCGTCGGCAATCTTGTGAACCATGACCGCCGCCGCGACGACCCAACCCATTTCATTACCCGCCTGAAACGCCCCGCCGATGGCAACTCCGTCGAAGAAACTGTGGATGCCAATTCCCAATGCGCCCCAGATACCAACTTTTTGCCGAAGATTGTCAACCGAATTCTCTTCGTGAGCATGGCCGTGGTGCACCGCATGTTCAAACAGATAGAAGACCAGAAATCCTAAACCGCACGCGAACAGTAAATGCTGATGAGCGAGCCGAGACTCCGATGCCTCCAACAGGTCCAGCGCCTCTGGAATCACGTTCAAGAGAGCGCCTGAGACTAAAGCTCCGGCGCAGAATGCGAGCACCATACCGCGATAGGCCTCTAGACGTAGAGCGATAAGACCCCCGCCGAAAGTCATCACGCAAGTCGCTCCCGCTAACCAATAGGCTGTCATACGGATAGCCAATGCTAGTATCTCGTTCGCGATTTTTTTGCAATTGCATTGCAAATATGACATAGGAGCGGTAAATTAAAATTCGCAAATGAGAGGAGTACATAGCCATGGTGATCTTGAAGTTGCTCAAATCGAAACCCGTGCTGTTCGCGCTTGGCGCGGCGTCAGCAGCGTCCTGGAACGTAATTAGCCCGATCTTAGGGAACGTAGTTCGCCCCGTATTTAAAGAGGCCATCAAGACGGGTATCATTCTACAAAAACAGGTTCAGACGATCGCCCAAGAAGCCTGGCAGGACGTTGAAGATCTAACGGCCGAAGCCAAAGCCGAGCTCGATGCCAAGAAAAAACCGGCTGACAGTAAAGACACTGCTACCTAAACTCTGATAGGCGTCCTCTCCTCCGCAACGCCGCGCAGACATCTGATGAGCGAGCTTGATAGCAACAACGATTACCAACCATGAAGTTGAAAACCGCAAAGATTAGCATTCGTTCGGCAATACCGGGCCGCATTCGCTGGGACATCCCCGCCCTGCGCGGCCGGCCGCGTTACGCCGCTGCCGTGGAGGTAACGATTGCACGGGAGCCGGGTGTCCTTTCCGTAGAGGCCACGCCGACAACGGGCCGTTTGTTGCTTAATTACGACGCGTCACAAACAGCTGAGTCGCTAAGGACACTTATCGAGGTAGCGTTATCGGTTGCCCCGTTGACCTTGGCAGACTATGAGGCACGTCAGCAACGCTGTGGGGAATCGAACAATACCCATCCTCACTCTCCCACTTCGGACGATCATGGACATGACCATGGTGATGACGAACTGGCAAAGCGGATGCGCAATCTCATGCTTGGCGGATCAGTCTTGTTTGGCTTTCTGGTAAAGCGACTGATCACGGGGCCTGGCCCCTTGGCAGCGAATCCGGTGTTATTCGGTATTAGCGCCGTCGCAACGATTATCTCCGGCTATCCTTTTTTGCGCGGCGCGCTTCGTTCTTTGTCCCGCGGCGGGAGCATGACAACCGACACTCTGGTCAGCTCCGCCACGATCGCTAGCATCATCATGCGCGAAAGTGTCACAGCCCTGGTGGTAATTTCGCTGCTTAATCTGGGGGAGTATTTGCAAGCCCTCGTGCTCCGTCGCACCCGGCAAGCGATCCGCGCACTACTCAGCCCGGAAGACGAAAAGGTTTGGATCGTCGTCGGTTCAACCGAAGTGGAGCAGCCACTTGCCGCGGTCCGGCCCGGAGATCTGATTGCGGTCTTCACCGGGCAACGCATACCCGTGGATGGTCAAATCGAATCCGGAACCGGCACGATCAATGAAGCACCGATCACCGGTGAAAGTATGCCGGTGATGAAAAATCCCGGCGATGGCGTGTACGCTGGCACCGTATTGTTGGCCGGCGATCTCCGCGTGCGCGCGCAACTCGTCGGTTCCGACACAGCAGTTGGGAGGCTCATTGAGCGGGTTGAAGAGGCGTTGGAACTGCGCGCTCCCATGCAAACCATCGGCGAACGTTTTTCCGCCCGGTTTGTCCCTTTTTCGTTCGTGCTAGCGGCTGCCGTATTTGCCGTAACCCGTGATCTCAATCGCGCTCTAACCATGCTGCTTATGGCGTGTCCTTGCGCCGCCGGCATGGCGACTCCGACGGCCGTCAGCGCGGCCATTGGCAACGGCGCGCGGCGAGGCATTCTTATTAAGGGCGGCACCCATTTGGAGGCTGCGGCGAACCTCGACACCGTCGTATTCGATAAGACCGGTACTCTGACGACCGGCACACCCAGCGTCGAGCGCGTTATCGCATTTACCGATGGATACACTGCGGATGAGGTTCTTTCACTTGCCGCGAACGGGGAGCTTCACTCCCAGCACCCGCTGGCGTTGGCGATTGTTCATTACGCCCGTGATCGAGAGATCGAAATTCCGTCCCATGACGAGTGTGAAATCTTTGTCGGACGGGGAATGCGCGCCGATTGGCAAGGGAATCAAATACTGGTCGGTAGTCGCACATTGCTCTCGCAGTTCGGCGTGCCGGTTCCCGCTCAAGCCAGCGATATCTACACCGAACATTCGGCGCGCGGCGAAACCATGATGTACGTCGCGCACCAGCAGCGCCTCATTGGCATGATCAGTATCCACACTAAAATCCGTCCGGAGTCACAGACCGCATTGGCGGAGTTACGAGGGACCGGCGTGCATGAATTCATCATGCTCACCGGCGACGAAGAAGAAGCCGCCCGCGCGGTTGCCCACGCCGTGGGCCTAGATGATTGGCGCGCACAATTGTCGCCGGAGCAGAAATATAACATCATCAACGAACTTCGGGCTCAAGGTCGGAAAGTCGCAATGGTGGGTGATGGCATCAATGACGCGCCTGCTCTCGCCTTGGCGAACGTTGGAATTGCTATGGGGCACTCAGGCACGGATGTGGCGATCGAAAGCGCCGATATTGCCCTCGCATCGGATAACCTACGGGCAGTCGCAACAACCGTACGTCTGAGTCGCAAGACCATTAGTGTCATACGCCAAAACTATGGGATCGCTCTAACCGTCAATGCCGGTGGGATATTGGTCGGCGCTTTGGGGGCGATCAACCCGTTCGTCGCCGCTGCGTTGCACAATTTGAGCACCTTGCTGGTTGTCTTCAATTCCGCCAGGCTGATCGGCTACGATCCAGATCCGCGCCGTCCTTCTACGAAGACGAAGTAGCCACACTCGAACTTTTGGAGTGCACTCACCAAGGCGGTCCATTACGTGGTATCTCAATATCCCGTCGTGGTTGGTTCCAGATGTCGCCCCGTTCCTTGTTCATAAAGTCTGGGAAACAATGACACCTGCCACTCCCGCCAAAGTATTTGGCGTTTGCCGCTTCACAATCATCAAGAGAGCCATAGAAATCATGCTCTGGCTCCATTAACTCCCTTCCCGACGGATGAATATGGCAGGTTTCTAGAGCCCAACTGGGGCTTGAAGAAATTGCGACGCAGATCGTGGCCGACACAAGCAGGTTTCGTACAAGGGTCATGACGATGGGACACCTCGAGCCGCCTTGCTCACGACCCATCTCTAAATCCGTACGCTCAACCCGTCCGACAGCGCGTTGCGATAAGCCTTCCATGCCGGGATCAGACCGACGACTAAACCCGCGATAACTACGGCCGCCACGTACAGATGCTCTGTGGCGGTGAGTGGCTTTATCGGCAGATACAACCCGAACTGTTGCTCCACCAGCGGCTGAAGCAAAACGACTAGAGTATAGACAAGGCCGATTCCCAGAAGACTTCCCACCAACGTCAATAAACCGGACTCGATAACGAGAAGGAACATAATTTTCAGCGGTCCCACTCCCACCGCCCTGAGAATGGCGATTTCTCTGCGCCGCTCGTTCAGCGAGGTATAGAGCGCCATCAACATTCCGACCAGGCCGACGCCAACAACAAACAAAGCGACGACTTTCAACACCTGCTCGCCGTAGCTGATACCATTCCACAGCTCGCTCAAGGCAACGCCCGGAATAACCGCCATCAACGGCTCTTCGGTGAAGTTGTTTATTTCCCTCTGCAGCCCAAGAGTTTGGATCCTCGCTTTGGTCCGTAGAAAGAAGGCGGTGATCTGCCCGACCTTGATCTCGTCTTTTTTTATTCGTGCCGCCGGAACCCCTTGCCCCTTGAGCGGCGGAGCGCCCTGCTTCCAGTCGATGTGCATCGCTTCGATGCCCTCGAGAGTGACGTACAGGGAGCGGTCCAAGGGCGTGTGGGTCGGCTTCAAGATGGCAACGACAGTGAACGGCTTGTCGTCGTGGTCCATGATTCCGCTGGTGCTGGTCACTCCATGAGTGACAATGAGCCGGGCGCCCAGGTTGTAAGCGAGTTTTTGCGCCACTTCACTGCCCAGCGCCACGTCGAAGACATCGCTGGGCGCGCGGCCCTGCTGAAACTCGATCTGGCGGTCTTGCCGGTAACGATAGTGACGGTAGAAGTCTTCGTTGGTTCCGACCACGCGATAACCACGGTGGCTATCGCCCAAGGAAATCGGAATGGTCCACAGGACGGCCGGGTGTTTTTTTATCTTATCGTAAGACTCGTAGCTCACGTTCGCCGTGGGGGTGCCCATGTGAAAGACCGTGTAAAGGAGCAATTGAATCGAACCGCCCCGGGCGCCTACAATCAGATCCGTCTGGCTGATGGTGTTGGAAAAGCTCTCCCGCGCGCCGCCCCTAATATGCTCGATGCCGACCCAGAGGCTTACGCTCAGGGCCAGCGAAACCAAGGTTAGAATCGTCGTGAGCTTGCGATTTTTTAGCGATCGGTAGGCAAGTGAAAGAAGAACCATACGCTTATATCTGGTTTAGTTCCGATAGCGACAGGCCGCGGTCAAACAGCGGCATCATGCGACGGTCGTGGCTCACAAAAATCAAGGTCGAGCCGATCTCGCGGCAATGGGTAAAAAGCAAATCGAGGAAGTTTTCTCGCTGGTCCTCGTCAAGGGAAGAAGTCGGCTCGTCGGCGATCATCAGCTCGGGGGATCCGAGCAAGGCCCGCGCCGCCGCGACTCGCTGCTGTTGCCCGACGCTAAGATCGGTGACTTTCTCAAGAATGATCGAACCGATCCCTAATCGCTCCGCCATTTCCTCTGCCGCCTTTTCTAATGGCGTGCCATTCAGACGCTGACCCCGCTCCCAGCTGATTCGGCAGGGAAGCGTCATGTTTTCGAGAACATTGAGATAGGGAATCAGATTGAACATCTGAAAGATGTACCCGATATGCGCTCCGCGCAACGCGTCCCGTGCGGGTCCCGAGATCCGCGCAAAGTCATGGCCTAGAATTTTCACGCTGCCTTCGTTGGGTTTCAGAACGCCTGCGAGCACACCCAGCAACGTCGTCTTGCCGCTGCCGCTGGGTCCATGCAAGAAGACTTTCTCACCCTTCGCTATGACCATCTCGCGAATCTTGAGAATCGGCTTGGGCGCGCGATAAAAAAACACCAAATCCCTGATGTCAACCGCGTGGTCCATCAACTTTCAGAGGCGCACGTCTCCTTGGTCCTTCTTGATCGTGGCGCCCGATTGTTTGATGTCGCTAAGCACCTGAACCTTGATCTCGTGGAGCTCCGGAAAAATCCTGGTGACACCGAACGTCACGCGGCTGCCAATGAGCGGTTTGTCGCACGTGACGGATGAAGTTGCGCGCACTTCCCGATGCTCGCCGGCTTTCTTTTGACCCTTGGGCTCCTGTGCCGTTTGGCCGGGTGACCCCTCCGATCGTTCTTCCTTCTCTTGGACAACCGTCGTCTTTGCTTCGGAGAATTTGCAACTCAGCTTAGGATCGAAAAGCACCATTTGATTCATCTTGGTTTGCACCGTTCGCAGGGCCGCATCGTGCTTCTTCTTGTCGCTCTCGCTCCTTGCTTCGTGTTCGAAACCCATGACGCTTTCCGCAGGAGCGCGGAACTCCACGTCGGCCTTACTACCCTCGACAGCGATGTTGATCTCCGCCACGCCATGCACATGCGCTTCGGAATGCCTTTTCTCGGCTGCTAGCGCGACCGCACATGACATCCCCATCGTCAGACCCACAAGGACCACTTTGATTTCACGAGGACAGTTCACTCTTCCCCTCTCATCTCTTGGTTTCGTAAGGCTCAACGAGCAGGCCGGTCATGAAGTAGGAAGACTCCGTGTACATGTTCTGCGTGTTTTGGATTTTCAGCCGGCCCTGTGCCCACACGGGAGCGTAAAAATCGAAGGCGACTTTCTTGCCTTTGTCCATCTTGACGTGAACGATCAGATTAGGAGGCGGCGCCGGCACGTGGATACACGCCAAGGGATAAGGGACAAGTAAGAATTCAGAGACGGATTGGTCGCTATCTTCCAAAGGGATGATGTATCCCGGAACCCGGACTACCGTACCGTCCAGCTTCTTCAGGCTCGCCGGCATCTTGCCGGTCCGGATGTCCAATTGCTGCAGGTCTTCCCAATTCAGCGATGGAACTTTTTCCGCGTCGGCAGCGGCTTCGCTGACGCCGATCATTTTATTCCATGCCACGCGGCATACGTGGACCGTTGGCGATCCTAAAGCGGTCAGCGCCAGACACAAGATGGTTATTTTCAACCAGAACTTCATGGCAATTCCTCCCTTTGCGAAATCAACGACTTGCTTACTCTTCTAAAGACTCATCTCAACGAGGAAACGAATCGTACGGGACTTTGTACTCTGGTTGCTCCTGATGTTCGCAGGCGATGCAGAGACGGCAGAGACGCCGATTCAAGAGATGCCCGCTCGTAAGAACCAGCGTCCCCGACACAACAACAGGAATTTCAAACCCATCGGCTACCCAAACTCGGCCGGTAAATATCAAGGCCAATCCGGAAACAAGAAACAGAAAGATATGGTAGCACCGGTGGTGTCGAAATCCCCAACTGAAGCTGCCGGCAGCCAGAACGATGGAAGTTACTATAAAGAACTGCTCAATGCCGTCTCCGGCGAGAAAACCTAACCCTACCAGAGGCAGTAAGCCTATAAGCAACGGAAAGATTGTGCACTGAATCGCGCACGCAATCGATACCGTGGTACCTAGCGAGTCCATCCATATTCGTGGCCCCGCCGGGGAAACTTTTTCATCCATGGCAAATCCTTCGACCGGCCCAAGGCCGTTTGACAAAACGGGGTAGCGCCGAATTTTTTTAAAGCCGGCGGCAATCCCACTAAATAACAACTAGATCACAGAGGAATGATGATGAGATCTCAGAGAGCTGGAGGAGCGCGAATGGACTGGAGAGGGGTAACTAGGCCTGAAGAAAGCTGAAGTTCGAAAGGCTCGTAGAAAACCTGTCGGATCGGTGGTGTCCAGTCGACCTGGACTGGAGCCATTCCCATCTCGGTACGAGCGCCATGGATGCAAGTGCATTCTTTAGTAACGTGGGCGGTTGCCGCGACAGGGTGAAAATGGAGCGGCAGGAAAAATACCGTCAGAAACAGCACAAGGCTAACTAGACGTAGATGGCTGGGAGCGCTGGCTCTTGAGCAAATTGCGGTCACCAAGCTTTAAATATGAAACTCTACGTGTTTTGTCAAACCTAAGTGCGAATCAGCCAAGATTCTCTCAATAAGAATACCGATCCTACGGAGCAGAAACGGAATTTGTTGACAAGAGAAAGGATTACGGTTAGCTTCTTTCATCTGGGGACAGAATAACGGTGCGCGTTTCACGACTTATCCCAATTCTCGTTATCTCTTCGCTTCTCTTTACCTCCATTGTCTACGCTTGCTCTGGGTTAAACTCCATGCCCATGAGCTTTGTGTCCGCTGCGATGGATCATTCTGAAATGGAGCCAGGCCCGTGCAGCAAGCAAAAGCCGGACATCTGCAAGTCTGTTCGGGATCAAATGCTTTCTCTCAAAGCTCCGTCGTCCGTGACAGGCATAGAGCTTCATATTTTAATGGTCTTGCACTGCGCACACGTTGATATTCCGTCGTTAATGAATTTGCTTCCCGAAGCGGGACCACCTGGAGTCGTTTTTCAGCCTGTCTTCAAGCTTTCCTTTCCTTTTTCCAACCAAGTTCTTCGCATTTAGAAGCTCTCTCCTTCGTATCGTGCTGCTTTTGGGCCGCGTACCTGCTGAGCGACTAGTCAGGGGTACTTGGCTTCTTTCTAATTTCTTCGAAAACGAAGGGGAGATTGGCATGAGTCTCAAGCCGTTTGTTGTAGCTATTTTTGTAAGTCTTCTCGCATTTGCAGCTGAAGCACAGGAACAGCGCTCGAACCGTGAGTTTGTCGCAAAGTCTATTGACAAAACTCTTGCCGTGGCCGGGGAGTCGCAAGATCAAAGGGTGCTCAGGTTGTCTGATATTATCGCGCAGGCGTTGGAGGGTAATCCGGAGATTCAAGCGGCTAAGAGAAAGGTGGAGGTAGCTCGCGCGAGAGCCGGCCAGGCTAGCTATCTGGAAGATCCGGAACTGAACGTCGAAGCATGGGGTATTCCCTTAAATCGTCCTCTCAGCTTCCGCAGTGCGAACCCCATTGTCGTGGGACTGCGTCAGAAACTTCCGTTCTTCGGTAAACGCGGGCTTCAAAGCGAC
>Ga0075435_100002960_pt1 | contig 11422 bp, 11 predicted proteins | sample RhiMethybrSRZTD4_FD_75302 | JGI IMG/M metagenome (GOLD analysis project Ga0075435, IMG submission 75302) | Populus rhizosphere microbial communities from Tennessee, USA - Rhizosphere MetaG P. TD hybrid SRZTD4 | ecosystem: Host-associated > Plants > Roots > Rhizosphere > Soil | place: USA... | reverse complement strand
GCACTGTGGGTTCGTCAAGGTACCATATGCTATCGTCCTTCCGCCACCGTGACCTCCTTCTGGCCGACCGCGCACCTTGCCGCGGCGATCGTGCTGTACGGCGCGCCTATCGCTGAGCCGCCGCCGCTTGCCGACGCGGTCTTATACGGCCGGGCGGCCGAGGTCGACCAGTTGATCGCCGGCGGGGCCGACGTCGACGCGCCGGACGATTCCGGGATGACGCCGCTGATGATCGCGGCGTCGCAGGGATACACCGCCATTGCCCGGCGCCTGATCGCCGCGCACGCCGATGTCGCGGCCACCGCCCCAGACAAGACCACCGCCCTGATGCACGCGGCCTCCGCCAACCGGACCGAGGTCGTCGCGCTGCTCCTGGCGAGCGGCGCCGACGTCGACGTTCGCGACAACGGCGGGATGAGCGCATTGATGGTCGCGGCCTTTGGCGGCAATTCTGGTCCGGTTCGCGCGTTGATCGCGAAACACGCGAACGTCAACGCCCAGGACAACCAGGGCCGGACGGCGTTGATGGCCGCGGTGTCGAACGGCGACGTTACGGTGGTCAACGCCCTGCTCGACGCCGGCGCGAAGATCGACGCCGCCGACGCCAATGGCGGCGTCGCTTTGACCTACGCCGCCGCCGCCGGATCCGCCGACGCGATCGAGGCGCTGCACAAGCGGGGCGTGAAGCCGACCGCGAACGATCTCGTGCTTGCAACCTCGAGCTGCGCGACGCCCGCGGTGCGCGCACTCCTTGCGGCCGGCGTCAGTGCCGACGCCGCGTCCGGCGGCCGAACGGCGCTGCTCGCCGCCGCGGGCGAAAACTGCGCCGAGGCGGTCACGCTGCTGCTCGATCGCGGCGCAAACATCAACGCCACCGATGGCGACGGCTGGACGCCGCTCATCAAAGCGACCGCCGGCGGGTTCATCGAAGTGGTCCGCGTGCTGCTGCAGCGCGGTGCCGACATGGACGTCGCCGACAAGCTCGAACGGACGGCGTGGATGTACGCGGCAACGCGCGGCAAAGAAGACATCGCGGCCCTGTTCGAGGCCGAGAAGGCGCGACGGAAGAAGTGACCGGCACTTTTCGCGCCTTTCGCGCCTTCGACGAAGGCGGCCGGGTTGAGGGACGCGTCGTATCGATGGCGCTCGACGAGCTCAGCCCCGGCGGCGTCGTCATTCGCGCCGCGTATTCGAGCGTCAACTACAAGGACGCGCTCGCCGCCACCGGCTCCGGCAAGATCATCCGGCGCTTTCCGCTCGTTCCGGGCATCGACGTCGCGGGCACCGTCGAATCGACGAACGATGCGCGCTTCCGACAGGGTGATGCCGTCCTCGTCACCGGTTACGACCTCGGCGTCGCGCACGACGGCGGTTATGCCGGGGTCGTCCGCGCGCCGGCCGATTGGGTCGTGCCGATTCCCGACGGTCTGTCCCCGTTCGACGCGATGGCGATTGGCACCGCCGGGTTCACCGCCGCGTTGTCGATCGTGGACATGGAGAACAGCGGCCTGGCGCCGGCGTCCGGCCCGGTGATTGTGACGGGTGCGACCGGCGGCGTCGGCAGCCTGGCAGTCCAGATGCTCGCGGCCCGCGGCTACGCCGTCACTGCGCTGACCGGCAAGGACGGCGAGCACGAGTTCCTCCGCTCGCTTGGCGCGCGCGAGATCCTCTCGCGCAACCAGCTCGAGAAAGGGACGCGGCCGCTCGAGAAGTCGCAGTGGGCCGGCGCCGTCGATGCCGTCGGCGGCGACACGCTCGCCTGGCTGACGCGCACGATGATGTACAACGGCACGATCGCGAACTCGGGGCTTACCGGCGGCACCGAACTGCACACGACGGTGCTGCCGTTCATCCTCCGCGGCGTCAAGCTGCTCGGGATCGACTCGGTGATGTGTCCGATGGAGAAGCGGCTGCGCGTGTGGCAGCGGCTGGCGACCGATCTGCGCCCGGCCGGCCTGCGGACCGTGGCGCGCGAGATCACGCTGGACGCACTCCCCGACGCGTTTGCCACGCTGCTGCGCGGCGCGGCACGCGGCCGTTTCGTCGTCACGCATGAGGGTAAGGCGCCATGACGTTCATCTCACGACGCGATCTGTTGAAGCGCGCGGCCGCCGTCGGGGCGTCGCCGCTCGCCACCAAATCCTACCTAGGGCCGGCCTTTCAGGGTGGCCATGACGTCCGCCCTGAAAGGGCGGACCTGCATGATGGGATGGGGGGCCGTGAGCCTCTCGAAAACCTGACCGCCTCTGAAGCCGACCTGCTGGATGCCGTCGTGGCGCGCTTGATTCCGACTGACGCGGCTGGCCCTGGCGCGACCGAAGCCCGCGCCGTCCGCTACATCGATCGCGCGCTCGGCGGCCCGCTCGCCTCGTCGCGGCCGGCCTACACGTCCGGCCTCGCCGCGCTGGATCGATTCGCGCGGTCGTTGCACGGCAAGAGTTTCACTGACCTCGCGCCGGCGGCTCAGGATGCGGTGCTCACCGCCGTCGAGAGCGGCGCCGCGACCGGCTTCACCGGCTCCGCCGCGTTCTTCGCACTGCTCCTGAGCCACACGCACCAGGGCACCTTCGGCGATCCGTACTACGGCGGCAACGCGAACTTCGTCGGCTGGGACCTGATCGGCTATCCCGGCGTGCGCACGATGGTCACCGTGGTCGATCAGGAGCGCCTCGAGAAAGGCGAGCTGAAGACGAATCACAAGTCTGCCTACGACTACGACACGTTCACGAAGGCGTCCGGAAAGACGGGAGGACGTTGATGGCGACGCGACTGAAAGACACCGACGTCGTCGTCATCGGCCTCGGCGCGGCGGGCGGCGTGGCCGCGCTGCCGCTCGCGCAGGCAGGGCTCGAGGTGATCGGCCTCGAAGCGGGCACGTGGCTGACGCGACGCGACTTCGCGCCCGACGAACTGCGCAACAATTATCGCGGCTGGCCGCAGGGTGTGCAGAAGGCAAACCAGGAGATTCCGACTGCGCGCGCAAACGCCTCGTCCGCGCCGATGCCGCGCGGCACGATACACCCGATGCAGAATGCCGTCGGCGGCACCTCGCTGCACTACTGGGCCCAGAGCTGGCGGCTCAACCCGTGGGACTTCAAGGTGGTCAGCGAGACCAGGCGGCGCTACGGCGCCTCGCGCATCCCGGCGGGTTCGACGGTCGAGGACTGGCCGTTCGCGCTCGACGAACTCGAACCGTATTACGACAAGGTCGAGTACGAAATCGGCGTCTCCGGTCAGGCCGGCAACGTCGGCGGCACCCTCGATCCGCGCGGCAACACGTTCGAAGGGCCGCGGAAACGTGCGTACCCGATGCCGCCACTGCGCGGCACCGAGTTCCTCGACAAGATGACCGTCGCGGCGAAGTCGCTTGGCTGGCATCCGTTTCCCGGACCGGCGGCCGTGAATTCGCGTCCCTACCAGAATCGCTCGGCGTGCATGTACCACGGGTTCTGCAACCGCGGCGGCTGCCATGTCGACGCGAAGAATTCCACCGCGGTAACGACGATCCCGCGAGCGCAGGCGACCGGACGTCTCAAAGTGGTCACCCGCGCGCACGTGACGACGATCGAGGTCGACAACGGCGGCCGCGTCAGCGGCGTGAACTACGTCACCGATGGCGTCGAGTATTTTCAGCCGGCGAAAGTGGTGCTGGTCGCGAGCTTCACGTACGAGAACACGCGCCTGCTGCTGCTGTCGAAGTCGAAAGCCTTTCCCAACGGCCTGTCGAACAATCACAAGCAGGTCGGCCGGCACTATTTCAGTCACCATCAGGGCGCACCGGTCACGGCGCTCTTCCCGTTCGACTTGAAAAGCTGGTACGGCCTGCCGGCGCAGGGCGTCGCCGTCGACAACTGGGCCGACGACAACTTCGATCACGCGAGCCTCGATTTTATCGGCGGCGGCAACCTGTGGGTGATGTCCGATCGGCGGCCGATCGCAGCTGCGGGCATGAACACCTTCGGCCGTCCCCGCTGGGGATCGCAGTGGAAAGCGTTCGTCAGGGAGAACGCCGACCGCTCGCACAGTTCGTACATCCAGAAGACGACGCTGCCGTACGAGGACAACTACCTCGATCTCGATCCCGAGGTGAAGGATCCGCTCGGCTCTCCAGTGTGCCGTATCACGGCGGAGTTCAAGGAAAACGAGCGCAAGATCGCGGCGTTCACGCAGGACAAGATGGAGCGGTGGTACCGCGAAGCCGGCGCCGTCGCGGTCGACCGCGCGCCGGTTGGCGGCGCGATGGGGATCTCCACGCATGCCTACGGCGGCACGCGCATGGGCGACAATCCTGACACCAACGTCGTCGATCGGTTCGGCTTCTCGCACGAAGCGCCGAACCTTGGCGTCCTCGGCGCGTCGGTGATGGGCACGAGCGGCGCGCACAATCCGACGCTTACCGTGCAGGCGCTGGCCTGGCGCACGGCCGAGCACCTCGTCCGAAACTGGAAGACGATCGGCACATAACGCGCCGCGCCAGATTTGAGTAACATTTGCGGATGAACAAGATCCGCTTGCTCACGCTCACCGCGGCGATCCTTGCGTATTCAGCGGCGCCGGCGCGCGCCGACGGTTTTATCTCGCCATTTCTCGGTTACAACTTCGGCGGCGACTCACAAAACTGCGTCAGCCTGAGGAACTGCGAGGAGCACCGGAACAACTGGGGCGTCTCGCTCGGATCGACTGGCGCGCCGTTCGGCTTCGAACTGGACCTGGGATATGCACCTGATTTCTTCGGCAAGACCGACGCCGGCACCAACGCCGTCCTGACGGTGATGGGGAACCTGACGCTTACGATTCCGGCCGGGCCGATCCAGCCGTACGGCTTGATCGGGCTTGGTCTGGTGCGGCCGCACGCGAAACTCGATCTCACCGCCATCTCGACCGATCAGAACACGCTTGGGTGGGACATCGGCGGTGGCCTCAACGTCTACCTCGGCCACACTTTCGGGATCCGCGGCGACCTGCGGCACATTCGCACGCTGCAGGACATCACGCTCTTTGGCGTCCTGGACAATCAACCGCTCGACTTCTGGCGCGCCAGCGCCGGGATCACGCTGCGGTTCTGAGACGCACACTCCCATAATCACGTAGCGCAGCCCTTCAGGGCTGCCCGAAGCGGTCCGGGTAGCCCTGAACGGCCTGCGCTACGCTGGGGACACGTTCAGCGATCGGTGAACTGGAGCGATGACGCGATTCGGTCGAAGACACCGCGGTAGGACGAGAAGTCGTCGCGCGGGGCGACGGCAATCGCGTAGAACAGGTTGCCGTCACGCAGTTGCGTCGTGATCACTTGAATCGTCTCCGCCCCGCCAGTCGCTTCCGATTGATTCGAGAGGGTCGTGCGCAGGCCGCGGCGATCGCCGAGGTTGACGCGGTCGAAACGCGACGGCCGACTCAGGTTCGGGTTGCCCTGCGCGAGCGAGTCGAGCAACTCCTGAGTCGCGGTCTGCAAGTCGTGCGTCTCGTTGCGGCCGACGCCGAACTCCACACCGTGCGTGAACACGTTTTGTCCATTCGCCTGGCCGTAGGCGCCTTCGGGCGCGAAGGTGACGTTGCTCGAGCCGCCCTCCAGCTCGCGCCAGTTCGCCGGCACGCTGACACGAAACACGTTGCCTTCCTCGTAGGTGCGATAGCTGGACGCCGGCGGTTCGACGCGGCCACCCGGGGTTCCTCTCGCCCCGCCCGGTGCGCCGGTGCGGCGGCTCGCGGTCTTGGTCGCCTCCTCGGTGGTCGGCGCCTTCGGCAGCTGCCGGAGATGGGCCTGGATCTGCTCGAACCCGCGCGTGTCGCGAACCGGGTTGGACACCCGCAGCGCTTGCGCTTCCTGCGTGATGTACTCGACGCGATTGCCCGGATTCGGGTGATCGCTCAGCCACTGCGGGCCGCCCGAGCCGCCTTGCTTTTCGATCGTGCGGAACATGTTCGCCATGTCGCGCGGGTCGTAGCCGGCGCGCGCCATGATCTGCGCGCCTTCGATGTCAGCCTGCTTTTCGTACTCGCGGCTGAAGCGCAGGAACGCGGCGCCGAGCCCGAACTGCGTGCCCTGCGCGACCACCTGTCCCAGGCCGCCGCCGATGATTGCGCCGAGCACGGCGCCGGCAACCTGCCCGACTTCGTACTTCGTCGCCTTGCTCGCCTGCGCCGTGCCGTGGCGCAAGGCGACGTGACTCAGCTCGTGCGCCATCACGCCGGCGACTTCGCCTTCGGTGTGCGCCGCTTCGATCATGCCGCGGTTGACGAACATGGGCCCGCCGGGCAGCGCGAACGCGTTGATCTCGCGGACGTTCACCGGCTCGAACGTGTAGTGGAACTCGGGATGACGCAGTTCCTCCGGGATCGCCGCGACCAGGCGCCGGCCGACGTCATCGACATACGAGGTCACCGCGTCGTCGCGCATGATTGGCAGTTGCTGACGCGCGTCGGCCGCGGCCTTGCGCCCGAGCTCGACGTCCTGCGCCGGCGTGTAATTGTTAGGCGGCGGCGGAATGCGGGTTTGCGCGGAAACGAGCGTCGTCGCGGCCGCGACCACGACAGCGGCGACGTGGAATCGTCGGTGTGGAGTACGCATCATAAGGTCGTGTTACTGCAAAACAAGTTCCTCAGGACTCGCTGCGCGCACCAGCTGGTTGCCGCGGTGGGCGTCGAACGGATGACCAGCACGGAGAACACGAATGGCTGAAACGACTGTCACGCGGCAACAACTCATCGAGCGCCTCAACGAGGATCTGTCACGCGAATACCAGGCGATTATCGCCTACGTCGTCTATTCGCAGGCGCTCAAGGGCGCGCAGTACATGAGCATTGCCGGCGAGCTCGAAAAGCACGCGGCGGAGGAGTTGCGCCACGCGCTCACCATCTCGAAGCACATCGACTATCTCGGCGGCATGCCGAACGCGACGCCGCGTCCGGTGAAGTTGACCGACAAGGCGGAGGAGATGTTGCGCGCCGATCTGCAGAACGAGAACGACACAATCCGCGCCTACCGCGAACGCGTTCGCCAGTGCGAATCGCTTGGCGAGTACGCGATCGCGGAAGACATCCGCGAGATCCTGCGGCAGGAGCAGGAGCACCAGACCGATCTCGCGACGGCGCTCGGTGAAGCCGCGCCGGATCTTTCGCGCTAGGCGGGTGTCGTCGGTCCGCGGCGAAACATCTTGCGGACGCCGTCCTTGACGTTGTCCGGCACCGCGCGCTTGACCGTGGCGGGTACCGAGCGTTTCATCGTCGCGGTGAGCGAGCGGATACTGAGATAGGCGGCGTATGCTGCGAACAACCACGCCAGGCGGCGCCAGTTGGTGTGCGGATCGCCGGCGCGGCGGCCGCTCCGCGAATACTTGCGCCGGTCGCCGCGCGGCGCCCTACGACGTTCAGGGATCGCAGTGGTAGTTTGGTGCACGCGCGGGGTTATGCAACGTGAACGCCACGGAACGCCGTGTCATTATTCGCGGTAATTCCGGCGGCGCACGGCCGCCGGCGTCTCGCGCTGAGACGCCGCGTCGCGCGCGCTGACACTCAGGCGTTGAAGTCTGCGCGCGGCAAGCAGTTGGAGGTAGCGCACGGAAGATCGCACGTGCGTGTTTCGGCCATGGATCTCTCTTTGCACTAACGACCAGCATGTTATTTCGGCTGGCGTTTATCGCCGAAACTCGCACTGTCCGATGCGCCGCGGAGTGCGCGCATCTCAGCCGTGCGAACACCAGAGCTTCCGCCCATGTCCGAACAACAACGCACTCGTGATCGCCGTCGCGCCGGTCGTCCCCCTGCTGGTGCGAAAGAAGGAGAAAAGGTAAAGGATTACCCGCAGCTGAGCATCCGCGTGCCGCTCGAGTTCAAAGCCCGCCTGAATGCGCTCAGCGCCGTCACCGGTCTCGCCCAGTGGCGTGTGATCGTCGAAGCGATCAACTGCTTCTTTTCCGACCTGCCTCAGACCGACCGAGAGCTCGTCGACGGCCTCAGCGAACGACTGATGCGAGCCGGACAAGCCTGAAGACCGCCCGGCTCCGACCGAAACTTCCAGTGCCAAGAAATGTCACCGTCGCGGCTGTCTGACGCAAATTGTCAGCCGGCCGCAGGTGGCCGGTGGCGTAAGCCACTGATTTTATTAGTCTTCGTAAAGGAGACGAACGCGGCACGAGCTCTGCAGTGCGCTGACTCTAGAGGACACGTAGTGATCCGCAAAGCGCAAGGCTTCGCGCTCATCGACATGATTTTCGTGACGGGGATCATCGGGTTGCTGGCAAGCATCGCGATGCCCCGGTTGATTATGGCCAAGCAGTCGGCCAGCACGGCGTCTGCGATCGGCACGATGCGCACGATTGCCAGCTCACAACTCAGCTACGCGCTGACTTGCGCGAGCGGCTTCTACGCGCCGACGCTGACGACGCTCGGGCGGGCGCCGGCGGGAAGCACCGAAGCGTTCATCACTCCCGGGTTGGGCGCGGCAGACACCGTGGTGAAGTCGGGCTACACAATCCAGATGACGGCGTCACCGTTTCCGGGCGCGCCGTCGACCTGCAACGGCCTCGCCGCCGGCAGTGCGGGGCAGGCGTTCGTCGCCGGGGCCGATCCGACCGAGCCGTCGAACGCGCGATTCTTCGCCACCAACGCCAACAACATCATCTACGAGCACAACGGGTCGCTCTACGCGGTGATGCCCGAGACCGGTGCACCGGCGGTCGGCCAGATCCTCAAGTGATTCAGCTATAATTTCGTCCATGTGGACGAAGATGATGTCGGGGCCGCGCAAGAAGGCCCCGAAGACCATAGCGGTGATCGATCCGGACCGGTGTTTCGGGGCGTTCGCCTGCTCGATCTGTCAGGCCGCCTGTCCGGTTGCCGGCTGCATCGTCGAAGAACCCGATCGGGACGGCCGAATGGTCTGTGCGGTTCGCGCGGATCTCTGCATCGGGTGCGGCCTGTGCGTCACCCTCGGCAACCCGACCGCGCCGCAGCAGCGTGAGTTCGGCTGTCCTCCCGACTACGACGCAATCAACATGATGCCGTGGGAAGAAGTCGTCAAGATTCTCCAGGCAGAAACGCCCGCGCCGCAGCCGACCGTCGTCAGCTAGTCCCAGCCCCTAGCCCCGACTTCTGCCGCCGCGCTGAGTGGCGGCGGTGGCCTGCGCGTAGCGCGACGGCAGACCGTGGTCGATCTTCGACGCGATGAAGGCCGAGGCGGCACCGACTGCGTCGAGCGACACCCCCGTTTCAATTCCCAGCCCATCGAGCATGTAGACGAGATCGTCGGTCGCGAGATTGCCGGCGGCGCCGGGCGCGTACGGACAGCCGCCGAGCCCGCCGCTCGACGCGTCGAAGGTCGCGACGCCGAACTGGAGCGACGCGAGCACGTTGGCGAGCGCCGTGCCGCGAGTGTCGTGAAAGTGCAGCGCGATTCTGTCGAGCGGTATCCGTGCCAGCACCGCATCGAGCACGCGCGGCACCTGGCCTGGATGCGCGATACCGATCGTGTCGCTGATCGCCACCTCGAACACGCCGAGATCGAGGAGGCGCGCAGCGACGTCAGCGACGCGCATCGGATCGACGTCGCCTTCGAACGGACATCCGAACGCGGTCGACAGATATCCGCGAACGCGAAGGCCGGCTGCGATCGCCCGATCGCACACCTGTTTGTAGGTCGCGAGCGACTCGTCCACCCCTTGATTGATGTTCTTGCGGCTGAAGGTTTCGGTTGATGCGGCGAAGATCGCCACCTCGGTAACGCCGGCGGCCGTCGCCCGCTCGAGGCCGGCGAGATTGGGGACCAGTGCCGTGTAGCGGACGCCAGGCCGGCGCGCGATGGCGGCGAAGACCTCGGTCGCGTCGGCCATCTGCGGCACCCATTTCGGGCTGACGAACGCGCTCACCTCGATCACCGGCAGCCCGGCAGCACTGAGCAGGTTGACGAACGCAATCTTGTCGGCCGTCGACACGAGCGCCTGCTCGTTCTGCAGGCCGTCGCGCGGCCCGACCTCGACGATCGTGACCCTTCGCGGCGTCATCGCAGTTCCACGAGCACGGCGTCCGCCTGCACGAGCTCTCCTTCGCGGCAGTGCACCGCCGCAACGGTCGCGTCCCCAGGCGCACGCAGCGGCAGCTCCATTTTCATCGCCTCGAGCAGCAGCACCGTATCGCCTTTTTTCACCGCGTCGCCGGCCTTGACGTGGACCTTCAACACGGTCGCCGGCATCGGCGCCGTGATCGCGCCGGCTGCGGACGCGACAGCCCGCCGCGCCGTCGCACGACCAGCCGGTGCCGCCGCACGCGCGACCGCACCACCGTCCCATGGATCGGACCGCGCAGTGGAAGCGTCAGCGCGAGTTGCGACTGACGTGTGACTTGCGACTGACTTGTGACTTGCGACCTGTGACTGACTTGCGACTCGCGACATGCGACTTGCGACTTCCGACATGCGACTTGCGACTGTGGCGCCTTCTCGATCCAGAAAGGCAGTATCCACTTCGCCGCGGCGAAACTCGTCCGATTCGAGCACGGCGGCGAGAAACGCCAGGTTGGTGCGAATCCCGGCGATCTGAAAGTCGCGCAGCGCCGCGGCCAGCCGTGCGATGGCGAGGTCGCGTGTCTCCGCGGTCGCGATCACCTTGGCAATCATCGGGTCGTAGTAGATCGACACCTCGCCGCCTTCGGCGACGCCGGCGTCGACGCGGACGCCCGGCCAGCGCGGCTCGCGGTAGCTGGTCAGCCGTCCCGCCTGGGGCAGAAAATTCTGCGCCGGGTCTTCAGCATAAACGCGCGCCTCGATGGCGTGGCCGCGCTGCACGAGGTCGCCCTGCGTCCACGGCAGCGGCTTGCCGCCGGCGACGAGCAGCTGCGCGTGCACGAGGTCCATTCCGCTGACCTGCTCGGTGACCGGATGCTCGACCTGCAGGCGGGTGTTCATCTCGAGGAAATAGAACGACGATCCGTCGACGAGAAACTCGATCGTGCCGGCGTTGATGTAGCCGACGGCGCGTGCGGCCGCCACCGCGGCCTGCGTCATCTGCTCGCGCAGCGCCGGCGTCACCGCCGGCGATGGGCTCTCTTCGACGACTTTCTGGTGCCGGCGCTGCGTCGAACAGTCGCGCTCGAAAAGATGCACCGTGTGGCCGTGGGCATCGGCAAACACCTGCACCTCGACATGGCGCGGCCGATCCACGAGCCGTTCGACGTACAACGTTCCGTCGCCGAACGCCGCCTGCGCCTCGCGGCGCGCCGCCTGGATCGATTCGTCGATCGCACGCGGATCGCGGACCGTGCGCATCCCTTTGCCGCCGCCGCCGGCCGACGCTTTGATCAGCGCCGGAAGGCCGATTCGATCGACCGCCGCGCGGATGCCGGCGTCGGATTGATCGTCGGGCGTTTCCCCGGGGACGACTGGGACCCCTGCGGCCGCGGCGATGCGCCGCGCTTCGATCTTCGATCCCAT
>Ga0075435_100002959_pt1 | contig 11422 bp, 12 predicted proteins | sample RhiMethybrSRZTD4_FD_75302 | JGI IMG/M metagenome (GOLD analysis project Ga0075435, IMG submission 75302) | Populus rhizosphere microbial communities from Tennessee, USA - Rhizosphere MetaG P. TD hybrid SRZTD4 | ecosystem: Host-associated > Plants > Roots > Rhizosphere > Soil | place: USA... | reverse complement strand
CGATCGACTCGCCCCTCGGCTCGCTCTCCGCGTCGTTCGTGACCGACATCTACCGGCCCCTGCTCGTGCGCAACCGATCTGAGCACCACTACCTCCGCGTGTCGCGCGTCGCGGTGCTCGTGTTCGGGCTGATGCTGGGCGTGCTGGCGTGGGCGTTCTCGCTGGTGACCGGGCAGATGTTGTGGGTCGTCTTCAAGGTCGCCGGCGTCACGTTCGGCTCCCTCCTCGGCGTGTTCCTGCCGGGGCTCTTGACGACCCGTCCTGTCGCCGACTGGGCCAACGTCGCCGCGATGATCGCGATGGCGCTGGTGAACCTGGCCTTGCTGGTGCTCTCGGAGCTGAAGATTCTCGTCTTCGCGTGGTCCTGGCTGGTAGTCCTCGGCACCGCCGGCACGGTGCTGCTCGCCTTCGTCTTCTCCTCGCTCGCGCGCCGGCCCGTCCCTCGGACGGCCTAGGAAACGCCGAGACCGAGAATCCATCCCTCGACCCGGCGCGCGTGCGCCGGGGGCTCCGGCACAGCCCCGTTCAGGAACAGCTTCGCGAGCGCGATGCAGGCGATCGTCGCGTCGAACGGATCCTCACCGGCGCTCGAGCGTCCGAAGCCGCCCTGCAACAGACCAGCGACGGCGTCTAGGTCCAGCCGCGTGTCGGCGCGCGCACTGCCGAGCACCGCCCGCCCGCAGGCGGCGCGCGCCGCCTGCTCCGACTTCCGGGCTACGGCGGCGCCCAGCGTGTGCAGGAGGAACGCCGGGTACATCTCGGCGACGATCGGGCGGCCCGAGGCGACGAGCTCGGTCAGGGGGCCGTCGAAGGGCCAGAGCGCAACCCGGCCGAGGTTGGGCGTGATGACGTCGCGCCAGACGCACGAGGCCGAACGGCCGACCTGCCGCGGCCCGACGAGCCAGAAGATCGGCCCGGCGCCGGCCAGCCGGTCGCACTCGCGGGGCGCGAACGCGGCCTCGCCGAGCGCACGCCGGAGGTCGGCCCGCCGGACACCTTTCAGGCCGTGGAGAGGATAGAAGGGCCGCTCGATCGCGATATCCACGGCGCAGTCGGCGGGCTCGTAGAAGCGACCGAATCGACCGGTGCCGAAGACGCGGAGCGCTTCGCGGAACGAGCCCAGACCGGCCATCGCCGCGTACTCATGAGAGACTCCGATCGGGCAGTCGAAGGCGACGACGGCGCCCGGTTCGAGCGCGAGGGTGCCGACGTCTTGTACGGGTCTGGGTGGGGCCAGGACATAGCGGCCGCGACGCAGAACGGCCCGGCAGAGTTGACGCTTCGCCGGCGCGGAGCCCCAGTCGATCGCCAGGATCTCCGCCGGCAGGGCGCCGGGATACTTCAGCTGTGTAGGAGTCGTCCGATGACGGCGTCGAGCTGGCACTTCCTGAAGCCGTAGGCGGTGATTCCGAGGACCCCCGGCGAGAGCAGCGCCGCGTCGTACGGATCGCGCATGAGCACGACCGCCAGCGTCCGCGCGCGCGCCTGTAGCGCGGTGAGCAGCCGTTTGTTCGACGCGTAGAGGTGGCCGTCGAACAGAAACAGCACCACCGCGTCCAAAGTCTCGGCCAGCGCGACGGCCGTGGCGATCTCGGCGTCGGTCGGCTCGATGCCGACCAGGCTCGTCGTCGGCGTCACGCCCGCCCGTCCGAACGCGTCGGCGATGTACGCGGTCTCGGAGGCAATCTCCGGCTCGATGGTGATCCGGGGCGCCAGGTCGGAGAAACGCGGAAAGACGACACCGACGCGCCCGTTCAGCGCACGCCTGAGGTCGGGACGACCCGGCGCCACGATGGTGACGGCGCGCGTCGCGATCGCCCGCGCGAGCGGCGTGGCGTCCGCCTCCTGCGCCGGCGGACCACCCTCGAAGCGCATGGCGCGCCGGTCGCGGAGGCGGCGCACGCGCTCTACGGAAGCCTCGAGCTCGTTCTTCGAGAGGACTCCGGAGCGGTAGGCGTGGAGCAGCGCACTGGCGGCCGTCCGCTGGGCCGGCTCCGTGTGGCAGACGAGCAGGAGGTCGTGGCCGGCGGCCGCCGTCTTCACGACCGCCTCGTCGATCGGGCAGCTCTCGCCGATGGCGCCCATCTCGAGGTCGTCCGAGACGATGACCCCCGAGAATCCCACCTCTTGTCGGAGAAACTCATGGACGATGCGGCGCGAGAAGGTCGCGGGCACGCGCGTCGAGTCGAGATTCGGGTAGATGGGGTGGCTTGTCATCAGGCAGTCGACGCCTTCCTCGACGGCGGCGAGGAACGGCGGCAGGTGAACCGCGCGCATCTCGGACCAGGTGGACGCGATCGTGGGCAGCCGCAGATGGGCGTCGAGCGGTGAATGGCCCTTGCCCGGGAAGTGCTTGGCGCACGCCGAGAGGCCGCCCTTCTGCATGCCCTTGATCCGCGCGATGCCGTTCCTGATCACGACGGCGGGGTCCTTGCCGTACGAGCGTATGCCGATGTTCGGGCTGTAGCGATCGGTGAGCACATCGAGCACCGGCGCGAAGTTCACGTCGACGCCGAGCCGGCGCAGTTCACGCGCCTCGTACACGCCCTGATGAAACGCGAACGACTCGTCGCCCGCTGTTCCCAGCGCGAGGTTGTCGGGAAAGATCGTCGTGGCCCGGCCCAGCATGACGATGCGACCGCCCTCGTGATCGGTGGTCACGAGAAGCCGGCGGCCGAGTGCCGCCTCGAGCTTTTGCAGAAGCCGCCCGTGCTGCTCCGGCGTTTCGAAGTTGCGCCGGTACAAGATCAGCCCGCCGGCGCGGGTGTCGCGGAATAGTCGGATATCCGCATCGGTGAGCCTCGGGCCGGTCAGTCCGAATACCAGCTGCTCGCCGACGAGGGTCTCGAGATCGCTCACAACGAAATTATAGGCTGCGGGTGGCTCCCGGACCTTGACCTACGGCAGACGCGGACTGTCAGGCGGGTGACACCGTTTGGCTGCCGGAAACGCCCTTACGGGGGAGCAACGCACGCAAGTTCCCTGACTTGCAAGCCGCCGGGCCCTGGCACGGCGGCTGCAACCTGTGACGGCGATGCGTCGTTGGCTCAGCGGGCTCGTGATCGGGAGCGTTGCTCCCGTCCTGGCCGTCGGAGCGGGCGCCCTCGCTCAGACGAAGTCGGTGACGTCCGCCCCGGCCTTCGACAAGCTCTCGCTCGGAAACCAGAAAGTTGCCGCTTCTCTGCACCAGGCCCAGACCGCTGGCACATCGTCAACGGGCTCGCCGACCAGACCGCTCACGCTCCAGCAGATCGCGGTGAAGCGTCTGTCGGGTCAGAGCTGGGGACAGATCTTCAGGGACATGAAAGCGCAGGGGCTCGTCCAGGAGAAGAGTCTCAGCCAGGTCGTGAGCAGATACGTAAAGCTCGCCGATTCGGATCAAGAGGCGGTTGCGACCGGCGCCATCAAAGCCAGCGCCCTCACGGGTACGGGTACCCCGCTCGACGGCGTGTTGTACAGGGGCCAGTGATGACCAGGGGATGGAATGCCTGGAGCATGGCAGCGCTCGGCCTCGTTTTCGTCATGGCGACCGCCCTCATCGCCGGGCTCGTCGTCGCGAACTGGTCCGGATCGAGTGAGGAGCCCAGAAGGCTGCCGCCCGCCGCATCCCGTTCGTGGCAATCCACGCGAGCCGTCAGCGTGAAGCCGGCGGCGGCGCCGCTCGCGCGCAGTGCCCCGGTGGCCGTCGCTATACCGACGGCGGAGGCGGTCCAGGACTGTAATCGGCGTGCCAGCGACGAGGCTGGGGATCTGGATCGGACGGAAGAAGTCGTGAAGAATCTCGCGAACGGCGGCGCTGCGGCCGCGGGTGGCGGCACCCTTTACGGGCTCGACAAGAGCCGGCGTAACGACGAGAAGTACCGCGCCGCGTACGCGAGCTGCATGCGGGCGCGCGGCTACGTGGCCGGATAGCTCGATCAGCTAGTACATCAGGTACGACGCGCGGCGCCGCTTCCAGCGCGTGAGGTCCGGCTGCCACGCGCGCTCGATCGCCGCGAGCGGTGTTCCACGCTCGATGGCCTTCCGGATCGCGTCGGTTCCGCACAGAATGTCGATCGGCATCCGCCGCTTCTCGAACTCGTAGGGCGGCCGCCGCCATGCGAAGCCGCGGGGCGCGAGCCGGCGCGCGACGGCGATCTCGGCCAGGCCCGTGAGGAACGGCTTGAACCGCGCCGCGTCCGTCACGTGGACCTGGACGCCCTCACAGTGCCGCCCGGCCCACTTCTGAAACGTCGGCAGGAACCGCGCGGGACGAAACCGGACGCCCGGCAACCGCTCGCGCTCGAGCGCCGCCGCGTATCGCTGCGCCTCGAGATAGGGCGCGCCGATCCACTCGAACGGCCGCGTAGTGCCCCGGCCCTCCGACAGGTTCGTGCCCTCGAGGAGGCAGCCGCCCGGGTAGACGCGCGCGGTGTCGGGCGTCGGCATGTTGGGCGAGGGCGGCACCCAGGGAAGCCCGGTGTCCTCCCAGAGCATGGCACGGCGCCAGCCGCGCATCGGCACCACGACGAGCTGGCAACCGATGGCGTGCTGCTCGTTGAGATAGGCCGCCAGCTCGCCGATCGTCATGCCGTGACGGATGGCCAGGGGATATAGCCCGACGAACGACTTGAACGCCGGATCGGCCACGTTGCCCTCGAGCACCGCGCCACCGAGCGGGTTGGGCCGGTCGAGCACGACGACGCGAACACCGAGGCGCGCGCAGACGCGCATGGCGAGCGACATAGTCCAGACGAACGTGTAGTAGCGTGAGCCGACGTCCTGCAGGTCGACGACAACGGTATCGATGCCGCGCAGCATGTCCGCCGTCGGCTCGAGCCGCGCGCCGTAGAGGCTCCACACCGGCAGGCCCGACGCCGGATCGCGGGCGCCGGCGATGCGCGCGTGATCCTGGGGCGCACCCCACAAGCCGTGCTCCGGGGCTAAGAGGGCGACGAGCTTCACCGACGGGAGATCGCCGAGGAGGGCGCTCGCATGGGTGTAACTCGCGTCGATCGACGCCTGATGCGCGAGCAGCGCGATCCGCTGCCGACGCAGAAGCGCCGGCCGGCGGCGGACGAGCACCTCGAGACCCGATTCGACGCGAGGCATACTGTTCGATAGTAGTAGCATGCGGGCGTGCCGGCCTCGCGAATACGCTACGCGCGTCTCGCCACGGAGCGCGCGAACTCGAGGAGCCGCGCTCTCGATCGGATGACCCCCACCGGCATCGCGGCGCTCATGAATCGCGAGGACCGCCGCGCGGTAGCGGCCGTCGGCCGCGTGCGGCCGCACATCGCGGCGGCCGTCAAGCAGATCGTCGCCGCGCTCCAGAAAGGCGGGCGCCTCTTCTTCGTCGGCGCGGGCACCAGCGGCCGGCTGGGTGTGCTCGAAGCGGCGGAGTGCCCGCCGACGTTCGGCACGCCCCCCCGGCTCGTGCAGGCGATCATCGCCGGCGGCCGCGGCTCCGTGTTCCGCTCGCGCGAGGGAGCCGAGGACGACGAGATGGCTGCCCGCCGCGTCGTGCGGGCCCGGGTCCGGCGCGGCGACGTCGTCGTCGGCGTCTCCGCTAGCGGCGTGACGCCGTTCGTGAGGACGGCGCTGACGGTGGCACGGCGGCAAGGGGCGGCGACCGTGCTGGTGGCCTGCAATGCCGAAGGCTCGCGGTCCGCGGCGAATCTCAGCGTGGTACCCGTCACCGGACCCGAGGTCCTGGCGGGCTCGACCCGGCTCAAGGCCGGCACCGCCACCAAGCTCGTTCTGAACACGCTGACGACGGCGGCCATGGCGGGGCTCGGCCGCGTGTACGGTAACAGGATGGTCGATCTCCAGCCGCGGTCGGCGAAGCTCTACGAGCGTGCGCTGGGGCTCGTCGCCGAGTTGGGTGGGGTCTCTCGCAAACGGGCGCGGGCCGCGCTCCGAGCGTCGGGTGGTCGGGTTCGGGTGGCGATCGTGATGGCGAGTGGCGGGGGGAACGCGGTCGAGGCGGCCCGGGCACTCAGAGCCGCAGGGTCGCTACGGTCGGCGCTTCAGAAGCCGCGACGGAAATAGCGGGCGCGCACGCGCACGGGCTCGAGCTTGAGCGCCAAGAGGAGCCAGCCGAAGGGGAGGATTATCGCGGCGACGGTGATCCAGAAGGTGCTCCGCTTCCAGAACGCGCGCTCTCTTGAGCTGTCCATGCCCGTCTACAGAGCAACCAGGGTGCCACGCCAGGCCCGACTATAACCATGTGAGATAAAAGACGTAAACCAGTGCAAGACGGGTTGAATTCCGGAGGAAATGGCAACTAATTCATCAACGCTCCGTAACTTTTCTTCCCTATCGATGAGCGCTTGAGTCCCTGAACGATTTCCGGGAAATCGTAGCTCCCCGTTCCAAGGCTTACCCATGTAAGACATTCGCCCCGACTTTGCGCAGCGTGTAAGTCTCGCCCACGTGCGGAGCGGTGCGTCGCACGCAAATCCAGTTTTCGCGCAACTGACCCTTGGCAATCTCCTTGCTGCGTGTTCGGGCCGGGAATCGGTCTCGACACGCGGAAGCGTTTCGACCGTCGCGCGGCAGTGCGCCGCGCCATGAAGAAAAGTGATGCCACCGGGCCCGAGGGCTCGGAGACAAGTCAATGGCAAGGAGTGAGGTTTTTATGAAACGCGCACACACGATGATCGCTGCCGTCGCGACGCTCGGCGTGCTGACACTGGCGTGGACGGTCGCCGCGCAGCAGCGGAGTGCTCCGACCGAAACCAAGGTGCAGCGCACCGACCGCAACTTCATCGTCAAGGCGGCCGAGGGCGGGAAAGAAGAAGTCGAGCTCGGCCGGCTGGCCCAGAGCAAGGCATCCAACGAGGCGGTCAAGCAGTTCGCCCAGCGGATGGTGGAGGACCACGGCAACGCCAACAAGGAACTGATGGAGCTCGCCGCGAACAAAGGCGTGAAGCTCGACGACAAGGCGCCGAAGAACAATTCGATGATGGACCGCCTGAGCAAGCTGCAGGGAGCAGAATTCGACCGCGAATACGTCAAGGAGATGGTCAAGGACCACAAGAAGGACGTCGCGGAGTTCCGCCGCATGCACTCCGGAGCAGTCGATCCGAATCTGAAAGCGTGGATTGACAAGACCCTGCCGACGCTCGAAGATCACTTGAAGACGATCGAAGGCATCCAGTCACAGATCGCGTCGGCCAAGAAGTAGCATTTGCGGTTGCCCCCTGTGCGCGATGCCGGGGGGCAACGCTTCGTTCGAATGAAAAAGAAGCGCGAGAAGACGAAGAAGTCGACGCGGTCCAAGGCCCGGTCGTCCAGGAGCCGGGCGCGGATGCATCGCGCGCGACGCAGCGACGTCGGGATCGACCGCGAAAACGCCACGAGCGGGCTCGTGCAGGACCTCTCGGAACGCTCGGAGGTGAGCCCCGTCGATACCGGCGGAGACGTCGACGCCGACTGGCAGCGCGCGCAGAGCTCCGGCGAAGAAACCGTGGGCGGCAGCGTCGCGACCCCCGATCAGTCTGTCGTGGACGAGCTCGCGCGCCCGCTGGGGGTGGAGAGGCCGCCGGATGCCCCGGTCATCACATCGGACGAAATCTTGAGCGCGAGAGATCGCCGGCGCTGGCGCATCGAGCAGCACACGGAAGAACAGGCCCGAGACGCCGAACAATCCTGAGGAGAGACATGCCGCCCCGCGCACTCTGGAAGGGTTCCATCAGCTTCGGCCTCGTGACGATTCCGATCAGTCTCGTGTCGGCAACCGAGCCGCGCGAAACGCTCGCATTCAACCTGCTCCACCGGAAGGACAGAAGCCGGATCGTCGAGAAGCGCTTCTGCGCGAAGGAAAACGTCGAGGTGCCCTGGCAAGATATCGTCAAGGGCTACCAGTACGCGAAGGATCAGTACGTCGTCGTCACGGACGAGGACTTCGCCAGGGTACGCGTGCCCGCCACTCAGACGTTCGACATTCGACGATTCGTCCCAGCCGCCGACGTCGAGGACCTGTATTTCAACTACCCGTACTACGTCACACCGCAGGCGAAGTCGGGAGTGAAAGCCTATGCGCTGCTCCGTGACGCTTTGCGGGAGACCAAGACCCTGGCCATCGGGACGATCGTGCTCCGCCAGCGCGAGCATCTCGCGGCCCTGGAGCCCGTCGACCAGGCGCTCGTGCTCACGACCATGCGTTACGCGCACGAGATTCGTCGACCGAAGGATCTCGATCTCCCGGCTTCCGGCAAGGGCTGGACCGATTCGGAGATGAAGCTGGCCCGGCAGCTCGTCGACACGCTCGCCGGCGAGTGGGACCCGAGCGAATACCGCGATACATACACCGACGCTTTGCGCAAGACGATCGAGGCCAAGGTCGACGGAAAAGAGACGACTGCGCCCGAAGTGCCCCAGCCGGCGCGAGTGACGGATCTCATGGAGGCGCTCAAGCGCAGTCTCGAGAAGCGTCCGCGTCGGCTCGCCAAGGCAGCCGGCCGCCGCCGGAGCGCCCATAAGGCCAGAGTCGCCTGAGGCGCCGGCGCCGGTGCGATTGACCGTGTAACTGCTTCCTCGCCGTGGGCCTCACACCCGCCGTGGTCGTCTGACGACCAGCCGATAGAGCACGAGCAGCACGACGGATCCTACGACCGCCATCGCGAAGCCCACCGGATCGCCTTCGCGATACCACCCAGCCGTTCGACCGATAAACCCGCCGAGCAACGCGCCCGCGATACCCAGCAGTACAGTCACGATGAACCCACCGGGGTCACGTCCGGGCATGAGCAGCTTCGCCACGATTCCGACCAGCAGACCGAAGACGATCCAGGCCACGATCCCCATGAGGCTCCTCCACTTGGAACTATGGTCTTGGGTTAGCGGAGCAAGCGCCGCACGAGCTCGGTGATCGAGCCATACACGAGGTGTAGACCGAATTCTTCGGCTTCCTTGGCCGCGGGCTGACGCACGGGAGACTCGGCCAGACCGAGCGTCGGCACGGCGACGACGTGGGCGCCCAGCCAGACGGCCGCGCCGAAAGGCAGCCCGACTGCCCTGGACACCATCGGGACGATTTCGGCGGCCGCGCCGTAGACCGCGCCGACCGCCGCGCCGAACGCATAGTGGACGATGGAGCCCGCCGGCGCCTTCTCCGCCTCGCCGAGCCGATATCCGACCAGCCGCGTCGCCGCGGCCGCCACCTTGACCGTGGGATCGTCCGGTGGTGTCGATGGACTCCCCTCGGAATCTCCTTCTGCGAGCACGGTGTGCATCAGACTCATTGCTCCCGCCGCCAGCAGGCCGCCTAACAGACCGGCCACGGCCCCGCGCACCGCATCTCCGCTTCTCATACCCGTTGACGGTGCAAGGGCTGTGCCCGAGATGTGCGCCCGGTGGACGATGACAGACCTCCGTGGAAAGATGGTGTCATGGGGCTTCGTGAGTATCGTCGAAAGCGCGATTTCAAGAAGACCCCCGAGCCTGCGGGACAGCTCGCGGCCGAGCCGCGCGCGCAGCAGCCCGCGTTCGTGGTCCAGAAGCACAGGGCCTCGCGCCTGCACTACGATTTTCGGCTCGAGCTCGAGGGCGTGCTCAAGAGCTGGGCCGTCCCGAAGGGGCCCAGCCTCGATCCGGCCGACAAGCGTCTTGCGATGCACGTCGAGGATCATCCGCTGGAGTACGGCGACTTCGAGGGCATCATTCCCAAGGGTCAGTACGGCGGCGGCACCGTGCTGTTGTGGGACCGCGGCACCTGGGAGCCCGTCGGCGATCCGCACAAGTCCTACCGCGCGGGCTCGCTGAAATTCAGGCTCCACGGCACGAAGCTTCGCGGTGGCTTTGCCCTCGTGAGGATGGGCGGTCGGCGGCAAAGCCAAGACGGAGACCGAAGCTGGCTGCTCATCAAGGAGCGAGACGCGGAGGCCGAGTCGAGCCGCGCCAGGTCGATCGTCGAAGACCAGCCGACGAGCGTTGCATCCGGCCGGAGCCTCGAGCAGATCGCCGCTGCGGAGGATCGTGTGTGGAATTCCAACCGGGACGGCGACGACGCGACGGCGGCCCCGATCGAGGTGCCGAGCGCGCGGCGGGCGGCGCTACCGAAATTCGTTCAGCCCCAGCTCGCGACGCTCGTCGAGCGACCGCCCGAAGGCGACCGCTGGCTTCACGAGCTGAAGCACGACGGCTATCGCATGCTCGCCCGGCTTGACCACCGTCGGACACAGCTCTTGAGCCGGAACGCCCGCGACTGGACCCAGAGCTTTCCCGATGTCGCTGCGGCGGTCGCGCGCCTCCCGGCCGAGCAGGCGATACTCGATGGTGAAGTCACCGTGCTGCTGCCCGACGGCACCAGCAGCTTCCAGGCGCTTCAGAATTTCATGTCGGGCACAGGGGGTGGCCGACTCGCCTACATGATCTTCGATCTGCTCTATCTCGACGGCCGCGATCTCACGGGCGCGAGGCTCGAGGACCGCAAGGCGGCGCTCGCGCGGCTGCTTGCCTCGGCCAATGACAAGGCCGCCGTGCTCCGATACAGCGACCACGTCGTGGGGTCGGGCGCCGAGTTCCTCGAGCAGGCGTGCCGGCTCGGGCTCGAGGGCATCGTCTCGAAGCGGCGCGACGCGCCCTATCGAGGCACGCGCGGCGGCGACTGGCTGAAGATCAAGTGCCTGGCGCAGCAAGAGATCGTCATCGGCGGCTACACCGAGCCGGAAGGCTCACGCGTCGGGATCGGCGCGCTGCTTGGCGGCGTGTACGAGGACGGCCGCCTGGTCTATGTCGGCAAGATCGGCACCGGCTTCGACACGCGCACGCTGCGCGACCTCAAAGCGCGTCTCACGCAACTGGAGCAGAAGACGAATCCGTTCGCCGCGCGGCCGCCGGGCTCAGCGCGCGCGCATTGGGTCAAGCCGGAGCTCGTCGCGCAGGTCAAGTTCAGCGAGTGGACGAGCGACGGCAAGCTTCGGCAGCCCGCGTTCCAGGGTCTCCGTACCGACAAGCCGGCCACGGCCGTCGTCCGCGAGCGGCCATCGAAAGTGGAGAACGATCGGAAGCAGCCGGCGGCGCCGCCGGCCGCGCCCGGAGAGCCGACGGTGGCAGGCGTCCGGCTCACGCACGCCGACCGGATCCTCTATCCACGGCTTGGAACGACCAAGCTCGACCTCGCGCGGTTCTACGAGTCGATCGCGGAGTGGATCATTCCTCACCTCAAGGACCGCCCGACCACCCTCGTGCGCTGTCCCGAGGGTGTGGACAAGGCCTGCTTCTACCAGAAGCACACCGGCTACTGGGCGCCGGAGAGTCTTCGGCGCGTCAAGATTCAGGAGAAACGGAAGGTCGGAGAATACCTGGTCGTCGATTCGCTCGCCTCGCTCATCGGGCTGGTCCAGATCGGCATCCTCGAGATCCACACGTGGAACTCGGTCGTGGCTCGGCTCGAGCAGCCGGATCGCGTCGTGTTCGATCTCGATCCGGGCCCGGG
>Ga0075435_100002957_pt1 | contig 11431 bp, 6 predicted proteins | sample RhiMethybrSRZTD4_FD_75302 | JGI IMG/M metagenome (GOLD analysis project Ga0075435, IMG submission 75302) | Populus rhizosphere microbial communities from Tennessee, USA - Rhizosphere MetaG P. TD hybrid SRZTD4 | ecosystem: Host-associated > Plants > Roots > Rhizosphere > Soil | place: USA... | reverse complement strand
AATACTCGCGCGAGGAGCGCGTGCTGACGCTGGCCCAGGCGGTTCACAAGATGACGGGTCTTCCGGCGCGCCGTCTCGGGCTCAAGGATCGGGGCGTCATCGCGGTCGGCGCGCGGGCCGACCTCGTGGTGTTCGATGCGCGCCGGGTCGGCGACCGCGCCACCTACCAGGAGCCCCACCAGTACCCGTCGGGGATCGAGCACGTCCTCGTCAACGGCAGCTTCGTTATCAAGGACGGCCAGCACACCGGGAGCCTTCCCGGGAGACTCCTGACACCGGCATGAAGAGCGGCCTGGCGTCGCGTGATCTGCTGGCGCCGATCTCCGCGGCCTCGTCGGTGACGGATGGGCTCCGCGAGTCCCTGCGCCGGCTGGTGGCCGTCACCGGCTCGACCGCCGGCGTCGTCACTCTCCCATTACAAGATGAGGCGCCGATCGTCGTCGCGCGCGGCAGCAGCACATCCCTTCCACTCCGGCGATGGCTGACCGACGTCACGGCCGTGCCCGCGCGCGGGACGCGGCTCACCCGTGTCGTGCCGCCGGGCTCCCCCCGGAGCCGCCCGGCGGCTCTCTTGAGGGCTCCACTCGATGCGCGCGGCCGGCGAGTCGGCGAGCTGGCCCTCCTGGGCACGGTCGGGCGCCTGACGGCGTCGGTCTTGCCGGCGAGCTTTCCCCGCGAGCTCGGGGCGGCCATCGATCGTCGGTGCGATCTCGAGCGCCTCGCCCTCCGCGCGGAAGTCGTCAACGAGCTCACGACCCTGCTGTCGTCGCCACACACGCTCGACGAGGTGTTCGCCACCTTCGCCGGGGGCATTGCGCGCCTCGTGCGATTCGACTCGATCAGCATCGCGCTGCTCGACACCGAGCGCGGCACGTTCGAGAGCTTCGACCTGGCGGCCGGCGCGCTTCGCGGATCTCCGGCCCCAGGAACCTCGACGCCACTCGAGGGCACCGTCCTGGAGCGCGTGGTGGCCACCGGCGTCCCCGTGCGCATCGACGATCTCGAGCGCGACGAGGCGCCGGAAGTGAGCCGGCGCGTTTTCCTCGAGCGCGGCTACCGCGCCGTGACGTTCGTGCCCCTATCGTCGGGCACCGTGTTCGGCGCCGTCGCGCTCGCCACCACCCGGCCCGGCGCGCTGGGGGATGGCGACCTCGAGGTGGTCGCCGAGCTCGCGCGCCCGCTGGCCCTCGGGATCGAGCGGTGGCGCCTCGCCGAGGAGAGCAGCCGGCGGGCGCGAGAAACTCACGCGCTCCTCGAGGCAGGCCGGGCGGTCACCGCCAGCCTCGACGTGAACCGGACGATCCGGGTCCTGCTGGAAGAGGCACGCGGCGTCCTCGGCGTCGACTCGTGCGGACTGCTGACGATCGATCCCGCGACGGGCGAGCTCGTGATGGCCGCGAGCCTCGACGTACCGGCCGCCCTGTGGCCGACGATCCGGCTGCAGCAGGGCCAGGGGGTCACGGGTCTCGCGGTGCAGCAGCGACGTCCCATGCAGAGCCCCGACCTGTCGGTCGACGCCCGCGCGATGTATCCCCACGTGGCCAGCGGCAGCGGCTATCGCTCGATGCTCGTGGCGCCTTTGCTCCGGGGCGACCACGCGATCGGTGCGATCACCGTCTTGCGGCACGGCGTCCACGAGTTCTCGGCGCATGAGGAGGAGCTCCTGGTGGCGCTGGCGAGCCAGGCGGCGATTGCGCTGGAGCACGCCCGCCTCTACACCGAGCTGGAGGGGATGGTCGCCGACCGGACCCAGGAGCTCGACGCCCAGAAGCGGTTCGTCGAGGTGGTGCTGGAGACGATGCCGATCGGCGTCCTCGTGCTCGACGGTCAGCTCAACGTGGTCAGGATCAACCCGGCCGGTGCCCGCGCCCTGGCTTGCGCCTCCGACGCTCACGGTCCGCTCGCCCAGTTCCTGCCCCACGACAAGGGCGCGGCGGTGCTGGAGTTCCTCGGGGCGGCCTTCAACAGCCGGCGCGGCGGCTCGGTCGAGGAGGAAATGATCATCGCCGGGGACTCCAGGATCTTCCGGTTCACCGTGGCACCCGTCGCGCCGTCAAGCGATCCGGGCGCCTATGCGGTCACCCTGGTGGAGGACATCACGCACGCGAAGGGGCTCGAGCGCCAGATGCTCCTCACCGAGCGGCTCACGACGGCCGGCCGGCTTGCCGCCGGGGTCGCCCACGAGTTGAACAATCCGCTCGCGACGATCGCCGGGTGCGCCGAGTCGCTGCAGGGGCAGCTGGCGTCGGTCGATCAGCGGGCGATGACGGAGTACGCCGACTTTCGTCGTTACCTCGGCCTGATCGAGGAGGAGGCGTACCGCTGCAAGGAGATCACCGGGAGCTTGCTCCAGTTCGTGCGTGACCCCGGCAGCCGGCGGGAGCCCACCGACCTGAATGCGGTCGTGCTCAAGACGGCCGAGCTCCTGACGCGCCAGTCACGCTTCGCCGCCAGCCATGTGGCGATCGACCTCGACCCCGCGCTGCCGCCGGTCGCGGTGAACGAGGGCCAGCTGCGGCAGGTGTGCCTCGGGCTCGCGTCCAACGCGCTGGAGGCGATGGAGGGACGGGGTGCCTTGACGATCCGTTCGCGGGTGGGCCACGGCACGGTCGAGATCGAGCTCGAGGACGAGGGCCCCGGGATCCCCGAGGAGAACCTCGCCCGCATCTTCCATCCGTTCTTCACGACCAAGCCGCCTGGACAGGGCACCGGCCTCGGACTCGCGATCGCGCAGGGCATCGTGACCGATCACGGCGGTAGGATCGAGGTCGCCTCGGTGGTCGGCAGGGGCAGCACCTTCCGCGTGGTGCTCCCGCTATGACGCGCCCGGTTCGGGTGCTGGTGGCCGACGACGAGCGAAATCTACGCGAGCTGATCATTCGCGAGCTGGCCCGGCGCGGGCACGAGGTGGACGGGGCGGCCGACGGCGCCACCGCGCTCGAACGCATCCGCGAGGGGTCGTTCGACGTGGTCGTCCTCGACATGCGGATGCCGCAGAAGCAGGGCATCGACGTCCTCCGCGAGCTGACCCAGATGCCCGAGGCGCCGCAGGTGATCGTGATGACCGGCTTCCAGGACGTCGCCACCGCCGTGGAAGCGATGAAGCTCGGCGCCTACGATTACCTGACCAAGCCGACCAAGATCGAAGAGCTGGACATCGTGGTGCGCAAGGCGGCCGAGAAGGGCCAGCTCCTCCGCGACAACGTCGCCCTGCGCGCCCACGCGCCCGGCGCGGCGCCGTTCGGCGGCATCCTGACGGGCAACGCCCGGATGCAGGGCGAGGTGCTGCGGCTCATCGAGCGCGTGGCGCCGACCGACTCGACGGTCCTGGTGCTGGGCGAGAGCGGCACCGGCAAGGAGCTGGTGGCGCGGGCCATCCACGAGCAGTCGACGCGCGCCGCTCGGGCCTTCGTGCCGATCCACTGCGGCGCCCTGCCGCGCGAGGTGTTCGAGTCCGAGCTCTTCGGCCACGAGAAGGGCGCGTTCACCGGTGCGGTCGGCACCAAGCCCGGGCTGGTAGAGCTGGCCGACGGCGGCACGCTGTTGCTCGACGAGATCGGCGAGATGGAGGCCGACAGCCAGGTGAAGCTCCTGCGGGCGATCGAGACCGGGACGTTCTTCCGCGTGGGCGGCACGCGCCCTCGGCGGGTCGACGTCCGCATCGTGGCCGCCACCAACAAGGACCTCGCCGAGGCGATGAAGGCCGGCGACTTCCGCCGGGATCTCTACTACCGCATCAATACCATCACGATCGCGCTCCCGCCGCTACGCGAGCGGCGGGACGACGTGGCGATGCTGGCCAATCACTTCGTCCGGGCCAACGCGACCTACGGGGTCAAGCGGCTCGGCGCCCCGGCACTCGCCGCGCTCGAGGCGTATAGCTGGCCTGGCAACGTTCGCGAGCTCCTCCACGCCATCGAGCGCGCGGTCATCCTGAGCAAGGGCGAGGAGATCCAGCCCGGGGACCTCCCGCCCGAGGTGCTCGGTACCACGGCGCCCGCCGCCGCGTTGCCCGGAGGGAGCCTCGAGGGGATGGAGCGCCAGCACATCCTGACCACACTGCGCCAGGTCGGCGGTCACCGCGGCAAGGCGGCCGCCCTCCTGGACATCGACCCCAAGACGCTCTACCGAAAGATCATCGGCTACGACATCCGCCCCCAGGAATTCACACAATAGGCGTTTGGTCTAGTTGCACCTGGTCGTTCGCTGTGTACACTGGAAACGTCCGCCGTTTGGGCGGACCTCGCCTGCGATGAAACAGGCCTTCCGCGTTCGCGGCGCGTGCAAGAGAGCGGAAGACAGTCCGAGGGGGTTCAGATGGCGTCCAAACTGTATATCGGCGGTCTCGCATACTCCACGACCAGCGAAGGGCTCAGGGAGTTCTTTACTCAGTGCGGCAATGTCCTGTCGGCGACGGTCATCACCGACCGCTTCTCCGGGCAGTCACGGGGATTCGGCTTCGTCGAGATGAGCACTGCCGAGGAGGCCCAGAACTCGATTTCTCAATTGAACGGCCGCGAGCTCGACGGCCGGCGAATCACGGTCGAGATCTCGAACCCCCAAGCGCCGCGGACCGGCGGGGGCGGCCGGCCGGGTGGCGGCGGGCGTCCCGGCGGGGGCGGCCGCGGTCCGGGCGGCGGGCGGGACAGCGGTTACGCGCACCGGCCTTCCAAGCCCGTGAAGTGGTAGAGCGAAACGGGCGCCGCCGGGCGGCGCGAGCGTGATGAACACGAAGGGGTCAGCCGGATTCCGGCTGACCCCTTCGGCGTTTCTGCAGGGCGCGGCGGCGATCAGCCGGCCGGCGTCGGCTCGACCCCGTCGAAGATGCGGTCGTAGCGGCCGTATTCACGCGCCGCGTCCATGAACCACTGGACGATCTCGGGATTGGAGCGCGGCGGGATCTCGCAGGACGTCGACAGGATGAAGGCCGACTGGCGGGCCGCCGCGTCGATGCAGCGCCGGACGTCGGCCACCATCGCCTCTCTGGTCGTCTTCTCGAACTTGGTCGCGTCGACGTTGCCGATAGCCACGACCCGGCCCTTCGAGACCTCCATGAAGCGCGCGAGCTGGTCAACGTAGAGCTTCGGGTCGCCCTGCTGATCGAGATCGAACGACACCGTCGAGAAGCCGCAGCGGATCAGGTCCTCGTAGATGGGATAGGTCGTGCCGCAGATGTGTGTCGTCACGCCGACCTTCTTGGCCTTGAAGTAGTCGACCAGCTCCTTGTGGTACGGCGCGACGAAGTCGCGGTAGTTGTCGGGTGAGATCAGGCTGATCGACGCGGTCGGCTCGGAGAAGGAGAGGCCGATCCCGGTTTTCACGATCGCGTCGCCCCAGATCTTGCAGAAATCGGTCGTGACCCGCATGAGGTCGTGGATGAACTGCGGGTCCTCGAAGGTATCGAGCAGCATCGTCTCGGCGTTCCTGAGCAGCATGGCGATCGTCCAGGGCCCCACCGCCACCGCACCGATCGCCGTCGGCGGCTTGGCCCGCACGAGCGCCTCGCACTGCTCGAGGAAGCCGGGCAGGCGCGCCGTCTTCGCCGGATCGGGCATGACCAGGCGCGCCAGCTTCGTCTTGTCGTCTTGCAGGACGGGCTGGTCGATCGACGGCACCACGTAGTCCGAGTACTTCACGCGGCAGCCGAACGCCTCGGCCTCCTTGGCCAGGTCGTTGTAGGCGAGCACCACATCGGGCTGGTAGCGCTCGTAGTAGTTCATCATCGCGGTGATCGCCTTCGGCACGTTCGTGCAGTACTCCTCGATGGAGAGGCCGTCGAGCGTGCCGGCGAACGAGGCGACGATCGGGTAGACCGGGACGCGATCGGCGAACGAGCGCCGGTACGCGGCGACGACGCGTTCGCGATTCGTGAACTGCGCGCGGCCGCGCTCGACGTCCCAGATGCGGTTGGCCTCCATGTACTTGGGCGGCAGCTTCGCCTCGTACTCCATGAACTGGGTGATCGGGTAGCGAATGCCGCCGTCGTGGGTGCCCTTGAGCCCCTCGATGACTTCCTCCATCTGATTCCAGGGAATCGTGAAGGCCATCTCGTGGTCCTGGGTCTGGCCGAAGATGCGGTCGCCGGAGCAGGGGAGGATCACCTGCGGCTGGTCCGTCCGCATGGTCGTCACGATGATCTCCGAGCAGTCGATGCGGCCGCCGAAGGCGGAGGTGAGCTTGCCGCCGCGCTTCCAGAGGGCGGCCTGGGTCAGGCGCATGACCTGGGCAGGGTTCGCGTAGATGCACACGAGGTGCGGCTCGAACGTTGCGCGATCGAGCGGCGCTACCAGCAGGGTCGCGTACTCGCCCGGTGCGAACTTGTCGACCGCGGCTTCCGACCGCTGCCCGGCCGCCTTCGTCTCCGTGTACATCCCCTCGCAGAGCGTCCCCGAGTTGTGCAGATGCGTCGGCTTCTCGAAGCCGAGGGCCGCGATGCCGAGCGAGCAGATGTGGTCCTCGCGCGTGAGTGCGATCATCCAGCCGTAGCGCCGGGCCATGTCGATGACCTGGCAGTTCATGCTGAGCTTCTTGAAGTCGCGGGCCGGTCGTCGCGCCCGCTCGGGAATCGGCTCGCCCGGCCGCAGCATCCGGATCGCCACCGGGAACGTTTGTGGGCGGATGTAGAGCTGAAGCTCGCGATCAGCCGTCTTGACGTCGATCATGTAGACCTCCCGTCCGAGCGTACTACCTCGTGAAATCCTCTACAACAGAGCCTCTTCAACGGATGTAGAATACGCCCGCCCCACGGGCAGAATTCACTCACGGAGGCGTCGACGATGCAGTCTCCCAGCGCGAGCTACAGCCTGACGGTCAGGCTCGAGATCACCAACCGGCCCGGTATGCTCGGACAGGTCACCTCGGCCATCGGCAAGGCCGGCGGCGACATCGGCGCGATCGACCTCGTCCAGGTTGGCAAGTCGACGATCACCCGTGACCTGACCTTCAAGGCTCGCGATGAACGGCACGGCCAGCAGATCGTCGAGCGCATCCGCGGGGTCCGCAGCGTGAAGGTCGTGAACGTCTCCGACCGCACCTTCCTCATGCACCTGGGCGGCAAGATCGAGGTGCGCGGCAAGATGTCCGTCAAGACGCGCGACGACCTCTCGATGGCCTACACTCCCGGCGTCGCGCGCGTCTGCATGGCGATCCACCACGATCCGCAAAAGGCCTACGCGCTGACGATCAAGCAGAACTGCGTGGCGGTGGTCACCGACGGCACCGCGGTCCTGGGACTCGGCGACATCGGGCCGTTCGGGGCGGCGCCGGTCATGGAAGGCAAGGCGCTCATCTTCAAAGAGTTCGCCGGCGTCGACGCGTTTCCGATCTGCCTGGCCACCAAGGACGTCGACGAGATCGTGTCGATCGTCAAGGCCATCTCGCCGATCTTCGGCGGCATCAACCTGGAGGACATCTCGGCGCCGCGCTGCTTCGACATCGAGACGCGGCTGCAGAAGGACCTCGAAATCCCGGTGTTCCACGACGACCAGCACGGCACTGCGGTCGTCGTGCTGGCCGCCATCATCAACGCTTTGAAGATCGTCAAGAAACGCATGAGCGACGTGAAGATCGTCTTCATCGGCGCGGGCGCCTCCGGTATCGCGACCGCGAAGCTCCTCATGCGGGCCGGCGCCAAGCACATCATCGCGTGCGATCGCGCGGGGGCCCTCTACCGCGGGCGTACCGACAACATGAACTCGATGAAGGAGTGGTTCGCCAAGCACACCAACGAGAAGCGGCTCAAGGGCACCGCCGCGGACGCCCTGAAGGGCGCCGATGTGTTCATCGGGCTCTCGGGGCCGGGGGTCGTGTCGCTGAAGGACATCAAGGCCATGAGCCGCGATCCGATCGTCTTCGCCATGGCCAACCCGATTCCCGAGATCCTGCCCGAGGAGGCCGGACCGTACGTGAAGGTGATGGCTACCGGGCGATCGGACTATCCGAACCAGATCAACAACTCGTGCTGCTTCCCCGGGTTCTTCCGCGGCATGCTCGACGTGCGCGCCCGGCGTGTGAACGACGAGATGAAGCTCGCGGCCGCCCAGGCCCTGGCGGCGATCGTGACGGCGGAGGAGCTCGGCGAAGAGTACATCACGCCCTCGATGTTCGACAACCGCGTGGTGCCCTCCGTCGCGGCCGCCGTCTCCGAGGCGGCCATCAAGTCGGGCGTGGCGCGCAAGCGCACACGGGGCACTGCCGCGGCGGCGGCGACGCGGTAGGAGACTGCGTCATGGCTCAGGCGAAAGCAAAAGCGGACGTCCCCATCGAGGCGCTCCTCAAGGAGAAGCGCAAGTTCGCCCCGCCGAGGGCGTTCGCGAAGAACGCCGTGATGAACAAGAAGGCGATCTACGCCGAGGCGCAGCGGAACCCCGTGAAGTTCTGGGAGCAGCGCGCCCGCGAGCTCACGTGGTTCCGGCCGTGGAAGAAGACGCTCGAGTGGAAGCCGCCGTACTCGAAGTGGTTCGTCGGCGGCAAGCTCAACGTGTCGTACAACTGCATCGACCGCCACGTGGCCGGCCCGCGCAAGACGAAGGCCGCGATCATCTGGGAAGGAGAGCCGGGCGACTCGCGGGTCCTGACGTACTGGGACCTATATCGCGAGGTCAACCAGTTCGCGGCGGCGCTCAAGCGACACGGGGTGAAGAAGGGCGATCGGATCACGATCTACATGCCGATGGTGCCCGAATTGCCGATTGCGATGCTGGCCTGCGCGCGGATCGGCGCGGCCCACAGCGTTATCTTCGGCGGCTTCTCGCCGGAGGCGGTCCGCGAGCGGATCCACGACGCCGAGTCGACGCTGGTCATCACCGCCGACGGCGGCTATCGCCGCGGCGGCACGGTGCCGCTCAAGAAGAACACCGACGACGCGCTGCGCGGCGCCCCCGGCGTCAAGACCGTCATCGTGCTCAAGCGCACGGGCCAGCCGATCGAGATGGAGAGCGGCCGCGACGTGTGGTGGCACGACTTCGTCAAGGACGCGCCGGCGCGCTGCGCGGCCGAGCCGATGGACTCAGAGGATCTGCTCTACCTCCTCTACACTTCGGGCTCTACCGGCAAGCCCAAGGGCATCATCCACACGACCGGCGGCTATCTGACCGGCGTCAGCGCGACCCACAAGTGGATCTTCGATCTGCACGACGACGACGTCTACTGGTGCACCGCCGACATCGGCTGGGTTACCGGCCACTCCTACATCGTCTACGGGCCCCTGGCGAACGGCGCGACGACCGTCATGTACGAGGGCACGCCCGACCACCCGGACAAGGACCGGTTCTGGCGCATCGTCGAGAAGTACGGCGTCACGATCTGCTACACGGCGCCCACCGCCATCCGGACATTCATGAAGTGGGGCGAGGAGTTCCCGAAGCGGTGCGATCTCTCGAGCCTCCGGCTGCTCGGATCCGTCGGCGAACCGATCAATCCGGAGGCGTGGGTCTGGTACTGGAAGGTCATCGGCGGAGGCCGCTGTCCAGTGGTCGACACGTGGTGGCAGACCGAGACGGGCCACATCCTCATCACGCCGCTGCCCGGACTCACCACGCTCAAGCCCGGCTCCGCCACGCTCCCGTTCCCAGGGGTCGATGCCGAGGTGCTCGACGAGAAGGGCAACCCGGCGAAGTCTGGCTACCTGGTGCTGCGCAAGCCGTGGCCCGGGATGCTGCGGGGCATCTGGGGCGATCCCGACCGGTTCGTGAAGCAGTACTGGTCGAAGTACGACAACATCTACTTCACCGGCGACGGAGCCAAGCGCGACGAGGACGGCTACTTCTGGCTTCTCGGCCGCGTCGACGACGTCATGAACGTCTCGGGTCACCGCGTGTCCACGATGGAGGTCGAATCGGCGCTGGTCGACCACAAGTCAGTGGCCGAAGCGGCGGTCATCGGCAAGAGCCACGACATCAAGGGGCAGGCGATCGCCGCGTTCGTCACGGTGAAGAGCGGGGTGGACGGCTCGCCCGCGCTCATGGACGAGCTGAAGGCACACGTCGCGAAGAAGATCGGGTCCCTGGCGCGGCCCGACGACGTCATCTTCTCGGCCGAACTTCCCAAGACGCGCAGCGGCAAGATCATGCGCCGGCTCCTGCGCGACATCGCCGAGGGCCGCGCGCTGGGCGACACGACGACGCTGGCAGATCCTACGGTCGTCGCCCAGCTGAAGACCAAGTACGAGGAGCAGGAGGCCTAGCCGCTCCCGGGGGGTCAACTTCGTACAAAATCAACCTTTTAGGTCCCGTTTCTGTGGCATAGTGCCTGCGAACGAGCAGGATTAGGAGACCTGACCGACCGACGGGTTCGTTCCGGTGGACGAGGGCCCGCGGTCGCAACGTGCACAAAGGAGACCTATGCGGGCGGCTAAAGTTCCACTCAACGAGCTCCGTCGCGTCGTCATCGCCGCGTCTGTGGGCAATATCATCGAGTGGTACGACTTCTACATCTTCGGCAGCCTGGCCGCGATCCTGGCCGTGAAGTTCTTCGAGAAGGGCCATCCGGTGGCGGCCTTTCTGAGCACGGTCGCGATCTTCTCGGTCGGTTTCCTGATCCGGCCGCTGGGGGCGTTTTTCTTCGGCTGGCTCGGTGACAAGGTCGGCCGGAAGTACACCTTCATCGTCACGCTCACCGGCATGGGCCTGGCGACGGCCCTCATCGGCTTCGTGCCGACCTACCAGTCCATCGGTCTCGCCGCGGCCTTCATTCTCTTCGCCCTTCGCCTGATCCAGGGTCTTTGCCTGGGCGGAGAGTATGGGGGCGCCATCACGTACGTCGCCGAGCACATCGAGGACGAGCACCGTGGGTACTACACCGGCTGGCTGCAGACCTCGCCCACCCTTGGCATCGTCGTGTCGCTGGCGACGATCATCGGGATCCGGACCTATCTCGGCGTCGAGGCGTTCAACGACTGGGGCTGGCGGTTGCCCTTCATCATCTCCCTCCTCCTGGTCGCGATCGCCATCTGGATTCGGCTCTCGCTCGGTGAGACGCCGATCTTCCAGGACATGAAGGCGCGAGGCCGCACCACCACCAACCCGTGGCGCGAGGCGTTCCTCAGCAGTAACTTCAAATATGTCGCGATCGCCAGCGTGGTCGTGCTGGGACAGGGCTGCGTCTGGTACAGCGGGCAGTTCTGGGCGCTCTACTTCTTGCAGACGGTCAAGAAGCTCGACGTGTTGACGTCGAGCTGGATCGTCGGCGTCGCGTTGCTGATTGCGACGCCGACGCTGATCTTCTGGGGCTGGCTCTCGGACAAGGTCGGCCGCAAGCCGATCATCCTGGGCGGCATGGCCCTGGCGTCGATCACGTACTATCCGCTCTACTCGGCCCTGGGCAACTACGCCGATCCCAAGACCGGCGTCAACTACCCGATGTCGATTCTCATCGTCGTGATCCTGGTCAACTACGTGGGTATGACCTACGGGCCGATCGGGGCGTTCCTAGC
>Ga0075435_100002951_pt1 | contig 11439 bp, 13 predicted proteins | sample RhiMethybrSRZTD4_FD_75302 | JGI IMG/M metagenome (GOLD analysis project Ga0075435, IMG submission 75302) | Populus rhizosphere microbial communities from Tennessee, USA - Rhizosphere MetaG P. TD hybrid SRZTD4 | ecosystem: Host-associated > Plants > Roots > Rhizosphere > Soil | place: USA... | reverse complement strand
TCTCGGAAGCGGAGCAGGACGCAGTTGGGGCTTGGATTCTCGCGGAACTCGAGTCGGAACGACGGTGGGACGATCTCTTTGCCAGGTCTCCGGATCTCCTGGCCGAAATGGCGGAAGAAGCGGTGAAGGAAGACGAGGCGGGATTGACTGAGCCGCTGGATCCGGAAAAGCTCCCTTGAAATCGCGTACGAACTCCTGGTTCCGCAAACTCCTAGCCGCCTCGCAGCTTAACTGCAGAGTTAGGCGGATTTGGCTAGATCGAAACGACAATTACTGCCACGCGTAGGGATCCGTGGTCACCCGTTAGGTCCACTTCCAAGCCAGATGGGTTCCGCAACTGTCCTGTCGGGTCATATATAAAACAAACAAGCGTTTGGCAATCCGGATGCTCCCTGTAGCGGCCGATATCCACGAGGAGCTGTTCGCCAACCTGTTTGTCGCGAAGCCTTGATGACGCCAGCTTTACCTCGATCGCAAGCTTCTCGTTTTTGAGGAGAAAGTCGACACGCGATGCGCCACCGGCGTACGAAGGCGAGTACTCTTCAGCGCGTACATCATCGAAGAGACCGCGAAGGATTGCGTGAAGAACGTCCTGAAGATCATATTCATCATTAATGAGAAAGGGGGCGCGATCATCGTGACGCTGCCGAAGTTGTTTCGCGATCACATGGAAACGCCGAAGCAATCCCGTTAGCGTGTCGATTGCGGCAGACTTGTTCTTCATACTGTCCGCTCGACTGCGCCCCACGCGCAGTGGCGGTTTGAACCACGGAAGCTCCATAAACTCAGTCGTGATCGATTCCACGAGATCGTCGAACCCATGGTCATGCATTGTGCTGAGCCGATAGCTGATCGAGCCCTTTGGATCGCTCGTCAGCTCGAACGCACCAGCGACGGAAAACATATCCGTAGGAAGCGTTCGACATACTGTCATCGTTGCATATCTATTCCGGTCGGCATCACGCGCTACGATGCTGCTCTTCCACCCACGTGCACCTGCTACGCGCGCGACCAAGGCCATGAGGTCCTCAAGCCGCTCTTTAGCGGTGGATTCCTTCTCTGGGGAATCGTTCGACGCCATCCGGTTATCGTAACAGGACCGCCTAACTCCGAGCTGAAGTTGTTGAACGGCCGTAAGGTGGCTCAGGGCTGAAGCCCTTCGCGACATCCAAGAAACGGGTGGCGCTCATGCCGGTTGCAGATCGCGTGTCGCGGTCCCGCGGCATACGCGGCAACCGGCATGCCGCCGTGCCGCTGGCGTGTGGCGGCCGTTCACAACTTAGCTCGAGATGTCGTTAGGCCGTCGCGAATCTGTGTAGAAGCCAACTGCCTTGCGCCGTCGCGTCGCTAATCGAATCGACTCTGATTAAACGCCGAGTTGTCGATCCTCCCATTCTCACGCGAGGTCGCTCCGCTGCCGCGGTAATTCCTATCAGCTACGGATCCGTCGGCTGGGCACAGGCTTCAACGCACTTTTCGACTGCGAGGGTTCGCGTGACATCACGTTAACGAGGAGGGGGCCGATCGATCAGGCATCGGTTCCCCGTGAGGAGGCGAACGGAGCTCTTCCGTGTCATCTCCCCACGCCGTTCCTTCCGCTAATTACCCGCAATTGGTAACCGCATACCCAGGAGAAACGTCGTGAATTACAGGGAACTCGACACCGTCGTGTTGAATCGCGATCTTCCCGATCAGGGTCTTCGGCGCGGAGACCTCGGTGCCGTGGTACAGGTGTACGGCCTCAATGAACTCGAAGTGGAGTTCGTTACTGCGTCGGGTCGTACACAAGCGTTGGTCGCGTTCAACACGCGGGACGTCCGATTAGTTAGCGACGAAGACCTCTTGTCTGTTCGCACGCTGAGGCGCGGCGCGGCCTAACTCCGAGCTGAAGTTGTTGAACGGCCGAAAGGTGGCTCAGGGCTGAAGCCCTTCGCGACATCCAAGCCTGCGATGGCGATCGCGGCTCTTGCAGATCGCGCGTCGCCATCCGTAGGCGTATCGGCGCGTAACTCGCGCTTGAAGGCACCTAAACACAGCAGTCGTTCGAGGTAAGAGCGCTCAGCTCTTACCTCGAACATCCAACTCGAACCTCGGTCGTAATTACTTCTTCGCGAACCCTCGGATGAACGCCACCAGCGCCTTGATGTCCGCGTCCGCGACCTTTCCGGTGAACGCCGGCATCTTTCCCTTGCCGCTCGAGATGACCTTCGTCAGGTCCGCGTCGCTGGTTTTCTGAACTTCGGCGGATGCGAGCGACTTGATGCCGAGCTTCTTGCCCATCGGCGTGTCGCCGGTGCCGGTCGCGCCGTGGCACATCGCGCACTTCGACTTGAAGAGCGTCGCGGCGTCGCCGGCGAGCGCGGTGAGGGGGAAGGCAAGCAAAGCGATGATGAGAACGATTCGTTTCATGAACTCTCCTTTTTCGATCGGGCAACGATCACCATAGCTGTTCCAAACGCCGCCAGCGCAATTCCGAGGGTCGTCGCACGGGCCATACGAATGTCTTCGATGAGGAATTTCAGCGCGCCGAAGCCGAGCACGATGCGCGCGAGCGTCGCCGCTTCGATTCGGAAACGGCCGAGGAGCGAGAGCAGCACGGCCGCAGCGGCGACGATCAGACTGCGCTCCATCGCCAGCATGCCGCGATCACCGCTCGGGAGCAGCGCGTCGATCGACGCGAAGACCGCGATGGCGGCGATGACGAGCAGTACGAGGCGCGAGCGGTGCGCGTCGGGCGGCATCAGCACGAACGCGATCAGCGCCGCCGCGCCGATGAGCGGCACGCCGGCCACGAACGCCGCGATGAGAGCGCCGAGGGCCCACGCGATCGATTGCCACCGCCACTGCGGCCGGCGAATCGCCGCGGTCGCGATCGCGATCGCCGACCAGAGAATCGCGATCGCGATCGCGATCGAGTGCAGTGCGAAGAGCGACGCGCCGCCGAAGCCGATCACCATCACGACAGACGTCTGCACCGACTCCGGCCACCGCGGTTTGACTTCGATGGCCACGACCCACAGGAGCGCCATCGAGGCGAGCACGATCTCGATCGCCGCGTCCGAATACGGGACGCGCGCGATCGCGGCCATGACCATGAGGCCGAGGGCGAGGAAGTTGCCGAGCATGGCGAGGATGAGCGTGACGGCCCAGTGCAGATGCAACACGAGCGCGATGACGCCGACGAGCGTCGCGGCGATCATCGGCGGCAGCACGTCCGCCGTTCCGATCGCGAGCCCGATCGAGGTGAAGGTCATCATCACCGCCGCGACGATCGCCATCGCGTGGCTGTGGCGGCGGACGCTCACCGCGATGAAGACCAGCGTCGCGATGCCGAGGAGCACCGACGCCATCGAAGGACCGACGAAGTGGAACCGCGTGGCCGTCTCCCAGATCAGTCCACTCGCGATCAGCGCCGCGGTCGACGCATCGACCAGCGCGACGAGACGGCGTCCGCGCCCGACCTCGCGGTCCGCGATCGCGATCCACGCCAGCGCGTACGCGAACGCGAGCACGACGCCGATGCGCTGCGGCACGTAACCGATTTCCGTCAGCGCGCGCAGGAGATAACCACCGCCGACGATCAGCACCGCGCGGCCGATCAGGACGCCGAGGGGTTGGTCCGTTGCCTCGTTGTCCGTTAGTCCGTTGGTCCGTTGGTCCGTGGTTTGAGCGTCACGAACTAACGGACCAACGGACGACGGACCAGCGTGATCGAACGCATCCAGGCGCCGGACGACCTCGCGCAACTCCTTCTCCACGCTGGCGATGCGTGCGTCCAGAAGGTCGATCTCGGCGGCGTCCACCATCATCTCCTGTGTGCTGAATCACCGAAGCACGTGCGGTGACCGCACGTCCGTGCGCGCAATCACCTCCACGGGTGTGCAACACTACAGCAAGCTGGATCGCCGTCCTCCTAACGTCGGTGTTGCCACGCACGAGGAGGGGCAATGGACGTTTCACCGGTTCCCGAACGCCGCCGTTTCATCAACTGGTTCCTCGGTACGTCATTCGGCGCGCTCGTGGTCAGCGTGCTCTATCCGATCGCGCGCTACGTCAGCCCCCCGCACGTCCCCGAGCCCGGCACCGCGCAGATCGAAGCCGGCACCACCGACGATCCCGAGATGCGCGAAAAGGGATTCAAGATCGTCCGCTTCGGCGCCGATCCCGTGATCGTCGTCCGCGCGAGCGAGACCGACTATCGCGCGTTCTCCGCGACCTGTACGCACCTCGACTGCATCGTCGGCTATCAGAAGGATCGCAATCGCATCTATTGCAACTGCCACGGCGGCTCTTATGACCTGACCGGCCGCAACGTCGCCGGACCTCCGCCGCGGCCGCTCACTCCGTTCAAGGTCAATCTCGTCGCGAAGAACAACGGTCCGACGACGATCGTCGTGTCGAAGGCCTGACCGTGAGCTCGATCATCAGCTGGCTCGACGACCGCCTCGGCATTTCGGCAGTACGCGAGTTCATGTCGCACAAGACCGTGCCCATGCACCGCTTCAATGTCTTCTATTACCTCGGCGGCATGACTCTGTTTTTCTTTCTGATCCAGGTCTGCACCGGCGTTCTGCTGATGCTCTATTACAGACCGTCGGCGGACGAGGCCTTCGAATCGATTGAATTTCTCGTGACGACGGTGCCGTTCGGCTGGCTCGTGCGATCGATTCACGCGTGGTCGGCGAATCTGATGGTTTTCTTCGCCGCATTGCACCTCATCAGCGTCTATTTCCTCAGGTCCTATCGCGCGCCGCGCGAATTGACGTGGGTCAGCGGCGTTTTTCTTCTGTTCCTGATTCTCGGCTTCGGTTTCTCCGGATATCTCCTGCCGTGGAACCAGCTCTCGTTCTTCGCGACGAAAGTCGGAACCGACATTGCGGGCGTGGTGCCGGGAGTGGGCGAGTGGATGCTGCGATTCCTGCGCGGCGGCGATCGCGTGACGAGTGCGACGCTGTCCCGCTTCTATGGATGGCACGTCGCGATTCTCCCCGCCATTACGACGACGATCCTGCTCTTTCATCTGGCGCTCGTGCAGATCAAGGGCATGAGTGTGCCGTCGAAGGCCGAGGACGAGGCGAAGACGCGCACGCCGATGAAGTTCTTTCCGCATTTCGCATTGCGCGATCTCTCCGGCTGGATCTTCGCACTGGGCGTTCTCGCCGCACTCGCTGCAATGCTGCCGTGGGAGCTCGGCGAGAAGGCGGATCCGTTCGCGCCCGCGTACGCGAACATTCGTCCCGAGTGGTACTACGTTTTCATGTTCCAGACCCTGAAGCTCGTCCCCGGCGGCGAGATGATGGGCATTGAGTACGAGGCCATTCCGATCATGCTCTTCGGACTCGCGGGACTGCTGCTGATGCTCGTCCCGTTCCTCGATCGAGGCCGCGGCAGAATCTGGTCGATTGCAGGGGTCCTCGGATTGATGTTCGTCATTGTGATGACCTGCTGGGGTTATGCCTCGCTGGTTCCGCTGTACATCGTTCTTCTGACGATCCTCCTGCTCGCTGTATTCGCGTGGATGACCAGGCCTGCGGAGGCGACGCGATGATCATCACGGCCGTTCTCTTCAGCACCGTTTTGGCGACGTCCTGTACGAATTGCCACAAGACACCGACGATCAGGGACGACGTCCACGCCGAAGTCGGACTCTCGTGTCACGACTGCCACGGCGGGAATCCCGATCCGAAGGCGGACGCCATGCAGGCGAAGGACGCGACGTTCGTCGGACGTCCATCGCGCACGGAAATCCCCGATTTCTGCGGCAAATGCCACAGTTCCGCCGATTACATGAAGCGCTTCAATCCGGCGGCGCGCGTCGACGAGGTCACGGAATACCGGACCAGCGTCCACGGACAGAGACTCGCCAAAGGCGACGAAAACGTCGCGACGTGCGTCGATTGTCATTCCGTGCACGGCATCAAACGGAAGACGAATCCGGACGCGCCCGTCTATGCGACACACGTCGCGGAAACGTGCAGCCGTTGTCACTCCGATCCCAAACGGATGGCGCCATACGGCCGCGCCACCGATCAGTACGCGCGGTGGCGGATCAGCGTGCACGCGAAGGCGATGTTCGAGAAGAACGACCTCAGCGCGCCGACGTGCAATGACTGCCACGGCAATCACGGCGCGACGCCGCCCGGCGTGGCCAGTGTGACGTTCGTCTGCGGCAACTGCCACGGACGCGAGGCGGAGCTGTTCCGCGCGAGCACGAAGGCCGCGGGGTGGACGCAGCACAATGAACTCCTCGCCGGCGGCGGCAAGTGCGGCGATTGTCACGACGACGGTCGCGCAAAGCTGACGATGACGCATTTCTCGGACTGCATCACGTGTCACGAGAACCACTCCGTCCTGCGGCCGAGCGTGGCCATGATCGGAGTGCTTCCTGACGTCCCATGCGCGTTCTGTCACGAAGGCACGGGACAACTGGCGTCGCTCGTCGCCGAGCCGCCGAAAAAGGCCAGTCACTATCGCGAATTACGCGACGACCTCCTCAAACAGGCTGCGACGCGGAACCTGACAGGAGACGCGCGTTTCGACTGGCTGGTCGATCAGGCCCAGAACCTGCCGACGCACAAGAACCGCCCCGAATTCACGCGCCTGTTCGACAAATTCCGCATCGGCAAGACGCGCTACACGGTCGACGGAACGACGGTGGTCGTGCGCCGCTGCGGCGATTGTCATCAGTCGCCAGACGCCGCGCGCCACTATTCCGACGCCACGCGCTCACTGACGAGCATGATCGCGCGTGCGGAGCGCATCCAGCTCGCCGCGCATCGCGGTGGCGTCGAAACACGCGAAGCGCGCGAAGCGCTCGACGGCGCGATCGACAATCAAATCGAGCTCGAAACGCTCGTGCACGCGTTCGCCCCCGCACCGGTGGACAAGAAACAGCAGGAAGGCCTCAAACAGGCGCGCGCCGCGCTGCTCAGTGCAAACCACTCGCTCGAAGAGCTCGGCTACCGCCGCCGAGGCCTGCTGATCGCACTGGCGGCGATCATCGCGGTGCTCGTCGCGCTGGGGATGAAGATGCGGTCGCTGTAGGGGGGGCCGCCTTTTGCGCGCATCCTCCCCGGGGCGCACACCTGAGCACGGAGTTGGATTCCGTATAAGACACGGGCCGCGTGCATCACTCCTGTCTGAGAGGAGACTGGCAATGCCGCGGATAATCGATCAGCCGCTTCGGCCGTTCACGATCTTTGAGCTCAAAGCTGAAATCTCTCTTCCAGCCAGGGCACTCAAAGAGCCCTCATCGCTTACGAGAGTAAGCCTCGACGCGATGAAAGGTGAGGGATGCGACCTGTTCGTCAGAACTTCGCGGGAGAGCACGCCATCGTGGGTCGACTTTCTGAATGAAGGAACGGCTAACCGATTGCCCCCACTTCTAAATGCCAATACCGCGGCCATTCTCTTCGTTCGCGGTGGTGATCGGATTCTAGCGTATTGCTTTGGGCAGGGGCGTTCGCTCTTGCGATCGGATTCGTACGAAACCGACTTCGGTCTGAAGGTGGCCTTGAATTCGGTTGACGTCGAAAAGTTACGCTGTCTGGACACACGTACATTCGAACAACTGACAGTGCAAACCCGGAGGCAGTCCAGTAAGTCGACGCCGCTCGAGACGTTTGGTTTGAACGTCACGCACGATCTTCTTCGAGCGGTGACCGGCGAACCACGAGATCCGCAACTTGCAACACGACTGAGCGGCCGCGATGCGCTGACACTCATGACGCGCCTTTCATTCCTCGATATCCGACGTCAGGCGGAGGAACTGCTTGCGTTGCGCGAAAGCACAGCCTATCAGCGTGATTTTGCGTGGGTCGATCACCTGAAGGAAGAACGAGATTCAGGAAGGGTCTCCTTACTCGATGGCGATCTCGTTGACCGACTTCGTCGAGGGGATGTAAGCGCCATGCACATTGCTCCGCCCGAAATGGTAGATCTGGAGCGGATCAGCGGCTATTCGTTCAACCGCGAATACGACGTGCGCCCTGATCCGACTCTCGACAGGTATCTAGCCGCGCTCCGCCATCGCCACGCGTTACAGGTTTCAATGATCAAACGGCATGAGCTCCACGTTCATGTTCCCGAGAGCGATGAGCCAGTTCACTCGTGGTCCGTTTATCGATCCCTCGTCGTCGAAAGTGAGCTGGACGATAAGCGGTACGTTCTCACCGAGGGGAAATGGTACGCGATCACGAAACAGTTAACGAACGATGTTCGGCAGTTCATGACGAGATTCGAGCGCGGCACGATCTCGTTACCGCCATGCAAAACATCTGAACCCGAAGAGGAATACAACGCGCGTGTGGCAGCAGAACAAGGATGGGCATGCGCGGATCGTCAGCTTGTTAAACCGGACGGAGCCAGAACACCTGTCGAATTCTGTGATCTCTTCACGCCCGAGCGCCAGCTGATCCACGTCAAGCGGCGGTCAAGCTCGTCGACTCTTAGTCACCTGTTCGCGCAGGGCTACGTCAGCGCTGAGGCGTTCCTCTACGATCGCTCCTTTCGTGAACAATCGCGGGATAAGGTCGGGAATCTGGCATCACTGATTCCGATAAAGGAGCCGAATTCGCGCGACTTCGAGATTGCCTTTGCAATCATCGGTGGCGATCATCGTCGCTGGCCGCATTCCCTGCCGTTCTTCACGCAGCTGCATTTTCGAAATACTGCTGAGAAGCTCATGCGGTTTGGATATCGGGTCACGCTTGTCCATGCGAAGCGGATCTGAACGGATTGTGGTGGCCTTCGCTGAGGTTGCTCATCGCGCTGGCGGTGATCATCGCGGTGCTCGTCGCGCTGGCGATGAAGATGCGGTCGTTGTAGGGGGGAGAGTGCACGCGCCAGGTAGAATGGCGCGTGCATGGGCAAGCTTCTCGAGCGCGCCATCGAAGAGGCGCACAAGCTGTCGGACGCCGAACAGGAAGTGATCGGCGCGTGGCTTCTCGCTGAGATCGAGTCGGAGCGTCGCTGGGACGAGCTCTTTTCTCGCTCTCCGTCTGAAGCTCTCGAGCGGATGGCGGCGGAAGCGCTCGAAGACTTTCGCGCCGGGCGGAAGCTCTTGTACCCGTTGTAGCCCGTGCGCTGGGGATGAAGATGCGGTCGCTGTAGGCGCGCGTCAGGTGCGTGGTATCGTTTCCCGCATGGTACCGCGTGATACCTCGCTGCACGCCGCGACTCTTCAGGCCGGCGTCATTCGCGGATTTACTCCTGCGCAGCGTCTGCAAATGGCCATCGAGATGAGCGAGTTCACTCGCAGGCTCGCCGAAGCCGGGATTCGAAGCCAGTATCCCGATTACACGCGGGAACAGGTCGAGTACGAGCTGCTGCGCCGAATGTACGGGTTTACTCGATAACGTGTCGGTGCAGGGTCTGTTCGAACGGCTTGTGCGGGCGCTGGAATCCGCGGAAGTTCCGTACATGGTCACCGGCTCTTACGCGAGCTCGATTCACGGGATGCCTCGAGCCACGCGGGACATCGATATCGTGATTGTGCCAAACCGAGAGCAATTGACACGATTCATCGAGCAACTGCCCTCGACGAAGTATTACGCGTCGATCGACGAGGCCATCGAAGCTTTGCGATATCGATCGCAGTTCAACGTGATCGATTTCGAAACCGGTTGGAAGATCGACCTGATCATTCCGAAGCTGACCGAGTTCAGCGAGGAAGAGTTTGAGCGCCGCCGTCCGATCGACCTTCAGGGGCTTCAGCTTTACGTCGCATCACCCGAGGATATTTTTCTGGCGAAACTTCGATGGGCGAAGATGGGCGAATCAGAACGTCAGATCGAAGACGCAGCGGGAGTCCTCTCGGCGCAGGGCGCGAAGCTTGATCTCGCCTATGTCGAGCGCTGGGTGCGAAAGCTCGAGCTGGAGGCTCAGTATCAGATGGCGCGCGAACGCGCCCTCCCCCTCACCTGAGAAACTTCCAATCACCGCGAACGCGTTCGCCGCGATCACGAGCGCCGGCAGGATGCTGAAAGGGAACTGGGGATGAAAATCCGCTCGAGGCGAGATCCTGAAGCGGAACGTCAACGACGAGCCATCTCCTTCAGTTCCTGCAGGAGCTCGTAACCGTCTTCGTAATTACCGCTTCGGATGTCCTGAAGTGAAGCGGCGAGTTCGTCTTCTTCGTCGGGCGTCAACTGGAACCCGGAGTCTCCCGCGGCGAGCACGGCGACGGGAGTCCCTTCTTTCAAATCGGTTTCGAACTCAATCTTTCCGCCGATGACTGTGCCAGTGATGACCTTCATGGTGGCATTCTAGCTCGTTAGATACGGTCGCTTCACGGCCCCCTCACCTGAGAAACTTCCAATACACCGCGAACGCGTTTGCCGCGATCACCAGCGCCGGCAGGATGCTGAAGGCGAATGCCCGCACCGGGCTTCCAACGAGCTCGCCGTTCATGCCCATCGCCGGGCGTGCCGGGGCGTCGTCGAGAACCCAGGCTTTCGTCGGGTTGTTCGGGTCGTACAGAAGCGGTTCCTGCGCTTCGTCCTGCAGTCGCGCGGGATTCGTGGTCCGCGCTTCGACTTCGTGACGCTGTCCGTCGCGTGCGGTGAACTCGAATGTGAGGGCCATGACCGTCTGCCGGTTGACCTGCATGTTCGTCGGCTGGATGTCCTTCAGCACGCCGGTCGTGAAGACGCCTTCGCGCAGGACGTGGTTCCGTTTCATTCCGATGCGCATCGCGACCACGAGGAGGATCAGACCGATGGCGGGAAAGATCACGACGAAGAGGACGAACGGGCCGAACATCGCGCGGCGCATGCCCGCGATCCGCGATTTTTCCGGATGTCCGGCCTGATACTCGACGTCGACGTTGTCGCCCTGCGTGCCCGCGGAACCGTTCGTGTACGACGTGCCGCTGAAGGAGTAGCCGGCCACGGAGTACTCGTAGTGGCAGGCGCTGATCGACTGGCGGTTCTCACGCGCGCCCGTGTCCACGACGCTGACCATCTTTCCCGTCGCGTGCTCGAACGGCCCGCGAAACGTGATGAACGAGTAGTCGCCGTTCGACACGAAGGCCCAGAAGAAAATCATCCCGAAGCCGAACACGGCCCAGCCGATCTGGGCGATGCCGTTGAACAGATTCGAGACCTGCAGCGAGAGCGGGACATTTCGCGGCGGAGTCGTGAAGTTCAGCATCCGATCATTATCAATGATGCACGCCTCGGCGGCGCCCGGCGGGGTGCGCGATGGTGAAGTCGGAGCGCATCTCCACCGTCGTGTACGGGTTCCACGTCGACACGGTGTAGTAGATCGACAGCGTGCTGCCGCTCACGCGCGTGAAGCGCTCGATCGTGTATGGCGCGTACGTCGCGCCGCGCGTCCGGTATGGGTCGTTGGCTCCGATCGTCGGTCCGTTCAGCCCATCGCCTGGCGGGTCGGGAACGATCGAAGGGTCGTGAATGAACACGCCCATCGCGCCGTCGC
>Ga0075435_100002946_pt1 | contig 11443 bp, 8 predicted proteins | sample RhiMethybrSRZTD4_FD_75302 | JGI IMG/M metagenome (GOLD analysis project Ga0075435, IMG submission 75302) | Populus rhizosphere microbial communities from Tennessee, USA - Rhizosphere MetaG P. TD hybrid SRZTD4 | ecosystem: Host-associated > Plants > Roots > Rhizosphere > Soil | place: USA... | reverse complement strand
GATTCGGCAACTATCGTGACGGATTCAAGTTCGGCAAGGTCGGGCTTGACCTGATGGAACAGCGCGGCCTTCGGAGCTTCGAGCCGCGTGTCTATTCAGTGTTCGGTCACAACGTCGTCCCGTGGACGCAACCGCTTCCGGTCGGACGTCGTCTGGTCGAACGGGCGTACAACGCAGCCATCCGACTGGGTGATCTCGCGTTTGCGAGTTTTAGTCGTGTCGAACTCGTCCTCACCTCATATTTCGAAGGTGATCAGCTCGGCGAGGTACAGCGTGAGGCCCAAGCCACCCTCGACTTCGGACGGCACGCGAAGTTTAACCTCATCGTCCTTCTCATGACTAGCTATGTGCAGCACATCCGGACGCTGCGCGGGCTCACGGCAGCGTTCGGCTCGTTCAACGAAACAGGTTTTGACGAGCAACGATTCGAGGAGCGGCTTGCGGAGGATCCGCAGCTGTCCATCGTCGCCTGCCAATATTGGCTTTTTCGCCTGACGGCACATCTCTATGCTGGTGCCCACTCAGCCGCCCTCGAGGCGGCCTCGAACGCGCGATCGCTTCTCTGGACGCAGACCAGTTTCTTCACGCTGGCGCATTACCACTTCTTCGCCGCTCTCTCGCTGGCGGGCCGCTGGGATCGGGCCTCAGACGAGGAGCGCGCCCATCACCGCGAGGCTCTGACTGGCCACCAGCGTCAGTTTCAGGAGTGGATCGAGAGTGGCGTCGCGAACGTTGAGGATAGCGCTGCGCTTGTGAACGCCGAGATCGCGCGAATCGATGGGCGCGACTTGGAGGCGATTCGCCTCTACCAGGCGGCGATTTCGTCGGCGAAGGCGAGCGGCTTCGTTCAAAATGAAGCGCTGGCCTATGAGCTGGCCGGCCGGTTTTATGAATCGCGCAATTTCGAGGAAATCGCTCGTCTCTATCTTGGAAATGCGCGTTGGCGTTATCTGCGCTGGGGCGCCGACGGGAAGGTGCGTCAGCTAGATGCGTTGCACCCGCAGATCCGACAGGAGCGCCCGCTCGCATCGGACTCCCGGACGACGATTGGCGCGCCCGTCGAGCATCTAGAACTTGCAACAGTCATGAAGGTGTTGCAAGCGGTCTCTGGCGAAATCGCCCTCGACAAGCTCGTCGAAACAGTCTTGCAGACGGCCATCGAACATGCTGGGGCCGAACGAGGGGCATTGATTGAGCCGCGAGGCGACGAACTATGGATCCTCGCAGATGCGCGGGCGAGCGATCGTGCAATCCCAATTGACCCGCGGAATGTCGGAATAGCAGGCGCCGACCTCCCTGAGGCCGTGATTCGATACGCGGCACGGGCTCATGAGAGCGTGAATCTGGCAGATGCATCGACGACTGGTGGATTTGTCAGCGATGCGTACGTGCGTCGCGAGCGCGCCCGATCCGTGCTCTGCTTGCCGCTGCTTCAGCAAGGGCAATTGATGGCGCTCTTGTATCTCGAAAACAATCTCGTGGCGGGAGTGTTCACGCCGGCCAGAATGGCGGTCTTGAATGTGCTCGCCTCTCAGGCGGCGATGTCGCTCGAAAAGACCAGGCTGTACCGAGAGCTGCAACAGCGAGAGGCCAAGATTCGCCGACTTGTCGACGCGAATGTCTCAGGAATCTTCACGTACAACCTCGATGGACGAATTACCGACGCAAACGATGCATTTCTCCGAATCGTCGGCTACAGCCGCGACGATCTCATGTCCGGGCGCATCCGATGGACGGATCTCACGCCGCCGGAATGGCGCGAGCAGGACGAGCGCTTGCTGCCGCAGCTCCAGATCGCCGGAAGTCTGCAGCCATTCGAAAAGGAGTACTTCCGTAAGGATGGTAGTCGTGTACCCATCCTCATCGGTATCGCCGGGGTTGACGAAGACACCGGCCTCGCTCTGGTGCTCGATCTGAGTGAGCTCAAGCACGCCGAGGAGGGCCGGACGCGCGCTGAGGCCCAACTTCAACAAGCACGCGCGACGCTGGCTCATCGCCAGCGCATTAGCATGATGAGCGAAGTTGCGGCCTCGCTCGCGCACGAAGTCAAGCAGCCGATCACTGCGGCTAGAATCGATGCCAAGGTCTGTTTCGATGCGCTCGCGGAGCATCGCCTCGATCTTCATGCGGCGCGCGACGCCGCGTCGCGGCTCGTCAAAGAGGCGGCGTGGGCGGCGGAGGTCATCACGCGGACGACCGCGCTCTTCAAGAAGGAGACGCAGCGTGAGCGCGTGAACATCGCCGCGCTGATTCATGAAATGGCCCTGTTGCTCCAGCAAGACGCCAACGAGAGGTCCATTTCGATCCGGACGAGTGTTTCGCCCGACATGCCAGAGGTTCTGGCGGACCGCATCCAATTGCAGCAGGTGTTCATGAACCTGATGCTCAACGCGATTGATGCGATGAAGGAGTCCGGCGGTGAAATGAAGATCACGGCCGACTTGAGTTCAGACGATCAGCTGATCGTTGCGGTGAGCGACACAGGTATGGGCCTGCCAACAGAAAACCCAGATGACATCTTCGAGTCATTTATGACGACCAAAACGGATGGAACGGGGATGGGCCTCGCCATCAGCCGTTCGATCATCGAAGCACATGGTGGCCGACTGTGGGCGTCGGCCAACAGCGAACGGGGCGCCACGTTCCACTTCTCATTGCCGAACGACTCTGCCGACTAGCTCGCCGCGACGATCTCATAAGAAAGTCCGAATTCGATATTCTTTGGCCCGTTTGCGAAAGATCGCGCGGGGCACCTCGATCCATAACAGGTGCTGTGATGATGTCACCGCGCACGGCCCTGCTGCTTGTTGTCATCGGCGTCTTCTCGACTCGTAGTCTTCTTCAGGCAGGGCCGCAGACGCCCTCGAGAGTCGAAGGCCTTGCGGCATGGAACCGCGTGTACTCTGTCGTCAGTTCTCCACGCTGCATCAACTGCCATACGGCAACTCAGTATCCGCAGCAAGGCGACGATCGTCACCGACATCTGTTCAATGTCGTTCGTGGTCCGAGCAACGCAGGTGTGGTTGGCCTGAACTGCGGCACGTGCCATCAGTCTTCCAACGCCGACTCGACCGGAGTGCCTGGAGCGATGCACTGGCAACTCGCACCGTTGAGCATGAAGTGGCAGGATGCCGCGGATCGCGTGCTCCCGAGCCCCCAGGTCTGCCGCATCATCGTTTCTGAAGCGAAGCGTCACCACTTGGATCTCGTGCAGCACCACGCGGAAGAGGCGCTCGTTCGGTGGGCGTTTCAACCGGGCCTTCGCAATGACGGCACGCCGCGGAACACGCCGCCTCTGACTCACGAGCAGTTTGTGGATGCCACGCGAATGTGGGTCGCGGCCGGCAGCCCATGTCCTGAACGCTAGAAAGGCGGGCTTCGTGGAAACGTATCAACTCACCATCAATGGCGAAAAGAAGCAAGTCACGGCGGATCCGAGCACGCCCCTGCTATGGGTTCTGAGAGATGACTTGAAAATGACGGGCACGAAGTATGGCTGCGGCGTCGCGGCGTGCGGCGCATGCACGGTCCATGTCGCGGGCGTTGCGACACGATCCTGCGTGTTGCCGATTGCACTCCTTGGCGATCGTCCTGTGCTAACGATCGAAAGCATGTCGTCCGATCCAATTGGCCGCGTCGTTCAGAACGCCTGGGTATCCGAGGACGTCGTGCAGTGCGGTTACTGCCAAAGCGGGCAGATCATGACTGCGGTTGCGTTGCTGAAGACCACGCGAACGCCCACTGACACCAACATCGAGGAATCGATGGGCGGTAACCTATGCCGCTGCGGCACGTACGTGCGCATTCGGGAGGCGATTAAGGTGGCTTCTCGCCAGCTTGCGGGAGGTGGCCGATGACGTCGGCAGTCCAAGCCACCAGTCGCCGAGGCTTCATCAAAGCGTCTGCCCTGGCGGCCGGAGGATTGATGGTGACGCTCTATCTCGATTCTCCATCGGCCGCATCGGCACAGGGCGGCACGCCACCACCTGCTCACATTTACCCGCCCGACGCCTTCGTCCGGATTCTACCGGATGGAACGATCGCCATCACCGTGAACCGGCTGGAAGTCGGACAGGGGATGCAGACGGCTCTGCCGATGATCCTGGCGGAGGAATTGGACGCCGATTGGACGCACGTTGTGGGACAACTGGCGCCGGCGGGTGACGTCTACAAAGATCCCGTCATCGGCGTGCAGCTGATTGGCGGATCATGTTCGATTCTCGATTCGTTCCAGCAGTATCGGGAGTTGGGTGCCAGGACGAGGGCGATGCTGATCGCCGCCGCCGCCGATCGGTGGGGCGTTGGGGCGGACCAATGTCGTGCGGACAAGAGCGTGGTGTACGGCCCCGGCAACCGCTCAGCGCGCTATGCGGAACTGGCGGAGGGCGCCGCGCGCAGGCCCGTGCCGGCCGTCGTGCAGCTCAAAGACCCCTCGCAATTTCGCCTGATCGGCACATGGGTCCGGCGGATCGACGGCCGCGCGAAGTGCGACGGATCACAGCAGTTCGGTCTTGATCTGAACTTGCCGGACATGCTCACCGCCCTGCTCATGCGCCCTCCAATCTTCGGCGCGCGCGTGCGCGGATTTGACGATCGCAACGCGCGTAATGTGGCCGGCGTGCGGGAGATCTTCGAAGTCCCGCTCGTCGCTGGAAGTGCCGTCGCGGTGGTGGCGAATGGTTTCTGGGCCGCCAAGCAAGCTCGAGATCGACTGGCCGTGGATTGGGACGTCTCCGGGATCGAACACCCCGACAGCGTGCAGTTGTTTGCGATGTACAAAGAGTTGGCGGGCACGCCAGGCACTGTGGCGGTGAGCGTAGGCGATGCCCAGGTGATCGATCGCATCCCAGCGCCCGATCGCATTCACGCCGAGTTCGAGTTTCAGTACCTCGCCCACGCTCCGATGGAGCCACTCAACATCACGGTCCGGAACGACCGGGATCGAGCGGAAGCCTGGGTGCCCTCGCAAATCCCGGGCTGGGAGCAGACCGCGCTCGCCGAGGTCTTGGGAATCAAGCCTGAACAGGTCACGTACCACGTGCTCTTCGCCGGCGGCTCTTTCGGAAGACGTGGCACGACGGACTCGCACTTCGTGCGCGAAGCGGCAGCAATTGCCAAACGGCTGCCTGGTCGACCGATCAAGCTGATGTACACGCGCGAAGATGACATGACCTCTGGGTATTACCGTCCCATGTTTGTCCATCGCGTGGACGTCGGCATCGGACCTGACGGTCTGCCAGTCGTGTGGAAACACATGATTGTCGGACAGTCTTTCGTACTCGGAACCGGTGTCCCGCAAGAAGCAGTGCTCGTCAAGAACGGCGTCGACCAACTGGTGATTGAAGGGACTGCGGATTCTCCCTACGCTACGCCCAATGTGCACGTCTCTGTCCATCAGCCGAAGGTGAATGTTCCGACGCTCTCTCACCGGTCTGTTGGCTATGGCCACAACAGCTTCGTGAGAGAGACGTTGATCGATGAGCTGGCGATGCGCGCCAAGACGGACCCCATCGCCTACCGACTCAATCTGCTCAAACCTGACGCCAAGAAGTTCCGCACATCGCTGACGCTTCTGGATCAACAGAGCGCGTGGCGGCACCGCCTTCCAGCGGATCACGCGTCCGGCATCGCCTGCAGCCAATACAACGGCACCTGCGTGGCGTGTGCCGTCGATGTCTCGATTGGGAACGGACGTCTCCGAATTCACCGCGCGACAGTCGCGGTCGATTGCGGGTTAGCCGTGAATCCCTTGTCGATCGAGAGTCAGATGCATGGAGGCCTGATCTTCGGCTTGACGCAGGTTCTGGCACGAGGCGCGATTACGTTGAAAGACGGACGCGTCGAGCAGAGAAATTTTGACGGCTACACGCCGCCATACATAAAGGATGCGCCGATGACGGTCGATGTGCACATCGTGCCAAGCAGCGATCCCCCAACGGGCTGCGGAGAGCCGCCCGTTCCGGTCATCGCACCGGCCGTCGCCAACGCCCTTTCAGCGCTGACCGGCAAACGTTATCGCACACTGCCGATCGCAACGATCTGAGAGCCGGACAGCTGTGCGAGCGATCTCGCCGACGTGTTACACACAGTGCGTGATAACAAGTACCGATCAACGAGTGTTCGGCGATTTTCTTGATTTTCTCGAGATCGATGTGACCAGGCTGTCGGCATTTGCTCTGCCCCTCTCTCGTGCTGTTGGGTTCACACATTGGAGAGGAGCTTCTTATGAGACATGGGTTCGTCGTGATTGTGGCGGTGGTCTTGATGCTCGGCGCTGGTCGAACGTACGCACAAGAGCACCCAGGTCCTGGCGTCGTCGAAGTGACCATCATTCCCGCCGGCGTCGGATTCGTCACGGCCAAAGGCAATGGTCCCAATTTCGGTAACTACGGTTTTGGCACCGCTGTCGTCTACAACATCAACTCGATTATTGGAGTCGAGGGTGAGCTTGCTGCAAAGGGCGTATACTCGCCTCACACTCATGCCGGAGCAATCGCGCCCCATCCGCGTACTCGTCGTAGACGATCATCCGCTGCTCCGTCAAGGGATCGCGGCGCTGATCGCGGCCGAATCCGACGTGACGCTGGCAGGCGCGTGCTCAAGCGCCCGTGAGGCCATCCAACAATTCCCACAGTTGCGGCCGGACGTGACCCTGATGGACCTCCAGATGCCCGAGATGAGCGGCCTGGATGCGATGATTGCGATTCGCCGTCAGTTCCCCGATGCTCGCTTCGTAATCTTGACGACATATACGGGCGACGCCCATGTCGTCCGCGCGATGAAGGCTGGCGCCGCAGCATATCTTGCAAAGGACGCTGTTCCCGAGGAACTGATCGGCACGATCCGTTCTGTCCACGCCGGGCGGAAGACCGTCTCGCCGCAGGTGGCCGTGACGCTAGCGGCGCATGCGACGGACGACCCCCTGACGCCAGCAGAGATTGACACCCTTCGCCTGATTGCCGCGGGAAACACGAACAAATTGATCGGCGATCAGCTGCACATCACCGAGGACACGGTCAAGGCGCGCGTCAAGAACATCCTTTCGAAACTCGGCGCTCACGACCGAACTCACGCCGTCACGATTGCCCTAAAGCGCGGCATCATCGACCTTTCATAGACTCGTCGCACTTGACACGAGGCCGTGAGCTCGCCAGCGTTACCCCTCACGGCTTAGTCACCTGCATCCAAGCGGCCTTCATGCGGCTTTCGTGACACGCTCGTCAGGCCGGTCGCTGAGGAAGATTTCCTCGATCGGGTAAAGGGTCCGGCCCCATCGGAGGTTGTCCGTTCTGCGGTGAGACCACACAATCCGTTGCAAACGGAGAGTGCGCTCATGAAAGCGCTTGTGCTCAACGCAATCGGCCACGGATTCGACCTCGAGGACATAGAAATCGCACCGCCTATCGGGCGAGAGGTTCTCGTCGAAGTCCGTGCGTCAGGGCTCTGTCACACGGACCTTCTCTTTGCGACGCACGCGGGGTTCGCCCCAACACCGGCGGTGCTTGGCCACGAGGTAGCGGGGGTTGTGGCCGCCATTGGTCCGGACGTTGGGCAGATTCATGTCGGCGATCACGTGGTCGGTTCTCTCGCCCAGTCATGCGGCGCGTGCGCGCGATGTCTGTCCGGCCGGTCCTTCCAGTGCAGCCATCCTGAGTTGACTGTACGGCGATCAACCGACGCGCCGCGTCTGAGCCGCGGAGGAGCTGGCGTGTTCCAGGGCTTCGGATTGGGCGGTTTTGCAGAGCGAGCGCTCATCCACGAGAACCAACTCGCTGTCGTGCCCAAAGAACTTCCGTTTGCGCAGGCAGCGTTACTCGGCTGTGGCGTCGTCACGGGCGCGGGTTCTGTCCTGAACACGGCCAGCGTGAAGGCTGGCGACAGCGTGGTGATCTTCGGAGCCGGAGGTGTAGGGCTCAACGCCGTGAGCGGCGCGCGTATCGCCGGCGCCTCGAAGGTTGTCGTCATCGACATTGAGGCGAAGCGACTCGAGGCAGCGCGGCGATTCGGCGCTACGGATGTGATCGATTCTACGCGCACGAATCCGGTCGACGCTGTCCGTGGTCTTCTGCCGGCGGGAGCCGATCACGTGTTCGACTTCGTGGGGCTGAAATTGGTTTCCGAGCAGGGGCTCGAAATGCTTGGTGTTGGTGGCGGACTCTACTTGATCGGCGTGTCACGTCCCGATGTCGACGTCGCCGTCAACATCGTGAAGGCGATCGGTGGGCAGAAACGCGTCTTCGGTGTGAACTTCGGATCGACCAACGCCAAACACGACATTCCGACGTACGCGGACCTTTATATCCAGGGTCGGATGAATCTGGACGACCTTGTGTCGCGAACCATCTCGCTTCGCGAAGTGAACGACGGGTACGCCGCGATGAGGGACGGCTCGCTCAACCGCGTTGTCGTCACTTCGTTCTGAAAGCGCATAAGCCAGGAGTCACACGATGAACACCGTCACACAAACCGATACGACCAAGGCGATCACGACCCACTACATCGATGGCGGATTTGTTGAATCCCATGGCCGTGAGGTCAAGGACGTCATCCGCCCCACCGACAAGCAAGTGATCGCTCGCATCATGCTGGCAGATGAGGAAGACACCCGGCGGGCCATAGCTGCCGCCAAACGGGCGTTCTCGACGTACGGCCGTTCGGCGCCTGAGGAACGTGCGAAGGTCTTGCGCCGACTGCACGAGGCTGCTTCCGCGCGGCTCGACGATCTGACGACCGCGATGGTTGAAGAATACGGCGGTGTCGTGCAGTTCGCTCGCCCCATCGTGCAATCGGGCGTCAACGCGTTTCTCGCCGCCGAACACGCGCTGCAAGAAATGGAGTGGACGCGGCGCTGGGACAAGACCACGGTGACGTTGGAGCCGGTTGGCGTCGCGGGGTTGATTACCGCGTGGAATGCGAACGCTCTGTTCATTTGCCTCAAGTTGGCCTCAGCCGTCGCCGCGGGCTGTACGGTGGTGATCAAGCCGAGCGAATTGAGTTCGCTCCAGACACGCGTCCTGGTCGAGGCACTGCACGAGGCCGATCTTCCGAGGGGACTCCTGAACGTTGTCACCGGGCTCGGCACTGTCGTCGGTGCGGAGATGGTTCGCAACCCTGACGTCGCGAAAATCTCATTCACCGGCTCGGTGGGCGTGGGTGAAACCATCATGCGCGACGGCGCCGCGACGATGAAACGCGTCACCCTCGAGCTCGGTGGAAAATCGCCCACGATTCTGCTCGATGATGCCGTGCTTGATCAGGCGATCCCGTCCGCTCTCGTCATGGCCTTCTTGAACAGCGGACAAGCCTGCGCGGCGGGGACGCGGCTCCTCGTGCCAAGCAGTCGGCTCGATGAGGTGAAGGGTGCCATACGCAACGCGATGCGGCTCTTTCCCGTCGGTCATCCGGCTGATCCGAAGACGGCGATTGGTCCGATGATCTCCCAAAACCAATACGACCGCGTGCAGGCATACATCAGAAAGGGCATCGACGAGGGCGCGGAGGTCCTCGCCGGTGGTGAGGGTCACCCGGCCGGTTTCGAGGCTGGGTACTTCGTGAAGCCCACGGTGTTCGTGAACGTCAGAAACGATATGACGATTGCCCAAGAGGAAATTTTTGGTCCCGTTCTGTGCGTCATCGCGTATGGCTCCGAAGACGAAGCGATTCGGATCGCCAACGACTCGAAATATGGGCTTCACGCCGCCGTCATCGGGACAGATCTCCAGCGAGGCCGCCGAGTTGCATCTCAAATCCGCGCCGGACGAGTCGTCATCAACAACATGACTGATGATCCGCAGGCACCCTGGGGAGGATTCAAGTTCTCCGGTGTTGGACGTGAATATGGCCGGTACGGAATTGGAGCGTTTGTCGAGCCCAAGGCCATTTTGGAGTCCTGAGGAGCGTCTCTGATGTCTCCACACCGGACCGTGTCTCCGAGGCAATCCCAAAGCTTGAAGAATTCTTTGGACATAACCCATGAGCCAGCACGCTACCGTCTCTCCTGAGGAAGCCGCCGATCGCCTCGCCATTCGCGAGCTCGTGGAGGCGTACGCACATTGCGCCGACCGTCGCGATGCGAGGGGGCAAATGGCGCTGTTCACCGAAGACACGCACTTCGTCGTGTACATGGACGCGAAGGATCCGAAGCCGACGCAGGAGCTACACGGGCGCGAATCCCTTGCGCCGGTATTTGCTGACTTGAACAAATACGCCGCGACGATGCACTTTTTGGGACAGAGCACGATCCTCACAAAGTCGAACGATCGCGCTACCGGCGAGGTCTACTGCATGCCTCACCATCTAACCATCGACGGCACGAAACGAAGCCTGATGATCGCTGCCCTTCGCTACGCAGACACGTACGTCAAGCAGGACGGAATGTGGCTGTATGCCGAGCGCCGGCTCTACGTCGATTGGATTGAGGAGCGTCCTCTCTCGTGAGCGCGATGAAACGCGTGGTCATCGTCGGCGCCAGCGGCATGGTTGGCGGCTACGCGCTGAGGTATTTGCTCGAGGATCGTGCCGTTGGAGGCGTGACGTCGATCGGACGCAGGAAGATTGGGGTCTCGCATCCCAAACTGAGCGAGATCCTCCACGCCGATTTCGTGGACTGTTCGGCCCTCGCCGGCGCGCTCGCGCACCAGGACGCAGCGGTCTTCTGCCTGGGAACGTACACCGGCGCGGTCCCAGACGCGGAACTGCGCCTGGTCACCGTGGACTACACGGTCGAATTCGCGCGCGTTCTTCGCGCTAACAGTCCCAACGCGACATTTGCCTTCTTGAGTGGGAGTGGCGCGGACCCAGCGGGACGAAGCCGGATGGCTTTCGCGAGGTACAAGGGGGAAGCCGAGAACGCACTGACTGCGGCAGGATTCCCCGCCGTCTACATCTTTCGGCCGGCGTACATCTACCCGGTGCAGCCCCGCCGGGAGCCGACGTTCGGCTACAGACTCTTGCGTGCGATCTACCCCGTGTTCAGGCTGCTGTTTCCGAACCAGGTGATTCGATCTGATGACTTGGCTCGCGCGATGGTCGACGCGGCGTTGCGCGACGTCACTGAAACACGCCAGGCAATCGTGCTCGAGAACCGCGACATCCGAACACTGGTTGCGTCGAGAGCGATGTGAGCCGGTATACGGGCAGAAGTCGCATGACGTGGACTTGGAGTCGCGGCGTAGTCTATGACGAATCGAAGGCCGGCTCACCTCCGGCCGCGCGTTCTCCTCGTGGATGATCACAACGAGATTCTCGTCGCTATTGCCCGTCTGTTGACCGGCACATGCGATGTCGTCGACGCGGTCGTTGACGGCTCACTGGTGATCGAGGCCCATGGGAGATGAAGTAAGTTGGCAGTCGCATATCAAGATCCTCGAATTTGGATTCCATCCAGAAAAGATGCGTGGACGGCTCAACGTGTGGGCGATCGGTACAACTCTCGATCGAACCC
>Ga0075435_100002945_pt1 | contig 11443 bp, 8 predicted proteins | sample RhiMethybrSRZTD4_FD_75302 | JGI IMG/M metagenome (GOLD analysis project Ga0075435, IMG submission 75302) | Populus rhizosphere microbial communities from Tennessee, USA - Rhizosphere MetaG P. TD hybrid SRZTD4 | ecosystem: Host-associated > Plants > Roots > Rhizosphere > Soil | place: USA... | reverse complement strand
ACCGGCAGAGCCGCGAGGAGCAGCGGCTTGCCGCCGAACGGATCGTGGTAGCGGCTGAGGACGGCGCCGCCGTCTTCCTCGACTTGTGCGGCGAGCCGCTCCAGCTCTGCGCCCGTCGCGTTGCGCGTCTCGGCCGTTGTTAGCCCGACTGTGGCAGGGGCCACTTTCTTGCGGCGGACCGGCTTCTTTCGTGTCGGCATCACAGAAATGATATGGCAGTCACGTTGCACCGGACCTCTCTTCGAGGTGATTTATGCAGAGGTCCGTTTATGCGGCAGCGGCTGTGCTGCTGGCGGCGACGACCGGAAGCGCAGCGCTTCCGCCCAGCGAAGCCGAGCGCCTCGCGAAGGCGGCAAGCATCGTCCAGGACATCCGCAACTCCGTCCAGCAGGATTACTGGAACCGCGCGCGCTGTGTGATTGCCATCCCCGAGTTGAAAAAGGCCGCTTTCGTCGTCGGCGGCGAATACGGCAAGGGTGTGATGAGCTGTCGCGCCGGCGACGGCTGGAGCGCCCCCGTCTTCACGCAGCTCGCCAAGGGCAGCTGGGGCTTCCAGGCCGGCGCTGAGCAAATCGACCTCGTGCTCCTCGTCATGAACGAGGCGGGCGTTCAAAAGCTCCTCGGGAACAAAGTGACGCTCGGCGCGGACGCGTCGGTCGCGGCCGGTCCGGTCGGAGCGGCAGGCCACGTCGGGACGGACGCGGCGCTGACCGCGGAGATCCTGTCGTACTCGCGCGCGAAAGGATTGTTCGCGGGAATCAATCTGTCCGGCGGTGTGCTGCGGCCAGACGAGGACGCGAACAAGCTGGCGTACGGCGCGACGGCCACGCCGCGAACAATTCTGGCGAGTCGCGAGATCTCCGCGCCGAACGAAGCGGCGCCGTTTCTGAGCGCGCTGCGAATGACGTCCGCGGCGCCGGCGAATGCCAACGCCAACACGGCTGCGCCGCCCGCGGCGTCTACGCCAGCGAAGACCCCGGCGCCGACGACAGACGACGATGTGCGCGTGCAGTTGACGAGCATTCAGCAGACGTTGGACCGTTTGCTGGCCGCCGCAGTTCCGGCACCGGTTGGAACGACCGGCAATGCGACGGCTGCGCCGGCAAGCGGCACGGTCGTCGTCGATCGCGCCGCGCTGCTGCAGCTGCGCCAGCAGGTCGAGGCCGCGATCGCCTCACTCAATCGACGCTGAGCGTTACTTGCGCGCGGCAGGCGTGAGCGTTGTCTCGAGACGCTTGCCGTCGCGCATGTACGCGACCTTGACCGGCTGCCCGATCTTCAGCGCATCGAGCGCGTAGGTGTAGTCGTAAATGTTCGCGATCGTCTGACCGCCGATCTCGACGATGACGTCTCCCTTCTTGAGGCCTGCCTGCTCGGCTGGTCCGCCGCCGATCACGCCGCTGAGCAGCAGGCCTTTGACGTCGGTCGCGTAGTCGGGAATCGTGCCGGTGAACACGCGAACGCCGGCGCGGCCGCCGCCGCTCTGCATCTGCTGCTCGACCTTCGTGAACTGCGGCGCCTCGGTGGTGTCTTCGATCCGCCGCACGATCGCCGCCGCGAAGTCCACGACCCGATCGAGATCCTCGTAGTCGATCTTGTCGGCGGTGTCGCTCGGCTTGTGATAGTCGGTGTGCGTCCCGGTGAAGAAGCTGAGAGATGGCACGCTCGCGCCGTTGAACGTCGAGACGTCCGTCGGTTGATACGGGTCCGCCTGCAGCTGCAGATCGAAACCAGCGGCGATGTTGGCCTGTTCGAGAATCCGGCCCCACGCCGGGCTCGTGCCCGTCGCCTGCACGTTCAACTTGTTGTCCTGCATCCGGCCGACCATATCGAAATTCAGATACGCCGCGAGTTGATCGATCGGCACGGCCGGCTTGTTGACGAAGGCGTTCGAGCCGATCAAGCCAAGCTCCTCGCCGGACCAGAGCGCAACGAGAACGTTGCGCTTGCGCGGCTGTGCCGCGAGCGTCGAGGCCACCGCCAGCACGGCAGCCGCGCCGGACGCATTGTCGTCCGCGCCATGATGCACTTTCCCCGCATCCTCCTTGCCGGCGAGCGTGTTCCCGGCTTCGCCGTGACCGAGATGATCGTAGTGCGCCCCGATCGCCACCCACGGTTTCGCGGTCGTTCCGACGGGCTCGGTCGCGGGCAGATACGCGATGATGTTGTTGGCGGTCTTCTTTTCGCGCACCACCGACGCGTGTACGCGCACCGTGACGTCTGGCATCGCGAATCCGGCGACGTGCGGGTTCGCGGAGTCGAGCGCCTTCTGCGCCTGTTCGAGCGTCTTCTCGGCGCCGCGGAAGATGGCGTTGGCGATGCTGCCGTCGATGCTGACGGCGACGAGGCCGGAGCCCGCGAGCGCCGTGTCGAACGTCATCGGCACGAGCTCGCCGGCGTTGGGCGACGTCGGGCCGGCGACGACGAGCATCGCCTTGGCGCCGTGTTGCCGCGCCGCCATCGCCTTGTAGCGAAGATCCGCATATCGCGCGAGCAGCGACCGCGTCTTCTGATCCGCGTCCTCCGGAAAGTAGCGGAGCACGAGGACGATCTTGTCTTTCACGTCGAGCGTCGCGTAGCTGTCGTAGCCGAAGTCCTGACCGTCGGGCACGACGATGCCATAGCCGGCGAAGACGACGTCGCCCTCGACATCGCCGTTGTCGGAAAAGGAAAGCGCGCGCGCAGTTGCACCAGAAGTCCGGTTCAAGCCGGACGCCCCTGCCGAACTCGTCGACTGCTCACTCGGCGTCGATGGTGTCCCGGTAGCGGGCGGCTTCAGCCGGACCTCCACACGCGACCCGCCGTCTTTCGTGCCGGCGGTGAACTCGAATGGTGAACGGAAGTCGCGCGCGCCCGGCAGCGGCTTTGCCCCAATCTTCTGGAGCTCGGACACGATGTAGTCGCTGGCCAGGCGCTCGCCGTTCGATCCGGCGAGCCGGCCTTCCAACCGATCGGACGCCAGCGTCTGCACGTGGGAACGCGTCTTCGATGTTTGTGCGCTGGCGCGATCGACAACGGTGACGACACATGCCGTCAGCACACACGAAACCGCGACACCGCGAAACCACGAAATACGAAAACTCCGTGTTGCCGTGCCGGCTTGGAGAACGCGATCTGATTTCATGATTTTTTCGCCGGCTTTCTCGGAGGAGCGTTCTTGAGGGCTTCGAGCGCCTTCTCGTGATTCCACTGGGCCAGGAACAATTGACCGGCCGATCCGCCGGAGCGGCTCGAGGTCCACGCGAGCTGCCTGCCGTCGGGCGATGGCACGGGCAGTCCATCGAAGCCGTCCGAGTAGGTGACGCGCACCGGCTCTTTCGCGCCTTGTGCGTCGACGATGAAGACCTCGAAGTTCTCGAACCCGAGCTTGTTCGACGCGAAGAAAATGTACGCGCCCGACGGGTGCATGTAGGGCGCCCAGCTCATCGATCCGAAGTCGGTGATCTGTTTCTGATCCGATCCGTCGGGGTTCATCGTCCACACGTCCGCGATCAGCCCCGATTCGTCGAACCGCCGCCAGACGATGCGCTTGCCATCCTGCGTGAAGAATGGACCGCCGTCGTAGCCGGCCACCGTCGTCAGCCGCTTCTGGTCGGATCCGTCGGCGCGCATGATGTAAATCTCGGAGAAGTAGCTCGGGTCTTCGGCGAGCTTCTTCGTCTCCTTGTCGTCGAGCGTCCGGTTGTAGGCGTCGCGCATCGACGAGAAGACGATCCATTGGCCGTCGGGCGAGTAGCTGCCTTCGGCGTCGTAGCCGCGCGCCGTGGTGAGCCGCTTCATCGCGCCGGTTTTCTCGTTGTACGAGTAGATGTCCATCTCGGGGTCGTAGTCCCAGGAGTAGCGGCGCTCTTTTCCCGACGCGCGAAACGCGAGCTCCTCGTCCTGCAGCTGCTTCGATTTCGGATCGTGGTGCGTGGACGCGAATTCCAGCTCATCGCTGTTCGGCCGGAAGAATGCACACGTCGTCTTGCCGATGCCCGGCGAGATGCGTTTCGTCTCGCCGCTGCTCAAATCGAGAATGTAGATCTGGTAGAAGGGATTGCCTGGCTCGCGCTCGCTCTGGAAGACGATCCGCTTGCCGTCGGGCGACCAGTAGCCCTCGCCGGCGCGGCGACCTTCGACGGTCAGCCGCCGCACGCGCGTCAAAAAGTCACGCTCTTGCATAGTCGGCTGCATCGCCGTCAGCGGCATGACGGTCAACGCAACCACGAGGGCCGCTCGCAAGCCTTTCATATGCGCACCTGCTGAAAGAGAACCGGGGCATTATCACTCAAGAAATGCACGCCAGTTGACATGTCTGCATATGACAATATAGAACAGCGTATGTCACACGGTTCTGAAACAGAACAATCAGAGATAACCATCAATAAAACCAATCGGTTGCGTCAAAAAACCGCGGGCTGCTGCGCCAATCTTGAACAGACAGGATAGGACAGCTGGATCTGCGCTCGTGGCTGGCGCTACTAAGTAACTCTCACACTCCGAACGAGTTATGGCGCACATGGGACCTTTGGTCGAGGTGGCCGCCCCTTTGCTCAACTATGGTTCACCATGAAACTACCCGTGAACCATCGAATACGGCGCAAAGCTGTCTGGGGATCGAAGGCCCTGGGGCTGGCGTTCGTCATGATGTTCGCGGGCGTCGCCACGACCGTTGGCGCCGCACCGCAGCATCATGACCGTCAGGGCGCAAAGGCACAGCCTGGCGTTCCCGGCGCGTACGTCAAGCATTACAAGCTTGACGACGAACTGAGTCGGCGCGCCGAAGACAAGAACCCGCGCCACACGACGCGCGTCATCGTCACGCTCGTCCCTGGCGCGAAACTGCCGAACGAGTTCAAGAAGTTCGCGCAGAACCGCAACCTCGACATCATCAACGGAGTGGCGCTCGATCTGCCGAACTCCGTCCTGAAGATGCTCGCGGCACATCCGAACACGTTCCAGCTGCACTACGACCGCGAGGTCGCGACGCACAACTACCGCACGTCGATCACGGTTGGCGCGCGAGCGGTCCAGCAGCTGATCGGCTACACCGGCGCTGGCGTCGGCATCGCGGTGATCGACTCCGGCATCACCTCGTTCCACGACGACCTCACCAGCACCTCGTCGGCGCTGTATCCGTATGGGAATCAGCGGGTGAAGAAGTTCGTGGACTTCGTGAACGGCCGCGCGCTTCCGTACGACGACAACGGCCACGGCACGCACGTCACGGGAATCATCGCCGGCAACGGCTACGATTCCTACGGCGAGAAGTCGGGGATCGCGCCGAAAGCCTCGATCATTTCGCTGAAGGTGCTCGATGCCGACGGCCGCGGAACGATCAGCAACATCATCGCGGCGCTCAACTGGGTGGCGGCCAATGCCACGACCTACAACATCAAGGTCGTGAACATGTCGGTCGGCGCCGGCGTGTATGAGTCGTACTGGACCGATCCGCTGACGCTCGCCGCAAAGGCGGTCACCGACAAGGGCATCACCGTCGTCGCGGCGGCTGGCAACCTCGGGAAGAACGTCGATGGCCATCTGCAGTACGGCGGCATCACTGCGCCGGGCAACGCGCCGTGGGTGCTCACCGTCGGCGCGTCGAGCACGATGGGCACGTTGACGCGCGGCGACGATCAGATGGCGGACTTCAGCTCGTCGGGTCCGACCGCGATCGACTTCGCGGCGAAGCCTGACCTGGTCGCGCCGGGGACGGGCACGGTGTCGCTCGCGGCACCGGGCAGCACGTTCTACACGACAAAGGCGGCCTACCTGCTGGGCGGCAAGCTGGGACTCGGATCGAAGCCGTACCTGGCTCTCAGCGGCACCAGCATGGCGGCGCCAGTCGTCGCCGGCACGGTCGCGCTGATGCTGCAGGCGAATCCGAACCTGACGCCGAACCTGGTCAAGGCGATCCTCCAGTACACGGCGCAGGAATACTCGGGATACAAGGCGCTTCGTGAGGGCGCCGGGTTCCTCAACACGCTCGGGGCCGTCGAGCTCGCGCGCTTTTACGCGACGGCGGCCCCGGGCGCCCGCATGCCGGTCTCGCGCATCTGGAGCAAGAAGATCATCTGGGGCAACCACGAGCTGCGGAACGGCGTCATCAAGCCGACCGCGAACGCGTGGGGCAACGCCGTCGTCTGGGGCTCCGCGAAGACAGGCGGCGCCACCGGCCAGAACATCGTCTGGGGCGTGACGGCCGAAGACCTCATGAACATCGTGTGGGGCGTCAACGACGCGATGAACATCGTCTGGGGCGTCAACTTCGACGCTCTCAACATCGTCTGGGGCGTCAACGACGATTCGAACATCGTCTGGGGCACCGACTGCGGCGGCGACGACTGCGCGAACATCATGTGGGGCACGACCGACGAGTTCAACATCGTCTGGGGCGTGGCCGAACCGGACGCAAACATCATGTGGGGAGTTTCTTTCGATTCCCTGAACATCGTCTGGGGCGTGTCGGCGGATGCCGACGTGACATGGGGTAGTGATGCGGGCGGCGACGCGCTCGTCTTCCCGGATGACGCATCGGATCCGCTTCCGAGCCTCGACCTCGAGTTCGGCGACACGCTGCAGCAGCCGGTAGAAGGGATCGTTCCGACCACGGGAGGCCTCTAATGGAAAAGATGCCATACCGGGCGGACATGGAACTCCAAGTGGTGTTTCCGCCGCCCGCAGACGAAGCCGTTACGACCACCGACTGGCGCGCTGGCCTGCCGGTGCTGACCAATAAAGGCGTCACGCTGCGGGAACTGCGCATCACGGACGCGCAGTCGCTCTTCGCGATGTTGACGACCGAAGAAGTCTCGCGCTTCATCTCGCCGCCGCCGAGCACGGTTGAAGGCTTCGAGCGCTTCATCGCGTGGACGATTCGGCAGCGGGAGCTCGGGACCTACGCCTGCTTCGCCGTGACCGTTCAGGGTTCGGATACGGCGATCGGGATCTTCCAGGTCCGCGAGCTCGAGCCGGGCTTCCAGACGGCGGAATGGGGATTCGCGATCGGTTCTCCATACTGGGGAACCGGCGTTTTCCAGAAGGGAGCCGAGCTCGTGATCAACTTCGCGTTCGACACGGTGGGCATTCACCGGCTCGAAGCGCGCGCTGCCGTCCGAAACGGCCGCGGGAACGGGGCGCTCAGGAAAATCGGTGCCGTTCAAGAGGGAGTCCTCAGAAAGTCGTTCTTGCGCAATGGCCAGTATCTCGACCAGGTGATGTGGACGATCCTGGACGAGGACTGGTCCGGAAAAGTCGTGTGTGAGACCCCCGTTCGGACGCACTAATTAGGCGGAGACGGCGGGGCGCAGGAAGGGCAGGAGGGAAGCAAGTGCCTCCTGCCTTTCATTTTTTGCGCTACCATCGCCCGCATGCCCGTCGCCATCGTCGCGCTCGCGGCGAATCTGATCGCCGCGGCTCTCACCTTCATCACGCCTCAAGGCTGGAAATCGACGACACCGGGTTCATCGATGCGCGTCGCGGAGTTCACGCTTCCGCGCGCCGCCGGCGACGCTGAAGACGCGCAGCTCGTCATCTACTACTTCGGCGGAAGCGGCGGCAGCGTCGATGCGAACATCAACCGCTGGGTCGCGCAGATGGAGCAGCCCGACGGCAGACCGTCGGCGGACGTCGCCAGGAAGCAGACGAAGACGATCAACGGCCTGGTCGTCTCGCTCGTCGACGTCAACGGCACGTACGTCGCGGAGACAGCGCCCGGATCGAGCGAGCGGCACAACAAGCCAAACTTCCGACTGCGCGCCGGCGTGGTGCAGACGCCAAACGGCCCCTATTTCATCAAGCTCACGGGTCCGGCCAAAACCGTGACGGCGTGGGACCGTGCCTACGATCAGTTCGTCTCCAGCATGGGATTCAAATGACCATCACCGCTACCGACACGAACCGGCAGATTCGTCTGAAGAAGCGTCCCACCGGCATGCCGACGCTCGACGACTTCGAGACGGTCGCGTCGCCGCGGCCGACGCCGCGCGACGGCGAGGTGCTGCGGCGGACGATCTATCTCTCGCTCGATCCGTACATGCGCGGCCGGATGAGCGACGCGAAGTCGTATGCAAAGCCGGTCAATCTCGGCGACGTGATGGTCGGGCACACCGTCAGCCAGGTGGTCCAGTCAGGGCATCCGGATTTTCGCGAAGGCGACGCCGTCGCCGGGTACGACGGCTGGCAGGAGTACGCCGTCTCGAACGGCAGGGATCTGCGCAAGCTGGATCGGTCCGTGCCGATTTCGACCGCGATCGGTGTCCTCGGCATGCCGGGGATGACCGCCTACGTCGGCCTGCTCGACATCGGCCAGCCGAAGCCGGGCGAGACGGTCGTGGTGTCGGCCGCGTCAGGCGCGGTCGGATCCATCGTCGGTCAGCTGGCGAAGATCAAAGGATGCCGGGCGGTCGGTGTCGCGGGTTCGGCGGAGAAGTGCCGCTACGTCGTCGACGGGCTCGGCTTCGACGCGTGCGTCAACTACAAGACCGACGATCTCGTGAACGCGCTCGGCGACGCCTGTCCGAAGGGCATCGACGTGTACTTCGAGAACGTCGGCGGCGCCGTGTTCGTGGCGGCGCTGCGGCTGCTGAACACGTTCGCGCGGATTCCACTGTGCGGGACGATCTCCGATTACAACGCGACGCAGAAGGCTCCCGGCCCGAATCTGCGACCGCTCCTCGTCAACCGCGCGGTGATTCGTGGATTCATCATCAGCGATCACGCCGACCGGTTCCCCGCGTTCATTCAGGAGATGGTGCCGCTCGTCCGTGAAGGGCGGATCAAATACCGCGAGGACATCGTCGACGGCCTCGACGCGGCGCCAGCCGCGCTGATCGGCCTGTTCGAAGGCCGGAACTTCGGGAAGGCGCTGGTCCGTGTCTCGCCGGAATAAGAGATGTACACATTCTTGAAAGACCTCGCCTACGCGGTGCGCGGCCTGCGCGCGAATCTCGGCTTTTCGATCGTGGCGACGATCACCATCGCGCTGGGGATCGGCGCGTGCACCGCCATCTTCAGCGTCGTCAACGCCGTGCTGCTGCGGCCGCTCCCGTATGCCGACGGACCGCGGCTGGTGATCGTCTGGGGCGAGATGCGCGCGCGCAGCGTCAAGGACTGGCCGTTCGCGCCGCCGGATTTCCGCGATCTGAAGACGCAGGGCACGGCCGTGTTCGACGATCTCGCCGGCATCATTCCGGCGGGACGCACGCCGTTCTCGGAACAGAACGGCGAACCCGAACAGATTCAGGTCGGCGGAGCGACGACCAACGTCTTCAAAGTGCTCGGCGCGCGCATCGTTCTCGGTCGAGACTTCGTCGACGATGACGCGACGCCGCAGCCGCAGGCGGCCGCACCCGCGCCCGGGCAGGCCGCGCCGCCGCCGCGGCTGCCCGCCATCGCGATCATCAGCCACGGATTCTGGATGCGCCGCTTCGGCGGCGATCCGCAGGTCGTCGGGCGATCGGTGGATCTCGGAAACGGCCGCGCGCAGATCGTCGGCGTGCTGTCGCCCGAGTTCGAGCTGCTGTTTCCACCGCGCGCCAACGTCGAGCGTGTGCCCGATATGTGGACGGCGGCGCGAATCAACTACGAGACGGCGAACCGGAACAACGTGGTGTTCCGCGTGATCGGCCGGCTCAAGCCTGGCGTGACGCTGGATCAGGCGCAGCGCGAGACCGATCGGATCGCCGCCGATCTCCGCAAGATCTTCCCGATCAAGGAGGCTGCCGCTCTGCACTTCAACGTCGTGCCGATGTTCGAGGACGTCGTCAGCGGCGTGCGGCCGGCGATTCTCTCGTTGATGGCCGCCGTCGGGTTCGTTCTTCTGATCGCGTGCGCGAACGTCGCAAACCTGCTGGTCGTGCGCGCGTCGGCGCGGAGCCGCGAGCTCGCCGTGCGCGCGGCGATCGGCGCGAACCGGTGGCAGCTCGTGCGTCAGATGCTGGCGGAGAGCCTCGTCATCGCGTCGATCGGGACCGCTCTCGGACTCGCGCTCGCGCGCGGCGGCGTCCGCGTGCTGATGATGCTCGGTCCGAGAGATCTGCCGCGGCTGGACGCGGTGGCCATCGATCCGATCGTGCTGACCTTTGCCGTGGTCGCGGGCCTGACGACCGCGGTCCTCTGCGGTCTGGTGCCTGCGCTGCGCGCGTCGCGGACCGACGTGATGGACGTGCTGCGATCGGTCGGCGGCCGCGCCGCCGGCCTCCGCGGAGGACGCGCGCTGCGCCACGCCGTCGTCGTCACAGAAGTGGCGTTGTCGTTCATCCTCCTGGTCGGCGCAGGGCTCATGCTGCGCAGCGTCGTCGCGCTCGGCCGCGTCCATCCGGGATTCGATCCGAACAACGTGCTGACGTTCAGTCTGCAGGCGCAGTTTCCACAGCCCGCGCAGCGCGCGGCCTTCAAGCAACAGGTGCGCGAGCGGCTGCTGGCGATTCCGGGCGTTCAGGCCGTGACGGCCGCGGTGCCGCTGCCACTGGATGGCGCGCTGTTCAACGGCCGCTGGGGGACGGAGGCCGCAATCACCGACCCGACGAAGTTCCGTCAGGCGAACATTCACATCATCACGCCCGGCTACTTCGAAACGCTGCGGACGCGTCTCATCGCGGGACGCACCTTCACCGATGCCGACAACAACGTCAATCAGCAGACGAACCAGCCGAAACAGCTGGTCATCGACGACATGGTGGCCGCACGCGCGTTTCCGAACGAGAGCGCGGTGGGGAAGCGGCTGCTGGCGCGGATCACCACGCCGGAACCGGAGTGGTTCGAGGTGATCGGGGTCGTCGCGCACCAGCGACATTCGTCGCTCGCGGTCGACGGGCCGGAAGCGATCTTCTTCGCCGACGGCTATCTTGGCCACGGGGCGGCATCGCGCTGGGCGGTGCGCGTCGGCGGCGATCCGAACCAGATCGTCGCGGCGGTCCGTGCGGCGGTCCAGCAGATCAATCCGCGGGCGCCGCTGGCCGAGGTGCAGCCGATGACGGCGTTCGTCGACAAGGCGATGGCGCCCATCCGCTTCACGACGACCTTGATTGGGATCTTCGCGGTCGTGGCGGTCCTGCTCGCCGGCATCGGACTGTACGGCGTGCTCGCCACGATCGTCCGTCAGCGGACGGCGGAGATCGGGATGCGAATGGTCTTCGGCGCGCCGCGCCGCAGCATCCTCAATTTGATCGTCGGTGAAGGCCTCAAGCTCAGTGCGGCCGGCATCGTTCTCGGTCTCGTCGCGGCGGCGATGATCACGCGCGTGATGACGAGCCTGCTGGTCAGCGTCAGCCCGACCGATCCGCTGACCTTCACGGCGATCGTGGTGCTCTTCGTCGCGATCGCGGTTGTCGCGTCATGGATTCCGGCGCGCCGCGCCGCGCGGCTCGATCCGATCGTCGCGTTGCGGGAAGACTGAACGCGATCATCGGTTCGCCGCCGACGCGTCCAGCCGTTCGGCCACGGCGCGCATGCCGCGTTT
>Ga0075435_100002941_pt1 | contig 11451 bp, 14 predicted proteins | sample RhiMethybrSRZTD4_FD_75302 | JGI IMG/M metagenome (GOLD analysis project Ga0075435, IMG submission 75302) | Populus rhizosphere microbial communities from Tennessee, USA - Rhizosphere MetaG P. TD hybrid SRZTD4 | ecosystem: Host-associated > Plants > Roots > Rhizosphere > Soil | place: USA... | reverse complement strand
AAAGACCCCGGGTTGAAAACCGTAGCTCAACCTGACTCCGGGTGCCGTTAAGCAGGTGCGGCTCGACGACAAACAGCTAGGTGACATAGACCAGACTTACCAGCGAGGCGCGTAGACGGTCGCGAATGAGATGGCTGCGTGGCTCCAAATCTTTGCGGGCCGCGGTGCTGCATAGTGAACGCTGATCATGACGAGCAAGAAACTTGGGGCGATGAGTCGCGAGGCCCCGATCGGGACGATGCGATCCCGGGGTCGTGTATCAGGAGTCTCAGCATTGATGGCCCGGCGATCAGGCCGAGATTTGGCGCTGGTGGGTCAGCCTTGTTCGTACCAGTCGGGGGCGAGGCCGTGCGGTGGCTGACGCAGCCTCTTGAGCATTCCGTCGTTGCGAACCCGGTATACAGCGAGAGTCCCTCTGACGTTGCTGAGAATGACGTACAGTTTGCCGTCGTATTCCTGTACGACGCCACGGCCGGTTGGCTGATCAAAAACCGCCGCTGCGGAAGTAGGCGGCGGGAGATCACGTTCGTCGAATGGTCGATGGGCGTTTGTCACGCGCAAATTCTCTTTTACAAACTATGTTTGTCAAACAGGTCCAGAGGCGTCATTTGACACAGCTGATTCGGCTGAGCGCGAGCTCGGCTCCACTTGCGATGGCCAGTCATCCCACCCAGCGGGGCAGGAAATCGGGTCGACGCCGCCAAGGGCTACCCGGCCGTTGGCGAATGCCGGCTGTCCCCTGATCGAAGGCATATATCTGAGGGGTCGAGGTCACCGGCGCGGAACGCGACAGCGGCCTCGTTGCCGATCCCGGGCAGGCCCAGCGCCACGAAGAGCACACCGGAGCCCATCGCGATTGCCGACCGCCACGCCGCCTCGCCCTCAGCGCGCCGCAACAGGATGGACAGCCCGACGACAAACCAGACGAGCGTGACCAATCCAACGGTGAAGAGGAAAGACCGGAACGGGGTCGCACCCGTGTCTGGTTACCGGTAGTAGGCGAGGAATTCGGTTGCGGTCGCGGTGAAGCTCGGCTCATCGCCGCGCCGACTACAGCGACAAAGATCAGGACTATCGCTGCCAGCAATACGCCATCATGGAGGCGCAGACACGTGTTGGTCGCTTACCGCGGGAAATGTGGCCGGTGACGTGATCAATTAGTCGATGTAGCTATCTGGGCCTGGATCATCACCGGTTACGCGCCGTGCCAGGCGGTCGAGGTAGCGCTCCCAACCTTTCCGATGTAGCTCCGTTACGTCGGTAGGCAACCCGGAGTGCGTGAGACGTAGCAATGTGCCGTTATCAGCGGGCTCGAGTTCGATCATCACTGTTGAGGATCGGGGCGGTACTGGAATCTCATTCCCTTCCCAGCCCCAGGTGAATACGAGCCGTCGTGGCGGCACGACCTCCAGAAACTGTCCTGATGCCGCTGCGGCATCCGGCATGATCACCCGCAATTGCCCGCCGGCTCGCGCATCGACTGTTCCGCCACGCCCTGCCAGGCGGCCCATCGTTCGCTGTCGGTGAAGAAGGCGAACACCGTTGGGGGTGATGCCGCGATCCAACGCGTGACGATGACCTCACTCACTGGTCTCCGCCTCCTCGGCCAGGCATGCGAGCCGGTCCAAGCGCGAGGCCCAGAACGACTCGAGGAATGCTTCCAGCGGCCCAAGTCGTTCCCGGTCAGCACGATAGAGGCGTTGCTTGCCGTCTCGTCGGACCGTGACAAATCCTGCTTCGCGTAGCCGTGCCAAGTGCTGCGAGACGCCGGAGTAGCTCAAGTCGAGACGAGTAGCAAGCTCACCGACTGGAAGCTCGTTGCGCCAGATAAGCCGCAAGATGCCCTGCCGATGCGGTTCGGCCACGAGCTGAAGAGCATCCACAATCAACACTTTACTCAAAACTAAAATGAGTTACGCTTTAGTCCTCACTAAAATGAGGAGGAGCGGGTCATGGGCGACGTATTGTTCGCGTTCGATGTCAACGCCAAGCCGGAGACGATTCACCGGGCGCTGACTACCGCCGAAGGAGTTGCAGGATTCTGGACCGAGGACGCGAATGTTCCCGCTGAGGTCGGCAAAACGCTAACGCTTCGTTTGCCGGACGCGCCGGGAGCGTTCGACTTGGTTCTCACCCAATCTGATGACGATGTGATCAGCTGGCGTACGAAGAGCTTCCCGCCGCAGTGGGTCGGAACTGACATCCGATGGGAGATTTCAGGCGCAGACAACGCCTCGACGGTTGCCTTCCGGCATGGCACATTCGCCGACGAAACAGAGCAAGGGCAGGTGGGGTACGTGTGGGGCCAGGTCATGGTGCAGCTCAAGCAGTACGCCGAGACTGGGGTCCCCGCGCCCGTTTTTGTCAACTCCCAAAAATGACCCGGGACAGTAGCGACCACCAGCCCCAGCGGCGAGCCGTGCCATGAAACCGGTCGACGTCACCACGGCGATCGATATCGCCCGACCACGTCATGTGGTCGCGGCATATGCAGCCGATCCCGACCACGCACCGGATTGGTACGGCAACATCGAGCGTGTTGGCTGGCAGACCGAGAGGCCACTGACCGTCGGTACCCGCCTTGACTTTGTGGCCCGCTTTTTGGGGCGGACGCTTGCCTACACCTACGAGGTGATCGACTTCGTGACCGACGAGCGGCTTGTCATGGCCACCGCCGAGGGTCCATTTCCGATGGAGACGAGCTACACCTGGGCTGATCTTCCTGGTGATCACACCCAGATGACCCTCCGCAATCGCGGTGTGCCATCCGGCTTCGCTGGCCTGACCGCACCGGTCATGGCTCTGGCTATGCAACGGGCCAATCGAAAAGATCTGGCCGCTCTCAAGGCGCTGCTCGAACGCCAGTGAATGCGGCTGATCAGCGGAGGTCGGTTCCCCCCTTCTTCAATGCCTCCTCGAGGTGGTGGCGGGCTTCTTCGGCGTGGGGGCAGTCCTCGAAGATAACCAGGGCGACCTCACAGCCCATTCGGTGCGCCGCTATGGCGGTCATGGGAGGTTCTCGCTATCCTCCCAGGTCCGGGCGACCACGTCGCCCAACGTTGGCCGAGCGACCACAGGTCGGTGCGGAGTTCGCCGTCGAAGCGCAACAGTGGAAGTAGTGATCGCCCTCCACCAGGATTGTCTAGTGGCTGTCGCGAGGACGGCGCCATTCCAGATTGCTTGCATCCTCATGCTTTGATCCTTCTACTTGCGAGAATGCGTCGGGCCAGCAACTGGTCATGGGTTCGGCTCGGGCCAGGGCCGCGGGCGTCGCCTGCCGCGGTGCCGAAAAGTCGGGACTCTCGGCCGCCAGAGAGATCTTGGTTCCACACCACGGCAAGGCTGGCACGGTCATGGCACAAGGACGATCACCAAGCGCATGCAGCGCAATCCCAGCAGCAGCGAGCCGCGGAACTGCGAGCACGGTCATCGAGCCAGGGCGATATAGCGAAGTGCCGGGTTGCGTGTTGGGCCGTACCGGGCTGGCCCTGGTGGTGGCTGTGATCCCGCTGGTCCTCGTGCCTAACTCGGCGCGGTGTCTACTTCCTTGACTTCTTCGATGGCTTGGCTTGCTTCGGCGACTGCGCGGCAACGTGGGCCAGCGCGCGCGACACCCATTGGTCGACCTGGTCGGGTGCAATCGTGTTTGGCAGGCTCACATAACCGCCCATAGGGCGCTCGGCTGGCCCGAATGAACCGCCGCCGGCGGCGCGCAGGTCAGCCTGGTCGGGTCCGTCGAGCTTGAGACCGATATCGGCTCCGAATAACCCCATGAACATGTTGCCGTTCACGAAGGCGCCGAGATTGCCGAACATGGGCTTGACCTCGACCCGCGGATGATCGGGTACGAGTGCCTTGAAGCGTTCCTTGTCGGCCTCCGTCGGTCGAGGCATCTGCATCGGTGACTCCTTCACCTCATCAAGCACCATCCTGACCCAGGTCTGGCCGGTAGGAACTGCAGGCAGCAAGTCCGAGCCCGACAGGCGCGCATTCATGCTTCCCAGATCTTCAACACCGTCGTGTCGCCTCGCTGAGCTAGGCGCTCGGAGACGCGTCAGGCATCGGCGTCAAACATGCGTAGCTCACTTGCCACTAGTTACCGCAAGCCACCGATGGGGTGATCGGCGGCATCCGCAGATGCCTAAGCGTCAGGCCTATTCTTGCCCCAGGTGTCCTCGTGGGCCGTCCGGAGCTTGGCGAACGTGAGACACCCGCCCGCCGGATGCTGGCGCGGATGCCGCACGATTCCCGGCTGCTTACCCGCCGCATCGTCAATGCGATCGCCAGCTCATCGCGGCCCAGCTTGTTGGGGACCAGGAAGGTCGGCAACAATCCAAGCCATCGGCTGCACTCTGGCAGTGCCGAGGTGACGGTAGTTGATCATGGTGCTGGCTAGGGGTAACGGGGCATGAGTGCTCTCGCGAAGGCGGTGGGCCGTACCGATGACGGCGGGATTGTCTATCTGTCGAGTTCCGATACCAGTTCTGATTTGATCTTCGCCCATCCGACTCTTGGTGTGCACCGTGAGCATTCGATGGCCCGTGCCGGAAGATGGAAATAAGCCTTACCAGTTGGGCTGTGAGATCCGGGAGGAGTTACCCGAGCGGCTGAATCGGGACGGGGTCGAATACCGGGCTGAGGATCTCTCGGTTGCATTGGTCAGGCTTGGGGACAGCGGTTGCATCGTGAAGTTTCAGCGGCAGGGCCAGCCGTTGCGTGTCAATGGCAACGCGTCGAAGAACTACGACGATATCGACCGGTTAGCGGCTGACATTGCGGCGTTGATCAAGGAGCAAGATGCGGAGTTCGGGTCGGAACGGGAAATCCAGAGTTGGCTTGATGAGGCCGGTATCGAGTATGAGGATCGAGCCTTCAGCATGGCGTTGCGTCAGCTTGAGGACACCGGCAGGGTGATGCGGCCGCGGCAGGATCATTGGAACGAGGACGCGCCGTTGCCGGGAACGTATGTGCCGGCGAGGCTTCTGCAGGTGCATTGATGGTCTCCCGGCCTGGGCCTTTTGGTGCCTGTCGCCAGGTCGGGTCCGCGACATCACTACAGCGGCGTGCCGGACCTGGATCCGCACGAGCCGCAATGCTTGCACTTAATTGCAAGATCTTTCCACCTGAATTCTCCAGAATTAGCGTTGACCTAGGTCCGCGAAGGAGGCACCGATGGGCGCAGCTGAAGATGTGGCCCTGGTGCGGCGCGGTTACGAGGCCTTCAACGCAGGCGACGTGGACACGCTCACCAAGCTCTTCAAGGAGAGCGCGTTGTGGCACACGCCGGGGCGCGGCTCTTTGGCCGGAGTCCACGAAGGCCGCGACGCCACGCTTGCCTACTTCGGCGAGTTGGGAGGGCAGACTGGAGGGACCTTCCGGGCCGATTTGCAGCACCTGGCGGGAGATGACGACGGCTATGTCATCGCCATTCATCACAACAGCGGGGACCGAGACGGCAAGCACTTGGAAGTTGACTGCTGCATCGTCTTCGAGCTCAAGGATGGCCGGATAACCGAGGGTCGGGAGCACTTTAACGACCTCTACGCCTGGGACGAGTTCTGGTCGTAGCTGCGCGGCGAGGAACGCGCGGCGCAAAGACTTCACCGGGACGGTGTTCAATACCGAGCTGAGGATCTGGCAGCGGCATTGGTCAAGCTTGAAGAGAGTGGCTGCATTATCAGGTTCCAACGGCAGATGCAGCCACCGCGGATCGCAGGCAACGGGTCGAAGTATTACGACGACATCGACCGGCTAGCAGCGGATGTTGCCGGCGTCATTAAGGCACACGACGAAGAGTTCGACTCGCAGGATCAGGTCCGGGGCTGGCTCGGTGAGACCGGCATTGCCTACGAACGCACCTTCACGATGGCACTGCGCCAGCTCGAAGAGCTTGGCCGGGTACGCAGGTCACCCAAAGACTACTGGCGTGATGATTTGCCGCTGCCGGGAACGTGGGTTCCGCCCAGGGTTCACCCGCTGAATAGATGATCTCCCGTGCCTGGCTTTGCACCTTTCACTGGCACGTGTCCGCGACTAACAGCGGCTGCGGAGCGAGTCGCCTCGGGGAGTGCCGGTCATGCCACTCTCCGGGGGACGCTCGCGCGCGGGATCGAGATCGGCTCCGTTCGACCGTTCGATTCTCTCAACTGACCAAGCGGAAATGACACTGCAAAACGGACCTGCTTCGGGAGATTTTGCAACACTCGCATTCTGCATCAGGTTGTGGAGCCGTTTATTGTGCTTCAGACTTAGAGAGGTCCGATACGCGGGTCAAGCTGCCCTCTGATTCGACCAGACTCGGCTTGGGCCGCCGGTTTCGGTCTCGATTCGGCCCCTCGTTGGGTGCGAACGTGGGAGTACCTCGGCGAGGTACACCAGGCTGAGGAGGTCAATCGAACACCGCTCCACCGGCAACGGAGGTCGTCATGAGTACGACTGGGGAAACAACCACCGAGATCCATCCATTCGAGGTCGACGTTCCGGAAGAGGAACTGGCCGACCTCCGGCGCCGCATCACGGCGACACGCTGGCCCAGTAAGGAGCTCGTCGGAGATCGATCGCAAGGTGTGCAACTGGCGACTGCTCAGGAGCTCGCCCGCTACTGGGTGGCCGATTACGACTGGCGTCGGTGCGAGGCGAGACTGAACGCACTGCCGCAGTTCAAGACCGAGATCGACGGGGTGGCCATCCATTTCATCCACGTGAGGTCGCCGCAAGCGGACGCGTTGCCGTTGATCATTACGCACGGCTGGCCCGGCTCGGTCATCGAGCTGCTCGAGGTTGTCGGACCGCTCACCGACCCGGCCGCGCAGGGCGGAAGCGCCGAGGACGCCTTCGACCTCGTGCTGCCGTCTCTGCCCGGGTACGGCTTCTCGGGCGAGCCGACCGAGGTCGGGTGGGACCCGGGCCGCGTCGGGCAGGCCTGGGCGGAGCTGATGCACCGCCTTGGCTACAACCGTTACGTCGCTCAGGGTGGCGACGTGGGCGCCGTCGTCACCGACGCGATGGGCCGCCAGGCACCCGAGGGGCTGGTCGGCATCCACACCAACCTGTTCGTCGCAGGGCTGGCCATCGCGGACCAGTTGCCGGCGGAATCCGAGAAGGAACGCGCGGCACTCGCCGCGCTCGCCACGTTCAGGATGAGCGGCTTCGGCTACTACCTGGAACAGGCCACGCGGCCGCAGACGATCGGCTACGCCCTGCTGGATTCACCGGTCGCGTTGGCGGCGTGGATGCTCGACCATGACACCGACAGCTACGAGAAGATCTCGCGCGCCTTTCTCGACGGGCAGGCGGCAGGCAATCTCACCCGAGACCGGATCGTCGACAACGTCACGCTGTACTGGCTGACGGGCACTGGTGCCTCGGCGGCGCGGGCGTACTGGGAGAGCGGACGTGCCCAAGCTCTCGCGGCCGGCCAGGCTCCTCGGGAGGTCTCGATCCCGGTTGGCTTCACCACGTTCCCCGGCGAGGTCTTCCGGGCCCCGCGCAGCTGGGTCGAGAGGGTCTACCCCAGCCTCACCTACTTCAACGAGGTCGACAGGGGCGGCCACTTCGCGGCGTGGGAGGAGCCGGAGGTCTTCTCCGCCGAGGTGCGAGCCGCATTCAGGCCGCTCCGCTAGGTCTCGTCCGCCGCGAGCTTCATCGTGCCGGCCGCGCTGACCATGCCCGTGCTGGCCTGTCGGCCGAGCGGAGGACGCCGGTGAAGGCGCAGTCATCAAGGATGTGAGCCGCCGCCCTGAAGGAGAGCACAAATGTCTGACACCACAGGGTCGGCCGACCCCGGATCGGACGCCGCGACATCGTCCGTCCGGCCCGGCCGACGGGGTCTGATCCGCTCGATCGTCCATCGCATCGCAGGCGAGGAGGTTGCGTTGCCGGTCGAAGGTCGCCTGCCGTCGTTCGAGGGCGCGACGGAATGGCTCAACTCCGATCCGTTGACGCCCGAGGATCTTCGCGGACGGGTCGTACTCGTCGACTTCTGGACGTACACCTGCGTCAATTGGCTGCGCACGCTCCCGTACCTGCGGGCCTGGGCAGCCAAGTACCGGGACGACGGACTGACGGTGATCGGCGTCCACACGCCCGAGTTCGGCTTCGAGGGAAACATCGACAACGTCATCTTGCAGTCGCGCCGCCTCGGTGTGGAATACCCGATCGCGGTCGACAGCGGATACGGCGTTTGGCGCGCTTTCGCGAACCACTTCTGGCCGGCGCTGTACATCGCGGACGAGGATGGCCGAATCCGATTTCATCACTTCGGCGAGGGTGAGTACCCGATGACCGAGATGGTCATCCAGCGGTTGCTAGTCGGCCGCGGCGCGGCTGGGGTCGACCAGGACCTGGTGATGGTCGAACCACGCGGTCTGGAAGTGGCCGCTGACTGGCGGGCGTTGCAGTCCCCGGAGACGTATGTCGGCTACCGCCAGAGCACCGGCTTCGCCCAGGAAGGTGTCGCGAGCTTCGACGAGCCTCGCGTCTACACACTGCCAGGACGGCTGCGCCTCAATGAATGGGGACTCTCGGGGAACTGGGCGGTGGCCGGGCATGCCGCGGTTTTGAACGAGCGTGGCGGACGAATCGCCTTCCGATTCCATGCGCGCGATCTCAACCTCGTGATGGGTCCGTCATCCCAGGGAGCGTCGATTCCGTTCCGGGTTTTCCTCGACGGCCAGCTCGCGAAGGACGCTCACGGGAGCGACGTGGACCCGGACGGCAGCGGGACGGTGAGCGACCAACGCACCTATCAACTGATCCGCCAACCCGGATCTATTGTCGACCGCCTCTTCGAGGTCGAGTTACAGGACGCGGGCGTCGAGGCGTATTGCTTCACCTTCGGCTGATCCTGGATCGGTGAGGTATCACGCATGTCTGATCACTGGGCGGCACCGACGAGACGCGTCAACAAGCTGTCGACTCGAAGCACGGAACCGGCGATCTGTCTGGGCGACCGTGCGCCTGATCGACGACCTGATCCAGGATCATGAACAACCCGTTGAACGGCGCCAGCTCAACACCGTCGACTCGCGGCAGGCATTGGCTCAACTCGGAGGAATCCACGCCCGCACGGCCTTGTCGCTGACGAGATCTACGAGGTGCAGGAGGGATGATGACACGCCTCCGCACCGCGTAAGGAGCCGGCGTACTACGTCGTCGAGAAGGTCTTCCACTCGATAAATCCGGTTCAGGTCGGTTGGTGTATGGGTGCCGCCACGGGTTCACCCCCTGAATAGATGAAACTCCCGCACCTGCAGGTTATGCACAGATGCGGGTCCGCGACTCTCGCGGCCGCGGAGCGAGTGGCCCCGAGGGTATGGGTAGACCCTGCTTTCGGGCTCTCGTGCATGGCTCTTTTGTCCACGAGGGCAAGAAGCGCCGTCCTTCGGTCCTCCTGGCTCACTCGGTGGTTCACCTCGGGCGGCATGATCATGGACTTGAGCTGCTCAAAGTACTCCGGATCTCGACGCCGACGCCGTGAGGGCAAGAAGCGCAACTCGATTAGGTCGTCAAAAGACAGGCGACTAGAAGGCCGCGAAACGCGCATTGTTAAGAATTCCCTTAGCTTGACCGTCCGACCGACGCAGACGGGGAAGTGATTTAGGAATCGCACTCCCTAATCGCGGCTTCGTGAAGTCTAAGTGAAGAATCCGTAATGAGCAGAACCGTTATTAATCCGGTCCGGACGAGGCGAAGAATAACGATCCCGTCGCGACAAAACCGCCGATGATCTGGAGAATGTTCGGTTCAGCCGATCCCCCGGCGGGAGAGTAACAGCTTCACTATTCCCACTGACGTCGGATCACGCTGGCCTACTGTCGGAATAACGGGTTCTTCGATCCTTAGCGGGGCCTGCGGACGGTTGAGGCTCGTGTCGTAACCGATTGTGGGCTCGTGGCCCCGCGATGCTGTTGGTCTTCCACAACGTCCAGCAGCGAGGCCACGAGCATGACGGATGCTACGTCAATCGTCCCCACCCAGGTGTTGTCTGGGGTGTTGTCCGACCCGACCGCGATGTTGTTCGGTCTGGAGGAGTTCAGCGTTCTCAGAGTCGATCGGTGCGGGCCGCGTGCGGTGAAGGTGATCATCGAACAGATCGCTCGGGACGGGCCGTGCCCTGACTGTGGAGTGTTGTCAGCGGTTGTGAAGGATCGCCCGCTGACCCGGATCAAGGACCTACCCGCGTCGGGACAGGCGGTGGAGCTGTGGTGGCGCAAACGCCGCTTTCGATGCGTAGAGGACCGCTGCCCGCGCCGGTCGTTCACTCAGACCGCGACGGCGGTGCGGCCGCGCAGCCGCCTCACCGAACGGCTCCGGGACAAGCTCGCATCCGCGATCGCGGGCAGCAACCGGTCGGTCGCTGATGTCGCCGCCGAGTACGGGGTGTCATGGCCGACCGCGCACAAGGCCCTGGTCGTGGCTGCGGCCCACTGGCTACCCGAGCCCGAGCCCACGGCGGTGCTGGGGATCGACGAGACCCGGTTCCGATCGGTCCGTTGGCTTCTTGACGGGGTGACCTGGCGACGTTCGGATCCGTGGATGACCAGCTTCGTCGACTGCACACCTGGCCACGCCGGGCCGCTGCTCGGGCTTGCACCGGGCCGCACTGGCGGCTGTGTCCGGGAGTGGCTTGGCGAGCAGTCCGATGCGTTCCGGCGGCGGATCGAGATCGTCGTGATCGATCCCTCGGCGCCGTACGCATCGGGGATTCGGGCTGCGTTGCCGCGGGTCAAGATTGCAGTCGACAAGTGGCATCATCGAAGCAGTGGAACCGGCTCTGGCGATGCTTCGACACTACGACCCGACCAAGGAGGTTCAGGTCGCTTGGGCGGTCAAGGAACGCCTTCGCCTCCTCCTCCGCGAGCGAGAGCCGTCGAAGATCCGGTCGCGGCTGGCCGACTTCTACGAGGCCGTGATCGACGCCCACCTGCCCGAAGCGACCCGACTTGCCGGCACCGTCCAGAACTGGTGGCCAGCCATTCTCACCGCGCTCATCAACGATGTCGACAACGCCCGAACCGAAGGGTTCAACCGGATCATCAAACAAGTCAAGAGAACCGGCTGCGGCTACCGCAACATGATCAACTACCAGCGGCGTATCCTCACCCACATCGCGGTCACCCGACCGCAAAGATCAGCAGCATAGATGGGCCACACCCCGCTCAAGTTCGTAGAACCGAATAACGATCAGGCCACATTTTTCCCGGCATAGCAGATCGCAGGGAGGTCGATGCACCGATCCGGGTCGATATGGCCACGTGGTCGCACGCCGGCCAACTCGATTGGTGGTGAAAGAACGGCGGGAGTGGTGGGTCGGGTACGCGGTGCGGATGGCCGGCAACGGTGGATCAGAGCTGTTGATCTTCGGCCCGGGAAAGCCGAGTAACGGTGAGCGGTGAGGACGGACCAAGACCTCTGCATACTCGTTCTTGCGGAACGATTGACTCTGTCTTT
>Ga0075435_100002939_pt1 | contig 11453 bp, 6 predicted proteins | sample RhiMethybrSRZTD4_FD_75302 | JGI IMG/M metagenome (GOLD analysis project Ga0075435, IMG submission 75302) | Populus rhizosphere microbial communities from Tennessee, USA - Rhizosphere MetaG P. TD hybrid SRZTD4 | ecosystem: Host-associated > Plants > Roots > Rhizosphere > Soil | place: USA... | reverse complement strand
TGCCCGCCGCGCGCTCGCGGTGCGTCCACGCGATGAACCGCTCGAACCCTTCGACCGTGGTCGGCGGCGGCGAAATGAAGCGCGCCACTTCTTCGGTCGAGAGCATCGCCAGGAGCGCCGGCGCGTCCGAGAGCCGCAGCTCACGGAGCGTCACCATCGATCCGGTCAAGGTCGGAAGCGCGTGCTTCCAGTCAGAGGTCGTCGTGGCAGTGCCACGGGCGGCCGCGATAACCGCCTGGAGGTCAGTGTTGACCGACTGAGCATCGCGGAACGGCATCTTCTCCATTAGAAGCCCCCTCCCACGACCTGCAGGGTCGGTTGGGTCACCGTGGTCTCCGTTGTAATCGCTACCTGAGGTTGTGAAAGCAGAGTCGTCGAGGTCGAATCGGCCGGTGCCGGCGCCGTCTCGTTGAACAGCGAGTCGAACGTCGCCACGTCGCCGTCGAACACACTCGGGACGTCCGGATCGTCGAACAGCGGGGTCTCCTCGCCCGAGCAGCCCCACGTCACGTTGTCGGTCTCGCTCGAGGTGCCCCACACGATGTTGTCGACCTCACCGCTGGTGCCCCAGACGATGTTGTCGGCTTCCATCTGGGTGCCCCAGACGATGTTCTCGAGCTCGGCCTCGGCGACGCTGGCGCCCCAGACCACGTCCTCGCAGTTGGCGCCGTCGCACTTGGTGCCCCAGACGATGTTGTCCATCTCGCCCGCGAGCGTGCCCCATACGATGTTGTCGGCCTCGCGCACCGTGCCCCACACGATGTTGTCCGCTTCACGCGCGAAGGTGCCCCACACGATGTTGTCGGCGTCCATCGCCACGGTGCCCCACAGCACGTTGTCGCAGTTCTTCGTGCTGCAGGCCGTTCCCCAGACGATGTTGTCCCCTTCGCGGGTCGCGATCGCGCCCCACACCGTAGAGGTCGCCCACGCGCTGCCGGCCGGCTTGATGACGCCGCGCTGCAGCTTGTGGTTGCCCCAGATGATGGTGCGGCTCCACGCCTTGTTGCTCGGGTACGGCTGCCCGGCCTTCGGATTGGCCAGGAACTTCGCCAGGTCGACGGCTCCCTTGGTATTGAGGAAGCCCGCGCCCTGCGTCAGGGCGTCGTACTTGTAGACCTGCGCCGTGTACTCGATGATCGCCTTCACCAGGTTCGGCGTCAGCTTCGGGTTGGCCTGAAGCATCAGCGCAACGGTGCCGGCCACGACCGGCGACGCCATGCTCGTGCCGGTGAGGCTCAGGTACGGCTTGTTCGCCGTCTTGAGCACCCCGTTGAGCAGGTACGCCGACTTCGTCGAGTAGAACGTGCTGCCCGGCGACGCCAGCGAGACGATGCCGGTGCCGGTCGCGACCACGTCCGGCTTCGCGATGAAGTCGACCGCCGTCGGACCGCGTGAGCTGTAGCCGCCCATCACGTCGTCGGTGCGGGTGATCGTCCCCTCGTGGCTGTAGGCGCCGACCGTCAGCACCCACGGCGCGTTGCCCGGCGCCGTGATGCCGCCGTACTGCGTCTTGCCCGCGGCGTTCTTCCCGAGGTTGCCGGCCGCCGTCACGACGACGATGCCGGCGTCGACCGCGCGCTTGGCCGCCAGGCACAGCGGGTCGGTGTTGTACGACTCGGACACCGACGCGCCAACCGAGAGGTTGATCACGCGGATGTTGTAGAGCGTCTTGTTCGCAACCGCCCAGTCGAGCGCCGCGATGACGTTGCTGATGTAGCCCGCGCCGTGATCGTCGAGGACCTTCAGGCTGACGATGTCCGCGGCCGGGGCCATGCCCGCGCGCGCGCCCAGCGTGTCATACCCGTTGCCCGCGATGATGCCGGCGACGTGCGTGCCATGGCCGTTGTCGTCGTAGGCGGTCAGCCGGCCGTTGACGAAGTCCACGAACTTCGTCACGCGCTGGTTGCCCACCACCTTCACGGCGGGGTTGCTGCCGCGATAGGTCAGGTCGTCATGGAACGGCGTGATGCCGGAGTCGATCACGGCGACGCCGATGCCGGCGCCGTCATAACCGTAGGTCTCCTGCACCGCACGCGCGCCTTCGACGACCGCGACACGGTTCATCTTGCCGCCGGCCGGACGATCCCAGTGGATCGACTCGACGGCCGGATTGTCCGCGAGCTTGCGGAGCACGAAGTTCGGAAGTTCCACGACTTCGCCGCTCACGATGCCCAGCTTCCGGCCGCGCTTCCCGCCCAGCTTTCCGACGGCGTCGCCCAGGTCCGCTCCCGGCTTGAGAGTCACGATGACGCGCGACACGCCGGAGCCGCCCTTGTCCGCACGATCATTGAGCTTGCGGTCAAGCTTGGGATGATCGCTGGACTTGCGGCTCCAGTCATTGACGCGCGGGGCCTTATCCGCCTTGCCGGCGGCATCGACCTGCGCGGTCAAGCCGAAGAGGCAGATGGACGCCGTCAGCGCCCCTGCCAGTATCTTTCGCCACTCAGTCACGATGCATTTCCTCTCTACGTCGAGGTTCAGAACTAACCCCAGACGGCCTTGTCGAACCCGGTCACGTTCGTACACGCGAACTCCATGTCAGAACCTCGCTGGATCGAGATTTACGAGTGCGCCCCTTATAGAGCAAGTGGAGGGCCAGTACGGCTGGGTTAGTCTTTGGCGGCTGTAAGCGGCTGATTAAAGGTCGCTTAGGTCCAGTCAGGGATACCACCCCACCACCCCTGACAGATCGGTGATGATCTGTTTCAGAACAGAAACAGACATTCAAAAGCGTAATATCTACCCCAACCGCTGATATGCCTGAGGTTTACGCCAAATGTCCCATCTCGTAACACACGTACAGGAGTGGAACACCTGTTTCAATTCCGCTATAGTGTTGTCGGGGAATGACTTAGGTGTCGCGACGGCCCCAGAGCAGCGGATCGCGCCCCGATCCCGCACTGTGAAGCACGAAAACCGCAATCACGATCGCGCCGGCGGGCGCCAGCAGCCAGGGAGACTCCGACGCGACCTGCACGGCGGCGACGTCGCCGAGCATCACGCCCCAGCTCGGCGCCGGCGGGGCAAACCCAAGCGCCACAAACGATAGCGTCGCCTCGGCCATGACGAACGCGGGCACCAGGACCGTGGCCTGGACGGCGAGGAATCCGCGCGTCGCGGGCAGCAGATGCCGCACGATCACCCGCCAGGAACCCGCACCCAGCGCGCGTGCAGCTTCTGCGTACTCTGCCTCTCGTTCGACCAGTACGATTCCGCGTACTCCGCGTGCCGCAGTGGGCCACCCGGCCAGCGCGAGCACCGACACGAGCGCCGCGAACACCTGGGCGTCGGTCAGGTGGATGGGCAGGGCGCCGCGCAGCGCCAGCACCAGGTAGATCGCCGGCAGCACGATCACGACGTCCGCGATCCGCATCAGCGCCGCGTCGAGCCACCCGCCGCCGTAGCCCGCGGCCGCGCCGGCGAAGGCGCCGATCGACAGCGCCAGCAGCGTCGACACCAGCGCGACGCCGAGCGACAGCCGCGCTCCGCTCAGCACGCGCGACAGCACGTCGCGGCCGAGCGAGTCGCTGCCGAGCAGGAACCACGGCTCGTCCGACGAGAACGTCACCCGGCGCGAGCGATCCTCCTCGTAGCGCCGTTCGATCGGATCCACCAGGCGCAGCGGATAGGCAAACGGCAGGTGCCACGATCCCTGGGCGTCCACGAGGTGCGGCCGCATCGGCCGCGCGTAGGGATAGCCGTCGAACTGCCGTCCGGGGTTGTAGGGGGCGAGCCATGGCGCGACGATGACGAACGCGGCGAGCATCGCGAAGAGCGCGCCGCCGCGCTGCCGCGCGGCGGCCGGTTTCAGCGCCGCTGCCACGACCGACGGCCTCGCCTCAGCCACGTCCGGCCGCTCCGCGCGCGCGTGGGTCGGCGAACGCGTGCGCGACGTCCGCCGCGAGCACGCCGGCCGCCAGGCAGATGGCGCCGGCGGCGGCGCAGCCGGCGACGAGATACGTGTCGCGCATCATCAGCGCCTGCCGCATCAGCGCGCCCAGCCCGGGCCACGACGTGACCATTTCCACGGCGAACGATCCGCTGAAGAGCGATCCGACGATGACGCCGTAGATCGCGAGCAGCGGCCCGAGCGACTGCCGCCACGCGTGATGCCACACCAGGCGCGCGCCCGGAATGCCGCGCGACGCGGCGGCCATCGCGGAGGGGCGCTGCAGCGCTTCGCGGATCGATTGCGATTGCAGGCGCTCGAGCGTGGCCGCGATCGGCAGCGCAAGGGCGAGCGTCGGCACGACGAAGCTCGCCGGCCCGGCCATGCCCGAGACCGGCAGCCACCCGGTGCGCGCCGCGATGGTGACGAGCACCAGCGATCCGATGAGCGGCGGCACCGACAGCAGGATCAGCGACAGGCCGCGCACCAGGCGCGGCAGCAGGCCGTGGCGCCGGCTGCCGGTCATCACGCCGGCGGGAATGCCGAGGAGCGTCGCGACGAGCAGCGCGCAGAGCGCGAGGAGCGCGGTGTTCGCCGCACGCTCCCGCACGAGACCCGAGACCGGTTGCTGATACTGGAACGACTCGCCGAAGTCGAAGGTGACGGCGCGCCGCAGCCAGCGCGCGTACTGCTGGCTCGCCGGCAGGTCGAGCCCGAGGCGGTGACGATCCTGCGCGATGTCCTCGGCGCGGCGTCCGATCTGCGAGGCGAAGTCTCCCGGCGACAGTCCCGCGAGCAGCACCGCGCCCGACGTCACGACGAAGACCAGCACCAGCGCCGCGATCGCGCGCCGGACCAGGAAGAACAGCATGCTCGAATTGTCGGCCCTCGCTGGCCGCGCGACTAGGGACGCACGTAGAGGCCGTCGGCGGCCCACAGGATCTTCGGGTCGAGCAGCACCGGCACCGCGCCGCCGACCCGACGGCTCATCGCGATCGTGATCTTCGGCGCGACGAAGTAGATCGCCGGCAGGTTCTCGCCGAAGATGCGCTGCGCGTCGGCGAAGAGCTGGTGGCGCTCGGCCAATGTCGGCGCGGCGATCTGCTTCTGCATCAGGTCGTCGATCTGCTTCTCCCACGGCGTCGACGGCGCCCGCTGGTTCGGGTTCCAGACGTGGAAGTCGCCGGAGCTGAGCCAGAAGTCGAGGTTCATCGCGGGATCGAAGGCGCTCATCTGGAAGGCGTAGCAGATGCTCTCCCAGTCGCCGGCGGCATAACGCCCGAAGAGCGACTGCGGATCGAGCTCGACGACATCCATCACGATGCCGGCCTTGCGGAGCTGTTCCTGCACGAAGGCGGCGGTGCGGCCGCGAATATGCTGCGTCTGCGTCAGCGTGGAGAAACGCACCGGCTGTCCCGCGCCGTCCTCCAGCATGCCGTCGCCGTTGCGATCGGCGAGGCCGAGCCCCGCCAGCAGCGCCTTGGCTCGCGCCGGGTCGAAGGGATATTTCGGCGCCGCGTCGGAATACCACGTGCGGTTGCCCGGTGTGACCGGGCCGTAGACCGGCACAGCGGCGCCCAGGTAGACCGTGTTGGTCATGGCGTTGCGATCGACCGCGTAGGAGATCGCCTGCCGGAACTCCGCCCGCTGCAGGTACGGCTTCGTCTTCGCGAGCTTCGCCGCACCCCCGGGCGTGAGGTTGAACCAGAGCATGATCGGATCGATGCCGACACCGGGCTCGGCCAGCTGCACCGATCCCTGGTCGCGCAGCCGCCGCAGCGACGCGATGTTCTCGGGGCTGACGTCGGCCTGCGTCATCACGTCGAGCGATCCCGACTGCATCCGCAGCATCTCGGCGTCCTGCGACTGCACGAACTGCATGTCGATGCGATCGAGGTACGGCAGCGGCACGCCGGCGGCGTCCTTCCGCCAGTAGCGCGGGTTGCGCGCGAAGGTCATGTGCTGCGCCGGCACGTACTCGCTGATCACGAACGGGCCCAATCCCGCCATCGACGCCGGCGGCGTCGTCACGCCCCACGCGGCGGCGAACGTCTTCGACCGCAGCGCCGGTTCGAGCAGGTGCTTCGGGTAGATCGGCAGGTTGTCGAGGAGCGCGACGCCGGGCGTGAACGGCGCCGGCAGCGTCACCACGACGGTTCGTGGATCGGGCGCGGAGACCTGCAGCGGCTTGTGCTGCACCATCACGCCCGAAGCGAGCACGCTCTTGACGTCGGGATCGTAGAGCGCCGCGAACGAGAACAGCACGTCGGCCGAGGTGAACGGGGCGCCGTCGGAGAACTGCACGCCGTCGCGCAGCGTGAGCGTGATGGTGCGGCCGTCGGGCGACACGGTCCACTTCTCGGCCAGCCAGGGCTCCGGCTCGCCGCTGACGCGGTTGATGCGCACGAGGGTCGCCTGGGTCAGGCGAGCGACGGCGTCAACGGCGGCCTGAGCGGCAGTCGGCGCGAAGCGGTTGAAGGTCGCCGGCTCGCTCCGCAGCGAGGCGATCAGCGTCCCGCCGCGAACGGGACCGGTGGCCGAAGCCCCCTTTTCCGGCGCGGGTTTGCCGCCGGAACAGGAGACCAGCACCAGTCCGACAAGAATGGCTGCGGCGTGACGAAAATATCGGCCCACTCTTGAACTTACCGGCCAATTACTTGGCCGGTCTCCAAACCCCGAATTCATTGGGTTTCTTGAGGGTAGCGCTTACCCCCACGGCTCCGTCGCGGCGGGTAGCCAATCCATTAGCTGAGTCTGGCGGTTGGCGCCGCGATCGATGGTTCCGGATAGTAGTTCACCCACGTCGCACAGGCAAACAGCGTGAGCGTGTTTGTCCCTTCCTGTCCTGCCACGATCGCGTCACGAAACCGGTTTCGTTGCATGAAAGCGAAATGGCACAAGCTGTGCCTTTAGAAGGGCATCCGGTGAATCTGATGCTCAAAGTTTTCAAGGCCATTCGTCCCCGTCGGCTGTCCACCGCCGTCCTCATCCTCGCCGCCCTCGTCGCGGCCCCAACCGATACCTTCGCACAGTCTCGCCATCGCGCGCGCCTGTCGGGAGATATCGCCGATCGCCTCGCGAAGCGCGTGGAGGCGTCGACGCCGATCATCGTGTCGGCCGATGACGCCCGCATCGATGCGCTGGTGGCGCGCTACGGCGTCCGCCTGAAGAAGCGGCTGGCCGGCGCGGCGGTGCTCGAGGCGACCGGCGGGCAGATCGACGCGCTGAGCCAGGACCCCGACGTGGCGCACATCGCCGGCGACGCCAAGGTGTTCCGGCAGATGGCGGTGACGACGGAGGCGACCGGCGCCGATCAGGTGTGGGATGGTCTGGGCGGGCTGCGCGGCCTGACCGGGCGGAACGTCGGCGTCGCGGTCATCGACTCGGGCGTCTCGACGCAGCACACGGCGCTGCGCAACCGCGTCGTCGCGTCGGTGGACTTCACCGAGTCGCGGAGCGGCAAGGACGACTACGGCCACGGCACGCATGTCGCGGGGATTATCGGCGAGACCGGCAAGGACGGCCTCACCGGAATGGCGCCGGGCAGCGGGCTGGTGAGCCTGAAGGTGCTGGGGGCGGACGGCTCGGGCAACACCAGCGACGTGATCGAGGCGATCGACTGGGCGATCGCCAACCGGGCGCGGTTCAACATCCGCGTGATCAACCTCTCGCTGGGGCGGCCGGTGCTGGAGTCGTACCTGGACGATCCGCTGTGCCAGGCGGCGCAGCGCGCGGTGGACGCGGGCATCGTGGTGGTGGCCGCGGCGGGCAATTTCGGCAAGACGGATGATGGGCGGGCGGTCGTCGGGGGGATCATCGCGCCGGGCAACACACCGTCCGTCCTGACGGTGGGCGCGATTAACACGAAGGGGACTGCGCGGCGCTCCGACGACATCATGGCGACCTACAGTTCGCGCGGTCCCACAGCTCTCGACGGCGTGCTCAAGCCGGACCTGGTGGCGCCTGGCAACCGCATCGTGGCGGCCTCGGCCGACGGCGATTACCTGGCGACGACGTATCCGGAGCGGGTGACCTCAGGGCGCGGCAACACGTCGTATATCGAACTGAGCGGGACGAGCATGGCGGCGGCGGTGGTTTCGGGGGCGGCGGCACTGCTGCTGGAGGCCCGTCCGGAGCTGACGCCAGCCCAGGTGAAGGCGGCCCTGCAGCTGACGAGCTCCCGGGTTCCGGGGGCCGGCCTGATCGAGGCCGGCGCGGGCAGCCTGAACGTCGCCTCGGCTGTCGAGTTCGCGACTACAGCTGGTCTCGGCACAACCGATATCGCGGGTGAGGCTATCCAACCAACTGGCATCGCCTATATCGTGGGCGGGGACAATACGACGATTGCGATTGCGGGAGCAAGGGATGCTGAGTTCCTCCTGACCGGCCTCGACCCGAATAGCCGAATTCGATTTGTCGAGCCCCAGAGCGTCGTTTGGACGAACTCGGTCGTTTGGACGAACTCGGTCGTTTGGACAAACTCGGTCGTCTGGACCAACAGCGTGGTTTGGACCAACAGTGTGGTTTGGACCAACAGTGTGGTCTGGACGAACAGTGTGGTGTGGACGAACAGTGTGGTCTGGACGAACAGCGTGGTCTGGACCAACAGTGTGGTCTGGACCAACGGCATAGACGTCTCGGATCCCGTTTAGCCCGCGTAATTTAGCAGAAACCGTTACCGGAGGACTCATGCGCATCATCGTTTGGACCGAATAACCGTTACGGCGACCTTGGGTCGCACTGAAGAATGGCTAGCACTCGGTATAGAGATCTCCCCGCGACGACGCGTGCTTATATCGCCGCAGTCGTCATAACGGGCGCCTTCATGGTGATCCAGTCCTTTGTGCAACTGTACGTGCACAATATCGGCTGGAGTTGGACGATCCTTGCCTTATTGACGCTAGTCAGCGGATCAGCCACTGTTAATCTTCCGGCACTTCCAGCGACGGTTTCGGTTTCCGAAACCTTCGTGTTTACATCGGTCCTATTATTCGGACCGGCCGCGGGCACTCTCACGGTTGCCCTGGATGCCTTGATTATCTCGTTTTGGTCGTACCGGAAGGGCCATCCTACCTACAAGATCATTTTCAACGTCTGCGCGGTTTCGTTAAGCCTGTGGTTTGCTTCACATCTTTATTACGAGCTCTCGCCATACGGCCCGCTTTTTTATCTCAAAGATAAGAATGTCCGTATTCAGGCGCTCCTAGGAGCGCTTCTGGTCTTTACGGTCGCCTACTATGCGCTGAATACCTGGCTAATAACTCTGGCAATCGCGCTCGAGCGTCGAGCGTCGCCACTTAAAATATGGCGAGATAACTTTGTTTGGATCGCGCTGAACTATTTCGGTGGTGCGTCTGTCGCCGCTCTTTTGGTTAGTTATACTCGTGACCTCGACTATACCTTCCTCGTCATAATCGTTCCACTTCTCGTGGTGCTCTACTTCACGTTCTCTACATCGATGGGGCGAGTTGAGGACTCTAATAGGCATCTCAGCCAGCTAAACGCGCTCTACATGTCTACGATTGAAACCTTGGCCATGGCGATCGATGCAAAGGATCAAATAACCCATGGTCATATTCGACGTGTTCAGATTTATGCGGTTGGCCTCGCAAAATCGATGGGCGTTACTAGTGAAGAGCAGATTCGGGCCATTGAGGCTGCCGCGCTTCTCCACGACATGGGAAAACTCGCGGTGCCCGAGTACATTCTCAACAAGCCTGGACCGCTGACGCCCGCAGAGTTCGAGAAAATGAAGCTCCATGCCAGTGTCGGTGCCGATATTCTGTCCGCAATCGAATTCCCCTACCCAGTTGTTCCAATTGTTCGGCACCATCACGAAAGCTGGGATGGTTCTGGATACCCTGACAAGCTTGCGGGATCTGATATTCCCATTGGCGCAAGAATTCTCTCCGTGGTGGACTGTTTCGACGCGCTTACGTCTGACCGTCCATATCGGCCTCGGCTATCCGATAAGGATGCCCTGCGAATTCTCAACGAACGGCGTGGCAAAATGTACGACCCGCTCGTTGTCGACACCTTTGCGAGCGTTTACCTAACGATTGCGCCCGACGTCGCCGTGGAGACTTCCACGTCACCTTCGTCACTTCGGGCTATCACCGAGGCATCCATTCCACCCTCTACATACGTGGAGTCCAGAGCGGCCAGATTTGACGAGATCGCTGCCAGCAGCGACGAGATGCTTACACTTTTCGACCTCGCGCGGTCCCTCACCTCAAGCATGGGGGTCCAAGACGCCACCGAACTGATCGCGAAGCACCTCAGACGCCTGGTCCCCTCATCTGCTTGTGTGTTTTACCTGTATGACATTGATGCAGATGAACTTGTGGCAACGCACGCCTCCGGGGAGCACGCCGCGCACATCAAAGGCCTCAGAGTACCAATCGGACAACGTCTGAGCGGCTGGGTAGCGGCGAACCGATTGACGATTCGAAACTCAGACCCCGTTTTGGATCTTGGCGAGTCTGCTCGCGCGATGACACCACGCCCTCGATGCTGCCTTAGCACGCCTCTTCTCTCGGGCAAGCGACTGGTCGGTGTTCTCTCGTTGTATTCATCAAACAAAGACGCGTATTCGGAAGACCACGAACGGATCATCGAGGTGGTTGCACGGCAAGTCTCAGGAGCCATTCTTGAGGCTCAGGATGCAGAACGCATCAGAACTCGTTCGTTCAAGGACGAGACGACGGGTCTACCCAATCTGCGCCATCTGATCCAGTTCATTGAGGCTCAATTGGCGGATGAGGATCGGCGTCATCCGTTTTGCGTGGTGATGATCCGGTTCGATCCTGCCCATGGACGGACTGTTGAACAAGCAACGGAGACTGTCGTCGCGACTACCACAAGCGCCCTGAGACCCGCGGACCTCCTATTTCGTTCCGGCTCGAATGAACTGGTTGCATTGTTGCTGAATACTGAACGTGCCGCTTCGAGCGCAATCTGTAGGCGGTTGTCCTCTAGCCTCGGCGGCCTTAAGGCAGATGGCCTGCTCGCGGTTGTCCGCTTGGGCCTCGCGTGTGCCCCTGTTGATGCGGACGACGCCGAACAACTCCTGGTCGTTTCACGTGAGAGGGCGTCCAAGGATGGATCTTCTGGAATCACACCTCCGGAAGCCATTCACTAGGACGAAGCAACACCATGCAAAACGAACAACCCTTCGCTGATGTGCTGTCGCATATCGGTGCGGGTCGTCTGAAAGAAGCGCTTGATCGGCTCAACGACCGCAAGCTAGACGGACAGCGGACCGACAGTGCTACCGCCCTCGCTTTAGTCGCAGATCTTCAACTCGCGACGGGCAACCTTGTTGAGGCCGAACGCGACGCACAGCTTCTTCTACGTGATGGCGAGTCGTCGGACATCCGGGTTGCCGCTCACCGTGTTCTAGGAGAGGTCCACGCTAACAGACTGGAGTTCGAGTCTAGCCTCGATCACTTTCGGGCTGCCCGCGCTCTCTGCGGCAAGGGAACACCGGCTGGGCTTATCGCGACTCTCGAATTGAGTTTTTGGGGATGGTTCTCCGGTGTGTTGCCTCTCGAGAGCATCAAAT
>Ga0075435_100002938_pt1 | contig 11454 bp, 19 predicted proteins | sample RhiMethybrSRZTD4_FD_75302 | JGI IMG/M metagenome (GOLD analysis project Ga0075435, IMG submission 75302) | Populus rhizosphere microbial communities from Tennessee, USA - Rhizosphere MetaG P. TD hybrid SRZTD4 | ecosystem: Host-associated > Plants > Roots > Rhizosphere > Soil | place: USA... | reverse complement strand
TTGGATCCCGCTCATCGCTGCCCGAACACGGCGGGTGTGCAGCCTCGCCGCCTCCGCAGCATGATTGCTCGCACTCTGACAATGGCCGTGCGCGAGATACGCTGATGCTTGACGGCTTCGATCGACCTCATGCTCCTGCCTCCTCTGAAATCCGCGGCAGGCGCCGAGCATGACACGCGGCTGCGCGTTCGGCGTGTGCACAAGAGAACAGACGTCGTGTCGAGCGAGCTCTATCCTTGCCGAGAGGATGACGATGCGATTCATTCATCTCTATCTCGTCGGGTACTTCATTGTGGTTCTCGGGATTGGCCTCGCGTTGTGGCAGACCGGCGTACTTGGTTACGTCGCACCGATCTGGGTCGGCGTCGGCGCGCTTGTCGCCATCGGCGTGGGAATCATGCTGTCGGTGTCCTCTGGCAAGCCCACCATCACCAAAGAGGTTCAACCGTAACGCTCACACTTTTGATGAAGCCAGAACGCAGCGGTTGAATCACTCTCACTCGCGGCCATCCGCGTTTGTCAGCGCTTCACCGCCTTGCCGGCGCGCGTGATCGCGCCGCCAACCTTCCGGCGCGTGCGACCGACGGCAGCCTGAACCTTCCCGACGGTCTCGTCGACTTGACCTTCAGCCTTCAAATCGGCGTTGCCGGTCAGCGCGCCGACAGCCTGCTTGATTCTGCCCTTCGCCTGATCGACCGTTCCCTTTTGCTCGCTCTTGTTCCACATCTGAAGCCTCCAGACATCCTTTCATGCTGCGCGATGCGACGCCGCTATCCCAGAACGCGGCGGCCGCTCACCAACCCGACGACGAACAACACGACGGCGATGACCAGCAGCACATGGACGAACGCGCCGATCGTGTACGTCCCGACGATTCCCAGCAGCCAGGCGACGAGGAGAATGACGGCGATGGTGTACAACATTGTGATTTCTCCCTCTCAGCGCGAATTGATCTTCCGCCCGCCACACGGCCGAGGCGACATCCGACGCACTTCAGCATGCGGCAATCGGCGTCGCGTGTCTGTGCGTTTGAGCACACGTGCAGATGCGAGGTGCGCGGCTGCACGAAGCCGGTACACTCAATCGTGCACGACGATCGTCAGCAGCGAATGATTGACCTTGAGGCCGCCGTTGTATTCGATGAACCCCAGCTTCTTGAACTTGTTCATGAAGAAGTTCACGCGCGAGCGCGTCGTGCCGATCATTTCCGCGAGCGTCTCCTGGGAGATTCGCGGCAGCACGCGACGCGTCTGTTCTGGCTTCCCGTAACGCGCGAGCAGAAGCAGCGCGCGGGCCAACCGCTTCTCGCTGGAATTGAACAACTGATCGACGAGGTCTTCTTCGATCCGAATGTTGCGAGCGAGCATGTGCGTGATGAACCGATCCGACAGCGCGCGCTGTTCGTGGAGCGCGCGAATCATCTGACGTTTCGGGACGATCAGCACGGTCGTGGCGGTCACCGCCGTCGCGGTCTCCAGGCGAACTCGATGACCTGTCAGCGCCCGCTCGCCGAAAAGTCCCGTGGTCCCAGCATCGCGACGACCGCCTCTTTGCCGCCGTGCGACAGCACCGAGAGCTTGACGACTCCGTTTTGAATGTACAGGACGCTTTCGGACGTATCGCCCTGGGAGAAGATGACGTCGGTGGGTTGATACGTGACGATTGTTCTCCCCGCCTTTGCGAGACGGAGAAACGCGTCCGCGTCGAACGCAGGGTTCTTCTTGCCCATCATGAAGGTTGGGTTGCCTCAATTATCGCACCAGCCGCGATGGCGGGGCGCGATCGAGCTCGTTTAGATCAAGGCTGCCCGCACCTCCGAGAAGCTGTGCGGTCAGAGGATAGGACCTGACTCGCGAGCTATCTGTGCGGCAGCCGAGCCATCTTTTTCCGGCAACGCACAGTCCCGGATAGAAGCGATTCCCAGACGACATGCGCCGACGCCCTGCGGCCGGGTCTCCGCGTTCAGGACCTGGAGTTCGGCATCGCACCCTCGCGGCTTGGGTCAATTTTTGACATGCGGGTGCAGATCGGCCGCCCGCTGAACCAGGCCCGCGGCTGTAGCGGTTCTCGAATCCGCTCAGCGGGTTGCCCGTCGATGTTCGCGTGCGAACTTGAAATCGCCTGCTGGCTGAGTACGCTATCGAATTCGCCGACTCTCGACAGTGCGCGAGCGGCTCGGCGTCTCGCTGCTGTTTCCGCGCGGGGATGATGCCCGCGAATCGCGACAATGGACACGCCAAAATTTCCGCATCATCGCGACTGCGAAGCGTTGACCGGAATCACGCTCGATCATCTGCCACGCGATGGGTCACTGGGGCGCGTGCGGCGTTTCGCGAAGGGCGCCTTCGTGTGGCAACCCGACGACGCTGCGGATCGCATCTATTTCCTTCGAAGCGGCCGAGTGGTGGTCATGACCGCCAATCCCGACGAACGGCCGGTCGCCCTGCGCACCATCGAGCCCGAACAACCCTTCGGCGAGTTGTGCCTGTGCACCGTTCGAACAGGTGTTCGGGGCACCACGGCCTGCGCTCTGGTCGCGAGTGAAGCGTTCGAAATCAAGCTGACCAACTTCCTGGGCTACCTGCACCAGAACCGCGCGGCGCTCGACGCGTTGATGTTCACGTTGTGCCTGCGGCTGACGGACGCCGAGCACCGAATCGAGGTGATGGCGCATCGCGGGGCGGAGCAGCGGCTCGGCCGCCTGCTGCTGCGTCTCGCCACATCGCGCGGACGCAAGGGCCGCAGGGACACGATCACGGTCTCGGTGAGTCACAAGGAGCTGGCCGCGCTCGCCGGCATGAGCCGTCCACATGTGACGGTCACGATGGGACGGCTGCGACGACGCGGTCTCGTGCGATACGAGCGTGAAGGTCTGGTTCATTGCGACGTGGCGTCGCTCACCGACTATCTGGGTCGCATCGTTCGCGGCGAACGGGCGTAAGCGCTGACGGCGCGGCCCGACGTCTGGTCGAATGAAAAAGATTGTCGGGCTGAATCGAAGGCCGGTATGGGGCACGCGCGATGGCCAAGCGGATTCCGACACACCTCGGCGATGTGTTGATCTTGCGGACGACTCAGTCTTATGCCGTCTATGCGGTCGGACGGGTTTCCAAAGACGACCAGCAGGATTTCAGCAGCGAAGCGAACGTGAATTACGAGATCGATTACGCCGCTGCGGTCGCGAAGGCGAAAGCCCTTGTCTTGCCGCCGGGAGGGCGGATTTTCTTTCGGAACATCGACACCGGCGACTGGAAGGAGATTTCAAATTAGCCCACGACCCAAAGACTCGTCCACCGACGCGTGCGGGCTCGCCGCGGCCCTTCGACGCGGCTCGGAGCAGGCATGACGGCCTTTGGACACGCGGTGCTCCGGCAGCTCGCGCTGAAAGTGCTGGCGGAGCACGCGGGGACCGCCGCGGGCGCGGAGGCGGTCGCGGCTGCGGCGCAACGCACCTACGATCATCTCGCACACGTTTTGGCTCCGCTGATCGGTCAGGTTGGCGTCGATGCGCTGACGGCTCGCGCGCTGCATCTTGCGCACCGTCAATACCCGCAGTTGGCCCAGACGCGCGACGGCAACTCAAGCTGCACAGAAGGCATGCCGGAGACCCCGCCGCCGGAGCAACGAGACACGCCATTTGCCCAGTTCATCTTCTATCTGGAGCGCCAGGATCCGGCCATCGCCACTGAAGCCGCCGGAGCGGTGATCGCGACGCTCACGGGATTGCTCGTCACCTTCATCGGGGAACCTTTGACCTCGCGTCTGCTGCGAAAGGCATGGCCCGATGCTTTTTCCGATGCGAGCACAAAGGAGACATAAGAGATGACGGACCGGGTGGCGATTCGGCGACTTCCCACGGGCGTTCCGGGACTCGATCAGATCCTGGGTGGCGGTCTGCCGGAGTTCTCCTTCAATCTGATTGCCGGCGCTCCAGGCGCGGGGAAAACGACGCTCGCACAGCAGATCATGTTTGCTCTGTCCGGTCCCGATCGTCCCGCGGTGTACTTCACCATCGTGGGCGAACCACCCCTCAAGATGCTGCGCTATCAGCAGCAGTTCACCTTCTTCGATATGGCCCGCGTGAATGAGTCGGTGCGCTACGTCAATCTGAGCCCGGACATCGTCAATGGCACGTTGGAAAAGCTCCTGGCGCGCATCGTTCAGGAAGTCGAAGCGACGAGCCCGGGCGTGGTGATTGTCGATTCCTTTCGAACGGTGACCCAGGCTGCCGAACGGTCACGCAATGGCGACCTCGATCTGCAGCACTTCGTGCAGCAACTGGCCGTCCGCCTCACAGGTTGGGAAACGACGTCGTTTCTCGTCGGCGAGTATCAGCCCTCGGAGGCTGAACAGAATCCGGTCTTCACCGTCGCCGACGGACTGCTGTGGCTCGTTCAAAGCGTCGATCGAAATTCCATGGTTCGCAAGATGCAAGTCATGAAGATGCGTGGGCAGGCGCCCATTCCCGGGTTGCATACGTTCCGTATCACGAACGACGGCGTCGAGGTGTTCCCCCGGGTCATCGTCGGTCCAGAGAAGAAGCCGCGGCCGGAAGTGGCCGCCGGAAAACGCAAACCCCGCGAACGGCTCTCGATCGGCGTCAAGGGATTGGACGACATGCTCGGCGGCGGCATTCCGGCCGGCTATTCGGTGTTGCTCGCCGGGCCGTCGGGCTCCGGCAAGAGTATCCTCGCCACGGAGTTCATCAGCGAGGGCGCTCGTCATGACGAGCCTGGCGTCATCGCGGTCTTCGAGAAACGCCCCGCGGAGTACTCGCAGGACGATACAAGCAGCCACCGGTTCGAGCGGCTGGTCCGCGAACGCAAAGTGGGAATCATCCACACGCGCCCGCTGGATCTCTCCATCGATGAAATGCTCAATGAGATCATCGAAGCGATTCACCGCCTCAACGCGCGCCGGCTGGTGATCGATTCGCTCTCCGGGTTCGAGCTGGCGCTGGCGCCGACGTTTCGAGAGGACTTTCGCGAGTCGCTCTATCGCATGGTCGCCGTGCTCACGGGGATGGGCATCACCATGATGATGACCGCCGAACTGGAAGACAGCTATATGGATCTGCGCTTCAGCCCGCACGGCACGGCGTTTCTGACCGACGCGATCATCATGCAGCGATATATCGAGTTGAAGGGTCAATTGCGGCGTATCATGGCCGTCGTGAAAGTGCGTGGAAGCGCTCACAGCAAGGATCTGCGGACGTTCGAGATCACCGACCAAGGAATCGTGATGGGCGAGAGGCTCGGTGGGTACGAAGGCTTGCTGACGGGCAGACCCGAGTTGATCGCGGGCGCCGCGTCAGAGACAGATGACCGGAAGTCGCGTCGGCGGCGCGGGGAACGTCCGACTCGAGAGTGAATATGACTGACGCGAACAAACCGGCAGGACCCGATCGCGAGCAGATTGCCGCCACGGAAACGCCGCTTCCGCTTCCGGAACAGGCGGCCGTGTCGGCGTTCGGGCAAGAGCGGCGTGTGGCAGTCGGCGTGCGGACGACGGCCGTGACACAACGGGAACACGTGGTGGCCGCCCGCGAGGATACCGCGAGCCTGCGCGAAGAGGCAGCGAGTTTGCGGGAAGAAGCCGCCGGCCTGCGCGAGGAGACGTCGAGCCTTCGTGAAACGGCTCTTCGCGCCCGGGAAGAGGCCGCGCAAGCGCGGTCAGAGTTGGAACAACTCATGGCCCAGATGCGCGAAGCCAACGAGCGCCTGGTTGTCGTGACGGTTCGCGCACAAACGATGACCGAGGACGCCGAGGAGGCGAACCATCTCAAAGATGAATTTCTTGCGACGGTGTCACACGAGCTCCGGACGCCGTTGAATGCCATCCTTGGATGGGCGCGCATGCTGGGGTCGACGCAATTGCCGCCCGATCGCGCGAGACACGCGATCGCGACCATCGAGCGCAACGCCTCGGCTCTGGCGCACATCATTGAAGATCTCTTGGATGTGTCCCGAATCGTTGCGGGAACGCTTCACCTGACGCCGCAGCCCGTCGATCTCGTCGCCGTGGCGCAGGCGGCGCTGGATGCGGTCCGGCCGTTGGCGGCGACCAAGAACGTGGAACTCGCGTTTTCACCCGATCTCGAGGCACTCGAACCGGTCAGTGGAGACGCCGGCCGACTGCAGCAGGTGATCTGGAATCTTCTCGCAAATGCGATCAAGTTCACGCCTGCGGGGGGACGCGTTGCAGTTTTCGTCGAACGCTCGAACGACGACATGGCGGTCAGGGTCGTCGATACCGGTCAAGGCATCAGTCCGGACTTTCTGCCACACGTCTTCGAGCGCTTCCGCCAGGCCGATGGCGCGACGACGCGGCGTCACACCGGACTCGGTCTCGGACTGGCCATCGTTCGACAACTCGTCGAGTTGCACGAAGGTACCGTGCACGCGGCCAGTGAAGGCGTGGGACGCGGCGCGACGTTCATCGTCCGTCTGCCGATCTCAGCCGCCGACGCTCGAGGCGATCGAGCGGCCGCGCTCGGAGAGCGACGAACCGCGGTCGCGGCGGCTTCACCGGTGCCGCGGTTACCGCGGCTCGATGGGCTCCGCATCCTCGTCGTCGATGACAGCTCCGACGGCCGCACGCTGACATCGTTGATGCTGACGCAGGCAGGCGCCAGCGTGAATGCGGTGGCGTCGGTTCGAGAAGCGCTTCAGACGATCGATGCCGAGCGCTTCGACGCCGTCGTCAGCGATATCGGCCTCCCTGACGAAGACGGGTACGCGCTCATTCGACAGATTCGGAAGTATGAAGCCGAACATGGAGGTTCTCTTCCCGCCGTAGCGCTGACGGGCTTCGCGCGCGCCGAAGATCGGGCCCGTATCCTCGCGGCAGGATTCCAGGCGCATGTCCCGAAGCCTGTTGAACCAGTCGAACTCGCGGCAACGATCGCGACGATTACGCACGATCTACGAAACAGTGAACCCTCACGACCGACAGATTGAATCAGCGCTTCGCCTCGGCGTCCAGGACATCTGCGACCATCTTCGCCGCCTCGCCCGCACGTGAGTTCGCGCTCTGATCGAGCTTGCCGGTCAAACGCTGCGCATCGTCTATGCTCGCCACCGCCGTCTGCACTTGCCTGACTTCGTCGTCGCGGCCGAGGCTCTTGAGCCGCGCGTCCGCGCGACCGAGCAGACCGCGAGCGCCTTCCAGATGTCTGCTCGCCTCGCCGAAGTTGATGGCGTAGATCGCCACACGAGCGTCGAGCGTCGCTGCGCGCGCGCCAAGCAGCTCGCCTCGCAGTTCGGAGATCTGGAGCGCGTGAGCTGCGTCAATTCGGCCCGACCTGCCCCAGATCCACCCGGCGAGAAGAGCTACCGCCAATCCTGCGGTTAATCCAAGAATCAGCTTCGTCATCGCTTTCCCCGTGAAAGATCGTGTCTCGTGTGTCCTGTCAGGGATGCCGCGTGCATGAGCTCGTTGGCCCACGCCCTCACCCGCTGACGGATCTCCGACCCGAGCCGCGGCGCAAAGGCGATCGCGAAGCCCGCGCCGATCACGCCGCCGGCGATCAGCCCACTCCGGAAGCGGTCGTGCATGCCATGCTCGGGTCGTGTATTCATGATGATCCCTGGCTCGAACCTTACACCTCCCGCAGCCGCGTACATATGCCGAGAGGGACAACGACGATCGCCAACAACGCTCAGCGTCGCTCGAGCGGAAAGAATCGAGCTGTGCGAATTGGTACAGCTCACCTCCGGCTCACGTGCAGGCGATGTCGGAGCTCATGGAGATTCTCGACTTCCCTCCCGCTCCCAAGCTCAATGTCTATGGCGAGCTCGACGCGGCAACAGCCACGGCCAACGAGCGCCGCGGGGAACTGCGCTTCAACGGCAAGGCTCAGTGGGTCCGGTGCCATCAGGCGCCGTACTACACCGACAACACCATGCACGACCTGAGGGCCGAACGGTTCTACAAGCAGAGCTGGCGAACGGGATGCGGCCCACGACGGCCCGATCAAGACATTCCCGCTGCGCGGGATCAAGGACTCGCCGCCGTACTTGCATGACGGCCGCTGCTTCACGCTCGAAGATACAGTGGAGTATTTCAACCTGGTGCTGCAGCTTCGTCTGGACGCCTCGGAGCAGAAGGATCTCGTTGCCTTTCTCGGAATTCTCTGAAGACTGCTACGCGTGCTTGCGCACGCCGGCGATGACCAGCACCACGCCACCGGCGACTGCCACGATCCCGAGCAGGGGCGGAAGCGGCAGCGTCTTCTGTCGATCCGCGGTCGCGTGCACGGGACCGATGTCGACGACCGTCTCGCGGCTCGTGTACGTGATGCCCTGATACGCGAGCGCGGCGAGGCCCAGGACGAGCAACACGAGGCCGAGAATGACTGCAGGTTTCATGTGATCCCTCAATCGTGCAGCACGACACTGAGCAGCGAGCTGTTGATCTTGATCGGGAGCTCGCCGTCGTACTCGATGAAGCCGAGTTTCTTGAATTTGTTCAGAAAGAAATTCACCCGCGAGCGCGTCGTGCCGATCATCTCGGCGAGCGTTTCCTGTGAGATCTGCGGGACCGCGCGGGCCGGTCTGTCCTGCTTTCCATAGCGCGCCAGCAGCAACAGGGTGCGCGCCAGCCGCTTCTCGCTCGAGTTGAACAGCTGATCGATCAGATCCTCTTCGATGCGAATATTGCGCGACAGCATGTGCGAGATGAACCGGTCGGACATGGCGTGCTGTTTGTGGAGCAGCCCCACCATCTTCTCTTTGTCGACGAGCAGGATCGTGCTCGGCGTGACCGCCGTCGCGCTTCCCATGCGAAACGGCTGACCAGCCAGGCAGCCCTCGCCGAAGAAGTCTCCGGGACCGAGCATCGCCACCACGGCCTCTCTGCCGGTTTTCGACAGCACCGACAGTTTGACGCCGCCCACCTTAATGTACATGACGTGCTCGCAGGCGTCGCCCTGCGTGAAGATTGCGTCACCTCGCCCGTACCGGACGACGCTCTTCTCCACTCCCGCGGAATCGAGAAAGGCCTGTACGTTGAAGACCGGCGCCGCATTGGCTGCGCCGTTGGACGGTTTTCGAGCTTGCAGGGTCATCGGTGTCTGCCTTCTCCGCGACGAATGTCAGTGGATGCGTTCGGGCTGTGTTTCCAGCGCAACGAGCTTTTGACAGGCCTTGGCCCTGCGCGACAACTTGATCGCACGTTGCATGAGCCGGCGCTCAGTTCCCGCGCGATATTCCTCGATCGTCTGCTCGATTCGCGCAAGGCGCTCGGCGGCATCGATTCGATCGATGGCTGTCACTCGACGACTGTACTTTAGGACTAACCGCCGAAACTGTTCCCGATTGCACACCAGAGAGACTCCGCTTCGATATCAACGCTGTGCCTGATTCCGCGCACAGCAGTGAAGGAAACGATGCTGTGCTCCGCAAAACTCACGGCGGCCTTCCAGAGTCATGCGGCCGGCGGGATCGAGACGATACTCATGATGAAGTCCACCGACGACAGGTTCCCCGCGCACTCGTAACCGAGGCGAATCCGACGGCCGCTCGGCGGCTGCACGCTTCGCAAATGGCGCTCGCTCAGCACAGAACACACGGAACGTGGCGGTGACCGCCACGAAGAAATCGGAGCTACCTTCGCGGACATTCTGCAATTTCGTACGCGAGTTCTCGTCAAATCGGGCACGCGCGTCTACGGGATAGCGGTGTGCCCGAACACGCCGCTGTCCGCTCTACTCAGGTGACCGCGCACGCTGCTCGTCCCAAGCAATTCCCTCCAGACGCTTGAGCCCGCAGGGTCAATGGTCGCCGGTCGTTGATCATGCGGCAGCGTCGATGGACGGGCACCTCCCGCAGGCCGCCGACCGGTTCACCTCAATGCGGGCCTTTCGCGCGGCGGCCGCGCGCGCCGTGAGGTCTGCGGGAACCGCGTCGCCGTTGCCAAAGTACATCTCGTCAGGCGTCTGTCCACGAAACGCCGAATGCGGAAGCACCGTGTTGTGTTCCTGGACGTAGAACGCGACTAATCGCCGGACCGTGGTGACGCTGTCCAACGCGTGGAGGTAGAGCCACTGGTGTTTGAGCGAGCGCCACCACGCCTCGATCATGGAGTTCGAGAACCTCAGCTCCGTGAACGCCAAGACGCGGCGCAGCACTCCCGTGGTGATCAGCTCGTCGACCTGGGCATTCACGTTTTCGACGCCAGCGTCCGCCAACACGACCGGAGTCGTCTCTGACGGCGTTAGGTCCCGACCGGCTTCGACCAGCACCGCCACACTGTTCACCGGCGCAAACGTCTCCGCGACCCGCCACGCCAGGATCCGTCGAGAGAAGTTGTCGATCACCGCGTGCAGATAGGCGCGGCTCCCGTCGAGCAGGCGGATGACGGTGGTGTCGATGTGCCACATCTCGTTGGCTCGAGTCGTTCGCAGACCGATTTTCGGCTGGGCCGGGTGCACGCGCAGCCGAGGCCGGCGCCAGCCGTACGTGCGCACCAGGTGATACCAGGTCGAGGGCGATGCCCAGACCTTGCCGAGCCGCTGCGCCAGAACGGCGAGCGTGCCGGTCGGGATGTGCCGGTACTCGAGCGCGGTCACCATCTCCTTGATCACCAGGACTTCGCGTGAAGTCAGACGATGGGCGACGTGTGCGGACAGGACGACTGGTCGTCCGGCGCACACGCGTCCTGCAGCCGCCGCCAGGCATGGAAGCGACTCGGAGACAATCGCACGAACCGCAGGAGTGGCCGCAATGGCACACAGTCACGGGCACGATCCACGGCTCGCAGGATCCGTGTTTTGTCGCGTCCGTCGGGCAGACGCTCGTGCGTCAAGGTGAATCCCGAGCTTCGAAGCAGGGCGAGGCGGAGTAGTGCCTTGAGCTTCCTGACGCGTCGTCGGAGCTCCAGAACTTCTTGCTGGAGTTCCAATGTCTTCACGTTCGTCACGTCCATGGTGACCGCGACCATCGGTGCGTTCGAAGCCAGCCACGGGCCGTCGATCGAGGAACCCCGAGACCCGTGGCGATGGTCACGTCCCCCGTGTTGTGGACGAGATCCCGCAGCCGGTGGTCGTAGCGCTGCTGCGGGCGCCGCGAAGTCGTCATGCGGACAATCATCCGGCAGTTCGTTCACGCCGCTCAACCCTTGAGGAAAGACGCGGGCGGTCCGTCGACGTCAGATGGCCGCCGCAGTGACGACAACTCGCGCGAGAAGGGCAGAATGTCTGTATGGACAGCTCTGCAGAACCTGCGAGACCCGCTCCATTTTGGCCCCTTGTCCACCGAGACGAACATGGCGTAGGCGGTACGGCCGATCACATCAACGACGAAGACCTCGTAGAGTGTGACAAATGGAGTAACCCAGATGATCGTGAAAAGGATAGTGCCGGACATCAGATCGAAGGACCTCGACGCGAGCCGACAGTTCTACGTCGATGTCCTGGGTTTAGAGGTCGCGATGGACATGGGCTTCATCGTGACC
>Ga0075435_100002936_pt1 | contig 11455 bp, 8 predicted proteins | sample RhiMethybrSRZTD4_FD_75302 | JGI IMG/M metagenome (GOLD analysis project Ga0075435, IMG submission 75302) | Populus rhizosphere microbial communities from Tennessee, USA - Rhizosphere MetaG P. TD hybrid SRZTD4 | ecosystem: Host-associated > Plants > Roots > Rhizosphere > Soil | place: USA... | reverse complement strand
TAGGTGATCGACGGGCTCGAGTTCTGGTAGGCGAGCAGGTGGACGGGCGCCGACGTGGCCGTCGTGGAGGCGAGATCGGAGCAATCGGTGGCGGACGCCGAGAACAGGTAGGCCTTGGACGCGGGCGAGGCCTGCGTCGTCGCCGACCGAACGGTGGCAAGCGTCAGCGGCACGGCCGTGAACGGGTTCGTGGCGAAGCGGCGGGCTACCGTGGAGCGGCACACGCCGCTGGCGGCGTCGGTCGCCTTCCAGGTCAGCCGCAGCGGCACCTTCGACGCGCCAAGGGTGGCGCCGTTGGCGATCGTCGCCACGGGCGCGGTCACGACCGGCGGCGTCGTGTCGGCCGCCGCGGTGGTCGAGAACACCGCCAGGTGATCCTGCTCGACGACGCCCGGATGCGTCTGCCACTCGAGGAAGTCGCCGCCGAAGTAGATGTGCTGGCCGTACGCGAGCTCGGAGTAGACGCCGAGGTCGGAGCCGGCCGCCGCGGGATGCCAGGCTCCGGGCGAGCGGTCGACGAGGCCGGTGATCGGGCTGATGATCGCCACCTTGTGGCGCACCTGCGAGCCGACCTTGGTGAAGTGGCCGCCGAGCACGAGCTGCTGCGCCGCGCCCGAGCCGACCAGCGCGACCGTGTTCACGTTGCCGTTGGTCGTCTCCGTCCAGCGCAGCTTGCCGGTCGAGAGCACGAAGGAGCGGACGTGACCACCGCCGCCGCGGTCGCCGGCGTACAGGTACTTGCCGTTCTCGGCGAACGCCAGGATCGTGTCGCGGGTGTGCGAGCGCCAGGGGTGCAGGCGGTTCTGCACCGGGTCGATCGAGGCCAGGTGGGCGACGTCCGCCTTGTTCACGTGGTGGAACGAGCCGCCGATGAAGAGCGTCGAGCCGCCTGCGGCGGGCAGGAGCGCCCGCACGGCGCCGTCGACCTTGGGGTGCCACGAGGTCAGCGCGCCGGTCGCCGCCGACACGGACGCGAGCCGCGGCCGGCCGTGGCCGCCCACGTGCAGGAAGGCGCCCCCGAGGTACACGCGCGGCCCGATCTGGGTCACGGCGTAGACGATGCCGTCGGTGTTGGCGACCCATGGCCGCACGGTGCCGGTGGTCGTCGGGTCGGTCGGCGCGATCGTGGCCATCGCCGCCGCGTGGGCGCGGGCCTTGGCGCCGAGGGAGGTGAAGTCGCCGCCGATGTAGACCGTCTTGCCGTCGACCGACACGGCCATCGCGCGCACCGTCCCGTTCGCGCCCGGGTTCCACGGCAGGACGTGCCCGTCGATCGCCGACACGGCCGCGAGATGGCTCCGCGCGAGCACGGTGCCGTTCGTGTCGGTCATCTGGGTGAACTTGCCGCCGACGTAGACGACATTGTTCACGCGCGCGATCGCGAGGACGCGGCCGTTCGCAGTGGCCCAGGGCGAGGCCGGCGCCGGAGCGAGGGTCGCTGCAGCGGTCGAGGCCTGCAGCAGCAGGCTCGCGAGCGCGACCACGGGGACGAGTGCCCGGCGGGCTCGGGACATGACGATGGGATCCTCTCCTGGGGGGTGGCGATGGATTGCACGAACGCAATCGTGCTAGTCCAAGTTTGTGACTTGAACGGGTACGCGTCAGTCCCCCGCCCGGGGGACTCGCGCCACCGGATGTTCTAGGCCCGGAAGACGGCGAGCTCGGCGCCGGGCTCGACGGCGACCGCAAGCGTCTCGGACGCGATCCACTCGCCGTGCTCGGCGAACGCGCGGCTGACGTCGCCGTCGTTCTCCGGGAAGGTGATCCGGATCCGGTCGGTGACCTCGAATCCCGCGTCCTGGCGCATCTTCTGGATCGTGCGGATCACGTCGCGGACGACGCCCTCGAGCCGAAGCTCCGGCGTGATCTCGGTGTCGAGCGCAACCGCGAAGCCGTCGCCGTCCGTGACGGCGAAGCCCTCGCGGGCGCGCGCGCGCAGCTCGTACTCGCCCGGCTCGAGCACCCAGTCGCCGACGTGCACGCGGCCGTCTCGAAGCTCGAACTCGCCCTCGCGCAGGAGGCCGCGGATGACCGCCAGGTCACGCCCGTACTTGGGGCCGAGCAGCTTGAGGAGCGGCATCACCTCGACCTGGGCGAACTCCTCCGCCGAGGTCGTCAGGCGTACGCCCTTCACCCCGAGCTCGGCGGCGACCAGCTCGACGTGCTCGGCGACGTGGCCGCGGCGGACCGGGTCGTCCGTCGCGACGATCACCTCGCGCAGCGGCTGGCGCAGCTTGATGTGGGCGTCGTCGCGGCTGCGGAAGCCGAGCCGAACCACCGCCCGCACGGTGTCCATCGCCGCAACGAGCTCGGCGTCTGCCAGCTCCTCGCGCACCTGCGGGTAGCCGGCCAGGTGCACGCCGGCGGGCGCGTCCGGGCAGACGCCGCGGACGAGGTTCTGCCACATCTCGTCGGCCAGGAACGGCATCACCGGCGAGACGCACCGGATCGCCTGCACGAGGGCGTACCAGAGCGCCTCGAACGCGGCCTTCGTGTCGGCCGGGTCGTCGGAGCGCCAGAAGCGCGTACGCGACAGGCGCACGTACCAGTTGGAGAGGTCGTCCAGGAACGTCTCGAACGCGCGCACGAGCCGCGGCGACTCCCAGCCGTCGAGCGCCGCCCGGCACTCCCCGACGAGCCACTGGGTGCGGGCCGCGAGCCAGCGGTCGAGCGGGCGCGCCGCCGCCGGGTCGGGGCCGGTCTCGAGCAGGTCGTAGCGGGGCTTGAAGCCCTCGACGTTCGCGTAGAGGACGAAGAACGAGTACGTGTTCCAGAGCGTCAGCAGGCGCCGCTTCACCTCACCCGCCGGGCCGTAGCCGAAGTTCAGGTTCTGGGCGGGCTGCTGGCCGGCGTACATCCAGCGCATGACGTCGGCGCCCATGTCCTCGATCGCGTCCTCGAACCAGATCGCGTTCCCCCACGACTTGTGCATGGGCCGGCCGGTCTCGTCGTTCACCTTCTCGTAGGTGAGCACCTTGCGGTAGGGCGCACGGCCGTCGAGGACGACGCCCATGAAGAGCATCGAGTAGAACCAGAGCCGGATCTGCTCGCGCATCTCCGACACCCACGTGGCCGGGTACCAGCGCTCCCAGTTGGCGTGGTCGGGCAGGTCGGCGATGGTGACGCCCACGCCCGCGCCGGCGGCGTAGCCGGCCTCGACGAACGTGCCGTTGTGCCAGCCGAGCGTCGAGAACGGGACGATGCCGGCGTCCAGCCAGCAGTCGCCGACGTCGGGCAGGCGGTGCGCCTCGGCGTCGCACTCGCCGCAGCGGATGACGACCTCGTCGATCCACGGCCGGTGCAGCTCCTCGACCCTGTCCATACCGCGCAGCGCCCGCTCCTCGAGGTCGGCCCGCGACCCGACGACGGTCATGTGGCCGTGCTCGCAGAAGTAGAACGGCAGCGGCAGGCCCCAGTAGCGCTTGCGGCTGATGCACCAGTCGCCCATGTTGACGAGCCAGTCCTCCATCCGCTTGCCGTACTGGCGCGGCGTCCACTCCACGCCGCGGGCGGCCTCGATCATCGGCTGTCGGATCTCCTCGCAGCGGATGAACCACTCGTCGACGAGGCGATAGATCAGCTCGGTGCCGCAGCGCCAGCAGACGGGGTAGCGGTGGGTGATCTCGCCGTCGGAGACCAGGCGGCCGCGCTGGCCGAGGTCGTCGACGATCATCTGCGCCGCCTCGGCGGTGACGTGGCCGTGCAGCCAGCCGTACTCCTGCACGAACGCCCCGGCCTCGTCGACCGGGATCAGCGTCGCGAGCTCCTCGCGGCGGCCGAGCTCGAAGTCCTCCTCGCCGCAGCCCGGGGCGATGTGGACGATGCCGGTGCCCTCGTCCATCGAGACGTCCTCCCAGGCGACCACGCGGTTCTCGAAGCCCTCCTGGGCGGGCAGCTCCTCGAACGGGGCCGTGTAGGTGAGGCCGACGAGCTCGGTGCCGCGCACCTTGCCCAGCACCCGGCCCGTGATCGGGCCGGCTTCGAGCCGGTCGGCGGCGACGTAGGCGATGCCCGCCGCCGTCTCGACGCGCACGTAGTCGGCGTCCGGCCGCACCGCGGCGGCCACGTTCGCCGGCAGCGTCCACGGCGTCGTCGTCCACACAACCAGGTACTCGCGCTCGCGGCCCTTGAGCGGCAGGCGCACGTGCAGCGACGGGTGGGTCAGATCCTTGTAGGAGTCGATCAGCTCGTGCTGGGAGAGCGACGTGCCGCAGCGCGGGCACCACGGCATCGAGCGGTGGCCGCGATACAGCCAGCCGCGCTCGTGGCAGTCCTTCAGGAAGCCCCAGATGTAGCTGATGTTGGGGTCGGTCATCGTGTAGTACGACCGCTCCCAGTCCATCCACTGGCCGAGCCGTTTCGACTGGCCGGTGAGCTGGCCGGCGTAGAACGCGACCCGGTCGCGGCAGGCGCGGGCGAAGCGGTCGAGCCCGTAGGCCTCGATCTCGCGCTTCGAGTTCAGGCCGAGCTCCTTCTCGACGCCCACCTCGACCCACAGGCCCTGGCAGTCGAAGCCGTTCTGGTAGAGCAGGTCATAGCCCTGCATCGCGTGGTAGCGCTGCCAGACGTCCTTCAGGGTGCGTCCCCAGCCGTGGTGGACGCCCATCGGGTTGTTCGCCGTGATGGGGCCGTCGATGAAGCTGAACGGCTCGCCGCCGCGGTTGCGGTCGCGGAGCGTCTCGAACGTGCGCTCGCGCTCCCAGCGCTCGAGCACGCGATGCTCGAGACCGATGTGGTCAGGCTGCTTGGGGACGGGCTCGAACGGCGGCATCCGCGGATTCTATTCCGCGGCTCCGCAACGGCACTCCCGCTCGCTCAGGCGGCGAGACGATGCCGGGGGTGCGATCAGTCAAGCTCGTGCTTGTCGCAGAAGTCGTCGAACGCGGCATGCTTGGCCAGGTAGCTCGACATCTCGGCAAAGCCGAACTCGAACCACTCGGTGAGCCAGCGCTCGTCGATCTCCACATGCTTGTCGTACAGCTCGTCCATGATCGCTTCCTCCGGACGCCCGGCCCGGCTGACGCGTTTTCCGCCTCGGGAACCGAACTCCTTTCGCCCGGGGCGCTGACGGTCCGGTAATCGACGCGCGGGCGGCGAGCTTTACGCTTCATTGACAATTCCAGGTCCTGCCTGCGACCCCCTGCGGCACCAGCGGGCGAGCACCTCGCGGACGCAGGGGAATGCGATCTCGGACTCGGGCGGAAGCTCGTCCGCGCCGAACCAGGCGACCTCCGCGACGTCATCGGCGGGCGTCGGCTCCCCGCTTACGATCCGAGCCGGGTAGAAGAGGTTGAGCGTGGGCACGCCGTCCGCCCCGTAGGTGTCGGCGATGACCCAGGCCGCGGCGCCGACGAGCACCGCCACGCCGAGCTCCTCGTCGAGCTCGCGGCGCACCGCGTCGTCGCCGTCCTCGCCCGGCTTGACGAAGCCGCCGGGGACGTCCCACTTGCCCTTGAACGGCTCGATCGCGCGCCGCACGAGCATGATCCGGCCCTCGTCGTCGTTCACGATCGCCCCCGCCGTCGGCGCCGGGTTCTCGTAGAGCACGAGCCCGCACGCGGGGCAGACCAGGCGCTCCTCGTCGTCGCCCCCCGGCACCCGCCGCTCGAGATCCGCCGCGCAGCGGGGGCAGTGGCGCCAGTCCCTCATCCAGCCTCGGCGATGACCCGGTCGGACAGGTCCGGCCAGCGGCCGGGGCGCATCATCCAGCCGGAGTAGGTGCCGCGGTTGGCGAGGCAGACGAATCCGACGCCCGCGTCCGGGTCGGCCCACATGAGCGTCCCCGCCGCGCCGAAGTGCGAGAGCGTCGCCGGCGACGTCCTCGTCCCCGACCAATGGCCGTCCTTGCCGTCGCGGATGTCGCACCCGAGCCCCCAGTCGGCCACCTCCCAGGTGCGGAACGACTCGATCCCGCCGGCCAGGCCGGGGTACTGCACCTCGGCCAGCTCCGCGAAGGTCTCCTCCGCCAGCAGCGGCGCGCCGCGTGCGAGCAGCAGCTGGACGAACCGCGCGTAGGCGGCGCAGGTCGCGAACGCCCCGCCGGCGGCGGTCGCCCGCGCCCGCCACTCGCGCGAGTTGAAGAGCGGCAGGCCGGATCTCCAGAGCCCCGGCTCGCGGACGTCGAGGGTGCGGCCCCACTCCGGCTCGGGCAGGCCGAGGTAGGCGTCCATCCCGAGCGGCTCGAGCACGGCGGCCCGCACGTACTCGGCGTGACCGATCCCGGTCGCTGCCGCAAGCAGCGCCCCGAGCACGGCGTAACCCTCGTTCGAGTAGACGCGGCGGGTCGCGGGCCGCCGCACGGGCTCGACGTCGACCGCCGAGACGCCCGCCGGCCCGACTTCGGGCAGGCCGGAGGCGTGCGACAGCAGGTGGCGGGGCGTGATCGCCCGGCGGTCGGGCGCACGGTACTGCTCGAGGTGCTCTGCGACCGGTGCGTCCAGGTCGATCGACCCCTCCTCGGCGGCGACCAGGACGGCCACCGCGACGAGCGGTTTCGTGAGCGACGCGAGCGCGAACAGCGAGTCCGCGCGGGCGTCGCCGGCCAGGCGGGAGTCGCGCATCCCGTCGGCGCCGACGACGGCGGCGGAGACCGCCGAGGCGTCCCCGTCGGCCACCCAGGTGTCGATGATCTCGCAGGCCACGCTGGAGGAGGATGCTACGGCGCGTGTAACGTTCTGGTGGACAATGGCCGAGTTGCGGACACCGGGCGGGCGCACCGGAGGGGAGCCCCCGTTCGATCCTCCCCGCGGCGACGAGGGGCTGGACGACTGGTTCGCCCGCCGCCTCGAGGCGCAGGGGATCAGAGCGCGGCGGCCGCGCATTCCGGCCGCCCGCGTCGGCGCCGTCGTCGCCCTCCTGGTGGCGCTCTTCATCTTCGGCTGGGTGCTGCAGAGCGCCTCGGGCGGCAGCTCCGCGACGACCACGACCCCGCCCACCCACCACAACCCGGCGACCACGAACGGCACGACCCCGCCCGGCGGGACGGGCTCGGTGCCGGCCAAGCACGCGAAGGCGCAGTGGAAGCAGATCCCGCTCACGGTGCTGAACGGCTTCGGCGGCACGAACGCCGCCGCAACCGCTCAGACCCAGCTGCGCGCGGCCGGATGGCACGTCGTCAGCGTCGCCGACGCGTCGCACGAGACCCAGTCCACGATCGTGGTCTACGTGCCGGGCAAGCTCCAGCAGGCGAAGGTGGTGGCAAGCAGGCTGGGGCTGCCGCCGCCGGTGCCGATCGCCCAGGCGCCAGGCGTGCTCTCCACCCAGACCGACGGCGTGGCCATCGTGCTCGGCCCGAACCTGCTGCCGAACGGCGCCGGCTAGCGGCCCGGCCGCAGCCGGTCAGGAATCGAGAAGCGCGGGCCGCAGGGTCGTGGGTACGGTGACCGGCATGGACACCATCACCCACGAGAACGGAGGAGTGACCATGGCCGACACAGCCACCACCACCCAGGGCATCCAGACCGTCCTTCACCCGGTCACCGACCTGGCGAAGTCCAAGGCGGTCTACGCCGCACTGCTCGGCACGGCACCGCAGGCCGACTCGGAGTACTACGTCGGGTTCCAGGCCGAGGGCCAGCAGATCGGGCTCGTCCCCGGCGGCGGCCCCCAGGGCATGACCGCGCCGGTGGCGTACTGGCACGTCACGGACATCGAGGCCAAGCTGGCCGAGGTGACCGCCGCGGGCGCGGCCGTCAAGGAGCCGACGCACGACGTCGGGGGAGGCCGGCTGGTGGCCACCTTCACCGACCCGGACGGCAACGTCCTCGGGCTGCTGCAGGACCGATGAGCGCGACGGTTGGGAAGCGCACCGTCGGCGAGGGGCGCACGCCGCCCCTCGCCGACAGCCATGACCTGATCCGCGTCCACGGCGCGCGCGTGAACAACCTGAAGGACGTGAGCGTCGCGCTGCCGAAGCGGCGGCTGACGGCGATCACCGGCGTCTCCGGCTCGGGCAAGAGCTCGCTCGTCTTCGGCACCATCGCGGCCGAGTCGCAGCGGCTCATCAACGAGACGTACAGCGCCTTCGTCCAGGGGTTCATGCCGACGCTGGGGCGGCCCGACGTCGACGTGCTCGAGGGCCTGACGACGGCGATCATCGTCGACCAGGAGCGGATGGGCACGGACGCGCGCTCCACGGTCGGCACCGCGACCGACGCGAACGCGATGCTGCGCATCCTCTTCAGCCGGCTCGGGCAGCCCCAGATCGGCCCGCCCAACGCCTACTCGTTCAACGTCCCCACCGTGAAGGCCACCGGCGCGATCACCGTCGAGCGCGGCAACCGCAGGACCGAGCGGGCGACGTTCAGCCGCCTCGGCGGCATGTGCCCGCGCTGCGAGGGGCGCGGCTCGGTCTCCGACTTCGACCTCACCCAGATCTACGACGGGCGCAAGTCGCTCAACGAGGGCGCGCTCCTCATCCCCGGCTACACCATGGAGGGCTGGTACGGCCGCATCTTCCGCGGCTGCGGCTACTTCGACCCGGACAAGCCGATCGCGAAGTTCACGAAGCGGGAGCTGAACGACCTGCTCTACAAGGAGCCGACCCGGATCAAGGTCGACAACGTCAACCTGACCTACGAGGGCGTGCTCACGCGGCTCAAGAAGACGACGCTGTCCAAGGACGTCGACAGCCTCCAGCCGCACGTGCGCGCGTTCGTCGAGCGGGCGGTGACCTTCCGCGTCTGCCCCGAGTGCGACGGCACCCGGCTGAGCGAGGCGGCCCGCTCGTCGAAGATCGCCGGGATCAACATCGCCGACGCCTGCGCGATGCAGATCAGCGACCTGGCGGAGTGGGTGCGCGGCCTCGACGAGCCGTCGGTCGCGCCGCTGCTCGAGGCGCTCGGCGAGACGCTCGACTCGTTCGCCGAGATCGGCCTCGGCTACCTGTCGCTCGACCGGCCCTCCGGGACGCTCTCCGGCGGCGAGGCCCAGCGCACCAAGATGGTACGCCAGCTGGGCTCGTCGCTGACCGACATCACCTACGTCTTCGACGAGCCCACGATCGGCCTGCACCCGCACGACATCCAGCGGATGAACGACCTCCTGCTGCAGCTGCGCGACAAGGGCAACACCGTCCTCGTCGTCGAGCACAAGCCCGAGGCGATCGCGATCGCCGACCACGTGGTCGACCTCGGCCCGGGCGCCGGCAGTGCCGGCGGCGAGGTCGTCTTCGAGGGGACGGTCGACGAGCTGCGCGCCGCCGGCACGCTGACCGGGCGGCACCTGGACGACCGGGCGTCGCTCAAGGAGTCGGTGCGGAAGCCGTCCGGCGCGCTCGAGGTGCGCGGGGCATCGACGCACAACCTGCAGGACGTCGACGTCGACATCCCGCTCGGCGCGCTGGTCGTCGTGACCGGCGTCGCCGGTTCGGGCAAGAGCTCGCTGATCGACGGCTCGGTCGCCGGCCGCGAGGGCGTCGTGTCGATCGACCAGGCGGCGATCCACGGCTCGCGGCGGAGCTACCCGGCGACCTACACCGGGCTGCTCGACCCGATCCGCAAGGCGTTCGCCAAGGCCAACGGCGTAAAGCCGGCGCTCTTCAGCGCCAACTCCGAGGGCGCCTGCCCGACCTGCAACGGCGCCGGTGTCGTCTACACCGACCTCGCGATCATGGCCAGCGTCGCCAGCACCTGCGAGGAGTGCGAGGGGAAGCGGTTCCAGGCGTCCGTGCTCGACTACCACCTCGGCGGCCGCGACATCAGCGAGGTGCTGGCGATGTCGGTCGACGAGGCGGGCGAGTTCTTCGCCGACGGCGACGCCCGCACCCCGGCGGCGCACGCGATCCTCGAGCGGCTCTCCGACGTCGGCCTCGGGTATCTCGTGATCGGCCAGCCGCTGACGACCCTCTCGGGCGGCGAGCGGCAGCGGCTGAAGCTGGCCGTGCACATGGCCGAGAAGGGCGGCGTCTACGTCCTCGACGAGCCGACGACGGGCCTGCACCTGGCCGATGTCGAGCAGCTGCTCGCCCTGCTCGACCGGCTGGTCGACGGCGGCAAGTCGGTCATCGTGATCGAGCACCACCAGGCCGTGATGGCGCACGCCGACTGGATCATCGACCTCGGCCCGGGCGCCGGCCACGACGGCGGCAGGGTCGTGTTCGAGGGCACCCCGGCCGACCTCGTCGCCTCACGGTCGACGCTGACCGGGGAGCACCTGGCGGCGTACGTGAAGGCTGCCTAACCCTCGGCCGTGGCGAGATCGTTGAGGCTGGGCGCGCGCCGGATCGCCGGGCTGAGGACGCCCCACGTGAGCAGGACGACGTTGCACAGGCAGAAGAACGCGATCGTCTCGCGCGCCGAGATCTTCTCGAGCAGGAACCCGGCCACCAGCGGCCCCAGCGGCGTGATCGAGAGGGCGATCGAGCTTCGCACCGCCTCGACCCGGCCCAGCAGCCGGTCGGGCGTGACGGCGATGCGGTAGCCGACGACGACGGAGTCGGTCATCGGCATGGCGATGCCCTGCGGCAGGATGCCGGCGGCAAGCACGAACACGCTCGGCCGGACGAGGAACGCGGCGCTGCCCATCCAGGCCACCAGCTCGATCCACAGGATCGTCCGCATCGAGAGGCGCCGCCGGGCGATCGGGGAGAGCAGCGACCCGGCCAGCAGGCAGATGCCGAACGCCGCCAGGAGCGCGCCGATGGCGCCGCCGCTCAGGCCCTGCTCGCGGCCGGCGACGACGATCACGAGCAGGATCCCGGGCAGGGCGAAGTTGCCGAGGCCGTAGAGGAACGCGCACGTGCGCAGGAACGGATGGCCCCACAGGAAGCGCATGCCCTCCGCGATCTGGGCGCGGACGCTCGCGTCGCTGGGCTCGCGCACCTGCTGGAACGGGGTGCGGATCAGGGCGAGCGACGTCAGCGAGGCCGCATACGAGCAGGCGTCGACGACGAACGGGAGCGATCGCGCGATCCCGAACAGGAACCCGCCGAGCGGCGGCCCGGCCAGGTTGACCATCGCGATCCGGGCCGTCACGGTCGCGACCGCGTCCGGCAGCTGCGCCGGCGGCACGACCGAGCGCAGCGCCCCGGTCGCCGCGACGGTGAAGGCGACGGTGGCGGAGCCCTCGATCAACGCGACGAGCGCCAGGAGGGCGAACGACGCGTCGCCCATGGCAATTGACGCCGCGAGAACGCCAATTGTCGTCGCGCGCACGAGGTCGGCCACCACCATCATGCGGCGGCGGTCGAACCGGTCGGCCGCCAGCCCGGCCGGAAGCTGGAGCACCGCGAACGGGGCCAGGCGGGCGAACGCGACCAGGCCGGCGCGGGCGGGCGAGTGGGTCAGCGCGAGCGCCAGCAGCGGGTAGGCGATCGCCGTAGCCTCCGACCCCATCGCCGAGAGCAGCTGCCCGGACTGCAGGAGAACGAAGTCGCGATTGCGCCGCAGAGGCGTCGGAGCCACGAGACGGAGACGCTAGCACCGGCCGCGGCGGGATTCCGGCCGCCGGCGTCGAA
>Ga0075435_100002935_pt1 | contig 11456 bp, 15 predicted proteins | sample RhiMethybrSRZTD4_FD_75302 | JGI IMG/M metagenome (GOLD analysis project Ga0075435, IMG submission 75302) | Populus rhizosphere microbial communities from Tennessee, USA - Rhizosphere MetaG P. TD hybrid SRZTD4 | ecosystem: Host-associated > Plants > Roots > Rhizosphere > Soil | place: USA... | reverse complement strand
CATGCTCGGAGCTGCATGAAGTACCGTGCTTAGTTGGTTCACGAACACAGGATAGTGCCAGCGATTTATTTCTAAATAATTACATCGGTAATGCCTGCAACCTCGGCGGCACCATGACCGATCTCGGAAGCCTGGGACAATCCGGCGCGGAAGGAACCACCATCGTGCGTGGTTCCCTAAGAATTACCCGAGGCGTCCGCAGTCAAATGTTCCCCATAACGCGGAAAGCTATTAAGTACGATCTCTTTCCCGCTCGTAGCCGGCTTTGGCTGCAGGCATGCTTCGAGCAAATCACGGTGGGAAGGAGCATTGGATGACATTTCTCTTACAGCTTCCCCCGAGCTTGCCGCAATATTGCTTTCGCGCAACAGCACGTGTGGAGTGGCCCAGGAGTGGAAAGATAAAGTGTGGGCTGCTGCATAGGCGACATACGCTGTGACTGGATCGATACTATCGAGATAGGGTCGCACCTATAGCTTCGCCGGTCACCACCAAGTCGACGCGGCGATTTAGTTGACGGCCGGCAGAGGTGCTATTCGATGCTACTGGTTGGGTTTGTCCAAAACCGCGCGCATCGATATTGGTGGGTTTTACTCCTTGCTGTTCAAGGAATCCACGCACGCTGTTCGCCCGATTTTGGTGGTCGAGGTCAGTGTTAATCTCAATTCGGCCGGTTCTGCTTTCCACGCGAGCATGGCCTTCAGCCTCGGGCATGAGGTCGGTTCCCCTGAAATCGATGCTCGTGCCTCCGCTGTGATGCCGATAATCGACCGCCTGAGTGGTACGAGAGACGACATTCACGCAGTGAACCGGGGTGTGCTCCATCGGTTCCACCGGAGTTGCTGGTTGCTGATCAGAGTACGTCTATGCCTTCAGCAGAGTACCCATAGCGAGAATCAGGGCGTAGGGAAGCTGTTTTCGCATGATGCACCATCCTGCTGTCGTTTAGGATGAGGTTCGGCAATTGCTGGTTTTCTGAAACTGCTCTCCGCAACGCACACGCGGATAGGTAATTTCCCAGCAATTTGCTGAGTTTCACCAGCCGCCGGGGACAAACTGTTTCCGCGTCTCCCACAAAGCAAACGCCTGTGCTGGGTTGTCCTTGGCCCATTTTCAGGGGTACTATCACTCGTTTTCTTCCCCAACACGTGCGAGAAATCAAACATCCGCAAGCATCGCAATCAGATCTGGGAAGACCGAAATCCACTCAGTTGTAGCAAAGAAGAAGGCGTCGTAGGCTTACTGCCAGGACTCCAAATTGCTTGCAAGACAGCCGGCCTGGCTCCCAAATCAAGAGTCTAGAGATATGGGTACTCGGCTCATTGTAGTTTCGAATCGTCTCCCGCTGACATTGCGAAGAGCGGATGGACGCTGGATCACGGAGCGAAGCTCTGGCGGGTTAGCTAGCGCGATGAACCCGCTACTAGGAAGAAGTGGCGGGGACTGGATCGGCTGGGCCGGCCATAGCGGCGATGAAGAGCAGGGAGAGCGCAGGGCCGTTCTTCAAGATTGGGCGCAGAAAGAACATTGTTTTGCCGTCGAACTACCAACCGAAGTCGCGACAGGATTCTATGAAGGCTACGCCAACCAAACCCTGTGGCCTGTGTTTCACAACTTTCCTTCTGAACTGAAGTTCGACGCAAAAAGCTGGGAGGCATACGTCGAAGCGAATCACACCTTCTGCAAAACGGTTGCAGAACGTTATAGGCCAGGCGACCTTGTATGGGTGCATGACTATCATTTGATGCTGCTCCCTCAAATGCTGCGGGACGAGCTGCCGGATGCCGCCGTTGGCTTCTTTCTACACATCCCCTTTCCTTCTTCTGAAATCTTCCCAATCCTGCCGCGACGCGAGGAGCTTCTGGTGGGCCTTTTGGGAGCTGACCTAGTGGTTTTTCAGACCCATGGACATTTGCAGCAATTCCGTTCTGCGCTGCTCCGCGTGCTCGGCATCGAAAGCAAAGTCGCGGAACTCGCGGTGGGAGGCCGTCCCGTCCATCTCGATGCGCTCCCCATTGGCATCGCGCCCGACGAATACACGGGCTTATTGAACAGTGACGAGACCACGGTCCAGCACTACACCGAATTGGTTGCGCGCTACAAAGGACGAAGAGTACTGCTTGCAGTGGACCGGCTGGACTACACCAAAGGCCTTCTCGAACGTCTGCGGGCATACGCGCTACTGCTCCGCTCCTCTGCAGAGCTGAAAGAAAACCTCGTGCTCATCCAAATTGCCGTGCCCACTAGGGAGGGCATCGATACATACCAGGACCTGCGCACGGAAGTGAATCGGCTTGTCGGTGAAATCAACGGCAAACTGGGCACGCCCAACTGGACTCCTGTTGTTTACATCAACCGCTCAATTGAGCCGGCAGAACTGGTTGCCTTATATAAGCTAGCGGACGTATGTTGGGTGGGATCTCTTCGCGATGGGATGAACCTCGTAGCCAAGGAGTACGTTGCCTGCAAGGGCGAAGGCGATGGCGTGCTGGTACTGAGCGAATTTGCGGGTGCTGCCGCGGAGATGGGAGAGGCGCTTCTGATTAATCCCTATGATGAGGATCGTACGGCCTCTACTGTAAAGCGCGCGCTGACTCTTGATGTGGAGGAGCGGCAACTGCGCATGAAAGCCCTGCACGGTAGGATCCTGCGCAATAACGTTTTCCGCTGGGGAGACCGATTTTTGGCCTCATTGCAAGAAGCGGCATCAGAACGAAGGCACTACCTTGACACGCAACCGAAAAGGCTTCCCTTAGCGGAAATCCGCGAGGCATACGTGCGCGCGAATCGCCGCCTGTTGATTCTCGATTACGACGGTACGCTTATCCCACTTGCCAAGCAGGCGAAACAAGGCGCGCCCCCACCTGTCGTAATAGACCTTTTAACTGCCCTCGCTGCTGGACCACGCAATTGCGTGGCTCTGATGTCGGGCAGGCCGGCGGAACATGTGGATCGATGGTTCGGCAGCATTGGCGGGATTTGGCTCGTAGCAGAGGACGGCGCCGAGTTAAGGCCTCCGTTCTCGTCTTCGTGGGAGCCCCTGCGCTCACCAGTGCCCACCGACTGGAAATCCACAGTGATGCCGATTTTGGAACATTTCGTTGATCGCACGCCCGGCAGTTTCGTCGAAGAAAAGAAATATGCGCTGCTGTGGCACAACCGCACGGCCGAGCCGGAATTCGGCGCGTGGCTGGCAAACGAGCTGGTCTCAATGCTGGAAGCCATGCTCGCCGAGACGGAACTCAGGGCTTTCCGCGGAGAGAAGGTAGTGGAGGTAAAGCCTGCATGGGCGAACAAAGGTGAAGCATTCGAGCGTATCTTCGCTGCCTACTCGCAACCCGACTTCCTTTTTGCCGCTGGCGACAATCGCCCTGATGAAGATCTGTTCGAGCGCATGCGAGATGGGGCTTGGACGGTGCACGTCGGCCCGGGACCCACCCGTGCAGGATTCGTGGTGCAGGATTTCGAAGCCGTGCGCGAATTGCTCGAAACGTTTACGGAGGCCGCCAACCACACGTGAAGCATTTCAAGTCAAGTGCTGCTTTCGCCCGACGCTGGGACGAGTTCCACAACTGTACATTGATCCTGTGGAGAGTGCATCGATTGTGGCGCTTGCGTGCCCGTCTGTCCTGTCTCGGCGATTTTCCCGCTGGATGACTTGCGCGAGAAGTGGAAACAATACACGGAACTAAACGCAGACATTTGCAAGCCGGCAAATTCACTCCGGAAGAGTGCGCGAAACACACCGTAAAGTGAGGGGCGTGCGGAGTGTTGGGGGAACGTGAACGGTCGCGAAATTTCCGTGGGATTCTCTGTTTGGCTTTCAGGAAGGCTCCAACTCCAAGGGCAACAAGCTCTCCGTGGCATCCTCCTCAGGAACTCATATGCGAATGCTCAAGGTGGGATTTCCATTGGCACCGGAGAAAAGCGATCCGTCCGCTAAATTGGGCATGACGATCCAGCCAAATGGCAAAGGAAGAATAGAAGGGGCAAAAGAATTTGCGCTGTTCCCGCGCTCATGTGGGTCGGTTCGTGTAAACCTCTGCACCCACGTAAATGGCTTATTATCCTATGACTTAGCACGGCAGTGTGCACTCGGGTTGTGCGGATTTCGCCCCTAAAACGGTCGTGACCCGCTCGTGTAAGTACCTTTGTTTGTTGAAGATATGTTTTGCAATTCCCGCTACGTCCAGGCGCAGCCATCAACGGGGCTCCTACAGAGAAATTAGACCCCGGCGTAGAGCCCCCTCGCGGTGACCCGGCCGTCGATCTGCCAAGGCCAAGAATGGATTTGCAGATGCTGAAGCTGTAGAGCCGCCCCGCGCGCTGCGCGGAGCAGATTGGGCCATTGTCTCAACCCTGCGAAAAGCCACGAGACGACGTGAGAATGAGCGTAATGGTGAAAGAGGCGACGTGTTTAGCAGGCGAATCCCACTCACCGCCACGCCGCCTCCAGTCGCGCTGGTTTGCGCGAGACCTTATTAATCTGATTGCGTGCTGACGCCAGTTAGTTGCCTTGAATGCTCCAGATCCAGTGCCAGGAGCCGATTCTGGCGTCCCCTGGGCCTCGTAAGTACCCCGCACACCTCAAACATTGGGCGTCGCGCAAAATGCTGCAGCAGAACGCAAAAGAGTCGCCCAAAACCCAGCTGCGCGGGAGGGGAGCTAGGGGCGTATTTGAGTGAAGGGGTACGCATGTTCGCGGTGGGCCCTGTCGGCACAGAATTTTTATTGCATTTCTGGCGGATTCAAGGTAAGTAGATCCTGGCCCGCGACTGCCCTCCCCTCTGGCTGCTCGCTGTATCCAGGGAGGGCCCTATATGGCAAGTAGTTCACCAATTCCTAAATCCAACAAATCCGAAACTCATGCAGAGCACGTCCTGCACGCTCTCTATTGCTCAGACCCAGATTGCGCCTACTGCAAGGATCTGCGGGCGGCTGAAGAGCAATGGAAGAGACAACGCGAAGAGCAAAACAACGCTGACGCGGCGTAGCTTTGGCGTGAATTTGGCGCTGACGCACATCACAAAATGCGCTACACTTCACGCATTCATAAATTCCCGCCTGTGGTATTTGGACGGATGTAAATGGCTTAATTCTCCCTAGCTCCTCAGGAGCCGCATGTCCGCCCCCAGCTTTGTGGTAGCGCAAGACCGCTACCCTATGACAACAGTTCAACTGCGATTCCCAGAGTGGCAGCGTGAGTATCTGGCTGCGCTCTTTGAACTAAACCCCGCAAAATTGCCGCAGCGCGTAATGGTAGCGGAGTTTGCGCTGCGCAAGCGTCTGCTTGCTGTTGCGCAGAAGCAAGACGCGAACGGCGAGCGACAGAAGATTGAAACCGCCCTCTCGAACCTACGCTGGCTGATGGTGGTACTGGGATGATGCCGCTTTACTCTCCAACGCAGAAGGAGCCTGAGCACTGGCGGATTCTTTGCGAGCAGGCGGCACACGAGCAGGACCTAGATAAACTCGTGCAGCTCGTGCGCGAAATCAATCGACTATTAATTAAGCGCTTGTTGCGCGAAGGAAAGCTCCCTGCCCAAAGAAACTCTGGAGAAGTTCAATAGATTAGGCGAGACGAGCTGCGCAAATGTCACTGCGGTTATCGCCAGAAGTTATCCTGCTGATACTAGCCAGATATTTGCGACGCTTTCACAAGCTTGCGGGACTACGATTCGTTAACGCGAGCACGCGAAATATGACAAAAAAGGCTGCCCCGTATTCCTGGCTGGAGTACGGGGCGTTTTTGGCTGGTCAATTTGCGGCAGTTGGGCGGAAACAAGCAAGTAGAAATTGTCGCGCTGCTACTCTGCTTTGTCACAAAGAGAGCATCACTTGCTCGATTTACAGGTGCTCGACAGATATTTCACGTCCAGCACTTGAACTGTGGCCTGCGAATCGTCAGGCGGTGTCGATTTGGAACTCGAAGCTGACGCCCTACCGACTGTTCCTGCGATTTGAATTTCGTGGCCCACATGCTCTCTCAACTTGGCGGCGTCGCCCTGCAGCTGGTACGTTGTTCCGCTGCTATCGGTAAGCGTGAATTGGTGATCGCCTGCCTGCAAGCATCCTTGAACCGTCTGTTGGGGCAGGGGACGGTCAGTCGGAGAACCCGACTGAGACTCCTGCTGCTGGGCCAGCAAAGCAGGGGCCGAGAGCAGAGCTAGGGCAAGAAGTAAGCTTTTCATATGGTACAACCTCCTCACGTTGCGCTACTTAGATAACGGTGATCGGGTACCGAGTTGTCGCACTTGTGTTGAGGCGATTGCGGTAAGGCGAGACGTGCCACGCGACTTGGGGCTTTTTTATGCAGCCGTCCGCTTTCGAGCTTCGCTCGAATCCAACAGCGCGTGCAACTCAGAGTGAATCTGATAGAGCCGCTCGCGCAACTCATTATGCTGTGCCTTCGCTGTGGGAGAGTGACTCCTCTTAGCAAAATAGTGCCGATTGTGCTCTGCGATTTCTGAAAGCTCGCACTGGAGGGCTTTCACTCGTTCGGAGAGATACGCGTGATCCATGATGGCAAAAAGGGCGAGAGGATTCGCATAGGAGCCTTAACCAGTGGATGATGGGCAACCCTCTCGCTGGCGAACAGGAGCGCGGGATAGGCAAAGGGCAAAAGCCAGCCGCTAGTGTCTCGCCACAATTCCCCGCGCTCCAACTCGACTCGACTCGACTCGACTCTTCATACGCTTTGATTCAAGGTTGCGAGTCAGGTTGTGTGAGAGCGCCGCAAAAATGGAGGGTACAAGAATAGTAAGAGTAACCTCATAGAACTAGGTTACTGCCCTCCGCCAGCGATTTTACTGATCTTACTTCTTGATGTTCCAAGGCACGCGGAACAGGTGACCATCACGAAATATTGATCGGAAATGTCCCACTCCGTTGCTGAAATAACGAGTCTGTCGGCATGGCCCAAGGCGATGTTTGCTGACTTGACAACTTTGGCGAACGTGAACGAGAGCTTTTACCAATTCTTCCTTCGGACTCATTTTGCCTTCTTGACCTTCGCCCATCTCGCCCGCTGTGCAGCTCTAATCCGCGCCAAGCCTGCTGCGGAGATGCGGCGCTTCGGAGCACGACTAGAGGGAGCGTTCGAATTATTTCTCTCTCTTTGTCGCCGCGCTCTTTGAGCGGCTCGGATATTGGCAAGACCTTGGGCGCTCAGTTTGCGCCTATGCCGTGGCCGATTGGCTCCATCAACATACTCTCCCGCGAATGCTGCGAGGGCCGCGTTAAGTCCCTTCAACTGCCGCGCTACTTTGTCTCGTTCAGACTTCAATAGCGCAGTGATGTCCATGTGTTCTCCGTAAAGGCGGGAAATTGTAACAGAATGCTGAGATTCAATACTCTTTTTGATGCGCGTACACTGGGCTCATGATTCACGAAGGCACTGGGCGGCTTATCGAGGAGGACCGTGAAGTCTATTACGTCCTTCGTGAGTCCCAAGCGGCCATTCCGACTGGGAACTTGGATGACGAAGGCGACATTCCGGGCGAAAAGTCGGTAAGAGGAGTCCTTCGTGCCTCAGGTGTGCCCCTTTCGATGGGTACTTACACCCTACAAGTAGCGGATGGTCGCAAGATCAAGTTGATTGTCGAAGAAGTGATATTCCATGAGTCTGTCCGCGTTCGCGCTACAGGTGGGTTCTTCTGAACAAGTGGTGTGATCCTGATGAATCGGTTTCGAGCGGACGACCGGCGATGCGGTGCTTCAGGGTGACTCCGTCGAGGAACTCCATCACGATGAACGACCGATTTCCGTGCTTGCCGATCTCGTGAATAGTGCAAATGTTCGGATGATTTAGTGCAGACGTAGCTCGTGCCTCCCGCCGAAAGCGTTCAAGCGCCTGCGGGTCTTGGGCTACTTCCTCAGGAAGAAACTTCAGGGCGACAAAACGGCCAAGCTCAGTGTCTTCGGCCTTGTACACTACGCCCATGCCGCCACCGCCCGCTTCTCGATGACGCGGTATTGGGATATCGTCTGGCCGATCACAGCGGTGGGCCTTGTTGTGCTACGAGATGAGAATGGTAGGCTCGCTCCCGAGGCGAGTCAACGGAGGTCAGCGCGGCGCCTCCAAGCATTGCCGTCTATAAATCGCGCTCGCGACAATCGAGAAAAGGAAGGGGCGTCCTGAAAGAAGGCAATGGGCGACAAGCCGCAGGAGCAAACACAAAACTCACTGGCGGCCCGAGTCTCGCCTAATCCTCTGAATTTGTCTGCTGAGTGCAGCAATCCACAGTAGAAGCCCCAAAAAAGGACGGTCCTCCTCAACATAGCCTGCGCACATATCCGCATCGTATGTAGCTATGGATCGCCTCCATCAAATAGCAGACGAACTCATTCGTCTATACAGACGGCAGCTCATGCTCTGGGTGATCGGGAAAATGGACCAATGAGCAGCGCCGACCTGCTGAAATATGGCCGCAGAAAACGGCGAATTGAACAGTTGCGACTAGAGTCGGAAAGAATGGTCTCCGCGCCCTTAAATACTCGCTCTGCATAACTCCGACTACCCAGCAGAAGGCATTTAGTCAGGGCAATCCGATATCTCGACGGATATGCCCAGATGCGCCTAAGCAGCCAGCGCATAGGAGCTATCGGCTTGCGCAAGAAGGGCCATCATCTCGTGAAGACTGGCAATATCAAACTCCGACATCGCACTGACAAGTTCCAGCCTTTCCCGCACCGACCGCGAGGGATTGAACAGCTTCAGTCGAATGTGGTGGTCTCGTGCCCAGCGTTGCAGGAATACCAGCATACCCAAGCCACCGCCTTCGACCGCGTATACTTCCGAGAGATCAACTACCACGATGTTGGCGTCGGTTTGCGATGTAACTGCATCCCGTAACTTGAAGGCGGCATCACTCCGTACGATCCTGCCCTCGCATTCAACGACAGCCATGTCGCCGATTTTGTCAGTATGTATGCTGAACATGGTGTTCTCCCGCATTCTAGGCCGCAACGCTCATATTCCTTAGCGAAGTGAGCAGATGCTCTGCGCCTCCATTGGATTTTGAGACTATGTCTTTGATACCGGCGGCCTGAGCGGCCTTCAAAAGCTGGTTTGAGTAATACATGATAAACATCAGCATCGTCGTATTCGGTGCCAACCGGGAAATCTGACGTGCCGCCTCAAGCCCGTTCGTGATCGGCATTTGGAAATCCAGTATCACTATGTCGGGGTGCAGTTCTTTGACTCTTTGACTCTTTCAACCGCTGTTTGGCCGTTCTCTGCCTCACCACATACTTTCCAAGTGGTGTTTTGCTCGATGCAAGTGCGCAGTGAGCGGCGTATTACGGCGCTGTCGTCAACGATAAGAATTGCATGTGGCACGCGAACTCGGTGCCCTTGGCAGGTTGCTGACCGAGCCACGTCGTACAGTTGACGGTCGGCGACGAGGAAGGACACGCTTACCGTACTCTTCAAACCGCGCATGTAAATACAGTGGATACTGTACGCAAGCGCACATAACCGCTCCGACTCGGGCCATTGCGCAAATCGACGCAACGGCGTTCCGGGTGGACAGGGAAACGTTGATGTCACTTCTTCGTACGTGCCCCGGACTGGAGCGCCAGCTCCAGCAGTTTTCGCAGGTCATGGCGATGCAGGTCACGCAGATTGCCGCCTGCAATCGGCTGCATGAGGTGGATGAGAGACTCGCGCGATGGCTGTTGATGAGCGCGGACCGCGTAGGGTCAAACTCGCTTCCATTGACGCAGGAATTTCTGGCTCAGATGCTCGGGACTCGCCGCTCCAGCGTGACGGTCGCAGCGGGAATATTCCAGAGAACTGGACTCATCGCCCACTCTCGCGGTGATGTAAAGATTGTTGACCGGCGAAAGCTGGAAGAAGCGGCGTGCGAGTGCTATGGCATCATGCAGCAGCAGATCGCAAAATGGCAGTCTGATTCACAGTAGTTCGGTACGCTGCCGCACATTCCCACGTTCCTGAGAGTACCGACAAGAGCAGTCGCTTGGGGCCATACTCCTCGTACCCAAGGTTCTTATGACTGCCGCCGTTTCCTCGGAGTTCCCAGATAGCCGAAGCTGGCGAGAACTCTACCAAGCTGCCATTCTTGAGCTTGACGCGGCCAAACTTCCGCATCGTATCGCCGAAGCAGAAATGATCATTATTCAACGTGCGAGACAGTTGTTTCAGCAGAGCGGAGACAATTTCAACGAACAACAGGCTCTCGATGACGCGATACACGCTTTGCGTGCGCTGCGGAGCATCCTCCAGTCCGATTCAAACGCGAGGGCGTCTTAATTTTAAGTAGGCCAGAGCGAGAAATGCGCTTTGTAATCTGTTCGAAGTTGGCGCAAGAGTCGGGGACTCTGGGAAACGTTCGGTAGCGGTGGCTAACACCAGAGTCCCTGTGTGTGACCAGCAGTAGCTTTTGAGAGGTCACGATTCAGCACTGTTATTTCCGAGCGCCGGGTTTGCGTCAGTCAGGGCCGTAGGAGGTAAATCCACTTCGTGAGAATACTCAGCGGCTGGAAGCAAATTGCGAACTACATGAAACAGGGAGTCCGAACCGTTCAGCGTTGGGAACTAACTTTCGGACTTCCGGTTCACCGGCCAAAGGCAGGCACACGGGGTGCGGTTATTGCCTTTGCTGAAGAGTTGGACGAGTGGGGAAAGACAACGCCTGTGCGTCTTGATGTCATCGCCGAGCTGAAAGCGAAAGTCGCAGTGTTAGAGGCCGAAGTGCTCTTTCTGAAACGTGAGCTAAAAACAGAGCAGACCGCGACCAGACGCCGCCCGGTACTCTCGAAAAATATCAGTATCGCCCTCCTACCGAGGAGCAAAGCCACCACTAGGGCACAATCAACACAGTAACGGTGGTTAGGTGCTGGTCCGCGCCTCTGCATTTTGTTCGGTTGCAATCAATGCGACTCAGTCGTGCCAGGAGATGGCGCAAGCTGCCGTCGGCCCCAGCCAGGCCCAGATCACGCAGCAAGGCTGCGGCACGAAGATTAAGCGCCCAGTAGCCATCGCGACAAGCTTTCTGTGCGAGCGCACCCGCCAAGAAGCTCTTGCCCACGCCGCAAGTCCGATCACGAAGATGTTCTCGTGGTTGCGGACCCAGGTAGAGTCTTTTGCCAGGGCACGGACCACCGTCTTGTCCAGACCCCGCGGGGCCCGATAATCGATGTCCTCCACGCAGGCCGGTCCGCGCAGCGCAAGCCGAACGCCATTCCGGTGGGACAGCAAAAACTGTTCGCCTTCCCACCGGAATCGGTGTTCGCCTTCAGAGCGGAATGCTGTTCGGAATCACAACGGAATGGTGTTCGGCTTCAGACCGGAATCGCGTTCACCTTCGACCGGATTCCCCAGATTCCAAAGCGGCTGCTCGAAGGTAGAAATTTTGGCAGCCTCGTCTATTATTAGTGCCGCAATCTGCAGTGCCGTCATGGGCCTGTTTACAGACTGTGCTGTATCCAAGGGC
>Ga0075435_100002930_pt1 | contig 11463 bp, 11 predicted proteins | sample RhiMethybrSRZTD4_FD_75302 | JGI IMG/M metagenome (GOLD analysis project Ga0075435, IMG submission 75302) | Populus rhizosphere microbial communities from Tennessee, USA - Rhizosphere MetaG P. TD hybrid SRZTD4 | ecosystem: Host-associated > Plants > Roots > Rhizosphere > Soil | place: USA... | reverse complement strand
AAGTTCTACACGCGCACCAAGGTCGTCACCACGCGCTGGCCGCACCAGGACACGCCGGCGCCCGGCTTCAACATGCCCACGCTGGGCTAACATCCGCTTTCCACCAAGAGGGGGTAGTCCGATGCTTGATCTCAGGATTGCAGCGCTCATCCTTGCCGTTGCCGCTTCGCCGGCGCTCGCGCAAAAGCGCGAGTTTTCCTTCGCCTACGACCAGCCGCGCACCAGCGCCTACGGCTTTGGCGCCGACGTGTTCGGCAAGCGCCTCCAGGAGCTCAGCAAGGGCGCGTTCAGCACCAACCAGTACCCCGGCGCCCAGCTCGGCACCGAGGCGCAGACGCTGCAGAAGGTGCAGACGGGGGACATCGACTTCGTGCTCGTGTCGACGGCCAACTCGTCGACCATCCAGCCGGAATCCGGCGTGTTCTCGCTGCATTTCATCTTCCGCGGGCCGGAGCACGCGGTCAAGGCGCTGACCGACCCGAAGGTCATCGCCGCGATGCGCGAAATGTACGCGAGCAAGGTCAAGGGAGCGCACATGCTGACGCTCGGCAGCCAGGGCCTGCGCAACCTGTATTGCAAGAAGGAGATCAAGAACCTCGCCGCGATCAAAAACGTGAAAGTGCGCGTGCAGGCGACGGTCACCGAGGACACGCTGTTTCCGGCGTACGGCGCGCAGATCGTGCACATGCCGTTCGGCGAGGTCTATACCTCGCTGCAGACTGGCGTGGTCGAGTGCGCCGAGAACGGCTACACCGTCTACATGCTGAACAAGCACTATGAGGTGGCGCCGATCATGTCGGTCACCGAGCACGAGGCGAATAACTCCGTGCTTTTCGTCAGCGACAAGGTCTGGGCCGGCCTCAACGCCGAGCAGAGGAAATGGGTGCAGCAGGCCGCCGATGACATGAACAAGGTGCAGCCGGCGAAGGCCTTCGAGATGGAGCGCGAATCGCGCGCGCGGCTGGAGAAAATCGGCGTCAAGATCGTCACCGGCGTCGACAAGACGGGATTCGAGAAGGTGAGCAAGCCGATCCAGGACAGGCTCGCCAAGGAGCTGGGACCGCACGCGGTGAAGATCCTGGGGCTGGTCCGCAACATCAAGTAGCGCCGGGGAAGCGGTCATCCTTTCGCTGGTCCTGCAGTCCCAGCGCCACCTGAAATGGCGCGCGCTCGATGGCCTCGAGCGCGCGCTGATGGTGCTGTGCGGCGTCGCCATCACCGGATTCACGGTGACCGTGATCTGCGACATCGTTACGCGCATGCTCGGCCGGCCCTGGCTGTGGCTGCAGGAAGTCACCATGACCTTTTTCATCTACGGCGTGTTCATCGGCACGGCGGCAGCCACGCGCCGCAATGACCACCTGTATTTGGCGGCGCTCGCCGAGGCCATGACCGGGCGGCGGCGCCTCGCCTTCGAGGTCTTCAACCGCCTGGTGGTGCTGGCCGTGGCCGGATGCATGATCTGGTACGGTTATCTCAATTTCCTCGACGGCTTCCGCAGCCTGCGCATGCCGTCGATGACGCCCCTGGCGAGCCTGTACGCCGCGATTCCCCTGTGCGGCATCCTGGTCGCGCTGTTCACGATCGAGCAGCTGGTGAACGGCTGGAAGCACGGCTTTGCCGAGCCCGGCTGATGGCGAACGGCGCGCTGATCTTCCTGATGGCGTTTCTGTTCCTGTTCCTCGGCTACCTCGGGGTGCCGGTGGCCTTTGCGCTGATTGCCGGAGTGCTGGTGGTGACTTCGTTCACGCCCGTCGGGCTGCCCTCGATCATGACGCAGATGTTCAACGGCATCGACGTCGAAGCGCTGCTCGCGGTGCCATTCTTCCTGCTGGTGGGCGAGCTGATGACCGCCGCCAACGTCACGGCGCGCATGATCACGCTGTCGCAGGCGCTGATCGGCCATGTGCGCGGCGGCCTGGCGCAGGTCGTCACGGTTTTCAGCATGTTCTTTGCCGGCATCTCGGGCTCCTCCGCTGCCGACGTCGCCGTGCTGTCGCGTTCGCTCGGGCCCGACATGAAGCGCGAGGGCTACAACCCAGCCTTCATCGCTGCGCTGATCGCTTCCGCGTCCACGATGGCGAACCTGATCCCGCCCAGCATCATGGCGGTGGTCTATGGCGCGACCGGCAATGTCTCGATCGGCGGATTGTTCCTGGGCGGCGTGGTGCCCGGCCTCGTGGTCGGCATCGGCCTGATGATCTACAGCCACTTCTTCGGCCCGATCGGCGTCATGCGGCGCCGTTCCTCATTTGGCGAAGTAGGCGAGGCGATGAAAGGGGCGGCGGTGCCGCTCGTCATCCCGGTGATCATCATGGGCGGCATTCTTTCGGGCTTCTTCACGCCGACCGAGGCGGGCGTGGTCGCTGTTGCCTACATCCTGTTCGTCGCCATCCCGCTCCTCAACCGCGGCTACCTGCGGCGCCTGCCGCACGACATGGCGATGACCGGGCTGCTGTACTCGATTCCGCTCATCACCATCGCGGCGGCGTCGGCTTTCGGCTGGATGCTCGCCTACCTGCGCGGCCCGGCGGTGGTCTCCGGCTGGATCACCAGCGCCGCGGGCAACGACCCTTTCATGGTCATGCTGCTGCTGGTGGGACTGTTCATCATCGTCGGAGACTTCATCGACGCCATCCCGGCGATCATCATCTTCATGCCGATCATCGTCGACCTGACCCAGGCGACCAGCATCAACCCGGTGCACATGGGCGTGGTGATCATCGTCACGCTGGCCTTCGGGCTGATCACGCCGCCCTACGGCATTGCGCTTCTGATGGCATCGAAGTTCATCGGCGTGCGCTTCGGCCAGGCGATGTTCGCCTCGTTCCCGATCTACATCGTGTTTTTCGCCGCCATCCTGTTCACGATCTTCTTTCCGGAAATCGTGCTCTGGCTGCCCAAGCACCTGCTGCCCGAATCGGTCGGTTGCTTCCGCAATCCGAGCGGCCCAGGTTACATTTGCCCCTGATTCGGCGAGAATTGGGCATGAAAAAAATCCTGCTTCTCGCGACGCTTCTCGCGGCCAGCCTGGCCTGCGCCCAGGAATACCCTTCCAAGCCGATCCGCTTCATCGTCCCGCTGACGCCGGGCTCGGGCGCCGACATCGCCGGCCGCATCGTCGGCAAGCACCTCGGCGACGTGCTGAAGCAGCCGGTGCTGGTGGAAAACCGGCCCGGTGCCGGCGGCATCATCGGCACGCAGGCCATGCTCGGCGCCGATGCCGACGGCTACACGCTGATGGTGCAGTCGGCTTCGCACGCGGCCAACCCGGCGATCTACAAGAGCCTGCCCTACGACCCGCTCAAGGACATCGTCGACGTGGCGATGATCGGCATGACGCCGTACGTGATGGTGGCGGCGAAGAGCGGGCCGTACCCGACGCTCAAGGCGCTGATCGACGCGGCGAAGGCGAAGCCCGGGCAGATTCCGTTCGCGTCCGCGGGCGTGGGCACCTCGACCCACATGGCCGCCGAGTTCGTGCTGCAGACGGCCGGCGTGAAAATGCTGCACGTGCCCTACAAGGGCTCGCCCGAGGCCATCCAGGACACGATCGCCGGGCGCACCTCGTTCTACATGGCGCCGCTCGACGCCGCCATCGGCCAGCTCAAGGACGGCCGCGTCGCCGCCTTCGGCGTGTCCACCGCGCGCCGCGCCGAGATCGTCCCCGAGATCCCGACGCTCGCCGAGCAGGGGCTGGCGAACTACAACCTCTCGCTCTGGTTCGGTGTCTGGGCGCGCGCCGGCACGCCGCCGGCCGTGGTGCAGAAGCTCAACGCCGGGATCAACGCCGTGCTGCAGGGCAAGGAAGTGCGGGAGCAATTCGGCAGGATCGGCATCACGCCGGTGCCGATGAAGAGCGACGAGTTCGCGCGCTTCGTGCGCGAGCAGATGGGAACGTTTCGCCGCATCGCGCGCGACGCGAATATCGAGCCGCAGTAGGGGCACGCGCCGGTCGAATGAACGCCGTGGTGTTCAGCCTGATCCTCGGCACCGCGACGCCCGGCGGCGGCTTTCCGGTCTACGGCGACGCCTTCGCCGCCATGGTGAACGCGCAGGAGCCGCGATTGCGGGTCGAACCGCGCAACACCAAGGGCAGCACCGAGAACGTGCCGCTGCTCGAGGCAGGCACGGTGCAGCTCGCGCTGGTCGCCGGCGAGATCGCCAGCGCCACCCTGGCGCAGCCCGGCACGAAACTGCGCATCGTGACGGCCATGTACTCCTCGCCCGGCATGTTCATGGTGCGCGCCGACAGCCCGGTGCGCTCGATCGCCGACCTCAAGGGCCGGCCCGTGGTGCTCGGCACGCAGGCTTCAGGAATTACGGTGCTGGGGCGAACGGTCCTGCATTCCCTTGGCATTTCCGTCCAGGAAATGACCCTGGAAAAAGCGGCGGATGGCCCGCCGATGCTGCTGGACGGTCGCGCCGCGGCGCTGTGGGGCGCGGGCGTCGGCTGGCCCGCGTTTGCGGCGCTGGCGAAGTCCGGGGCGAGATTCGTCGGCCCCTCCGTCCAGGAAATCGAGGTCATCCTGAAGAAGAACCCGGCATTGCAGGCCGTCACCTTGCCGGCGAGGAGCTACCCGGGCCAGGACGCGCCGCTCGCGTCGGTCGGATCCTGGAGCTATGTCTTCGCCAACGCCAGCCTTGCCGAGGAAGCCGCCTACCTGCTGGCCCGCGCCGTGCACCGCGCCGAGTCGCCGCTCGCCGCGCGCCTCGAACAGGGGCGCGAGACCACGATGGCCAACACCCTGGCCGCGGCACCGCGCCAGGACCTGATCCACCCCGGCGTCCTCAAGTACCTGCGCGAAGCGGGCCTGCTGCGCCAGCGATGAAGCTGGCGGGCTGGTCGCTCGACTTCTACCGGCTCGCCTACCGGCGCCCGGTCACCTGGGCTTACGCCGCCGAAAGCTCCAGCGACTACGCGCTGCTCAAGCTGACCGCCGACGACGGCGCGGTCGGCATCGCCGAAGGCGTGGTGAAGCCGGCGCGCACCGGCTTTTCGCCGCGCTCGCTCGCGGCGACTCTGGAAGACGTGATGCTGCCGCGCCTGAAGGACATCGATCTCGGCGACGCCGCGGCGGTGCAGAAGGCCTTCGGCTGGGTCGAGGGCAACTTGAGCGCGCGTGCGCTCATCGACAACGCCTGCTGGTCAATGCGTGCCGCTGCGGCCGGAAAGCCGCTGTGGCAGGCCTGGGGAGGCAAGCCGGAAATCGAGTTGCTGTGGATCGTGACGCGGCAGGCGCCCGCGTTGATGGCGGCGGAAGCGGCGCAGGTGTGCCGCAAATACGGCTTGCGCCACCTGAAGCTGAAGGGCGGACAGGGCCGCGACACCGACCTGCGCGTCATTGCCGAAACGCGCGCGGCGGTCGGGCCGAAAATCGAATTTTCGATGGATGCGAACCGCCACTACCCGCAGGAGGGCATTGCCGATTACATCAAGGCGATCGCCGATGCCGGCGTGACGGTGGTGGAGGACCCCTGCGAGATGGCCGCGGACCGGCAGTTCGAGAACCTGCAGGGTGAAAGCAGCGTGCCGCTGCTGGTGGATTTTCCCTGCGCCTCCAAGGCCGACGCGGCGCTGTTCCTGGACCGCGGCGCGCGCGCGCTGATGATCAAGCCGGGGCGCTCAGGGCTCTCCGAGTCGCGCGAGATCGACGCGCTGTGCGCGGGAAGCGGCGCCAGCGTCTCGCTCGGCATGTACTACGAAAGCGCGCTGGGCGCGCTGCTGGCGCTGCAGGGCGCCGCCGGCCTTGCGAGCCGCCTGATCCTGCCGCCCGAGGCCTTCTTCCCCATGCTCACCGAGCAGGTGACGAAACACCTGCCGGCGATCAACGACGGGAAAATGAAATTTCCGCAGGCAGCCGATCTGGAGCGGCTGGTCGACTGGAAAGCGGTAAAGCGCTTCGCGCTTTAGTGCAGGTGGGGCTTCTTCAGGAAGTCGTTGCGATCGCCGGAGATGATGCGCACCTCGCTGGTCGAGCCATCGCGCGACACCTTGAGGGGCACGACTGCGCCGGCGCTGCCGAGCTTCCAGATGCGGCGAAAAAAATCGGCGAGTGATGCGGGCTTCGCGCCGCCGATCTCGAGCACCAGGTCGCCCGACTGCACGCCGGCGCGCTCGGCGGGCCCGCCCGGGGCGAGGCCGGCGACCGCCAGGTGCTTGCCCGCCTCGGCGACGTAGAGGCCGAGCCAGGCGCGCGGCGGCCGGTCGGGCCGGCCGCGCTTGAGCATGTCGTCGAGGATCGGACCGAGCAGGTCGATCGGCACGATCATGTTGCCCTGCAGGGTGCCGGCGTCGATCTTCTCCTGCACCAGCAGCGAGCCGATGCCGGCGAGCTTGCCGTCGGCGCTGATCAGCGCCGCGCCGCCCCACTGCGGGTGCGCCGGCGCGGTGAACACCGCCTCGTCGAGCACATACTCCCAGTAGCCGGCGAACTCGCGCTTGGCGAACACCGTGGCCTTGAGCGCGTGCGCGCGTCCGCCGTGGCCGGCGAGCACCACGTTCTCGCCGACGCGGCAGGCGGAGGCCGAGCCGATCTCGATCGGCCGCACGCCGAGCTTGCCGAGCGGCTGCACCAGGCCGAAGCCGGTGGCCTGGTCGTAGGCGATGGGGAAGGCGCCGGCCACCACGCCCTTGTTGGTGGTGAGCCAGATGGTGCTCGCCTCGGTGATCAGGTAGCCGATGGTCAGCACCAGGCCCTCGCGGATCACCACGCCGTTGCCGCCGCGCTCGGTGCCGAGCAGCGGCGCGGTGAACGCGTCCTCCGGGATGCCCGAGCGCAGCTGCACCACCGCGTCGAGCGCCGCGTCGAGGTCGAAGCGCCAATCTTCCGGGCGCGGCCGCATCTCGGCGGGGAAGGCCCAGGCGGCTTCTTTCTTGGCCATCAGGCGATTCTAAGTCCGCTCGCCGCGTCGAACAGGTGGGCGTTTTGCGCCGACGGCGCAAGAATGACGCGGTCGCCGGGGCCGGCCGAGGAGCGGCCGTGGCTGACGACGGTGAAGGCCTGCTCCTGCACCTTGACCAGCAATTCCGTCTCGGCGCCCATCGGCTCCACCACCACCACCTCGGCGGCGACGCTGCCGTCGCCGAGCGCGAGGTGCTCGGGACGGATGCCGTACTTCACCTTTTGACCCTCAACGGCGGTGGTTCCGGCAGGGATCGGCCATTGCGTTCCCAATCCGTAAACAGAATTATTTTTCATAACCCCGTCAAAAACATTCATGGCGGGTGAGCCGATAAACTGCGCCACGAACAGGTTGGCAGGCCGGTCGTAGAGCTCGAGCGGCCGGCCGAGCTGCTCGATGCGCCCGTCGTTCATCACCGCGATGCGGTCGGCCATGGTCATCGCCTCGACCTGGTCGTGGGTCACGTACACCGTGGTGGTCTTCAGGCGCTGGTGCAGCGCCTTGATTTCGGCGCGCATCGCCACGCGCAGCTTGGCGTCCAGGTTGCTTAATGGTTCATCAAACAAGAAGACTTTCGGGTCGCGTACGATTGCGCGACCCATGGCGACGCGCTGGCGCTGGCCGCCGGAGAGCTCGCGCGGGTGGCGCTCAAGGTACGGGGTGAGATTGAGAATCCCGGCCGTCCGATTCACCCGTTCATCGATCAATGACGAAGGATCTTTTCTCAAAAGCAGCGAAAAAGCCATGTTTTCGCGCACCGTCATGTGCGGGTAGAGCGCGTAGCTCTGGAACACCATGGCGATGTCGCGGTCCTTGGATTCGACGTCGTTCACCACGCGGCCGTCGATGGCGATGCGGCCGCCGCTGATGTCCTCCAGGCCGGCGAGCATGCGCAGCAGCGTCGACTTGCCGCAGCCCGACGGGCCGACCAGCACCATGAACTCGCCGTCGGCGATGTCGAGCGAAATGCCATGCAGGACCTTGGTCTTTCCAAAATCCTTTCTAATTTCCTGAAAAGAAACGGCAGCCATCAGGCCTTGACCGCGCCGGAAGTCAGTCCCGACACCATGTAGCGCCGGAAGGCGTAGTAGATCGCCGCCGGCGGCAGCGCGTAGACCAGGCCCGTGGCCATCAGCAGCTCCCAGGGCGAATCGTCGGCGGCGATGAAGTGTCCCAGCGCGACCGCCAGCGTGATGGTCTGTTCATGCGACAGCAGGAGGTAACCGTACAGGTACTCGTTCCACGCCAGCAGCAGCGCATAAGTGCCGATCGCCACCATCGACGGCGTCATCAGCGGCAGGTAGACGAGGCGGAAGAGTTGCAGCGGCGTCGCGCCGTCGATCCTCGCCGCCTCGTCGAGCTCGAACGGCAGCTTGTCGGAGGCCTGCTTCAGCACCCAGATGGCGTAGGGCGCGGCGAGCGTCACCATGGCGAGCACCAGCGACCAGCGGTTGTTGAGCAGTCCATAGGCGCCCATCGCCTTGTACATCGGGATGGCGAGGAAGGCCGCGGGGATGAAATAGGTGAACAGCGCCAGGTTCATCACCGAGCGCCCACCCTTGACCTTGAGGCGGCTGATCGCAAAGGCGGCAGTGGTTGCGATGGCAAGCGTCAGCACGCCGGCGGCCACCGCGATCCACAGCGAGTTCCAGATCTGGATCCAGAAGTGATGCAGGTAGAAGTGCTCCTGGCGCGCGATGGTGCCGAAGCCGCGCAGCGTCGGATGGTCAGGCCATAGCGCGCCGGAGAACGCCGAGTCCTTGGAGGAGATCGAGAACAGGAAGATGTGATAGATCGGCAGCAGCGACCACAGCAGGATCGGTATCGCCATCAGAACCAGAAACGCTTCCCGCGTCACGCGCTTCATGAAGATTCCCCCTTGGAGAGGTGCTGCATCATGAAATACACGAGGGGCAGCACCAAGGGCATGGCGCAGACGATGGTCGCCATCGCCATGTCCACCTGGTCGAGGCGGATATAGCGGATGCCGAGCGTGGCGAGCACGTGGGTGAGGTCAGCCGGCCCGCCACCGGTGAGCAGGTAGACGCTGTTGAAGTCGCCCAGCGTCCAGATCATCGACAGGATGGTGGAGGAGAGATACAGCGTGCGCAGCGACGGCCAGGTGACGTAGCGAAAGCGCTGCCAGGCCGAGGCGCCGTCGACGGCGGCCGCCTCGTACTGCTCGCGCGGGATGCTCATGCGCCCGGCGATCAGGATCAGCGTCCAGAAGGGCAGCGACTTCCAGATGTGCGTCAGCATGGCGAGGCCGAGGCCGATGCGCGGGTCGTTCAGCCAGTTGGGACCGTCGGCGCCCGTCAGCCTGAAGATCACGCTGTTGATCACGCCCCACTCGGGGTTGAACATGAAGCGGATCGAGAAGATGGTCGGGATCGACGGCACCGCCCAGGGCAGCAGGAACAGCACCGACACCCAGCGGATCCAGGCGCGCTCGTGCACGAAGAAGCCCGAGAGCCAGAGGGCCAGCAGGAATTTCAAGTTCACCGCGACGCCCAGGAAAACCAGGGTATTTACGGCGGTGCGGAAGAAGATCGGGTCGGCGAACAGCTTGACGTAGCTCTCCGGGTGCCGCGCGAGCCACAGCCCGTAGCTGACCGGATAGAGGACGAAGGCGAGGAAGACGAGGACGTAGGGGGCGATCAGGATCACCCCCCACGTCTGCCACGAATCCATCCGCCGGGACGGCGACGGATGGGGTAGAACGATTGCGGCCAAAAAGTTTCTAGCCGGCTACTTCCTTGATGCGGGCGATCATCTCGTCCACGGCCTTGTCCACCGGCCACTTGTCGGTGACCACGCGGTTCATGGCCTTGGCCCACACGTTTTCGTTGTTGAGGATGGTGAATTTCCAGTTCTTGGTGAACTCGAACGTCACCGTCCCGGCCGAGAACTGCTTGTGCACGATGTTGCGGTGCGGGTCCTCGGTCCAGAACTTGCTCGCGGCGCCGGACTTGGTGACCGGGTACCAGCGGCCGAGCGCGCCTTCGACGTAGGGCGTGAGGTTCTCGTCCTGCATCAGAAAGGCGACGAACTCCTTGCCGCGCTTCTTGTTCTTCGCGCTCTGGAACACCACGCCCACCTTGACGGCGGCGCGGTACCGCATCGGCTTGCCGTCGGGCTTGCTCGGGAAGCCGGCGGTGGCGATCAGTTTCTCGTAGTTGGTCCTCGCCTGCGCCCGCTCCTCGGGCTTGAGCTTGTCGTTGTTCATGTCGTCGAGCCACTTCGAGGCGATCGAGATGGTGGCGTTGTGCGTCATCATGATCGTCTTGTTGTGGAAGCTGACGTTGTTGTCCGGGTCCTTCCAGTTGATGGCCGAGGGCGGCGTGCAGCCCTTGCCGATGGTCTCGGTGTAGTCGCGCAGCGCGTTGATCAGGCCGTCGCGCGTGCTCTTGCCGAGGTTCAGCTTGCCGTCGTCGTTCACCAGCCGGACGTTGTAGGCGTCCATGTAGGTGAGGAACGAGTAGAACGAGTCGGACGAGTCGACGCCCATCGGGCTGCCGATCGAGTAGACGCGCTTGCCGGTCTTCTTGCGGTAGCCCTCCTGCGCCGGGCCGCACCAGAAGTCGAAATACGCCTTCCAGGTCTTCGGGATGTCGGATTCCTTGAACCCGGCCTCCGCCAGCATGTCCTTCCAGTACTGGATATGCATGGTCTGGCGCTTCACCGGGAAGGCGTAGTAGGCGCGCTTCTTGGCCTTGTCGTTGTACATGAAGGTGGTTTCCAGCGTGTTCGGCAGGAAGCGGCCCTTCATCGGCGTGAGGATGTCGGAGAGATCCTCGAGGCGGCCCTCGTAGGCCCACTTGCCGGCGACCTGGAAGTCGAACACGTCGCCGTACACCACGTCGGGCGGCGAGCCGGCGTCGAGCGCGGCCACCGTCTTCGGGATCATTTCCTGCGGCGCGTAGCGCGACAGCTCGACCTTGACGCCGGTCTTCTTCTGGAACTTGTCCACCAGCTCGTCCACCGCCTTGTCCTCGGCGGGGTAGAACCCCTTGGCGAAATACACCACCAGGGTTTCCTGCGCTTGCGCGACCGCGGTGAAAGCAAACAGCGCCAGCGCGGCGAATAACTTGCTCGACATGGAGGCTCCTCCTCTAGGGGACCAGTTGTATGATAACCGACTAATTCAGCCGCGGGATTTCTTCCAGGCCTCGAATTCCGCGCGGGTCTTCGCGTCCGGCGGGTACAGGCCGAAAATCGTGCGTCCTTCCCGCACGCGCGCCTCGACCCAGTCCTCGAACTCGGTCTGCGCCGCCGCTTCCGCCGCCACCTCGTTGGAGATGCCGGCGGGGATCACCACCACGCCCTCGGCATCGCCCACCACTACGTCGCCCGGGTACACCGCCACGCCGCCGCAGCCGATCGGCACCTGGGCGTCCACGGCGTGATGCCGCACCAGATTGAGCGGCGCCGAGCGCGCCGCGCAGTAGGCCGGCCAGGGCAGCTCGCCGATGGTCGGCGTGTCGCGCAGGCCGCCGTCGGTGACCACGCCGGCGACGCCGCGCACCATCAGCCGCGTCATCAGGATGTCGCCGCCCG
>Ga0075435_100002928_pt1 | contig 11465 bp, 12 predicted proteins | sample RhiMethybrSRZTD4_FD_75302 | JGI IMG/M metagenome (GOLD analysis project Ga0075435, IMG submission 75302) | Populus rhizosphere microbial communities from Tennessee, USA - Rhizosphere MetaG P. TD hybrid SRZTD4 | ecosystem: Host-associated > Plants > Roots > Rhizosphere > Soil | place: USA... | reverse complement strand
CTCCGGACCTTCTAATCCGCAGATAATGGAACCTGGTCGCATTCCGCCACAGATGCTGCACGCCGGTGTCAGTGGCAGTTGACGTTGTCGGAAGCGACCTTGGCCAGGCTAAAGATCGATTTCCGTCGACGGGCCGGTAAAGTGAGAGTTTCCGTGGTAGTGCGTCCCGGCGCCTACGCCGCTCTTGACGGTGACACTGAAGGTGAACGTGCCGTTAGCCTGCTAGCCGGTCGCGTCGATGTTGACGTTGCCCCAGTCGGTAACGGGACCGATGACGTTCCGCCTGGTCCAGGGCCGCCGAGAGGGTTCCAGTCTGGGTGAACGTGGCGTGGAAGCTGTTGGCGTTCTCAGTGGGGTGATCGACCTCGATTAGGTGATCGTGATCTCGCCTGTGCCGATGCACGGCACCTGGTCATGGAAGGTCTCGGTCGCGAGGCGCTCGGTGGTCGTCTCACTGTTGCCCCCCTTTCGAGTTCACCGGACCCCCACGGCCGGCGAACAGTGTCCACCCTTGCACTGGGCCAATGGCTGGTAAAGGGGGTTCTTTGCCATCCGCGCGAAGAGCGATGGCTGAGCCTTTACTTGATCACGAAGCGTCAGCGCGTGGCTCCTGACAGTCCTTGCCGGCGGGCGGGGAAATGCGAACTAGGTGCTCGCGCCGTCGCCCCGTGCCCCGGTGGAGTCGAACCACGCTCGGCCCGTCGTGCGCACGGGCCACTCACGCCACGATGCTTTGGCGGGCCGGGCTGCCCGCGGGAGCCCGCGGCCGGTCAGGCGTCGCTGGCCGCTCTGCACGAGCGCATCGAGGCCGAGGGATCATTCGTCTCCCCCGGCGCCGCGGTGCCTGATCGAAGCCCGCATGCCCGGCCTTTGGGCCGCGTCCCACTGCGTGGTGTAAGTGATCTTCACCGTGATGCTGTCAGCGGGCTGTGCTGACTATGGCGTGAGAAGTGCTGGTGCGGCTACCTCCGTGCGTCCAGCGGGCTGGGCGCTAAGCTCGGCCCTTGTGCCCGTCACGCTGACCGGCCAATCCGGCTGATCTTCCTGCCGTGCTAGTCGCAGCCGCAAGGCGGTCGGGCGCACCGAGCCGTCATGCGTGCCCGCGAGAGCCGAGAGCACACCAATGCTCCGAAACCCCGGGCGGTTCACTACCGGTCTGAGTCTGCGCAGAGGAGCGGGCGATAGGTCGGACTGCGGCACCCGCATCTGTCAACGGCAGGAGCTTGGGCCGGGGTTTTGGCCGGCATGCTGTGGTTGCCATTGTCTGGGACCGGGTCCGGGTTACTTCGCACAAGGTGCCGATCGCCGTCGGTGTGAGCCGTGCGGCCGGGGAGGGTATCGCGAGCCGGGCAGCGCACCGTGAGGATCGGGCCGTTCGCGGGGTTGAGGTGGCCGACGTGGACGCTGGCGTTACCGCCGGGCCGCATGTGGGTGTGCTCGCTCCCTGGGTAGGACGCTGGGGCGGCCGCTGTGGAGCAGCCGCCCCTGCGTCTGGCTGGCTAGTTGAGGACGTGGAAGGTTGTGCGGTTGTCAAACGGCGGCGCGCTTTCGGGCGCCACCCGGTTCCAGTAGTCGACGAAGCCCTTGGTGACGGTGATCCCCTCCACGATGGGCAGATTGGGCGGCGTGCCCGGCTGGTCGCAGCTGAGGACCAGGACTCCTTGGTCGCCGTCGGAGTAGGAGATCCGCAGGACCGCCAGGCCCGCCCGCGCGTCCGCGGCCACGCCGGTAACGCCGTCGGTGAACGGCGGTGAGGGCAAGGTGCCCGGTGCCACCTCGAAGCTGACGAACCCGGTCACCTTGTAGGTGCCGCTGCCGGCCCCGAAACCGGTCGTGGTCCAGGTTCCACCGCCGGTGACATCTTGCGGCCGGCCGGGGTTGGCGCGGAAGGTACCGCTTCCGGTGAGCGTGATCATGTTGGCGCACGAGGAGGCCGCGCAGGCCGACGCCTTGCCCCCCGGCAAGGTAGTGGTGACCGGCGGTGGGCCCGACAGGTGGATGATGTCCCACCGGTACAGGTTGTTGGACGAACCGGCGCTGGCTCCGGCGGGAACCAGCAGGGCGGCCGCGCAGGTGATCGCGGTGGCCAGCCCGATCGGGATGAATCTTGCAGCCTTCATTGCCTGCTCTTCTCTGTTCGGTCTTTCTCCGCCTTCGGCGAGCGGGCAGACGGCGCCGCACAAAGCGATGCCCACCGGGATTCAAACAAAATCCCGCGAACAAGCCCGCCGCCGCAGGCCCGGCACTGGTGCCTCCTTTCTCCCTGGGCAGGAGGGTCAGCCCCGGCCCCGCAGATCAGCGCAACAAGCGCTGGCAACGGGGCTCTGCCCCGCTGATCCTCCTGGCCTGCCGCTGGTGGCGTCAGGCCTTAGCTGACGTCGAAGTGGCCATCAGTGAGGATCTCGTGGAACGTCAGCCCGGCGACGGTCAGCAAGACCGCCGCCCCCGGGACCGCCGACGGCGACCGTTACCGTGCAGCGGCGATCATGCCCGGCGGCCAGGCCGGTGACCGCCGCCCCTCCCCAGAACACTGCCATCCGTTCCCCGGCCCCCGGCGAGGGCCGGGGCGGGCGTCACCACCCCGCCGAACATGCCCAGCAGCTCGCCGAGCGCCACGATTACTGCAAATCGCCTCATGGCAGCCCCCCTCTGAATCGTGCCTTGGCTGCCAGCGCAGCCCGGTTCACTGAACCCGCCGCGTCCGCCCCACGGCGGCTAGTTCCAGAACCGCACGGTGCGGCATCGTCGTTAGGCAATCTTGCCATAACACTTCCGCCAAGGGACGGCAAGGACTAACCGACGGGTAACCTATTCTTCCTGGCTATTACTGAGCAAGATCGCTTTCGTTCTTGGCATGGGTTGGGCAGCCATTACAATTCCTTTCATTGCGCTCCTTCCGGTGTCACCGCCTAGAGTTGACGCATTGGCTTACCGGCGCTTTAAGGATGGTTTACCTGAGCTTTAACAATGTCTGCCTGGCCGCCGAGGCCGCGCGGGAGCAGCGGAAGGCGCGGCCAGGCATATGGCGGCGTTGTGCAACGCGAAGGGCTGCCGGTCGGCGCGGTACCGGGCCGCGGCACGAGCCGGACGGCCAGGGCTTAAGGATTAGATGGGGCGGCCCTTACTAACCGGACATGGCCGGGCATGCTGTGGGAGCAGAAGGGGACGGTCAGCGTCTCCGGAGGGATGTGCCGCCTGTGAGGGGGTGGCATGAACCCAAGGTGGTGGATCCTGATCGGCCTGGCTGCCTGGCTTGTGGCTGGGTTGGCCGTGGGGCTGGTGGCCGGCCCGTTTATCTGGCGGCGCAAACAGGCCCTGCTAGCGCCAGACCCGCGCGCGGGGGTCAAACCCGGCCAGGCCCACGGGCCGCCCCCGCACGGGTACTGGCCCGGCCGCTCAAGCCATCGGCGCGTAGGGGCCACGAGCGGCCTGCCGGGCATAGGCCCCCGGCGTGAGCCCGGGCAGGAATCCCCCTGGGGCTCGGGTCGCGATTTCCAGGGCAGCTCGCGTCCCAGGCGGCTTGGCCGTGTGCGGGACATGCCGGGCTGGCGGTCGGTGTGGTACCGGCCCAGGCACGAGCCCGGCGTGTAACACAACCGGGCTGCCTGTCGCTGTAGGGGGGCCTGGCCGCGCTCAGCTGTTCCCCGGCGCGGCTCGGGGAGCTCGCGGCGCCGCAATCTACCCCCGCGTGCTCCCACCGGGTGCGCACGATGACGGCCGGGATGGACAGCCGGATGGCAGCGAAGCAGACTGGCGGTGACGGTTGTCGAGCCAGCCACGGTTCTGGGCTGGTTCCTGCCCGTAGCTTCGTCTCCGGGGTCGTGGTTCCCGAAGCCCTGGAGGGAGCTGCTGATGGGTTATTCGCAGCCCCGGACCCGGGTGGCAGTTGTCCCGCTGCCTGCCGAGATCGACATCACCAATGCCCGCGAAGCTGGCCGGGACCTGCTGGCTGCCATCGTGCCGGGGGTCACCGCCATCGTCGCGGACATGACGGCCACCACGTTGTGCGACTCGGCCGGCGTCACCATGCTGGCGCTGGCCCATTCGCAAGCACAGATGTAGAAGACCGGCTGGTCCTGGTGGTGCCTCCTGCCGCTGTGCTGCGCATCTTGGCGGTGACCGGCCTTGATCTTCTGTTGCCGGTCTACCCGAGTCTGGCCGAGGCGCTCGCCGAATTTATGCCGGAGTCCGGAGCCACCCGGTGAGCCGTTCCTGCCGGCCGGTGTGGTACAGGCCACGACACGAGCCGCTGCTTACCGGGTCTGCAGGTCAACAGCCCCCGCCACCTCGGCACCCGACAGGATGAACACTAGGTAAAGCTCAAGCAAACGGAGGGATTTCGCTAGCGGGGATGGGCGTAACGTCAAAGCCCCATATGATCCGGGATCGGGTCGCCCCCTTATCCGGCCTCGGGTCTGCGGCCCGCGTCATCGGGTGCAGCGCTGTCAGTCTCAGTGGAGGGGAAGTGACGCGGGCCGCCCTCCCATTTGTGCTCCCGCACGGGACCACTTTGCGGAGGCCGCATGACTTTTCGGACTGAGAGACCGCGTTACTGCTGTGGCCGGGATGCCGACCATGGTTGGGGAGGGGGTGGTTGCCGCCGGGGTTGGGGTGTTGGCATGATCGGACTGCGATTTCTGCGGAGCTGCGGGAGATCTGCGGTTTGTGTCTGGCTTGTGGGCCGGTTTGGGTCCTGGGCGGGGTTCAGGGGCGGTGGTGTCGCCGCTGGGGAGGGGATTGTCATGCGTGGTCTGGATGGTGTGGTACCGGTTGGGGCCGGCGGTGAGCCGGAGCGGTCGCCACTGTCGCGGCGCTCGGTTCTTCGCGGAGCGGTGGGCGCCGGCGCGGCGGGTATCGCGGCGGCCACGCTGGCTGGTGGCGCGCTGCCCGCGGCGGCGAGCACCGCGGCTGCTGGCGGGCCTGCCCGCGGGACGGCAACGGGCCGGGGGGAGCCGGTGGTGGTGCATGTGCGGGACGCCGCCGCCGGTGAGCTGGAGGTGTTCTGCGGCACCACTTGTACGCGGGTGCGCGATAAGGAGCTGGCGGCGCGGCTGGTTCGCGCCAGCGGCTGACCTGGCCTGCGGTTCCGCCGTTCTCTGTGTAACAAGATGTTGAGGGGGAGTTGATGTCATCGCATCGCGAGGCGCCGGAGATCTCCAAGGATCCGGTGGCTGACAGTACCGACCTGTATGCGTTCGTCAGCCCGGACAAGCCGGGCACGGTGACGCTGATCGCCAACTACCTCCCGCTGGAGGCCCCGGCGGGCGGCCCGAACTTCTATGAGTTCGGCGACGACGTGCTGTATGAGATCCATATCGATACGCACGGCCACAGCCAGGCCGATATCACCTACCAGTTCCGCTTCGCCACCCAGCTGCCCAACCCGGACACCTTCTTGTACAACACCGCGCCGATCACCTCGCTGACCAGCCCGGCGTGGAACCGCAGGCAGACCTACTCGGTCACCCGGGTCGATGGCCGGGGCCGGCACGTCCTAGGTGAGGGCCTGATCTGCCCGCCGTGCAACATCGGCCCGCTGTCCACCCCGGACTACGCGGCCGCGCTGGCGCGGCCCGCGGTGCACCGGCTCTCCGACGGCAGCCGGGTGTTCGCGGGCCAGCGGGCCGACGGCTTCTACGTCGACCTGGGCTCGATCTTCGACCTGCTTGACCTGCGGCCGTTCCAGAACCTCCAGGTGTTCGCCAAGGCGCTGGGGCTCCAGGCGGCCCCGGGGGTCAACGCGCTGAAGTTCGCCAACGTGCACTCGATCGCCCTGCAGGTACCGGTCTCGCGGCTGACCGCGTCCGGCAGGCCGGTCATCGGCGCGTGGACCACGGCGAGCCGGCGGCGGGTGCGGATCTTGGATGACCAGGGTTCCGGGCAGGTGGAAAGCGGCCCGTTCACCCAGGTGTCGCGGCTGGGCAACCCACTGGTCAACGAGGTCGTCATCGCGCTCGGGGACAAGGACCGGTGGAACACCCAGCCGCCCGAACACGACAAGCAGTTCGCCCATTACGTCGAGCATCCGGAGGTCGCGGCCCTGCTGCCGGTGCTCTACCCGGGGGTGTTCCCCAACCTGGCCGCGCTGGACAAGGCCCGCACGCCGCGCGCTGACCTGGTGGCCATCTTGCACACCGGCATCCCGAAGGGAATCATCGACGGGTTCACCAACTTCACCGGGCCGGTGCAGGCCGACCTGCTGCGGCTGAACACCGCCATCCCCCCCGCGTCCAAGCCGAGCATCTTCGGGCTGCTCGGCGGGGATCTGGCCGGGTTCCCCAACGGGCGGCGGGTCTTCGACGATGTGGTGTCGATCGAGCTGCGCGCGATCGCCGGGGTGACCTTCAAGCTCATCGACCCCCACTACACCGTCGATCCGGCGGCGGGCCAGCTGACCGACGGCCTGACCCCCGCCGACCTCGGCACCCCCTTCCTGCGCCGCTTCCCCTACCTCGGGGTGCCCTACGACGGCTTCCACCACCCCCCCTCCTGACCGCCCGTCATGCACGAGAGTCTTCCTGGCCCGTCCAGCCCGGGCAGCGTGGTACTCGAGCTGGGCCCCGGCATCGGCGCCCTGGTCCTGCATACACCTCCGGAACTGGACGGCCGGGAAATCGAGGTCAGCCCGCTCGGCCGCGCGCCCGGCGCCCGGACCCATTCCCGGGTCCGCCCGCGCAAGGCCGGCAGCCACACCCAGTACGCGGCCGTGTACCCGCAGCTCGCCGCCGGGGACTACACGATATGGAACGACGATGACACCCCCGCCGCGACCATCACCATCCACGGCGGCCAGGTAACCACCACCCGATGGCCCGGCCACCCGCCGCCGCCATGACCGGCCCCCACACCCACGACAGCTAGCCTGCGAGCGCGCAGGGACCACTGCCCGCGTTCACACCCTGTAGCGGCAAGCCCTACCCGATTGATCGTCGCCACCGGCAGGACGCCACTGGTCAGTCGGGCTCATACGGCACGTATCCGGTTGTGGGTGGTGAGGTCTTCCTCGCCGCCCGGTTGTTCAGTTCGCGGCCACCGCGTTTAGGGCGCTCCCTGCGGTCGCGTCGCATGCGGTCGGCTTTGCCGATCTTAGACCGGCGGCCACTCGCCAGGTGTCGGCGCCTGTGGAGGAAGACGGGGCAGACCAGGTAGCGGCTGGCCGCTGCGAGCGGAGGGGCACTCCTGGGAGGCCGAGTTCGTCGGCTTTACCTGGCATTGATCTGCCGACCGGGCCTGAGCGACGGCGTGCGCTGCGCACTAATTGAGCCAAGTCGGATTTCATGTACCCCACATCGCCGCAGACCGTCGTCGCCGATGATCGATGGCGCGACCTATCCGACGGCGCAGCAGCTCGTGGGCGCCCCTGTAGCTGAGACTCCTCGATCCATTCGGAAAGCCGGCGCGGCTTCGCGGCCGCACCGGCCCCTCCAGACTCGGTGGTCAGGCGACCGCCTCCTCGGCGCCGTCGACACCCCGCCGGGCGGTGCGGGTGACCGTCGCGGTGGCGAACCGGAGCGCGACGCCGATCTCATCCACGGTGAGCTCGTGGCGGCGGATTGTCTCGCCTTGGCGCTCACCGCGCGTGGCGGTGAAGCTGCGATCCACGAGGCGGCCATACAACTAGCACGCGGTCGGCGTTCTCAAGAGGGCAGTCAGGTCAACCAGCAATTGCCGCAACTCGGGTTCTTCAATCTCGTGGTGGCCTGCCCTGTGTTTGGTGGGCCTTCACACTTGCCCAGCTCGACGGCACGGGCGTTCGAGCGGCCGTCGTCGGAGCTGGCTCGTGATGCACGCCATCGAGCGCCCCGCACGGGTGGAGCATGTACCCAGCGCCTGCCCGGGCGCCACGCACGCCGCGGCCGGGCGGCACGCGCATCGTCCTCCAACGGCCGCGGGCCGCGGGCGTGGTCGTTCAACTGGCGCCGCAGTCGTCGTTGCCATAGCCTGATCAGCGGCCAGCCAATGCCTAGGGACGGCTCTCGAGCACCCGCTTCAGCTCGGTGAGCGCAGCGACCTCGGACCGCATCGTTTTCGCCACCATCGGCGCCATCAGCTTCTTGACGCCGCCGAACTCCGCCGCCAGGCGGAACGTGACCACGGTCCCGCCATCGCCCGCGTGCAGGTCATAGCTTCCGGTGGGGCGAACCGGGCCCTTGGTGGTACGGAACGCGATCCGCTGATCGGCCACGAACTCGGTGATCTCGACGTCGGCATCGATCCGTCGTCCACCGGGCCCGGCGACGACCTGACGGTAGGTGGTCCCGACGCCCTGCCCGCTCGTCCTGGTCATCTCGATGACGCCGCCGCGCCACTGCTTGTCGTTCTCGGCGTTTGCCAGGAACGCGAAGACGTCGCCGACCGGGCGCGCGATGGTTATGGTGTTCGACTCCTCAGGCATCGACCTCTCCCTTTGTGGTGACGGCATCGAGCTTCTCGAGCCCTTCGACCCATCCCGAGCGGTATGGCGATGCGTCGTGGTCGGCGGGGAAGCGCTCGTGCGTCACGATCACCTCGGTCCGTCCATCGCCGAGGTCGGTGAACTCGACAGTCACGAGCGACTCGTGATCGGACGCAGCCGGCCCGGTGTCCCACCGCCAGGTGTATATCAGCAGTGCGGGTGGATCGACCGTGCGGTAGGTGCCAGCCACCGACATCAGCGGGCCATCACCGGGCGCCCGCATCACGAGCCGGTACGTGCCGCCGGGTCTCAGGTCAACCTGCGCCTCCGGGCAGGTGAAGCCGCCGGGCCCCCACCATCGCCGAAGCTGGTTGGGTTCGGTCCAGTTGCGGAACACGCGCTCCCGAGGCGCTCCTATGACGCGGCGAACGATCACGCGCTCGCCGACTACCGGTTCGTCGGTCACTGATCCCCTTCCGATTCGATGTGATTGGCGAGCGCTTCGAGGCGGGTGCTCCAGAAGGCGCGGTAGGTCTCGAGCCAGTCATCGGCGAGTTGCAAACGGTCGACCACGATCCGGCAGCAGCGGACTCGTCCGGTCTTGTGGTGAGTCAGCAGGCCCGCCCGCTCGAGCACCCGCACATGCTTGGCGATCGCCGGGAGCGACACGGGAAACGGCGCGGCGAGCTCGCTCAGGGAGGCCTCTCCCTCGCGGAGCCGGCCCAGGATGGCCCGGCGGGTCGGGTCCGCCAGGGCGGCGAAGACCTCGTCCACCGCTCGGGGGTCGCACCGCTGATACAAAACCATATGGTTTAGTATAGAGTGCGCACGAGCGCCTGCCGCACACTGCGGCTCACGGGGCGCCAGAAGACATCGGTGCGTGAGGAGGGACCGTGGTGAAGAAGTTCTTGGTGCTGTACAAGTCGTCCGCCACAGCAGCCGAGCAGATGGCGGCAGGCGATCCGGCGGCGGCCCAGGAGGCGATGGGCCTGTGGATGGCGTGGATGGAGAAGGCCGGCCCCGCCATCGTGGATGGGGGTAGCCCACTCGGCGACACCACGGTGCTGCCGGCCAACGGCGGCCAGTCGGACCGGCAGGTCGGCGGGTACTCGATCCTCCAGGGCGAGTCACTGGAGGAGATCACCAAGCTGCTCGACGGCCACCCGCATTTCCACTCGCCGAATGCGTCCATCGAGGTGCGTGAGTTCCTCTCGATGCCGGGCATGCCGTAGGCGCACCCGCCAGCATCTGGCAGCCATCTTGCGCCGGGCGGATCGTCCGCCGCATCGCGCGCCGCGCCGGGATCGCCAAGACCGTCACGCCGCAACCCTGCGGCACGCGTTCACCACCGCCGCGCTCGACGCCGGGGTGCCGTTGCGCGACGTGCAGGAGGCTGCCTCTCACGCTGATCCGCGGACAACGATGCGGTATGACCGGGCCCGTGGCAGCCTGGACCGGCACGCCACCTATATAGTCGCCGCCTACGTCGCAGGCATAGACGCCGTCAGCCGGGTCGCCTGGTTCGAAGTGAGCGGCCCAGCGAAGACGCGCCAGCACCGGCTAGCCAGCCGCGGAGCGTAGCCCTTCAACGGCAATGGTGTGCGCGTAGCCGCCGTTCTGATCGCTTGCCCATGGGTCGGTTTTTGCGGGGTCACTAACGCCGAACGGGTGTTACGGCGCCCAGCCGTAGCCTGGTCTTCGGGAGCGGTGCTGTTGAGGCCGGTTCTGGGTCCGGATGGTCCGCGCTTTCTCCGAGCTCGCTGGCCAGCGCGGCGGGGGCGCGCATTCGCCGCGCGTGGGTCACCGGCTCGCTCAGTTGGGAGGGGGCCTCGGACGATCTTTCGCGGCGTGTGCTGGCGGTGGCAGTTCGGTGGCTGGCAGTGCTGGGCCCTGAGGTCTGTTGCGCCTAGGCTTAGAGGCGGCTGGGGACGGTGGCGTTGGCCGTGGTTGCAGGTGCGCAGGTAGTGCCAGCCAGGTGTGCTGGTGGTGGGTGCTGGCCTGGCCCGGGGGTGCCGGGAAGCCGTGCTGGGGGCGGGGTATGAACGGGCTTCCGGGCGGAGCGGTCACGTTTGTGTTCACTGATATCGAGGGGTCGACCCGGCTGGTCAAGGCGCTGCGGGAGCGCTACCCGCAGGTTCTGGCCGACCACCGGCGGCTGATCCGCGCCGCCATCGCCGCCCACAATGGTCATGAGGTGGACACCCAAGGGGATGCGTTTTTCGTGGCGTTCGCCGGGGCCAAGCAGGCGGTGCTGTGCGCGCTGGCGATCCAGCGGGCGCTGGCGGCCCATGCCTGGCCGGCGGATGGGCGAGTGCGGGTGCGGATCGGCGTCCACACCGGGCACGCGGTCCCGTCGGGGGGGATGTACACCGGGCTGGCGGTGCACCGGGCGGCGCGGATCTGCGCCGCCGCGTATGGCGGGCAGGTGCTGGTCTCCCAGGCGACCCAGTCGATCATCGCCGACGAGGAGGAGAACGACCCCGGGTTCGGCCTGGTCGATCTGGGGGAGCGCCGGCTGAAGGACCTGGACCGGCCGGTCCGGCTGTTCCAGCTGGCCGCCCCCGGCCTGAGTGAATCCGCAGAGGCGTCGGACAGCGGCCACGCTGCCGATAGCACGGTACGGCCAGGACGGGGTGCTGCCCTCGAGGGAGAGCACAAGCAGGCAACTGTGCTGTATTGCCAGCTGGCGGGCGGTGCCGCGCTTGCAAGAAAGCTCGGCACCGACGGGATGCTGGCCTTCCTTGACTCCTTCTTCGAGCAGGCCGAAGCGGAGGTGCGGCGCTTCGAGGGGACCATCAGCAGCTTTCTCAGTGACGGGCTGGTGGCGTTGTTCGGGGTTCCGGTGGCGCATGAGGACCATGCCAGGCGCGGTGTGCTCGCGGCGCTGGGGTTGCAGCGGCGGCTCGCCGCGGCACCGGTAGGCGAGGATGCCCTGGGCAGCACCGCGGGGCTGTTGCGGATGGCTTTGAACACCGGCTTGGTGGCGGTCAGCCAGATCGGCAGCGGCCCGGAGCGCCGGCTGAGCGCGGTGGGCGAAACCGCCACGGTGGCAGGCATCCTGCAGCAGCAG
>Ga0075435_100002927_pt1 | contig 11466 bp, 7 predicted proteins | sample RhiMethybrSRZTD4_FD_75302 | JGI IMG/M metagenome (GOLD analysis project Ga0075435, IMG submission 75302) | Populus rhizosphere microbial communities from Tennessee, USA - Rhizosphere MetaG P. TD hybrid SRZTD4 | ecosystem: Host-associated > Plants > Roots > Rhizosphere > Soil | place: USA... | reverse complement strand
GCAGATCTTTTCGCATCCGCCGATGCTCAAGCTGGCCAACAGATATTTTCAAAAATCGGCTGCGCCATCTGCCACCTGAGCTCTATTACAACAACTAACGGAACTCTCCCTATCGGGGAATACACGGTCCCCGACGCTTTAAAGAATAAGACGATCCATCCTTACAGTGATTTTCTGTTGCACAACGTAGGCACTGGGGATGGGATTGTGCAAAACGGTCCCCAGGACACAGCCAACAAGCTACGCACAGCACCGCTGTGGGGTTTGCGTACACGCGACCGTTACATGCATGACGGCCTGTCCGTGACGCTACCAAATGCAATTGGTCGTCACCGCAATGAGGCTGGCGGCGTCATCAAGAGTTACTTCAAATTGTCAGATCGGCAGAAGTCGCAGCTACTGGCATTCCTCAACTCTTTGTAGCACCAGGCACCGGGCGGAGAGTTTGGACCCTCTCCGCCTTCATGTCACCTCGGTGCGCAGCAGCTCGTCGATGCGCTCTCTGCGCCGGATGAGCTTTACGGACTTGCCTTCTACCAGCACTTCCGCCGGGCGCGGGCGAGTGTTGTAGTTGGAAGCCAACACCATTCCATAGGCACCGGCATCGAGGATCACCAACAGGTCACCCTCGTTCGCGGTTGGCAGTTGTCGATTACGAGCGAGGAAATCTCCGCTCTCGCAGATGGGGCCTACTACGTCGACAGTCTCTGGTGACCTGTCGTTCGCGTCCCGCACCGGAACAATTTCGTGGTAGGCGTTGTAAAGCGAGGGGCGCAGCATGTCATTCATGGCTGCATCCACCACAAGAAATTTTTTTTTGCCATTCGTCTTTCGATACAGCACTCGTGCCAGCAATGCGCCAGCTGGTCCAATGATGCAGCGTCCGGGTTCAAGCAGAAGATGCACCTTTAGCCTGTGCATTGGTCGAAGCAGAGCATTGGCATAGGCGGAAACATATTCGGTGAAATTACGGGTAGAGCGGCCTTCGTAATCGATTCCCAGACCGCCGCCCGCATCGATGTATTCAATCCGGTGGCCATCTGCGAGCAATTCAACGACGAGGTCAGCCACCCGGCCGATTGCCTCACCGAATGGTTCAACGTCAGTGATTTGCGAGCCAATGTGGACGCTCACTCCAGCTACCTGCAGATACTTTGACCCGGAAGCTTGCGCATACAGCTTTCGGGCTTCGCGAATTGGAATGCCGAACTTGTGTTCGTGCAGACCAGTGGAGATATAGGGGTGTGTGTCAGCCGGAACATCGGGATTTACGCGCAGCGCAAGTCTGGCCCGTTGCCGCCATCTCGCGGCGCACTCGGCCAGCAGCCATAACTCAGACTCGCTCTCTACGTTGAACAGCAGTATTCGCGCCTTGAGCGCGGCCTGGATTTCTTCGGCTGTCTTGCCAACTCCCGAGAAAACGACTTTTTTTGCTGCACTCGTGTCAACCCGCAGAACCCTTTCAAGTTCGCCGGCGGAGACAACGTCGAAGCCGCAGCCCATTTTGGCCAGAAGCCGGAGAATACTCAGGTTCGAATTGGCTTTCACGGAATAACAGATGGTGTGAGGGTTCTTGCGGAAGGCACGATCAAACTCTTGCAATCGTTCCCGGATGGCACTTGCGGAATACACGTAAAGTGGGGTCCCGAACCGTTCGGCAAGCCGGGATAGCGCGATAGAATCGCAATGCAAAAATGTTAGCGAGGAGTGACGGCGGAAAATTCCTGCGCTGAGTTGTCGATAGGTAAAAGCGGGTGGGCGGCCGTTCTGCGGGTGGGCGGGACGCTTCACTTCACGGGTCCGCCGTTGCCTTGTGCCTTGATAACAACGATCGTCTGATCGTCGAACGTCTCCACGCCGGCAGCGTGCTCCGCAACAGCTCTGAAGAGAGAATCAACAATTTGCTCGGCGGAGCCATCGCAGCATTTGCTGATCACCTGTTCTACCCGCGAGCGTCCGAAAAGATCACCAGCCTCGTTGCGGGCATCAAGGATCCCATCGCTGAAAAAAACGAACATGTCGCCGGCTTTCGCCTCAAATGTGAATTCGTCATATTCAGCATCGTCGAACAGGCCGAGCGGGAGGCCGGTTGCTTCGATGATCTCGCACTTGCCGTCGTGCAGGTGCAGCGGGCGCGGAAGCCCAGAGTTGGCGATCTGCAGAGTGCAGTTTTCGTCATCCCAGATGGCGTAAATCAGCGAGACAAACTGGCCATCAATGCGGCGTTCGCTGAGCGAATAATTCACGGCTCTCAGCATCTCCGCCGGACCTGGCTCAATAGGAGCGTGCGAGCGCAAAATTCCACTGACTAAGGCGGCATAGATAGCAGCTGGAGCCCCCTTCCCACTGACGTCACCAATGACAATCGCCAGACGGGAGAGCGAATAGCCGAGAAAGTCGTACAGGTCGCCGCCGATCGCGCGTGCGGGAGCGAACTTAGCCGCGACCTCGAGATTCGACATGCGTGGATTCTTCTGAGGCAACAGCCGAAATTGCAGCTCGCGAGCGAGCGCCAAGTCGCGCTCCAGGCGCCTCTCCTGTCGGGCGATTTCTTCATAGAGGCGGGCGTTTTCGATCGCAATTGCGATCTGGGCAGCCAGGGTAGCGATCGTGCGCCTGTGGTCGTCAGTGAAGAATCCGCGACGCGTATGCTCCAGATCGAGGACTCCGATCACCTTGTCTTTGTAGACCAGGGGGACGGCCAACTCCGACTTCGTTTCCGGATTGGACGCAATGTAGCGGGGATCCTTGCTGACGTCTGAAACCAGAACCGCTTCCTTATGCTTCGCAGCGTAGCCCACTATGCCGCTGCCCACAGGCACATCGTGCTTGAGCTGAATATTCTCCTGAAATCGAAGGGAAAAGCGGTGCTGCAGTTTCTCTCCCGCTGCATCGAGCAGCAAAATGCTGAACATCTGGTAATCGATCAGGCGGCTAAGCAATTCAGCGATGCGCTTAAATAGCTGATCCAGATTCAAAATCGATGTCAGCTCGCGCGCGATCTCGTTGAGCAGCAGCAGGGTGCGTGCCTGGCGAGTAGTACGCGTGTGCAGGCGCGCGTTTTCGATCCCCACCGCCATTCGCGACGCAATCAGCGTGAGGAGCCGCTTGTGTTCCTCATTGAAGTGAGCCGGCAGAGGAGACTCGATATCGATTACGCCAATGACCCGATTTTTCAGAATCAGGGGCACCGCCAGCTCGGAGCGCACATTGGGAACAGAAGCGATGTAGCGGTCGTCAGTGGAGACATCATCCACCAGAATGGCTTCGCCCTTCTGGGCTGCTAACCCGGTGACCCCCTCGCCCAATTTGATTCGCAGACGGTCGGCCACTTCACGTGGATGCCCAATTTGAAAGCGGATGCGCAGGTCTTTCGACTTCTCGTTCAGCAAGAGAATGGCAAAAATTTCGTAATCAATGACTTTGCGGACGAGCTCGGCCACGCGGCGCAGCGTGGTATCGAGATCCAGCGTGGTGTTGACAACATCGGCCACTTCCAGCAGAAGCGGTTCGACGGTCAACTGGGTATCGGATGGCGTCGCAGACGTACCCACGGTTTTCTAATCATATCAGCCGCTTGCGCATTGCAGCGACGGAAGGAAATCCTTCGTGGGTGGCCATAGAAGAATTACTCGGCTCCTATTCATACCGCTGCCGTGCTGCGCTCACCAGTATGCCGGGCGCATTTATGTCTCAATTTGTAGCATGTTTGCATTCCAAATCGGAACATGTTGTTGGGGAGATCGGTTTTGGAATGCTGCCGACGAAATGGCAGTGATATTTCCGTCAAGAACCTTCCTGCGTAATGCAAGATAGAGCGCAAACGCCTCAGTTTCGTTCTCCGGACAAGCGCTGATCACAGTTCCTGGCCAAGAAACTTCGGTGATGCCATCAAGAAGGTCCGTACCACCATCTTTCAGGGGATCTCTGGCTCGACATTTCCGCGCTTCAGTCCGATGGTAACGGCGCTGTACGATCTCACTTCTCCGATAACGCGCAATACAGACCTATTGAGTATTGAATAATATAGTGACATTCAGGGTTTCTGCTGTTATTGTTCTGCCATGGGAAACCCAGCAGAAATGCGGCGAGACTTTGAAGCGTTGGAGCAGCGGCGTTTGCGGGCGGCGCGGCTGCTACAAAAGGGAGTCCATCAGTCCGAGGTGGCGCGACAGGTGGGCGCGCATCGACAGTCGGTCAGTCGCTGGGCGCAGCAACTGGAGACGGCGGGAGTCTCAGGTTTGAAGAAGGCGGGACGCGCCGGACGCAAACCCCGCCTGAGTAAGGAAGACCTGAAGAGGATTGAGCGCGGATTGAAACGCGGGCCGGAAGCTTTGGGCTATGAGACCAGCCTATGGACCTCGTGGCGGGTGGCGCATCTGATCGAGGAGGAATGTGGGGTCGGCTACCATGCGTCGCAGGCTTGGCGGATCCTGCGGCAGTTGGGATGGAGTTGCCAGCGCCCCACCGGACGCGCCCTGGAACGGGACGAAGAAAAGATCCGGCTGTGGAAGCAGAAGCGCTGGCCCGAGATTAAAAAAAAGCCCAGAAAGAAGGCCGCACCATCGTCTTCATCGACGAAAGCGGATTGAGCGAGCGGCCGCACCGCTGTCGCACTTGGGCACCGAAAGGGCAGACGCCGGTGCTGCAATATCACTTTACCTGGAAGACGCTATCGTGCGATGGCGGGGGTGACCTGGTGGAATTTTTATTTCCGGCTGTTTCCGAGAGCGATCCGCAGCCGGCAGATCATCGAGTTTCTCACGCATCTGCTGCGCCATATTCCGGGCAAGCTGCTGATTGTCTGGGACGGGTTGCCGGGTCATCGTAGCCGCGCGGTGTGGGACTTCATTCGGCAGCAGCGAGGGCGTTTGTGGGTAGAGTTTCTTCCCGGCTATGCGCCGGAATTGAACCCAGTTGGATATCTGTGGTCGCACTGGAAACAGCATGAGTTGCCGAATTTCTCTCCCACTACGTTCAGACAGTTGAGTCACCACGCGCGCCAGGCGCTCCGCCGCATGCGACGCCGGCCTACTCTGGTCTGCGCCTTCTGGGAACAGGCAGAATTGTTCCCTCTGTAGCTATTATGAAATCCGATAAGAGATGGGGGACCAGAATTGCCCGCCACTCTCGATCACGACTCTCGGGTCGAGACGATGGGTTGCGAACTCCATGGTTTCAGGGGAAAACACACTTCCGTATCATCATCCCCAGCCGCCAGAAGCCGCGTTCACGCGCCGAGAGCGTGTTAAGGGACCTGCTGTTGCTTCGACGCTTCGACGTGCTCCCACAACCATCATCGTTCCGTCTTCAAAAACGTGCGAAGGCTCTTGTAAAAAGCCTCTGGTTGTTCCAGCCAGGGAAAGTGGCCACTCTCATTGAAAAATAGAAGCTGTGCATTCGGCAGAGTTGCTTTGGAGTCAAGGGCTACGCCCTCTGGCATGGGATCCTGATGTCCCTGGATGATCAGCACCGGCGGATTGAAATGTCTAAGCGGATCGTGAAGGTTGTAGTTCCGCAGGAGATCGATTTGAACAAGCTGGGCCAACTGCGGATGATAAGATTCCTTTCTTGCCGCAGCCATGAATTGCTCTTCACGATCCCGATCAAAGAAATAGAGCGGCACCAGCAAACGAAACAGATCCAGATAGGTAGCCTGCAGGTCCGAGACACTGCGCATCGCGTCTTGTATTTGACGTATTCTCTGCCGCTCAATTGTGGTGGCTGGGCGCACCGTTCCATCAACACAGCTAATGAAGATTTGGTCACTTTCTTTGTATATCCTGCGCATGCCGGACATGACTACACAACGATCGATGCTACAGGCTTCCGCAAGCGCGTTCTTGAGTTCAATGGTGTCGCTACGATTATTGACGATCACACACCTTAACGCCAGAGAAGTGATTCCGTGTGAATACAACCGTACCGTGTGACTTATTTTTAAAACGTTTTATGTGCCAACGCAATTGTTGGTTTTAATCAAAAGGAGCCACCCGTGAAATTGGCACTACCGAAGATCGTTGGAATTGTCGTTGTGCTCAGCATAGTTGGTTCGGCCCAAGACACGAGGTTCGCACCAAAAGGACAGCAGATTCCAGTGCCCGAGTGCCTGACTATGAAAGGTCTGTGGGAGGGAGGATCGAAGCCCTGTACTCAGAATGAGCACGAGTCGTGGCTGGTCGACATCACCCACTGGCGAAACGAGCGGCGAATCCGTATTGGATACGACGGATCTCGCTACGATCTTCCGGTGCTGAAGTGGACACAGTCCAGTTTTATACAGCCGCAAATGATGGTCGAGGATCGCTATTTCTATGACGCCGTTGCCATGAGGTACACGGTCGACCGGTATCTGGATGATCTTGAGAAACGCTATGGTGGGATCGACGCGGTGCTGATATGGCCAACCTATCCCAATATGGGGATCGATAACCGCAACCAGCAGGACATGATTCGTAGCATGCCGGGAGGAGTCGCCGGCGTGAGACAAATGATTACCGACTTCCATCGTCGCGGCGTGCGCGTGCTATTTCCGATGATGATGTGGGACCAGGGAACTCGCGATCTCGGAATCCCCTGGCCACAGACGATCGCCAGTCTGATGGCAGAGATTGGCGCGGATGGCATCAACGGCGACACGCAGGATGGTGTCCCGCTGGCATTTTCCTTAGCTGCAGACAAGATCGGCCATCCTCTCGCCTTCGAACCCGAAGGCGGGCCGTCAGATGAGGCATTAGCCTGGAACGTAATGACCTGGGGCCAGTACCAGTTCCCGTTTACGCCGCTGGTTGACAAATACAAATGGCTGGAAACGCGGCACATGGTCAACATTTCACATCGCTGGAACCGGGACAAGACCGATGATCTGCAGTTTGCTTTTTTCAACGGCATTGGTTGGGAGAGCTGGGAAAATATTTGGGGTATCTGGAATGGGATCACGCCACGCGATGCCGAAGCCACACGGCGGGTCGCGACGATCGAGCGTGGAGTGGCGCCCTTTCTGATCAGCAAAGACTGGGAACCGATGTCGCCGATGCTGCGTTATGGCGTCTATGCCAGCCGATGGCCTCTGGCAGAGCAAACGGTCTGGACCATTGTCAACCGCAACGAGTATGACGTGGATGGGGACCAGATGGATGTTCCAGCCATTGAGGGCATTCGCTATTTAGATCTCTACCACGGAGTGGAATTGAAACCTCAAAACCGGACAGGCGGAAGAGCGGCGCTGGTATTTTCGATCGAAGCCAAAGGATACGCCGCCATCCTTGCAACGAACAGCCAACCGGAAGAGAAAATCGGGACCCTGATGTCCAAGATGAAGGCACTCACTGCAACACCCTTGGCGACTTACTCGCACGAATGGAAATTCCAGCCACAGCAGATTGTTCCCATACAGGCAACCAAAGCCGCATCTAACGGACCTGCGGGGATGGTGAAGATTCCGGAGGTTGATTTCCTTTTCAAGGTCTCCGGGATCGAGATTGAGGGATTCAACGATATGGGAGTGGATGTGCAGTATCCGTGGGAGGACTCGCCGCGGCGTTTTCACGAGCATCCCATGCACATACGCGCGTTTTATATCGACAAATACCCCGTCACCAACTCCGAGTTCAAGAAGTTCCTAGATGCAACGCATTATCACCCAAAGGACGATTTGAATTTTCTCCGCGACTGGAAGGATGGTGCTTTTCGCAACGGATGGGAAAACAGACCAGTGACGTGGGTTTCGCAGGATGATGCGCGAACGTATGCGAACTGGGCTGGGAAGCGACTGCCGCACGAGTGGGAATGGCAGTATGCCGCGCAAGGCAGTGAGCAGCGCCTCTATCCGTGGGGCACCCAGTGGGACGCCGCAGCTGTGCCTGAACCTGACAAGTCCCGCAGTATGGTTGGGCCGGACCCTGTCGATGCACATCCAAAAGGAGCCAGCCCTTTCGGGATCATGGACATGGTTGGCAATATTTGGCAATGGACGGAAGAATTTGTGGATGAACACACTCGCGGCGGAATTCTCAGAGGAGGAAGCTATTATCAGCCACAGGGCTCCATCTGGTATTTCCCGCAGGCATATAGGCTGGACGAACACGGCAAACTTTTGCTGGTGTCGCCGAGCATGGATCGCTCGGGGACGGTTGGATTCCGTTGCGTAGTAGATTCGCAATGATGCGTGGCACGTGGGCAAACAACGTAAGCCCACCGAGGCCGAAGCCTTTTGACTCGCAAAGTTACAACTGCGCCGGCCACAATGCGGCACATTGTCGAGCGGAACAGAGAAAACGTTGTGTGAGAGTAGACTGCATTCAGGCGTGTGATCGCCAAGACGGTTTTTGTCGTTTCTTGAATGCCCACTTCCAAAGAGGTCGTCTTTCTATGTGGTGTACTTCGCGGAGAAGGACGCCTGAGACAGTGTCGAGTCAAGGCTACGAAGCACAGTACGTATGTAGATGAATCGTCAGAGCCAGCGAGTGTCGCTTACTCAAGCCTCTCGATTGAAGATGCCGACGATTATCCCGATGGGAATTACGAACTAGAGTTTAATGACCACAAGGCTGTGCTCAGCAAAATAAACGGCTTCTATTTGACAACGTAACGGTTCCCGCTCTCCCTTGTTGCGCGGTTTCCGCTGCAACTCGTCGGCAGCCCGACGAAGACACTCCTCCTCAAGCTCGTAACTGCACCAACCTTGTATTATTTCCGCTTGCGAAAAGCCACGGGGCTATCCCAATGTCGAATCATGCTCCACCCGAACACGATTTATGAATTGCGCATAGCCAGAATTGGCACTGGCTACAAACTGTTGGCTGTTGACAGCAGGATTGTGGATGCACATTGGGAGTACGAAAAATATGACATGCTCTCTTCGGTTCTTACCCTTCTGGGATTCACACCCACAGAACTATTGAGTTTGACGGTGCGCTTGAACTCGTCTGCAGAAGTTGCGCTCTCAACGTGCGTTTCGCGGAAGCTTGCTATCTGAAATCCTTGGTATTCCTCAGCCCGACTAGTTCTTGTGGGTCAGCGTGTGGGGAAAAGGGAAAGAAGAACTCCAGCAACGTCAGGTGGCCAGCCAGAACGGTAGTATCTGAAATGTGCGTTGCTGCCGTCACTCTGCAGTCTGCTAGGATGTGCGACGTATGAAGATTACCGTTTAGGGATTAATTTGAAACGAGACACTACAGATTATTCTGATTCCTTTGGCGGCCTGCGACCATCATGGGTCTTGCGACTGGCTCCCAGCTTGCGGAAATAGGCACTCCCGCGCATGGCGATTACAGAGCCACCCCTCTTCTCCAAAATAGCCGCTGCTGGCAGCTTAGTTTGCCTGAGAAGATCGTCGGTGATGGCTATGGCAGAACGAAGTAATTCGCGGCATCGGGCAGTGCGGTCTTGCGGCATGTCTGTACTGGAAAGAATCCGATGGGTTTGGGATAGTAGGTTTCTTAATGCGGCCAATTCACTTCTACTTGATTCCATCAAGTGACAATACGTCGGGCTAAGGCTAGTTGCAAGCGCTCGCAGTTTGGTTTTCAACGCATTTTAGACACGACCGCCAATTTAATTACCAACCCAACGGCGACGCAACAATGGGCATTCCGAAGATGACAGGCTTGCAAAGCCTGGAGGAAATCGAAAGGTGCAAGACTGCTATTGAGTGCGAGGAGAGCAAACCATTTGGCCCAAGGCGGGAAGTATCGGCGGATGCGAAATATCTGTGGAATCGGATTTTCGTGTGGTTCTGGGTTGTACCAAATCGTGGTTGGGTTGCTGGCATACCTATTCTCGCGCTGATCACACCTGCCCAAAATGCACGAAATCATTTCTGATTGAGAACCGCGTTAGCGTCGCAGGCTCAGAAGTCACCACAAAGAGCGCGTTGCAGCGAGTAACAGGTTACTTTGTCACCCACCTTCTACTTTCGATTTTTCTCGTTTTCACGCAACCTCAGTTGCGGCATTGAATCAAACGCCACGAGCAGCGGGAGAAAGTGGCGAGACACTAGCAGCGGTGCGGCGCTTCTGCCATTGCCTGCCCCCGCGCTGATCTGCGAGAGGGTTTGCCCATCATCCTTGATAAGGCTCCTACGCGAATCCTCTCGCACGCCTTTTGCCATCATGGATCATGCATATCTCTCCGAACGAGTGAAAGCCCTCCAGCGGGAGCTGGCAGAAATCGCAGAGCACAATCGGCATTACTTCGCCAAAAAAAGTCGCTCTCCCACGGCGAGGGCGCAGCATAAAGAGTTGCGGGAGCGGCTTTATCAAATTCGCTCTGAGCTGTACGCGCTTTTGGATTCGAGCGAAGCTCGAAAGCGGACGGCGGCATAAAAAAGCCCCAAGTCGTGTGGCGCGTCTCGCCTTACCGCAATCGCCTCAACACAAGTGCGACAACTCGGTACCCGATTACCGTTATCTCAGTAGGGCAACGTGAGGAGGTTGTACGGCCTAACGATTCGCAATCACAATTCAGTTCGTGGACCTGAAACATCTGTCGAGCAGTAGCAGCGCGACAATTTCTCGCTGCTTGTTTCCGCCCAACTGCTGCAAATTGCCAGCCAAACGCCCCGTACTCCAGCCAGGAATACGGGGCAGCCATTTTTATCAGTATTTCGCGTACTCGCGTTAACGAATCGTAGTCCCGTCAAGCTTGTGAAAGCGTCGCAAATATCTGACTAGTATCAGCAGGGTAACTTCTGGCGATAACTGCAGTGAACATTTGCTCAGCTCGTCTCGCCTGGTCTATTGAACTTCTCCAGAGTTTTTTTGGGCGGGGAGCTTCCCTTCGCGCAGCAGGCGTCCTATCAGCAACCGATTAATTTCACGCCACGAGCGGCAGAAGTTTATCCAAATCTTGCTCGTTTGCCGCCTGCTCGCAAAGAATCCGCCAGTGCTCAGGCCACATTTTGTGTCGGAGAGTTAAGCGGCGTCATCCCAGTACCATCATCAGCCAGTGTAGATTCGAGAGGGCGGTTTCAATCTTCTGTCGCTCGCCGTTCGTGTCTTGCTTCTGGGCAATAGCAAGCAGACGCTTGCGCAGCATAAGCTCCGCTACCATCACGCGCTGCGGCAATTTTGCGGGGTTGAGTTCGAACAGCGCTGCTACGTACTCGCGCTGCCATTCTGGAAATTGCAATGTTGCTGTTGCGGCAAACTGTGGTACTGCAAGGCTGGCAGACATACGGCTCCCTGGGGAACTAGGGGACAATAAGCGGTTTGAATCCGTCTATCGCTAGGAGCGGAGGTTATGAATGTGCAGAACTGTAGCGCCTTTTGTGTGAGGAGCGCGACGCCAACTTGCGCCACAATTCTTGGTCGCTCGTTAGAAAGAACTCAGTAACAGGTTGATTTTGGCAATCAATTCTTCTGCTGCACGCTGGTCCGAGGTTTGCGGTATAAGCTCTATCAGTAGTCTGGCTGTTTGCTGAATCTGCTCAATCCGTGCTATGGGCAGAACGACGAATTTCTCACC
>Ga0075435_100002924_pt1 | contig 11468 bp, 10 predicted proteins | sample RhiMethybrSRZTD4_FD_75302 | JGI IMG/M metagenome (GOLD analysis project Ga0075435, IMG submission 75302) | Populus rhizosphere microbial communities from Tennessee, USA - Rhizosphere MetaG P. TD hybrid SRZTD4 | ecosystem: Host-associated > Plants > Roots > Rhizosphere > Soil | place: USA... | reverse complement strand
CGTCGAGCACCACCACGACCGCCCCGAAGGCGGCCACCGCCGCCAGGCAGGCGAGCACCGCGGCGCCCGCGTTGGGGATGAACCCGGTGACCGGCAGGCCGGCGGACACCAGCGCGCCCGCCGCCGCGCCGGCCAGGGCGCCGGCCAGCCCGGCGCCCGCCGCCCGGGCCGACCCGCGCAGGGCGGCCGGGCCCCGGATGACACCGACCGCGGCCAGCAGGCCGAGCCCGGCCAGGGTCAGGCCGACGGTGTTGCCGAGCGCGAGCACGGGCACCACCCACCGGGGCGGGACGGCCGGCACGGCCGCCAGGTCGGTCACGATCACCAGCAGCCAGCCCGACACCAGTGCGATCGCGGCCACCCGGCTGCGATGGCACGAGAACAGCACGCGGGAGGCGTTCGCGGCCAGGCCGTAGCCGATGAGCCCCGGCGCGAACAGGGCGAAGGTGATCGCGAGCTGGCGGGCCTGGGCGGGCCCAGACACGAACAGCCGGGCGGCGGGGACCGCCGCCGCCGCGAGCAGCGCCGCGCCGAGCCAGGAGACCAGCATCACCGCCCGGGTGGAGGAGGCGGTGGTGTGGTCGAAGCCGGCCCCGTCACCGGCGGACAGGACCGGGAACGCGCTCGTCGCGATGGGCAGGGCCAGCACCGCGTACGGCACGAAAAACATCTGCCAGCCGTAGTTATAGAGGACCAGCGCCCCCTGGCCGCCGTGCCCGTTGGCGAGCACGATGATCACCACCAGCGACGCGTCCTGCGCGATGAGCGCGGCGACACCCACCCCCGCCAGGCCCCGCACCCGCCGGGCGACGCCGTCCGGGAAGCGCAGCGCGGGCCGCAGCCGCAGCCGCAGCCGCAGCGCGGGCCCGAGCGCGGTGAGCACCAGGGCGGCCACGCCGGCCGTGGTGCCGACCGAGAGCACCAGTTCGGCGGACCGGGGCAGGGTGGCCAGGCGGTTCTGGGAGCCGGCGCCGAGGGGAAGGAAGGCGATATAGGCCGCGATCACCACCAGGCTGGAGACCACGGGGGCAAGGGCGGGCGCGATGAACCGGCGGTGCGCCTGCAGGATCCCGTACAGGACGACCGCCAGCCCGTAGAGCAGGATCTGCGGGGCGAACACCACCAGCATCCGGGTGCTCACGGCTTCGGTGGCGGCGGCGTTGCACCTCGGGGCGCCGGCCAGCAGCAGCGAGGTCAGCGGGCCGGCCGTGGCCACGAGCAGGATGCTCACCGGTACCAGCAGGATCACGGTCCAGGTGAGCAGCGCTGACGCGATGTGGCTGACCTGCGCGTCGGGCCCGGGTCCGGCGGCGGGCACGGCGCCGAGCCGGCCGACGGGCTGCCCCAGGGTGAGGCCGTCGGTGCCGACGAGCGCCCGGCGCGCGGCCACCCCGGCGAGCACCGGCACCACGACGCTGGTCAGCGCGCCACCCAGCACGATGTCGTAGACGATGTTCGGCACCTGGTTGGCGGTCGCGTAGGCGGTGCCCAGGCAGCTGTTGCCGACGGTGTGGGCGAACGCGAGCTGGCGGCCGAACCCGACCAGGCGGGCGAGCACCGTGATCGCCCCGATGAGGACGGCAGCCTGCCCGATCCCCCGCCCCGCCTGCCGCAACAGCCCCGGTTCGGTGACCTGGGCCGGGGGGCCGGTCACGGCGAGGTTGCGCTCGAGGCAGGCCCTGCCCCCGGGACGCCCCGTGCCTCCGGGGTGCGCCGCCCTCCGTTGGCGGCAGGGGCATGGACAGCTGCTGCGACGCCCCCGGCGTCGCCGGTCCCGCCGGTGTCAGCCCGCCCCGGCCCGGCGGCGGGCCGCCGGCCCAGCATGTCCAGCCGGCGCAGCGCGGGCGTCCGCTCGATCACGGCGGTGAAGCTGATCACCTCACTCGCCGCGGTCAGGCCGATGATCCCGGCCAGGAGGGCCACCCGGGCCGGCCGGGGCAGGCTCGCCGCCGCGGCGGCCCCGAGCATCGCGCCCAGGGCGTTGGCGCCCGCGTCGCCGAGCATGGCCCGCTCGCCCAGGTCCTCCGGGAGCAGGGCGAGGGCCGCACCGGCCGGGCCGGCCACGGCCCGGGCCGCACCCGCCCCCCCGGTCCCGGCGATCAGCGCGCCGCCCGCCAGCGCCACCTTGAGGGCACGCCCCGGCCGCAGATCGAACAGGTTGAGCAGGTTCGCCCCGCCCGCGGTGAGGCCGGAATTGATGATCACGTCGGCCGGCCGGCCGCCGATCAGCGCCGACGCCACCACGCCGGTCGCGCCGATCCCGCCGAACTTCACCGCACCGGTGGTCACCTCGCCGCCCGCCAGGGCACCCAGGTGGCCGCGGAACCCGCGCCGGTCGCCGCTGCCGGCCAGATCGTCATAGCCGCCGAACGCGGCCGCCCCGGCCCCCGCTGCCACCAGCGCGGCCCGCCCGCGCGGCGCCAGGCCGGGGGCCAGCGCCGACGCCAGCGCGGCGCCCAGCGCCGCGGCCGGGCCCTCCAGCAGGGTGACCGCCTCACCCCGGTGGTTGGTCCTGGCCCAGACGGCTGCCCCACCGGGCGGCCTGCGGCGCAGCGTCGCGTAGCCGGCGCGGGCCAGGACCGCGGCCGCGGCCGCGGTGATCGCCGCGGCGCCCGCGGTCTTGGCCACCCGGGCGGGCGGCCCGTGGCGGCGGCTCATGACTTCCCCGCCCGCCCCGCCGGGCGCGACGGCTGGCCTTGGACGGGCTGCAGGCTGGCCGGCGTGGGAGCCGGGCTCGGGCCCGGCGCGGTCGCGCCAGCGCCGGAGCCGTAGCTGCCGCTGACCCCCCGCAGCTGCTCGTAGAGCGCCTGGGCGACCACGATCTGCCCGATCGCGTGGTCGGCGTTGTCGACGCTGGACAGGTGGCCCGCCCGGCCGCCGTTCCGCATCACATCGATCGCGCTGCCCGGCCCCGAGCCCGCCACCGACCCGGCCACGACCGTGCCCTGGCCGGTCAGGTTCAGCTGCTGTGCGAGCGTGACCAGCCGCTGGCTCTGGGGGTCGGAGATGCTCGTGGATTGCGGGCTGTCCGGGAGGATCACGACGGCAAGCGTGGCGCGGGCGTCGGGGTGCCCGGTGACGTTCAGGAAGCCCCCGGCCCCGAATCCGCTCAGCAGCGCCACGCTGGCCGCGTCCCGCTGCCCCGCCACCGGCTGCCCAGGGCCGTCTTTGGTCAGGATGGAACCCGCGATGACCTGGCTCGCCTGGGCCACCGGGGAGCCCTGCAGGCTCGTCCCGGCGGCCGGCGCGAACTGCTGCGCGAGCTGGCTGAGCTGCTGTTCGGTGGACGGGCTGGTGTCGAAGAACTTGTTCTGGAGCTGGACATGGCCGCTGACGGCGGCACCCGCCTGCGCGAGCGCCTGGTCGACCCCGCTGATGACCTGGCCGGAGGCGCCCGGCGCCTCGATCACCACCACCCGCTCCCCGGCCAGCAGCTGGTCCAGCAGCTGGGGGGCGACCCCCTGCGCGAACTGGTCGTTGCTGTCGATCTGCCGGCTGAGCTGGCGGTTGGCGGCCAGGGCGGAGGCGATCTGCTGGCGTTCCTGCTGTGACAGCCTGATAAGCCCCCCGAGCGCGGTGGGCTGGAGCGCCGTCGCGCCGACCAGGAGGCCCAGGCCCAGCGCCAGGAAGACAGCAACGATGGACACGAGGTGATAGCGAAAGTCGATCATCGGGGTTTTAGAGCAGTCCGGTCAGCCAGTATTTCGCCGCGTCCCACTGGGCGCTGAGGTAACTCAGCAAGACCTGCCCGGCGGGCGACACGGCCATCGCCACGAGGATAGTGGCACCGGCGGCCAGCACGAGCACCATCAGCGCCCAGCCGGATACCCGCGGCCGGTACAGCCGGCTGACGCCCTTGGCGTCGACGAGCTTGCCGCCGCCCACCCGCAGCCGGGTCAGGATGGTGCTGGAGGATCCCGGCCTGTCCTTGTCGAGGAACTCGTCGAGGCTGAAGTGGGTGCCGACGGCGACGATCAGGCTGGCCCCCTTCTCGTCGGCCATGAGCAGCGCGATGTCCTCGCTGGTCCCCGGGCCGGGCAGCAGCACCGCCGGCAGGCCGAGTCGCTGCACCCGCTCCAGGCCCGGGGCCTGCCCGTCGGGGTAGGCGTGCACCACCAGCTCGGCGCCGCACCGCAGCCCGGTGTCCGACACCGAGTCCATGTCGCCGACGATGATGTGGGGCCGGTACCCGGCTTCGAGCAGCGCGTCGGCGCCGCCGTCTACGCCGATCATGAGCGGCTTGAATTCCCGGATGTACGAGCGCAGCGTGGCCAGGTCCTCCCGGTGGTGGTAGCCCCTGACCACGACGAGGACGTGCCTGTTCTCGATCCGGGTCCGCAGCTCGGGAGCGGTGATCCCGTCGACGAGCAGGTCGCCCTCGCGCGTCATGTACTCCAGCGTGTTGGCCACGAACGCCTGCAGCTGGGTGGCGACGCTGGCCTTTGCCTCGGCCATCGCCGCCGCGACCGACTCCGCGGTCTGCAGCCGTCCCTTGGCGATGACCTCTTCCCCGGCGTACAGGGTCTCGCCGTTCAGGCGGACGATCGCCCCTTCCCTGACCTTGGCGAACAGGTCGGGCCCGGCGTCGTCCACCAGCGGGATGCCCGCTTCCAGCAGCAGCTGCGGCCCATGGTTCGGATAGCGCCCGCTGATGCTCGCTGCCACGTTCACCACCGCGGCGACGTGGCGGCGGATGAGCGCGTCGGCGCTGACCCGGTCCAGGTCCACGTGGTCGATGATGGCGATGTCGCCGGGGCAGAGCCGCTTGGAGAGGTTCTTCGTACGGCGGTCCATCCGGGCGGGGCCAATCACACCCGGCAGGTCATCGGGCCTGCTCCGGTGCTTCATGGGGAGCCTGAGGAACTGGGCCATCACCACCATCCTGCCAGACCAGCCGCGCCCATGGAGCCACACGCCTCATCGGGGGCGCACCCGTTCCCGCAGCTCGCGGCAGCCCCGTGCGCCCCGCTGCCGCCCTGGTCCCTTCCGCTACGCCCCGTCCCGTCCGGAGCCGGCCCGTTCCGCCGCCGCCGCGGCCAGCAGCTCCCCCGCGTGAGCCCGGCCAAACTCGGAGTCCTCCAGGCCGGCCAGCATCCGGGACAGCTCGGTGACCCGGCCAGCGTCGTCGAGGCGGGTGAGGCCGCTGCGGGTGACCGAACCGTCGTCGGCCTTCTCGATCACCAGGTGGGCATCGGCGAACGCGGCCACCTGCGGCAGGTGCGTGACCACGATGACCTGCGCGAGCCGGGCGAGCCTGGCCAGCCGGCGCCCGATCTCCACCGCGGCCTTGCCCCCCACCCCGGCGTCCACCTCGTCGAACACGAAGGTGGGGACCGGGTCGGCCCCGGCGAAGACCACCTCGATCGCCAGCATGACCCGGGACAGCTCACCGCCCGAAGCGCCCTTGCTGAGCGGCAGCATGGGCGCGCCCGGGTGCGCGGCCAGCCTGATCTCCACCTCGTCCGCGCCGTGCGGGCCGAACTCGCCGGCCGGGACGACCGCGACGGCCAGCCGTGCGTGCGGCATCGCGAGGGCCGACAGCTCGGCCGTGACACCGGCGGCGAAGGATTCCGCGGCCGCCCGGCGCAGCTCGGTCAGCTGCCCGGCCAGCTCGGCGACGGCCGCCGCCAGCCCTGCCTCCTCGCCGGCGAGGGTGGCGATCCGGTCGTCGTCGCCCTCCAGCTCGGTCAGCCGGGCGCCGGCCTGCTTGGCCCAGGCCAGGACCGCTGACAGGTCGGGAACGGCCGCGGCGCCATCCGGGCCGGCGGCCGGCCCCGGCATCTGCCCGCCGTAGGTGCGGATGAGCCGGGTCAGCTCGGCGCGGCGTTCCTGCACGGCCGCGAGCCGGGCCGGGTCGGAGTCGACCGACTGCACGTAGGAGGCCAGCTCCGCGGCCACGTCGGAGACGAGGTAGGAGGCCTCCGAAAGCCTGGCCGCCAGCCCCGCCAGCGCCGGGTCGTGCTCCGCCACGGCCTCCAGCGCCTGCCGGCCGCTGGCCAGCAGGCTGACGGCGTCCGCGGCCTCGAAGGACCCGCTGGCCGGGTCACCCAGGAGCGCCTCATGCGCCGTGGTCGCGGCCGCGTGCAGCGCGTCCGCGTGCGCGAGCCGGTCTTCCTCCGCCAGCAGGAGGGCGTCCTCACCCTCCGCCGGCTCCGCCCGCTCGATCTCGGCCAGCCCTCGGCGCAGGTCCTCGGCCTCGGCCGCCCGCTCACGGGCCGCCCTGGTCAGCTCGTCGAGCTCGGCCCGGACCTCGCGGTGCCGCTGGTAGGCCCGCTGATAGTCGGTGAGGACGGCATGCAGCTCCGATCCGGCGTACCGGTCGAGGGCCTGGCGCTGCCGGCCCGGCCTCAGCAGCTGCTGCTGGTCGGCCTGCCCGTGCACGGCGACCAGGTCGTCGGCCAGGTAGGTGAGCAGGGAGACGGGAACCGACCGGCCGCCCGCGTAGGCCCGGGACCGGCCCTCGGCCGACACCGACCGGCTCACGATCAGCGAGCCGCCCTCGTCGTCGAGCTCGCCGCCCGCCTCCAGGACCTGCTGCGCCACCCGGCCGCCGGGGTCGATCCGCAGCCGGCCCTCGACCGTGGCGCGCTCCGCCCCCGGCCGGACCCGCGCCGGGTCCGCGCGGCCGCCGAACATCAGCCCCAGGCCGGTCACGACCATCGTCTTGCCCGCCCCGGTCTCGCCGGTGACCACCGTGAACCCGGACGAAAGCTCAAGGACGGCGTCCTCGATCACGCCGAGGCCGGTGATGCGGACTTCCTCAAGCACCGGTGTCCTCCTCTCCGACCATCCCGGCGCGCTGCCCGTTTGCCCGCCGCCGGGCGGCGGGCCACCCGCGCCAGCCCGCTACCGGCAGGCCGAACTTGGCGACCAGCCGGTCGGTGAACCGCGCGCCGTCGGCCTGTTCCGGGCCCGGGCCGCTCAGCCGGGCCAGCAGCACCGGCTGGGCCCCGCGGCGCACCTCGACCCGCGCGCCGCCGGGGAGGTCGACCCTCCGCCGCCCATCGCACCACAGAACGGCCGCCGCCGTCTCGTCCTGGCCGTCGGCCGGCCCATGGGGTGGGGCGCCGGACATGTGGAGGACCTCGACGGCCAGCACCGACCGTGGTGAGACCACCATCGGCCCGGCGAACAGCGCGTGAGCGCAGATCGGCACCAGCAGCAGGGCCTCCACCTCCGGCCAGACGATCGGCCCCCCGGCCGAGAACGCGTACGCGGTGGAGCCGGTGGGGGTGGCGCAGACGACGCCGTCGCACGCCCACCGGGACAGCGGGCGGCCGTCGATCTCGGTCACCACCTCGATCATCCGCTCGCGCGCGACCTTCTCCACGCTTGCCTCGTTGAGCGCCCAGGTGCCGGCGGTGATGGTGCCGTCCTGTCGCACCGTCACCTCGATCGTCATCCGCTCTTCCACCGTGTACCTGTGCTCAACGACCTGGCCGACGGCGGCGGCCAGGTCGTCGGGCTCCGCCTCGGCGAGGAACCCGATGTGCCCGAGGTTGACGCCGAGCAGGGGCGCGCCAGCGGGCCTGGCGATCTCCGCCGCCCGCAGCAGTGTGCCGTCTCCGCCGAGCACGATCACCATCTCGGCGTTCTGGGCCGCGTCCGGCGTCGCGGGAATCACATCGGCGCCGGCGCAGCGCAGGTCGGCCGCCTCCGGCTCCAGGATCCGCACCGCTATCCCGGCGGCGGTGAGCCGGTCCACCACCAGGCGGGCGCTGCGCAGCGCCGCCGGCCGCCCGACGTGGGCCACTACGAGCATGGTGCGTTTGGTGTTGTTCACTGGGGTCCTTCCGCGATGACCCGCTGCAGCTCGGCGGCGTCGAGCGGCGGGGCGCCACGGCGCAGCCAGAGGAAGTACTCGACGTTGCCGGCCGGGCCGGGCAGCGGGCTCGCGGCCACCCCGGCCACGCCGAGCCCGAGGCCGGAGGCGGCCGCGGCCACCGAGGCGACCGCCTGGCCGCGCAGGCCCGGCTCGCGCACCACGCCACCCGCGCCCACCCGGCCCTTGCCCACCTCGAACTGCGGCTTGACCAGGAGCACGAAATCGGCTTCCGGCGCCGCGCACCTGACCAGCGCGGGCAGGACCAGGGCCAGTGAGATGAAGGAGAGGTCGGCGGTGACCAGACCCGGTGCCGGGGCCACCTGCTCGGGCTGAAGCTCGCGCACATTGACCCGGTCCAGCACGGTGACCCGCTCGTCGGTGCGCAGCGCCCAGGCCAGCTGCCCGTAGCCGACGTCGGCCGCGATGACGTGGGCCGCACCGGCCCGCAGCAGGACGTCGGTGAAGCCGCCGGTGGACGCGCCGGCGTCCAGGCACCGGCGCCCGGTGACCCGCAGCCCCGGGAAGGCCGTCAGCGCTCCGGCGAGTTTCGCGCCCCCGCGCGATGCGTACTGCGGCTCCCGGCCTGGGCCGGTGATCAGGATCGGGTCGCCCGCCGTTACCTGGGTGGCGGGCTTGCCCGCGGCCTGGCCGGCCACCAGCACCCGCCCGTCGGCGACCAGGCTGGCGGCCTGCTCACGGGACCGCGCGAGCCCTCTCCTGACGAGTTCGGCGTCCAGCCGCCTGCGCGTGCCCATCCGCTGTCCTGGGCGCCGTTCAGCTGCCCAGCTGGCCTGGGCTGTCGTCCGGTACCGCCCGCTCACGCGCGCCGGTGTCGCCCAGGGCGTCCGTGAGCCGCTGGTGAACGCGCTCGAAGATCGCCGGATGCCCGGCGACCGGCAGCCCGGCCAGGTCCTCCAGCTGGGAGACCGCCTCGTCCACCCGGCTGTCGCCGGTGGCGGGCAACGGGCCGGCCGGCTCGGGCGAGCCCGAGGCATCCGCGCCCGGTTCTGACTCCATCAGCTTGTTCTCCTCCCGTCGGGCCCGCTCCCCGGCCTCGCTGTCTTCTGCAGGAAACGCTACCGTCCATCGGGGACTTCACCGAGCATGGCGCGGCCGCTTTGGCCGGGCGAGGAATTCCGTCCTGCGTTCTAATATTTAGTCAGTGGGAACGGGGGAAGCGAGGTGTTTCATGGCTACTGCTGAGGAATGCCGCCAGGCGCTGGAAAGCCTGACCGCCCAGCTGTCCGAGATGGACCCGGCGGACCGTGCCGCCTATCTGGTGGACCGTGACGTCAGCTGCACGGTGGAAGATCTCGGGATCACGTTCCTGACCCACCTCGGGCCCGACGGCGCCGGCCCGGTCACCGTCGCCAACGGCTCGGATGGCCCGGCCCAGGTCAGGTTCACCACCAAGAGCGACGACCTGGTCGCCCTGGCCGCGAACCCGGGAAGCATCGGCCGGGCGTGGCTCACCGGCCGCCTGAAGGTCCAGGCGAGCATCTTCGACATCCTCCGTCTCCGCAAGGCGCTGTAACCGCCGCGCCTAACCGAGCAAGGTCATCCGGCGGGCAGCGCCTCGGTAGTTCGCCCGACGTATCTACCGGGATGGGGGCCTGCGGCCAGGGACCACTGGCGGATTTGCGGTAGTTCACCCGATAGCCGCCCGGCGCTGGCCGATCTTAACGTCAAGGCATGTCACACGCCACGAAGCCGGCCCACCGTGTGGCGGCCGGCACGCCCGTTGCCCTCAGATCGCCGCTTCGCCGGATCCCCAGCTGGCTGCGGCCCGAGTGGAGCCGCCTGCCCGGTCGCCGGCCGCGGCCCGCGGTGACGGACAGGCCCGTAACGCTGTGCGACGGGTCGAAGGTGCTGATACGGCAGGTCCACAGCACCGACGCACCGCTCTTGGCCGACGGTTTCGCCCGGCTGAGTCCCCGATCCCGCCAGCTGCGCTTCCTGACGGGAAAAAAGGAGCTGTCCGGTGCCGAGTTGCGGTACCTGACCGACATCGACCACCACGACCACGAGGCGCTCGGCGCGGTCAGCCATGCTGACGGGCGCGGCGTGGGCATCGCCCGCTATGTCCGCGACGCCGAAGACCCGCAAGCTGCCGAAATCGCCGTCACCATCGTCGACGACTGGCAAGGCCGCGGGCTGGGCACCGAGCTGCTGACCCGGCTGTCCGGCCGTGCCCGCTCCGAAGGCATCCACCGCTTCACCGCGCTGGTCGCCGCCGACAACAGGGCGATGGCCGGGCTGCTGCGGAACATGAGCGCCAGCCTTGTCGGCCGCAGTCCCGGCACCGTCGAGTACGAGATCACCTTGATGCCCTCAGCCAAGGGCACGACCACACCAGCTGTGGGCCTGTGCCAGGGCCGTGTCCGGACGCCGTGCTGAACTCCTTCGTGCGGGCGCTCGATGACCATGGGCCACAAGCTGGGCCAGCGCTGTGCGCCGGGCTCAGCTGGCCGGCGGCGGGGCAGCGCAGGTCACGCTGAGCGTTCCACAAGGGCGGCGGCGAGTTCAGCGTTGCGCTGCGCGAAGCCCCTCCAGCCAGCCGGTGTGGCGGCTAGCTGCGGCGTGGCGCCGGATTGGCTGCACTTGCGCTGCGACCATTGGCAAAGCCGCCCGTCGCGGATACCGAAGCGCACCAGCACGCCGCCGGACCATCCGCACACGCCGAAGTCACTGGCATCCATGGTGGTGACTCGCTGCGGGCTGGTCACCCAGTCCAGCGCCTCGATCTCGGCTTGGATCCGGCTGGCGACTTCATAGGCGAGCGCCTCGGCGGCGCGGTGGCGCAGCTGTTCCAGCTCGGCGTGCGCCCAGGCGAGCACGTCCGGCTGGCGCTGCAGGACCGCGGTCAGGGTGCTGATGAGCTCCGGACGGTCGGCCCCGGCGAAGCCGCGGGCGCGGGCGATGTCGAGCTGGGCGCCGCGCAGCCGGGTGCCGGTGTAGCACAGCGGGAGGATCCGGTGCAGCGCCGCGATCGCCTGCCGCACTCGCAGGCCACCCAGGTAGGGGCCGAAGTACTGCACATTGGCGGCGGGCCGCCTGAGGTGATCGACGGTGAGTCCCGGTGCTCGTGGCTCCTTGTCCATCCGGATGTAGACCAGGTTTTCCTGGCCGCCCGGCGTCCGGTTCCACGGCGGCAATGACGCCTCCAGCAGATTGCGCTCCAACCAGGCGGCTTCGTGCGGTGAGTCGCAGGTCACCGCCTCGATGCGGGTGACCCGGGCCACCATCGGGGCCAGATGGCCACGTTCCCGCAGATCGGACCAGTAAGACGCGACACGGTTCCGCAGCGCGGTGGCCCGGCCGATATACAGAACGCCCCCGCGGGCATCCCGGAACCGGTAAACACCAGGCGTACCGGGCAGCCCTGCGATCGTGCCAGGGGCACCCATCGCCGTCAGATCCCCGTCGATGGCGGCGAAACTGCAGGCACCAAGCCAGTATGCGCCGCCACAGGCGGCGCATACCACGCCCGCGTTCCCGGGTCTTGTCCATGAAGCTCGCCCGGCTGTCTGGGCTCAGCGTCTCAGGATTTCCGGCTGTCCAAGCGCTGCAAGAGCTCGTGGGCGGCGAGCTCGACGTCCTTGTGCCGCCACTCGGCAGCCCGGTACTGACAGGCGATGATGCC
>Ga0075435_100002921_pt1 | contig 11474 bp, 9 predicted proteins | sample RhiMethybrSRZTD4_FD_75302 | JGI IMG/M metagenome (GOLD analysis project Ga0075435, IMG submission 75302) | Populus rhizosphere microbial communities from Tennessee, USA - Rhizosphere MetaG P. TD hybrid SRZTD4 | ecosystem: Host-associated > Plants > Roots > Rhizosphere > Soil | place: USA... | reverse complement strand
GGCCCGGTGCTCGGCGGCGTGCTCGTCGCCACCGTGGGGTGGCGGGGCATCTTCTGGGTGAACATCCCGGTGGGGATCGCAGCCATCGTGCTGACCGCGCTGGTCGTGCCGGAGTCCCGGGCCGCGCGCCCCCGCCGGGTGGACCCGGTCGGCCAGGTCCTGATCATCATCATGCTCGCCTCATTGACCTACGCGATCATCGAGGGGCCGCAACTGGGCTGGGGCTCGCCGGTCATCCTCGGGCTGTTCGCCCTCGCGGCGCTCGCCGCGGCTGCCATCGGCATCTACGAGCCGCGCCGCGAAGACCCCCTGCTGGACCTGCGGTTCTTCCGCAGCGCGCCGTTCACCGGAGCCGTGCTGATCGCGATCAGCGCTTTCGCGGCGCTGGCCGGCTTCCTGTTCCTCAACACGCTGTACCTCCAGGACGTGCGTCAGTTGTCCGCGCTGCACGCGGGTCTGTACACGCTGCCGATGGCGGCGATGACCGTGCTGCTGGCGCCGCTGTCCGGGCGCATCACCGGGCACCGCGGCCCCCGGCTGCCGCTGCTGGTCGCCGGGGTGATGATGACGGTGGGAGCGCTGCTCATGTGGGGCATCACCGCCACAACGCCGACGGCCTGGCTGCTGCTGGCCTACCTCGCCTTCGGCATCGGCAACGGCATGGTGAACCCGCCGATCAGCAACACCGCGGTTTCCGGCATGCCGCGCGCCCAGGCCGGCGTGGCCGCCGCGGTGGCCTCGACCAGCCGCCAGGTGGGCGGGTCACTGGGCGTCGCGCTGACCGGGTCCGCGGTAGCTTCGTCCCTGCACGGCCCGCTGCGCACCGGGTTCGTCCCGGCCAGCCACGGTGCGTGGCTGATCATCGCAGGCTGCTGCGTCCTGGTACTGGTAGCCGGCCTGGCCACCAGCGGGCGCTGGGCCCGGGCCACCGCCGCGCGCACGGCGCACCTGCTGATGTCGGACGAGGACAAGGTCCCCGTCACGGCGGGGTCGGGCGTTGGCCCCGCGGGCCATGATCGCTGAGAAGCCCACCGGTCACGCTACGAGGAGCCAGCCGCCCAGGGTCACGGCGCCCGCCGCGACCAGCGCGAACACGCCCACCCAGAAGCCACCAGGCAACCCGGTGAGCCGGGCAAGCTGGTCGGCGTCGTTCGAGACCCCGGGCCGCTGCCGCCTGCCCCGCCGCAGTTCGAGCACCGGCCGCAGCCCGCCGAAGAGCAGGAACCACGTCATCACATACCCGAGCGCCGCCTCGGGCAGGGCGGACCCCTGCCACAGGACCGCCACGATCGCCGCCGCGGTGAGGAAGACCGCCAGCAACCCGTAGGCGTTACGAATGGACATCGCGAGTCCGGCGAGGCCAGCCAGGGCGAGCAGCAGCACGCTCAGCAGGTGGCCCGCGGCCAGCAGGGCGGCCGCGCCCAGGCCCAGCAGCGGAGCGGCCAGGTAACCGGCCAGTGCGGTGAAGATGATGCCGGGGCCGGCCGGGCTGCCCTCGGACACCGTCACCCCGGCCGAACTGTGCAGCACGCGCACGCTGTGCAGTCGGCGGCCGGTCACGACGGCGGCCAGCGCGTGCCCGCCCTCGTGCGCGATGGTCACTACGGTGCGGGCTACCGGCCAGACCCGGTGCGACGCCACCGCGGCGGCCGCGAGCAGGCCGGTGGCGAGGACCAGGATGTGGGACGGCGGCTGGCCCTGCCGGGCGGCCCAGGCCGAAAGATGATGCCACCACTGGCCCGCGGTCATACTCACATAGTGCCAGCCGGGGCGGACCGAACCGGGCCACGCGGCCAGCCGTGGCAAGGACGCCCCGGGCCCGGCGCCCTCTTCCGCCTCCTACGCCAGGTGCCGGGAGAGCGTATCGACCTGGGCAACCTGGCCGGGGTCCAGTGAGAACCGCATCAGGTCGAAGTTGGCGGCGATCCGATCCGCGTGGACCGACTTCGGGATCACCGTGATCCCATGCTCCAGGTGCCAGCGCAGCACCACCTGCGCGGGCGTGGCGCCGTGGGCCTTGGCGATGTCCACTAGCACCGGGTCGGACAGGTTGGTCCCCTTGAGCGGGCTGTACCCCTCCACCGCGACACCGCGCTCGGCGTACGCGGCGAGCAGGTCGGGATCGTGCCGGGCCGGGCTCCACGGGATCTGGTTGACCGCCGGGGCCTCGCCGGTGACCTGCGTCAGCCGGTCGATCTGCGCGAGCGAGTAGTTGCTGACCCCCACCGCGCGCACCCGGCCCTCGTCCCGCAGGTTAAGGAGTTCCTGCCAGACGTGGCAGAGTTTGCGGCCCGGCGGCGGCCAGTGCACCAGCCACAGGTCCACGTGATCGGTCCCGAGCGCTCGCAGGCTGGCGGCCAGCGTGCCGCGCTCCCGGTCCGCGCGGCTGGAGGGCAGCTTGGTGGTGAGGAACACCGAGTCCCGGTCCAGCCCGCTTTCGGCCAGGGCGTGACCGACCTCGCCCTCGTTGCCGTACATGGTCGCGGTGTCGATGTGCCGGTAGCCGGCCTGGAGCGCGGTGAGCACCGCCTGGCGTCCTGCCCGGCCGCGCAGCTGCCAAGTCCCGAACCCGATCATTGGCATCTCGACGCCGCCGGGCAACGAGCTTGCCGGTACTGCCACCGCCTCAGTCATGAGACCCAGTGTGCCTTGCGGCCACGGCGTCACACCAGACGCGTGCCGGTCCGGGCGGTCAGGTCCGCGAACAGGTCCATCAGCCGGCCGGTCACCGGCCCGGGCTTGCCGTCGCCGATCACCCGGCCGTCGATCTCGATGACCGGCACCAGGCCGCCCATGGTCCCGGTGACGAACACCTCGTCGGCGTTGTAGAAGTCGGCCATGCTCAGGTCGCCGGGCTGGCAAGGCAGGCCGGCCTGGGTGGCGAGGTCGAGCACCACCGCCCGGGTGATCCCCTCCGGGCAGGCCAGCGCCGCCGGCGTGGCCAGCCGACCCGCCGTAACCAGGAACAGGTGGGTGGCGTTGGTTTCCGCGACGAACCCCCGGTAGTCGAGCATCACCGCGTCGTCGGCGCCCGCGGCGTTCGCCTCGATCTTCGCCAGGATCGAGGGCAGCAGGTTGTTGTGGTGGATCTTCGGGTCCAGGCAGTCCGGCGGCGGCCTGCGCACGCTGGAGGTGATCAGCCTGATGCCGGACAGGTCGTAGACCGGGCGCTTGTGTTCGGCCAGCACAATCAGGGTGGGGCCGCTGCGGTTCAGCCGGGGATCCATCCCGCTGGTGACCTTCTCGCCCCGGGTGAGCGTGAGCCTGATGTGCACGTCGTCGGTCATCCCGTTCGCCACCAGGGTCTGCCGGACGTGCTCGATGATCTCCTCGTCGGAGGGCACCGATTCGAACGCGAGCGCCCTGGCCGAGCGCCGCAGCCGGGCCAGATGCTCGGCCAGCTGGAAGATCCGCCCCTGGTAAAGGCGCAGGCCCTCCCAGACCGCGTCCCCGCCCTGCACGGCGGAGTCGAACGGGCTGACCGCCGCCTCTCTTCGGTGGGTCAGGCGCCCGCCGACGCTCACGATGACGTCGAGATTGCGCTCGTCGAAGGCCTGGAGCACGATTCTTCCTCGCTTCCTTGGCCCGCCGGGCCACCGTCAGGCTTGGGCGGGCGTGAGTCGGCTTTTGTGCAGGCGTTCGTAGTAGGGGCGGCAGCGCTCGGCCAGCCCGGCCAGCCTGCCCGGCAGTGGCTCCCGTGGCGGCCGGTAGGGGCCGAAACCCGTGGACCGCCACACGCTGTCATACCAGTACGGGCCCCACACGCCGTCAAAGTCCCGTGGCCCGGCCGGCCACGACAGCATCGCCGTGGTGAACGGGATGGACAGCGCTGCGCAGAGCGCGCGCAGCATCCCCTCTGGGTTCTCCAGGAGGTCACGCGAGTCGACCACGGGGCCGGGGTAGGCGTCGAAGATCTCCGCCTGCTGCACCATCCCGAGGTCCTCCAGGGTCGGCTCCGACCGAACCTTCGCGTACGAGGCGAGCAACTCGGCCGGATCCCGGATCAGGTAGGCGTGCCGCAGCGGGGCGAGCGCCGCCCGGTCCACCTCGGGCAGCAGGTGATGCGTCATGTGCTTGCCGTAGAACACGTTCTTGCCCGCGGGGAGCGGCGCCGTCGTGAGGTGATCGAGCACCGCCCGCCAGTCGTCCGGCATGCTGGCCAGGATCTCGTCCCGGCCAGGATGGTTGATCTTGGTCCTGGCCAGGTAAAACGCGTACAGCGGCTCATCCGCCACGACGGTGTCCGGCCGGTTGCCGAACGACCGCATGAGCGCGGTGGAGACCGTGCGCGGGCCGGACCACATGGCGATCCGGATGGGGTGCTGCGTCAGAACTTCACCACCGAGCGGAGCACATCGCCGCGCTCCATCTTCGCGAAGGCGTCCTCGATGCCGTCCAGCGCGATCGTCTCCGATACGAACTTCTCTAGCGGCAGCCGCCCCTGCAGGTAGAGGCCGGTGAGCATGGGGAAGTCGCGTTCTGGCAGGCAATCGCCGTACCAGGAGGATTTGAGCGCGCCGCCGCGGCCGAACAGGTCGAGCAGTGGCAGTTCGATCCGCATGTCCGGGGTCGGCACGCCGACCTGGACCAGCGTGCCTGCCAGGTCCCTGGCGTAGAAAGCCTGCCGGTAGGTTTCCGGCCGGCCCACTGCCTCGATGACCACATCGGCCCCGTTGCCTCCGGTCAGAGCCTGGATCTCCGCCACCGGGTCGGCCTCGCGGGCGTTGATCACATGGGTGGCGCCGAACTGGCGCGCCCACTCCAGCTTCCGCGGGTCCACATCGACCGCGATGATCGTGTGCGCGCCGGCCAGGTACGCCCCGAGCACCGCCGCGTCGCCCACGCCGCCACAGCCGATGACGGCGACCGAGTCGCCCCTGGTCACCGCGCCGGTGTTGATCGCCGCGCCGAGCCCGGCCATCACCCCGCAGCCCAGCAGGCCCGCGACCTCCGGCGGGACCGCCGGGTCGACCTTGGTGCACTGGCCCGCGGCAACCAGGGTCTGCTCGACGAAGGCGCCGATACCTAGCGCCGGCGACAGCGGCGTGCCATCCTCGAGGGTCATCTTCTGGGTGGCGTTGTGCGTGGCGAAGCAGTACCACGGTCGGCCCCGCTTGCATGCGCGGCACTGACCGCACACCGCGCGCCAGTTGAGGATGACGAAGTCGCCGGGGGCGACACCGGTCACCCCGTCGCCGACGGCCTCGACCACGCCCGCCGCCTCGTGCCCCAGCAGATACGGGAAGTCCTCCCCGATGCCGCCCTCGCGGTAGTGCAGGTCGGTATGGCAGACACCGCATGCCTGCACCCGGACCCGTGCCTCGCCCGGCCCAGGATCGGGCACCAGCACCGTGGTGACCTCGACCGGTTCTCCCTTTGCTCGGGCGATCACGCCCCGCACGCCAGTTGTCATCCCGCTATCGTCCAGCATTGCCCTGCGGTACGCCTAGACCGGGGTACCCGAAGGGTTTTCGCAGGCCCGCCCCTCGTGGAGGGTGCCAAACCTCGGCTCCCCGAAACCCAGCAGCGGGGAGAGTATTTTGGATACAACAATCTAAGTGCTCGGGGCTCTCGGCGGTGGGTGGCACGTGAGATTGCGGGATGCAGCCGCGAAGGAAGACCGATGATCCGCCCGGTGGAGCGGCCGGTGCCGTTGCGGCAGTCGGTCTACGAGGCGCTGGTGGAGCTGGTCATCGCGGGCCAGCTCACTCCCGGGCAGCACCTGGTGGAGACCGAGCTGGCGCGCCAACTCGGGGTGAGCCGCCAGCCCGTGCGCGAAGCACTGCACCGGCTGGAAGCCGAGGGTTGGGTCGATCTTCGCCCGAACCAGGGCGCCTTCGTGCACGTGCCCACCGACAAGGAAGTGGACCAGCTTCTCGATGTCCGGGAACTGCTGGAGGTGGAGACTGCTCGGCTGGCGTCGCGGGCGGCGACCGCGGAGCAGGTGGCGCGGCTGCAGGCGATCTGCCGCGACGGTGAGGCCGCAGTGGCCTCCGGCGACTCCGAAAGCTTCGTCACGCTGAATAACAGCTTCCACGCCGCCATCGCGGAGATCGCGGGTAACGCCGTCCTGGCGGAGCTGAGTGCGATCGTCGGCCGGCGGGCGCGCTGGTACTACCGCCTGGTGGCCCCGGTGCGCGAGCACGAGTCGTGTGCCGAGCACCTGGCCATGGTGGAGGCGGTTGAGTCCGGTGACGGTGAGCAGGCGGCCAAGGTTGCCCGCAGCCACGTCGAGCGCACCCGCAACGCCTACCACCGCCCCGACCGGACGGGACGTTTGTAGTCGTTGGCACACCCGCAACGCCTACCACCCGTCGGGTGGGCGGCGGTCGGGCCCCCTCCCATCTGGGCCGACGCTCGGGAAACCCCCTGTCGACGGCCGATCGCCGTGGCTGGTGCGCGCGGGGCGGGTCGGCTCCTGAAGGTAAACCAGTGGGACCGGCCTCGCCGACCAGGTAGCGGGGCATGCGCTGGTGCTTCATGATGGAGTGATTTCGAGACGGTAACGGCGGCGGGTCAGGGGGGTGCGAGGGGAGCATGAGCGACGGCGGTTCGGAGCCCTCCGGGGACCCTCGCTGGAGTGGGTCCGTCACCGCTCGTGACCCTGACCTTGGCCTGGACCGCACTCCCGCTCACGACCCCGCCCGGGGCCCCGATCGCGACAACGGCCGTGAGGGCCGCCGGAACGGGAGCCCGAGCGGGCGGCACCGTGCCGGAGGCCGGCGGCCCGCAGATCAGCATCCTGGGGGACAGCGTCCGGTAGAGGGCCGTTCCATGGAACCGGGCCGTGCGGACGGCTTGGACCGCGGTGACCCGGGTCCGGGCGGGGACCCGGGCTGGAACAGTCGCCCTCGGCCGAGCCGCGCGTCAGGCCCAAGCAATGCCCCCGGAGGCCGTGACCCGCGCGCGAGCCGCGACCCGCGGATGGCGGGTGGCGGTGACCCTCGCTGGGACGCGGGCCCGGACCCGCGGGTGGCTGGGGGCCGTGACCGTAGCTGGGATGCCGGCGTGGATTCGTGGCCGGACCAGAGCCGTGGTCCCGCCGACGAGACGCGTCTGGACCTGCGAGTGACCGGGCGGCCCATTCCAGGTCGCAGCCGTGGCGCGGACCCGTATCGCAACGGGGCGGGCCCCTTTGGCGCCGCGGGCGCGGACGTGCGCCGCGACCCGGGCGCTGACCCGCGCCGCGGCTTCGGCTCCCACGCCGATCCCGGTCCCGGGACTGATCCGGGTCGCAGGGCTGGCCAGGGCATGGAACCTGACCCGGGCCGTCGGCGCGCGCCCACCGCCGGTCCCGCGCCTTCCGCTCCGCTGTCCGCACCGCCCGCCCCCGCCCTTGACGAACCCGCGAGCGGCAGCCGCCGGGCTCGCCACGCCGATCCAGGCCGTGGCCGGGGGCCCGGCGCCCGGTCCGGACCGGTGTTCGGGCGCGAAACCGGCACCCGGCCCGGCTCAGGCCCCGGGCAGGAGAGCAGGTTTGGCCCGCGCGCCGACCCCAAGTTCGGGCCGAGGCCCTGGCCGGAACACCCGGCAGAGATGCGCGCCGGTCCGGACACCGCCGCCCGGCCGGCGCGACCCAGCACGGACCCCGGTTCCCGCACGGCCGGGCCCCCTCCCGCGCCGCGTGCTCCCTGGGCTCCGGGAGACGACCGGCCGGCGACTGGGTCCGGCCGCAGGACCGCGGACCGGGGCGGAGATGCGTTGCGCTCGTCGGCGCCGGATCGTCGCGCCGGCCCACAGCGCGGCCCACGGGATAGCGGACCCGGTTCCGGGCGCGACCTGGACGGGGGGCGCGGACGGCGTAGCGCGCCTGGCCCGGCAGCACCGCCACGTGAGTTCGGCCTGGAGGAGGATGGGTCCGGCGCGGTCAGGTCGCGGCGGTCGAAGGTCCAGGACCGGCCCGTCAGCCAAGAACCGGCCGATGCCGAAGAACTGGATCGCCGCCGTTCGCGGGCCGGGCGGTCGGCTGCCCGGGGCGGCAGGCGCCGGGTACGGCTCATCCTGCTGGCCCTCGGGCTGATCGTGGTTCTCGGGGCGGGCGCCGCAGCGGCGGTGAAGCTCAAGCTCATCCCACGCAGCAGCGGCAGGTCTCATGAGCTGGCGGTACCGTTGCAGCTCGGCTCCTACGTGCGCAGGCCGCAACTGGAGCAGCAGATGAACGCCAAGTCGCTCCAGCAGCAGGTCATCGCCAAGAGCGCAGGGCAGGCCAGCCACGTGGTTTCTGCCGTTTACGAGAACAAGGCAGGAGTTTCCGGGGCCGCGCCGCCGCAGATCTTCCTGTTCATCGGCGGGAACCTGGCCGGGGTCTCACCCGCCGGGTTCATCACGAGCTTCACCGCTCAGTTCAAGGGTGCGCAGGCCACCAGCGCGGGGTCGCTGGGCGGGCAGGCTGCGTGCGTGGACGCTCAGGGGAGCGTGGCGGGCGGTGTGGCCCTGTGCACGTGGGCGGACGATGACACGTTCGGCGTGCTGACCTCGCCCACTATGGACCTGGCCGAGCTTGCCACGCAGATGCGGTCGATCCGGCCCTCCGTCGAACTGCCGGCGAAGTAATTTGCCTGCGCCGGGCATCGTTCGGCAGAGAAACGCGGCGCTCTCCGATGTGAGGTTGCCGACTGTAGCGCGCCGTCAGGAACCGCCCGGGCCGTCCTCACCTGGCGGCTGCGGCTGCCTGCGTAGAGACAGCCGGGCCACGGCGATCGTGACGGCGGCGGCCAGCACAGCCAAGCCGATGACCTGCCCGCCGATGAGCCGTACGTCGAGTGGCAGGCCAGCGGAAAGGTTGATCGCCTTGGTCGAGGACCGGTGGCTTGCCGCCCCGGTCCCGGGGGCGGCGGATGGTGACGGCGATACTTGCGGGAAAGCCGAGCCAAGGTTGCCGGTTGGCTGGATTCCCAGGCCCGGAACGGTGCCGGTGGGCAGGGCAGTCGCGGGAATCGTCCCGAGCGCCGTGCCGTCGCCGGCGTTCTGCGTCGTTGAGGACGAGCCGCCATCGGAGGACTTCCGCTTGATGTCCACGGTGGCGGACGCCGACGCCGAGTTTGACGCCTCCGCCGAGGTTGCCGTCGCGGTCAGCGTGACGTGGTGATGACTCCGGCCGGGCGCCTTGAGTCTGGCCTGCACCTCGACATGCTGCCCGGCGTTGAGCCCGCCAACCTTGCAGTCGGATCTCCCCGACGGCACGCAGACCGAGAAGGTCGGTGACACGCTGCTCGGCGATGCCGAGAGCCTGATCTTCGCGGTGCCGTTCGTGCCGCTGCTGAGCCAGACCCAGATGGCAAACCTGACGGTGGTGTGCGGATCCACGGAGCTGACATCGCCGAGGGTCTGGATCTTCATGCACAAGGTCCCGGGCGGCGGCTTCGTCGGGGTGGCCGTCGGCGTTGGCGTGGCCGTCGCTGTCCGTGTCGGGGTCGGCGTGGGTGTGGGCGTCGCGGTCGGGGTCGCGACCGGTGACTTGACCGTCCCGCCCGGGGTGAGGTGACTCGGGCTGGTGCTCTGCGCCGGCGCCGGTTCCGGCAGCGCGGTGCTGGGCGCGGCGGACGAGCCCGGGCTCGGCTGCGGCAGGACCGCCGAGCTTGCGCTGGGGCTCGGCTGGGTACTCGGCTGAGTGCTCGGCAGCGGCGGCGTGGTGCTGGCCGAGGCAAGGCGCACCACGTTCGCTAGGAGCACGGGCATGCCCGCGGGGCCCTGGGCCCGGCCGTTGACATGGCTGGCGGTGCGGGTTTTGGGCAGCATCCCAGCGCCGCTGGTCTTGGGCGCGATCCCAGCGGCGCTGGTCTTGGGCGCGGGACTGTTGGGAGCCGAGGTCACGCAGGCGTTTGTGTTGTTGGCCTGGCGAGTCCCGTGCACACCGGTGAGCATCATGCTCACCGCTCCGTAGGAGACCACGGAAAGCCCGGCAAACAGGCCAACCGCTGGAGTCATAGCCAGCCGCTTGGTCATCGTCGCGCTCTCGTCACCATCGTCGGGGACACGCTCTCGTCACCATCGTCGGGACATTCGCAATTGCCTTGCCCGCATGTCAAACGCGCTAAGCATTCCCAGCCACTGTAACTCGACACATCGATCCACCCCCTGAGCCCCTCCTACCAGTTTGCCTGCTCGATGGTGAAAATACACATTCATGTCCAGAAACAGGGGATGACCTGGGCTGGTACATCTGGGTGAAGACCGTGAGCGGGCCGGCCAGGTGACTGAAAGTTGCCGCCGTGACCGTGCCGTGATCGCCTCGACAACGCCTTTGGAGGCCCGTTGGCGTCTGACGTACTGTCCAGGCCGGCGCCACGGCCAGACGTGGTGCTCTCCTATGGCCCCGGGCCCGAGCACGTGGCGGACGTGCGCCTGCCGCCGCGGCGGGCCGGCGCCCTGCCTGCTGGCGCACTTCCTCCCGTTGCGCGCCCGTCACCGCTGGTGATCTTCCTGCATGGCGGGTTCTGGCGGGTGGCCTTTGACCGGATGCACACCGGCCCGCTGGCGACGGCACTCGCGGCCGCGGGCTTCGCGGTGTGCGTACCGGAGTTCCGTCGCACCGGCCAGCGCGGTGGCGGCTGGCCGGGCACCTTCGACGACGTTGCCGCTGCCGTCGACGCACTTCCGGCCCTCGTCCGTGACGCTGTCGGCGCGGACCGGGTCAGCGATGAGCCGGCGTTGCTCGCCGGGCACTCGGCGGGCGGGCACCTGGCGTTGTGGGCGGCGGCCAGGCACCGGCTGCCGCCCGGTTCCGGGTGGCGTGCACCGGAGCCGCGGTTCGGTGGGGTGGTTGCGCTCGCCGCGGTGAGTGACCTGTCCGCGTGCTACGCCCTGAGGCTGGGCCAAGGTGCGGCTAACGCCCTCCTCGGCGGCGGCCCTCGCCAGTATCCGGAACGCTATCGCGTCACCGATCCCATGCTGCTCCTGCCACTGGATCGCCCGGTGCGTCTGGTGCACGGTTCCGCCGATGACCGGGTGCCCGCCAGCATGAGCCGCGACTACCTCGACCGGGCCCGCACGGCCGGTGACGACGTGGCCCTGGACGAGTTGCCTGACGCCGGGCACTTCGAGGTCATCGACCCGCTGTCGTCATGGTGGCCGCGGGTGCAGGCGGCGTTCACCGAACTGGCCCCACCCTGACCTGCCGGCACGGACACCACGCCCGCCGCCATCAGCTCCCAAGCGCTCCGCCGCCATCGCCTCCTCAGCGGTGTGGGCAGGCTGGCTCCGACACCATGGTCTTGTCTTCAAGTCAGGCTCCGGGCTGCCCGGTGCAGGCATCGGAGCTCAACGCCTGGCGGCGGGCCCGCCAGGCGACTCCGCTGGCTGGGTACCAGGAACTATGCCGGGAGCTGGCCGCCTCCGGGCCAGGGACGTTGGGGGAGCTGGACACGACCGGTGCCCGGTCGGTCCTGCGCCGGTATTCGGACGCCTGGTTCGCCGCCGCGAAACGCCCCTGGGCCGGGGATGTCACGGCACGGTTCCCACGCCGGCGCCGCCGG
>Ga0075435_100002920_pt1 | contig 11476 bp, 4 predicted proteins | sample RhiMethybrSRZTD4_FD_75302 | JGI IMG/M metagenome (GOLD analysis project Ga0075435, IMG submission 75302) | Populus rhizosphere microbial communities from Tennessee, USA - Rhizosphere MetaG P. TD hybrid SRZTD4 | ecosystem: Host-associated > Plants > Roots > Rhizosphere > Soil | place: USA... | reverse complement strand
CTTTGTGGCTGAAGCAGTTTCTCCAACGAGATCTCGATTAGCATTGCCGTTGGACCAACGAGGAAGAGTGCGTACAGTGGTGCGTAGACTACCTGGTTGAGACGCAGCAACATCTCAACAAACGCCACGAAGAAAACCACCACGCATTGCCACTTCTTCGACTTCACCGTCGTCTTTGGATCCGTAATCATGAAAAACACGAAGAGCTGGTACATCGGTCCGGTAATCGGCGCGACCTCCGCCTGCCACGGATCTCCAGTGATCCAACTGCGCAGAAAGGCAAAGAGAAAGAACGACAAAACGTAGGCAACACTGATGTGGAAGCGTTTCGCGCGATAAATGATTATCGAGCCCAGAATCCAGATAACCAGCAAAGGCCACCTGAAGTTGCCCCACTGTATCGACAATGCGGCCACCGTCTCCGGCGCAAGAAACAACAACACGCAGATGCCGAAGTTCGAAGGATTCCACAAGTGGCGGTCCTTCACGCGCAACACATACTTCGACATGATCGACAACACACTGCACAAAGCGTACGGCCAGAACGCAGGAGAGCGAATGAGAATACCGACGCTGATACCTGTGATGTATGCACTCGCCAGATTGAGCCACTTGCCAAAAAAGATCCGGCCCAGCACCAGCTCCATGATGAGCGCCGCCACGATCGCCAGCGCCGTTCTTTCGTAGCCCTCCAGAATCCCGTAAAGGAAGTGGCCCATCACCAGGATGAACGTGATGAAGAGCGGTGGGATGTAACGATTGTCGAGGCGGAACCTGCTTCGCGGGACTTCCAGAGCCGGCGCGCCCACTGGCTGGCCCACTGGGTCGATGGCGGACTGGCTCATGCCGCCTCCTTGATCTTATAGACTTGCCCGGCCGCAGGATGTTCTATCGTGTCGATCTTTCCCGAAGGCCAGCGAATCTCGGCTTTTTCGATTTGCGGGTTTTTACCAAGACCGAAATGCAAACGTCGTTGGTTCTGCGAACAAAAGCCACTGCCGCCCGAAACCTGTTGCACCTGCTGATGACCGTTCCAGAACAGGCGCACCTCAGCACCGATCGCGCTTCGATTACTCGCCGTGCCTTCGAGATCGAAATCGATCCACTTGTTCTCGGGCGTGACGTTGTTCTTGTAGATCAGCAACGGACCTCTTTGATTGGCCACGACCACATCCAGCACGCCGCGGTTCCACAAATCCACCAGCGCAACAGCACGTCCATCGAAAACATCACTCGCGCCGACCGCTTGCGCCACGTCGACAAACTTGCCCGCGCCGTCGTTCAGCCAGAGTTTTTTCCGTTGATAACCTGACAGGCTGCGACCATCCATCGCGGGCCAATATGCCGCGTCGGAAATGATCTTCGAATTACCACCTGCGATCTTCGAGAAGTCGTACCAGTAATTCGTGTTGCGATCGGCGGAGACGTAGCCGTTGACGAGATAGAGATCGAGCGTGCCGTCGTTGTTGAGATCGCCGAATTGCGCGCCAAAACTCCAGCCGCCCATTTCGACGTCCATAGCCCGCGCGAGATTATCGTATTTGAGCGACTCGCCTGACGTGCCGTCGCGTGGAACCCAAAGATTGTTTCCCTGGATCAGAACGCCTTCTTCGGAGATGTTGGAGACGTAAATCGCGTACCGGCCCTGATTGAGAACGTCGCCAACAGAAGCATTCATGCCGCTCTTCGGCGAAAATCCAACTCCAGTGTCTTTGCCAACTTCACGAAACTGCTTGTCGTCGTTGAAGAAGAGTTCTGAGATTCCGTAATCGTTGGCGATGAAGAGGTCCTGGCTGCCGGTGCCGCGCAGGTCGGCGGCGGTTGCAGCCAACGCCCAGCGCCGTGTGTCGATTCCGAGTTTTTGACTGACTTCTTCGAACGAGCCGTCACCCAGATTGTGAAAGAGATATTTGCGCCCGCCATTTTTCGCGTACTCAAAACTCTCGGGCATCATCTTCGTGTTCTTCAGATGCCACAAGTCAACGTCTTCCGAGTAATAGCCGCCGAGGAACAGATCGAGTCGCCCGTCGCGATCGTAGTCAAACCAAACCGCGGTGTTGGCGTTGACCCACGATGGAAGGCCTGCCTTCTCTGTGACGCGTGTGAACTTCTTTCCTGCGTCGTTGTGAAAGAGCTCGGGCTTGCCCCACTTGTACAAGAAGAGATCTTCGTAGCCGTCGTTGTCGTAGTCGCCCCAAACAGAGCCCATCGAGACGCCGGTACCGATCTGGTTTAGATCCGCGATGCCCATTTGCTCGGCAACATCTGTAAAGGTTCCGTCGCCGTTGTTTCTGAAAAGCGCGTTCCTGGTGCCCTCGCCGCTGTTCGTCACGTAAAGATCCGCCCAACCGTCTCGATTAAAATCGACGACGGAAACCGCGGCGCCCATCGAAGCCACTTGCGGCATGATGTGATCGAGTCGATGGTCCAACGTCGGCGCATGATGCACGAAATTGACTCCCGATGCGCGGGCCACCTCCTGGAATTGAAAACCGTAACGATTGAAAGCTGCTGCCGCTCCCATCTCGCGATCCGCACGCTCGCGCCGGGATGCCAGATACCTTCGCACCAGCGGCACTGCCAGTAAACCCACGAAAACAATGGCGAGTACGATTCTCGCCACCTTACGACTGCTCATGACTTTCGTCTCGCTTTGGAGTGCGGCGGCTTGCCGCCGCTTTATTATCGATCACGCCTGATCGAGGCCAAAGCGGCGCCAAGGCGCCGCACTCCAAAGAGGTGCCTTACTTATTTCGACCTCATTGCATTCTGAAAAACGTCGGGCGTTACATAGCGCGTGTGATAAACCTGCCAATCTTCAGGATGCCGGCGATAAACCCATTCGTCCTCGAGCCGTCCTGGCGGAGTTATGTATTGGTCTTTCGCGTGATAGGGCAAGGGCAGAACGGTTTTGGAGAACGTAGAGTTGAAATCACCATCCTTGATCCAGCCATCGCCTGCTATTACATAGTCGCGCACCCAACCCCCGGGCGGATCGGGTTGCGCAGGGAAACGAAACGACATCTCGTCGCCGGCGTTCATTATCACGTAACGATCGTCAGCACGCAGCAATAACTCACGCACGTCGCCATACCGCGTGTAGTAGCCGATTAGATCGCGCCAAATTTGTTTAGAGCTTGCCAGACGATTGTAGTCTGGTATCTCGGGAGACGATTCGTTCGCTCTATTGATAACCGAGTAACCGCGATGGTGCAAATCAGCCATGTCGGGATTCAGCCGAGTGATTCTGAGCTCGGCGTCGGGAAGACCGGCGGCCCATTCGAGCGAATCCCAGTAAACTTCAAGATTGGTTCTCAAGCGCAGCCGCCGCGGAACGCCCGATCTAAACACATTTGTCAGATCAAACAAACAGGTCTTCTTCCGCCCGGCGGGAAATCCCATATTTGGCCTCACGACTTGCCAGCCGCCGCGACCGTCGGGAATCTCAAGACTCAGTGGTTTCGCCTGCTCCTGTTGCCCCTGACTGATGGCCACATTAATAGAAGAGTCAGTCGGATGCATCCAGCCATTCGCGATTAGCCAAAGCGGTCCGTTCGCCGGCGCCTCATCGCCGAGATCGATCTCGACGTAGTGGTCTCGTGTCACTCCCTGGTATTTTCCACGTCCGAAAGTATCCAGATAAACTCCGTCCAAAGTGTTGACGATTTCGGTGACGTCGCGTCCTTTGTCGTCCACTGCGTGGGCAATCTTGCGTGGCGTTGAGACTGTCGTGATCGCGAGCTTCGCCGGCGGGATGACAAAACGTTCGTCGACGAAGATATCAGTTCCGGCGGGATGATCGACGACCATCAGGCCGAGACGATCGTAGTAGTAAGTCTCCCAGAGTTCGGCAGTGATGCGGAGATCGTAGTAACCGTCGTGGGGTACAAGTTGATCCCTGCTGATTTTGTACCATTCTTCAGTCGCTTCCACTCGCGCTGTTCCCAGCGTGTTTATGCGCAAGCCGATCGCGGAACTCCACGGCACCGCGTCCTTAACAAATTCCATCTGCTTGCCGTTGTAAGCGAAGAGAAATGGACACGAGCCTTTCAGACGTTGTTCCATTACGACTTCCTGATCGGCCTTGACGTCAAAGTCTGCGCGCACGGTTCCGTTGGGCCAGGTCACGCGAATCACGTCAGTGGTTGTTTGTTCACCCAAGCCGAAGTGCAGCACTGGTCTGTCGATCGGTTGCTTTTGAACCAGCAGGCCCGACCGGATCTCCATCTCGCCGCCAACACCGAAAGAATTTATCCGCTGGTCGCCGACGGCGTTGCTGGCCCGCGGTCGCACGATTTGCCAGTGATAATTCTTTGTGCCTTGATTGATCGCCTCGCGCGGAAGGCCATTGCTGGTGAGTGCGAGGAGGTCGAGACGTCCATCACCATTAACGTCGGCAATGTCGAGCACGCGCTCAGCACCAGGGGAGTTTTTTGGCGAGCTGAACTTACCGTTGCCGTCGTTAAGCAAGACAGCGGTCGAGGTGCCTCCGGAGATTAACAGATCAAGGCCACCGTTGTTGTCGAGGTCGGCGACGTGCAAGCGCAGCTCTTTCCATTCAGGGTTTACTTTAGCAACGTCCGCGATGTTCCAACCTGCTCCGTGATCTTTATCGGCGAAGCTCTTGATGGTTCCATCGCCGTACGCAACCACTAAATCCAGGATGCCATCGTTATCAACGTCCAGCACATTGATCCCAAACGCGGGCGAATTGTTGGAAGGTATCGGTCGTTCGGTGAATTGACCCTGCCGCTCATTACTGAAGACGTGCAGCTTTAGTTCACCGTCGACGAGCGCCGCGTCCGGGTCGCCGTCGGCGTCGAGATCGGCCCAGGCAAAATCTGTCAGTCCCGAGACTCCAGAAAACGGTTGAATCTCGACAAAGGTACCGTCGCCGTTGTTTCTCAGAACAGTTGGAACGCCCTGTTGCGATCCCAACACAATATCGAGATCTCCATCAGCTTCGATGTCGACCGCCCAGGCACCGATGAATTTGCGATTGATCACGGCTGGCGGCAGTTTTGTGCCGGCGGTCACGTCGGTGAAAGCGGATGGGCTATCCTGGCGAAACAGACGCACGCCGCCATCGCCGGCGAGGACGATGTCAGTCTTGAAGTCGTAATTAAAATCGACTGGCAGAACGCTGTTGGGTGTGGGTGGAGTATTTGATGGTCCACTTGGAAACGGAAATGTTGCGCCGCTCGACAAACGAACTTCACGCGCGGAGGCAGTCGCGATAACTGGCGCGCCCGTGCCACTCAAAGAGATCGCGCCGATCCAAGTCTGTTGATCCGATGCGAAGCCTGGGATTGGTTCGGAGTTGAATGAGATGGAAGCGTCGGCGGCGGCTACGGTAAAGACAGGCGCTTCCAATTTAATGAAGTGAGTAATGGGAGTTGCCTCTTCGCCGGGTGGCGGCTTGATCGTGGCAAGATTTCGCCGGTATTCCGGCACTCGCATCAATACGTTCCGCAGAAAACTCGTTCGCGTAGCCGCGGCGCGCAGGTCGCCACTCTTCGCCGCAGCCTCGAGGGCAGTCATTTGCTCGCGCACTTCATCAGGCCAGGCTGAAGAGCGCGCCGTGATCTTCGCCAGGGTTGAGTTGAACGTTTCGCTGTCGCCGCGCTTTGCGGCGATGCGCGCGAGTTCGATTAAAGCGGCGAGGTTATCAGGCTGAGCCGCAAGGATCTTTTGCACCAACTGCTGAAACTCTGTTGCGCTCTTTTCGTCGCCCTGCCGCTCGACTTCCTCGGCGAGTTTGTAAGTAGCGATGAGATTGTTTTGGTCCAGATCGACCGCCTCGCGCAGCGCGTTGATTGCTTCGGTGGTGTTGCCGCGACTACTCTCGAGCAGGCCGATCAGGTAATGAAAGTCGCTGTTTTCCGGCGCGAGATCGTAGGCGCGGTGAAGTCGCTCGGCGGCTGTGTCGTAGTTTCTCTGTCGGAGTGCCAGGATTCCCCAGTTGGCCCAACCAGCAGGTTCGCCGGCGGCGAGTTGAGTAAACTTCGCGAGACTGGTGTCGGCCTGAACATCGTGTCCCACCTGCAACGCGGCGAGGCCGATGTAGAATGTCCGAACCAGTTCCTTGTATTCGGGGGAAGATTTCGTCGGAAGGTTGCTGGTCGGGCGGCACGCGCTGGTAATCAAGAGCATGACGGCCAAAATTGCGATTTGAATTTTGTTCATAGGAGTCCGGACGTCTCCTTGGAGTGCGGTGCCTTGGCACCGCTTTGTTATCGGTAGGGCGCGATTGATACCAAAGCGGTGCCAAGGCACCGCACTCCAAGGAGACGCCATATGCCTTTGCGCCTTTGCGGGAAACTCCGCACAATGTAGCACAATGAGACGTTATAAAATTGGCCTTCTGCTGATAGGGCTTTCGATCATTCTCTCGGCGGCGATTTCATTAAACCCGACTTCGGCTCATCTACAAAACACTCGCGAAGACGCATATCGCGCCAACAACATCGGCGTCGCACTGCTCGAGCAGTTCAAATACAAAGAAGCAGCCGACGCCTTCAAACGCGCACTCCAACTCGATCCCAGCCTGACTCTGGCGCGAGTCAACCTCGGTATTGCACTTTTCAATCAGCCCGATCTACTTGCCGCGCAAAAAGAGTTGCAGGCAGCGAGCGCGCTCGCGCCGGCAGCTCCGCAACCAAATTACGTTCTCGGCTTATTGGCTAAGACACAAAACAGGACCGAAGAAGCAATCGCCGCTTTTCAAAAGGTGTTGCGCATCGATCCGAACGACGTGGGCGCTAATGTAAACCTGGGCCAACTCTATGCTCAACAGCGAAAATATACCGAAGCCATCCCCGTCCTGCGCACCGCCGTGGCTGCGGAACCTTACAACGCGACCGCGCTCTACAACCTCGGCACAGCCTTGATTCGCGCCGGCCAACGGGAAGAAGGTCAGAAAGTCATTGCGCAGTTTAGCGAATTGCGGCGACGCGGCACCGGCACAACTCTCGGCGCCAGCTACCTTGAACAAGGCCGTTATGCCGAGGCAATCGCGTCAACAGGCGCCGAGCCGGAACTGGTCGACAAACGCACGCCCGAAGTGGTGTTCACTGATGCCACAGCGACGGTCCTGCCACGCGACTGGACCACCGGCGCCACGGCACAAAACACGGGCGCCTTGCTGCTCTTCGATTACGATCTCGACGGCGACCTCGATCTGCTTGAAGTGGCCGGCAACAAACAACGTCTCGCGCGTAACGACAACGGCAAGTTTACTGACGTCACTGACAAGTCAGGAGCTCTCGCAGGACCGGCAATCGGTGCAGGCATCGCAGTAGTCGCGGGTGATTACGACAACGATACGCGCCCGGATGTCTTCGTTCTTCGTCAGGGCGGGAGCACGCTCTATCACAACAACGGCAACGGAAGTTTTTCAGATGTGACTGTCGCCGCGAAGATTCCAGCGCTAAGGTTTTCCGCGACAACCGCAGCTTTCGTCGATGTCGATCACGATGGCGATCTCGATATCGTGATTGCGGGCGACGGCTACATGCTCCTGCGAAACAATGGCGACGGCACGTTCAGCGATCAAACGGCCGCCGCGAAACTCTCTGGCAAAGTCTCAGCTCGCGAGATCGTGCCCACAGACTTCGACAACCGTCGCGACATCGATCTCCTCGTTGCTTCAACTGAGAAGATTTCTCTGTGGCGCAACATGCGTGACGGAACGTTTCGCGATGTCGCCGACGAAGCCGGCCTCAACAGCGCCGAGATGAAAGGCGCAGCGACTGTCGCCGCCGGCGATGTAAACAAAGACGGCTTCACCGATTTTTATTTCGCTTCTCCAGGCTCCGGAGGTTACTTCGCGCTCAGCAACGGCAAGGAACATTTTCAACTCACCAAAGCTGCGGGCGACAGCGACGCTTCACAGTTCATCGACTACGATAACGACGGACTCCTCGACCTGGTCTCTGTTGTTCAGGGCGGTCTGCGAATCTTGCGGAACACCGGCGACGGATGGACAGACGTCAGCAGTAAAGCGACGCCGGGAATCACCGCGTCACGCTCCCGTGTGCTGGTGTCAGGTGACATCGACAACGACGGCGACACCGATATCATCTTTGGCGTCCCGGGCGGCGGATTGAAAGTCGCGCGCAACGATGGCGGTAACGCGAACCGTTCGCTGCGCGTGAGCCTCACCGGCAAAGTCAGCAATCGCAGTGGCGTCGGCGCGAAGATCGAAATTCGCGCCGGCAGCCTGGCACAAAAACTGGAGACCTACTCAGCCTCGCCTGCACCTGCGCCCGCTGACATTCTCTTCGGGCTCGGCAAACGCACGGCTGTTGATGCGGTGCGCGTGTTGTGGCCTGCTGGAATCGTGCAAGCTGAAACGGAGATCGCGAACAGGAAATCCGTCACTCTCACAGAACTCGACCGAAAGCCGTCATCCTGTCCATATCTCTACGTCTGGAATGGCGAACGGTTTGAATTCGTCACCGATTTTATGGGCGGTGGCGAGATGGGCCACCTCGACGCGCCGGGCACTTACAACTACCCTGATCCTGACGAGTACGTTCGCATCCGCGGCGATCTGCTTCGCGAACGCAACGGACGTTATGAACTGCGCGTAACCAACGAACTTGAAGAAGCCTTGTTTGTAGATCGACTTCAGTTGATTGCGGTGGCCCATCCGCAAGACGTCGAGGTTTACCCGAACGAGGGTTTGACTGAACCACCGCACCCTTTCAAGCTCTTCACGACGCACAACGCACGCCCGCCGCTTGCCGCAACCGATGAACACGGGCACGACGTTCTATCGCGCATTGCGCGCCTCGATCGTGTGTATCCGGATGATTTTCAACTTCAGCCGATTCGTGGGTTTGCCGACGATCACGAGTTGACGTTGAAACTCGATCCGAATCTCTCAGGCCGCGCGCTGTTGTTGTTGACTGGTTGGACCGATTACGCGTGGTCCAGCGACAACCTCGCCGCGTCTCAAAGTGGGAAGAGTCTGCGTCTGCCGGCGCTGCAAGTGAAAGACAAGCTTGGGCGTTGGCGAACCGTTGTGGAGAACGTCGGTATTCCGGTGGGCCGTCCGCAAACAGTCGTGGTTGATCTGACGGGCAAGTTTCTGAGCGCCAGCCGAGACGTGCGCATAGTTACGAACATGCGCATCTATTGGGACCAGATCCTGGTTGACAATTCGGGTGGCAATTTTCCGGTACGACTGACGCGGCTCGACCCCGTTGTCGCCGATCTTCGCTGGCGCGGGTTCTCTCTCGAGCACTCGCCTGATGGACGACAGCCGTTGAGCTACGACTACACGCGAGTGTCGTTCACGTCGCCGTGGAAAGTGATGACCGGACGTTACACGCGCGAGGGCGATGTGCGTGTGTTGTTGCTTGCCGTAGACGATATGTTTGTGATTTCACGGCCGGGTGATGAGTTGGCGCTGTCGTTTGCGGCCGACAAACTGCCGCCATTGCCGAAAGGATGGACGCGCACGTTCCTGCTTTACGCGGACGGATTCAGCAAGGAGATGGACATCAACTCGGCGAGTCCGGACCAGGTTGGTCCACTCCCGTTTCATGGAATGAGCAAGTATCCGTACAGTTGGCCGGAACATTATCCACTGACGGAGAAAAGGCGAAGGTATTTGGAAGAATACAATACGCGGATTGTTACGTCTCCGGTGGAGAGGATTGCAGGATTTACAAGATGAATCACATCAGATACTCAGTTGCTGCTTGTCAAACCGATTCGGCGAATCCTCTTGACCGCCGGGCGATGCGTGCGAACACCGACCGCATTCTCTCGATGATCGATTCGGCCGTCGCGGGCGCGGCGCCGTTTCTTCCTGTACGTCTCGTCGTGTTTCCCGAGTTTGCGCACTCGGCGCCAGTGTTCGAGACCGCCGCCGAGTTGATCGAGAAGCTCGCGATTCCGATTCCAAACGAACACACCGAGCGCCTGCAACAAAAAGCGAAAGAGCACGACATCTACATTCAAAGCGGCTCAATGCTCGAAGTCGATCCGAAATGGCCCGGTCACGTCTTCAACACAACGTGTCTCATCGGTCCTGAAGGCGTGCTCTACAAATATCGCAAAGTCAATACGTGGATTCCTTACGAAGTCCATACGAGTCCACACGATTTAGAAGGTTATGACGAGCCGCTGTTTCCAGTCGCCGACACACCCATCGGTCGCATCGGTTGCGCGATCTGTTACGACTGGCTGTTTCCGGAAGCGATAAGACAACTGGCCGCGAATGGCGCTGAGGTGCTGGTGCGCGTCTCTGCTTACATGGATCCGTGGGGCGCGACAGAACCGCTGGCGTGGTGGACCGTCGTCAATCGCTGTCGTGCACTGGAGAACGTGGCGTACGTTGTGGCCGCAAACCAGGGCGCGAGTTTGAAGCATTATCCACCGTACTCATGGCCGGGCGGCAGTCAGGTTGTCGATTTTGACGGGCGTTTGCTGGCGGAAGCGTCTCCAGGACCTGGCGAACGGATCGTAGTTGCTCCGATCGATATCTCAGCATTGCGTCATGAGCGCGCCACGCGGCGGGGTCACCACATGCTGGCCCACCTGCGCACTGAAGCCTATCCGGTTTATCGACGACACCAGTATCCGCCGATGGTGAGTGATGACCATGCGGCGGAGTTGAGTTATGAGAGAAATAACCTATTGATCGATGAGGCCAAGCGAAAGCTTTAACTCGAGCGCTTCTTTGGAGTGCGGCGCCTTGGCGCCCCTTTAGCCTCGATCAGATATTGTCGATAACAAAGCGGCGCCAAGGCGCCGCAATCCAAAGAGGTGCTAGTCAAGTCAGATCCGGAGAAAGATCTTGCGGTGATAGAGAATCCACATTAGTCCGAGGCAAACCAGAACAAAGCCAATGGCAAACGCGAGTGAAGCATTCACAGGCGACGCCCACGAAGCAAAGAGGTGATCGTAAATCCATCCACCGAGTGAAGTGTCGCCGACTTTAATCTCCCCGAGTGAAGCCGCGATCAAATCCGCGACAACGTAGAGCGCAATTGCATTCAAACCAAAAACTTCAAACGGCTTGGCCCACCGGCGATAACCCTTGATGTCGATCAGCCAGTAACAGATACTCACGAACTGCAAAGCCAGACCGCCGGTGAACATCACGTACGAGCTGGTCCATAACGCTTTGTTGATCGGAAAGAACGCATTCCACGCCCAACCAATCGCGACAAGCACGGCGCCCACGACAAACATGCCTGCCGCTTTTTCCAGCCGCGACTTTTCTGTTCGCAGCCATTGACCAGTCAACACACCAATCAACGTTGTCACTATCGCCGGGATCGTGCTCAGCAGACCTTCGGGATCGTAAACCTTCGCCTGTCTCCAAACGTGCGGGCCGAAAACCACACGGTCCACGTATGAAGGCAAGCTGCCCTCTTTCGTGAGATCGCCCGCGGCAAAGCCGGGCGCCGGTATCAACTTAACCAGTAACCAGTAAACAATAAGCAAACCGATTGCGATC
>Ga0075435_100002919_pt1 | contig 11480 bp, 13 predicted proteins | sample RhiMethybrSRZTD4_FD_75302 | JGI IMG/M metagenome (GOLD analysis project Ga0075435, IMG submission 75302) | Populus rhizosphere microbial communities from Tennessee, USA - Rhizosphere MetaG P. TD hybrid SRZTD4 | ecosystem: Host-associated > Plants > Roots > Rhizosphere > Soil | place: USA... | reverse complement strand
GTACTCGGCCACCCACGTGCTATCCGCGCGATGGAAGTCGAATTCCGCCATGAACTCTCGCACGCCATTGACGACCTTGTCCGCCCGAAGCGTGACCGTGTCGCGCCCGCTGCCCTTCCGTCGGACGTCATAGATCACCTGCTCGTCATTGCACGCGGGGAAATTCACCTTGTCCACACATATGGACGTGCCGCGCCAGGAGCCGACGATGTCGGCGTCCTGGGCGTAGGCAGGGGCCCACATGAGGGACAGGACGAGGGCGGCAAGCATCATCATGTCAGAGAGGCCGTTCTGACTTCGTACACGCGCTTGATCAAGTCCTCCCCGATCTGGCTCTTGGCGAAAGGATTGAAGGTGAACGGCTTGATCGGTAGAAACGCCACATCATTTCCAAACCTGCACGGACGGATCAGGCGGAGCGTAATCCGCGGCGGATTCTGGAAGTTCGACACGCTCACGTTCATGATATTTGCGAGGGGGATGGAGTCCTCCTCACCGGCCTTGCGAACCAGGAGAAAACTGCCGCAGTCATACACTTCATCCACGAGATCCCAGAGGACTTTACGGAAAAAGATAAACGCCACCCCGGCCATCAGTACCGGAAACACCAGGAATGCTGGATCCTCTTTCGCGCCACCACTCAGCAGGGGTCCGAGGACGATCAACGCTAACATGCCAAACCAGAGGAGGGGGAATATTCTCTTGCTGACGAACGTGGTACGCGACGATATCCTCTTCATAAAACGAGGCTGATGACAATTCCCACACCGAGCCATTGCACGAAGTACGCGATGGACTGACCGACGGTGAGCTTGATGCCGATGTTCAGGAGCATGTGATTGTGCAGCGCAAAGCCGCACACGGCGAAGACGCCAATGAGGGCGCCGAACCGCGCGCCAGCAAGAACGCCGCCGCCTGCCGGGTGCGCCATCGCATATAACACGGCCACGACGAAGATTGCGACAAGGATTGCGATCATCCCCATGGGCATGACACGCTTCATGTCATCCTGGGTTCGATACACCGCCGGATACTTCAGGAATTCCGTGCGCAGCGCTGGCAACGCGGCAAAGAGAATGCCGCCGAGCACGAAGTAGGCGACCGTTGCGCCAAGGGCGGCGAGGGCGATACGAGAGTAGTTCATCCATCCAATTTTATCACAGATGGCGTTGCGCCGTCAGCTTCGGCCGTGCAAGATGGGCCGAGTGGCTACCACCGAATCTGACCGCTCCCTCCCAGACCTCCTGACGGTCACCGCGATTGCGCTCGTCGCGTATGCCGCTTCCAACGTGGCGCACGAGGCCGTTGGGCATGGTGGAGCATGCGTGGTCCTCGGCGGGACACCCCACGTGCTCTCGTCAGTGCACTTCGATTGCGGTGAGGAAGCAATCAGTGCGCTCGCGCGTCGTGGCGTCGCGGCAGCGGGCACCATCGTGAATTTCATCGCAGGCGCAATTGCGCTCGTCGCCCTGAAGGCGACCAATCCGGTGCGCAAGCCACATATGTCCTACTTCCTGTGGCTTTTCACGACGCTCAATTTTCTGATGGGAGCCGGCTACTTCCTCTTCTCAGGTGTCGGGAACATTGGCGACTGGACCGATGTCGCCAGCGGCACAGTTTCTCCCTTCATCTGGCGTCCGGCAATGGCGGTACTGGGGGGAGCCCTTTATTTCTTTCTCGCTCGCCGCTCGGGGCAATGGCTGGGTGCGCTGGTGGGCAGCGACGATGCTTCCATGAGGAGAAGCCGGCTGCTCAGCGTTCCTGCATATGTCGCCGGCGGTCTGCTGTTCTGTCTCTCGGGATTGTTCAACCCTGTGGGTCCCGTCCTCATCGCGATCTCTGCTGCCGCGGCGTCCTTTGGCGGCGCCTCGGGACTGTTGTGGCTCACCCAGTTCACGCGCGACGCCACGCGATCAGCAGAACCAGCCGACCTGAAACGAAGCTACGCCTGGATCGTCGCCGGATGCATCGCTGCGGGTGTCTTCGTCGGGATTCTCGGCCCGGGCATTCATTTCTAGCAAGCTCCAGGTGTCTCGGAAGTCAGGCAGCCGCACCAGCAGAGCCGCGCAGGCGATCAATGTGCTCACGCAGAAGATCGGCGACCTCCGCAATGGATCGATTGGTGCTATCGAGGACCGGAAGCGCGAGCGCGTCCGCTTGACCACGAAGGTACGCTGCCCACGCATCCATTCGCTCATTACTCAATTCCGGCTGTGCTCTAGGCCCTGCAAGACGCGCACCCCGAACAGCGGGCTGGCAATCCAACAACAGAATCCGAGAACGGCGGACGCCAAGGCGCTCAATCGATGGCTGGATAAACGAAGGGCGAGTCTGTCCTTCAAGCACGGCGATCTCCACCCGATCCGGATTTGCAGCCAGCCGCTCGATCCAGCGTGTCGTTGTGTGCTCTTGCCAGCGCTCGCCTCCGCCCCATTCCTGCTCCATCACCTGCGCCGACGGGACACCGATGCTGTCGAAGTGGTAGCAGCCGACGCCCGGCAGCTGTCGCTGTTCGAGTGCGTGAACGGCAGCGGTCTTTCCGGCGCCGGACGCGTCGATGACGAACAGCATTGCGGGGCGCCTACGCCGCATGCTCGCGGACCTGCAATACGTTGCCCTCAGGATCATGTCCATCGCAGGCTCGAAAGCCCCGAGCCTCCCACTCGCTCCCCGTCGGCCGAATAGTCCCGCCAAGCCTGGCCGCCGTCGTTCGCGCCGTGGCGATGCTCTCAACCGGAAGACAAACCTTGATGTGTGTCTCCTCTCGCACGTGCACCTGGCCACCGGGGACAGCGCCGGTGTCCGGTGCCCCCTTGAGCGCGTGAATCACCAGCTGGAAGCCTTCAAGCTCGAGAATGGCGTGCTGCTCGTCTTCATGAAGCAGCGCCATGGCCGCCAGCGCCTGGTAGAACTGCCTCATTCTCGGCACGTTGGCGACGAACACAACGGCGCTTGGCTTGGGCAAACGTGACAATGGGTCTCCGAGGAACCTTCAGGACGGGTGTGAAACTAGGTTGCCAGCTGCGCCGCGACTTTCCGAATGTACCGCAGCGTGTCAGGATCATCCGCCACGTCCGCGGCCGTGGCAGCCTCTTTCAGACGTTCACGGCTGCGCGCCATGTCGCCCCGTTGTCGCGCCAGCAGCGCAAGTCGCGCAGCGCTCTCAGCAATGCCAGCGGACACGTTGAGCCTCACGTACAGATCGTGCGCTTCCTGCCACAGGATTTGCGACTGTTCCGTCGCACCCACCTCGTCCTTGAGCACCGCAAAACTGCGGATGGCGTTGGCGAGGTCGAGCGGCCGTGTTTGCTCGTCGCGACGATAGATCGCTAGGGCCTCGACGTAGCACGGTTCGGCTTGCGCCCAGCGTCCTGCGTAATAGTAGGCGTCCCCAAGGTGACGAACTCGGTGGGCCAGTTTTTGGGCGTCCTTACCTCGTCGGGCGTTCGCGACGCCGAGCATGGACTTGAGCACGTACGCCCAGTTGCCGATGGTGGCCATGACTGTCCTAGCCTCTAGTCTTCCGTGTAGAGCTTGGCGCCTATGGCTGCAGCGAGGACGTACTCTATCAGCACGAAAGCGATGATGATGATCGTGAGGCCGAGCGGCATGATCCCATTGGGTAACTGAATCAAGTTGCAAAGCAAACCGGCAAAGAACCAGCCCGCGAATCCGGCGATTGCTGCGGTCCGGACGCCCGCGCCGAAGCGCGGTCGGATGGCCGCGTACAACCACAGGAGGAATATGCCGGCGACGATGTCGAGGAATATGAACCACGGCACTTCTGCCGCACGCCACGCACTGGTCATCGGGGGTAGTCTTTGCATCGCCACTGCCATGGGCGCCTTTACAATACTTCCATAAAGCACCACATCACCGACGCTGATCACCGCGCCAGCGATCACACCGCCGATCAGCACCTTCCTCAGGTTCATCCTTCCCATCGACATCCCGTATCGCCACGACTTCGCACTAGCACGTCTTCGCGCCTTCCAGAGAGCAGATCACGATCTCCACGAGGAGGGCTGCGCCTATGACGCCCGCGACCTCCAGTGCGTTCAGGCCCTTCCCCCCCTGATAGGCGCCGACCTTCATGGAGTCCACCTGCGCCCGCGGCAGACTACGCCGGCAGCTGTCGCACTGGAGGGCCATCCGGTATGGGATGCCCGACACGGAGTCTGGGGGGAAGACCACCGCATGCCACTTCTCGACCTTACCAGCGCTCCAGATCCAGACGACGGCGGAAGGCTCCAGCGGAAACGGCTCGTCGATACGACGGGCGTTCCAGCGGCCGCCGTTGCAGTTTACGGCCAGTAACAGGAATGCGAACCGTGACAGGTGCCCTATGAAGTGGCGCATGACGTTTGTTAGACGCCTGCTCAATTCGGAAAAGCGCAGAAAAACCCGCGCAGCGCGTCCGGGTCGCCCCCGGCCTGACTCACCCAGAGACCAGTGATCCCGTTCCTGACATCCGTGACGAACAGCACCGCCAGTGGGCTTTGCAACTCCCCAGAACCTGTCAGGCCCAATCCGATCGTCATCGTTTGACGCCGTCGATCAACTGTCGCCACCGCCGACATGAGAGTCGAATCCAGTGAAGCTCGCGGCACGGAGTCCGGTGTGACTTGCATCAGCTGCACCTGAACGGGGTCAAGCTTGAATCCCGCCGGGCTCATAATAATTCGACGCCCGGGAGTGGAGTCAAACGCCCAGAGGCTGAGCGTCCCGACCGTTCGTCGCTGGAGGCGAGCAGGCGATTCCACGACGAGGACGAGCTGATACGCTCGTGTCAACCTCGATAACGGGAATAGTCTTTGGAGTCTGGGCAGGCTGACTGATGTAAACGGTGGCGCCTGCGGGCGCTTGCATTCACGGGTGTCGTCGGGAACGAGCCGTTGCGAGTTGAGCGGACCGGCAATTGCCACCGCAAGAATCCCAAGCGCGAACCAAACCGCATTCCCTGACATCGAGCAGCCTCCTAACGGGAAGCCTTGGCCTGTGTGTTGTACTGCAGGCACGCTTTCACCCAGTAGTCCAGCTCTCGCGGTGACGTCACTGCGTCCTCGCGCACGTGGACAAAGCCCCGATACGCTCGCCCCTTCATCTTGACCGTCTGTGCTCCTCGTCGCGCGATCGCCTTTTCGTGCGACGCAGGGTCGATCCGGCACATCAATCGGTTTCGCCCAACACTGATACACATCTTCCCGTTCACCATGAACGTGATGCCGCCGAACATTTTTCTTTCCGCCACTCGCGGTACATGTGCGAGTGCCGTTCTCACTCGGTCGATCAAGGGTTTACGCGCGGTCACGGGACGAATCGACTTCCTTCACGCAAGCGATCCGAGGGCCGCGATCGGGGTCCCCGCTTGATCGCAATACCAGGCACCGTCGTGATACCACAAAGGGTGGTTCGGATGTTGGGGACAGGGAGGCCAGACTTCGACACCGTCCAAAATGTCCTGCTGAACGTCCTCAACGAGCCGCTCAACGAACCAATTCGGATCATCGATGACGCTGCGTAGGTTCGCCGAGAAATGCTCGATGAGGTACAGGTTTCGAGTCCTCCCGGTATTCCGGAGGTCGCGGCTGAGCCGCTCGACGGCATCTGAAACTTGTGTGTCTGCAATGGCCACGCAAGGAATTCTACCTCGCCCACACACGAATGTCCTGCCCGTGTGACACCTCTCCGTGACAGCTACCGCGTTTCCCGCGGCACGACTCATGCCCTACCGGCCGCCGTGCGCTCCCTCCCCTCACTCGCGTGCTGCCTCGGCGTCCTCACCATGACACAGCCTGCCTGGTGCGCGCAGAACAACCGGCTCGCCCCTGGAGCCCGCGTGCGCCTCGAGGCCCCCAGCCTGGGCGGCCGACTCGTCGGCACCCTGGTCGCGGTCGAGAATGACACCCTGACAATGCAGGAGGACGGGCAAGCCGCCGGGCTCAGGCTCATCATCCGGACCGACTCGATCGCTCGGCTCGAGGTCCGGCGCGAACGATCGATGGCGCTCGAAGGAGCCGGCGTGGGTCTGCTGGCCGGCGCGCTCACCGCGCTGGTCGCAGACCCGAATTGGCTGGACGAGAATGGGGACTGCACGACGCTGTCGTGCATCGCCTACAAAGTGTCCCCGCATCTCGATACGCGGCTGGCCGTGTTCGGCACGCTGGGGACGCTGCTCGGCGCAATCGCGGGATCGGGAGAGAAGACCCGCAGGTGGGTGGGAGTGGATCTGAAGCGGGTCCACGTTGCGCCGGCGGCGAGCGGCGGACTCGCGCTCGGGTTCAATATCACGTTCTAGGGCTTCGCAACAACCCAGCGCGCCGCCGCCCGCTGCATCAACGCCTGCCCATGCCACGCGCACAACACCGGCACATCACCAGGGATCTGCGCCGCCAGTCGTGGATGCGCGAACAACACCACGAGCGACGCACTCGGCACCAACCGCGCGAGCTTGGCCAGCGACTCCGGTCCCAGGTCACCGCGCCCTTTCCACGATCTGGGCTCGGCGTAAACCAGGATAATGCGCTTTCGGCTATCGGCTATCGGGTATCGGGTCGTGCGCACACCCAGTTTCGTGAGCGTTGTTACAAAAACGTCCCGCGGTGGGATCGTGTAGGGTCCGCCGACGTCGTCATCCACGATCGTCACGCTCACCATCTTGCCCAGGCGCCGCCGCTCACCGCGTAGCAGGTGGACCGCCCGATCGGCCAACCCGTCGGCGAACTTCTGATGCTCCGCGAGCTCGACGTCATCCAGGGTCGCAAGCCGCGGGGGCCGCGCCCCGGGGCCTCCCCACCGCCCGACAGCCTGCTCATACCTCGCCACCGCCTCGTCCGCCCGCGCCTGCGCCACACTCTCCAGCGCCCGAACGCTCCCCGCCCAATCCGTCGGATAGAGCAGCATGTCGCAGCCCGCAGTCACCGCGGCGACCGCAGCCTGAGCCTCCGGTGCCGCGGCAGTCGCGCCTCCCATGATGAATGCGTCCGTCACGACGAGACCGTCGAACCCGATCGTGCCGCGGAGATAGTCGAGCAAGACGCGCGAGAACCCCGCCGCCGCGCCGCTCGGATCCCACGCGCGAAACGCGACGAACGCCGGCATGACGCTCGCGACTCCGGCCTTCACCGCCTCCGCGAACGGCGCGACATCCATCCGCTTCAGCTCGTCCTCCGCTGTGTCCACAACGGGGAGCCCTTCGTGGGAATCCGTCGTCGTACGGCCGTGTCCCGGATAGTGCTTGGCACACGCCATCACGCCGTGCTCCTGACAACCCTTGATCCACGCGGCGGCGTGGCGACCGACGGCCGCGGGATCCGCGCCGAACGACCGCGTCTGCACGATCGGATTCCGGGGCTCGATGTCGAGATCGCACACGGGCGCGAAGACCCAGGTCAGCCCCACCGCGCACGCTTCGGTCCCCGTGATCTGACCGCACGCATAGGTGGCATCGAGGTCGTCGAGGTAGCCGAGGGCGGCTGGGGGCGGCAGCTCGGTGAGGCCCTTCACCTGCTGGCCGGGGCCGCGCTCGAAGTCGGAGCCGATGAGGAGGGGGCGCTGCGCCAGGTCGCGCAACGCAGTGGTGAGTGCCGTGACCGCGGCGCGGGTGCCGCCGAACAGAATGAACCCGCCGACGCCCGCGGCGAGCGCCTGCTCGATCTTTACGCGCTCCGATCTGAATGAGCCGCGACGCCAGCGCAGCGCCGGACACACGAGGCGCGCGCGCGGAGTCATGCGGGGGTGATGTGCCCGAGAATCCGCGGCCCCCGTGCCCCCGTCGCCGTAGGGAGATTGCCCGCCTTCCCCTGCACCGTCTGATATCCCAGGAACGCGAACGCGACCGCTTCCTTCGCTTCGCCGTCGAAAAAGAGCTGATCGAACAGCACGACGGCACGCGGCTGCACCCGGGTCACGAGCCGCTCGATGATCGCCGGGTTCTTGGCGCCACCTCCAGATACCACGATCTCGTCAGCATGGCTCGCCACCGCTCGCGCGATGGTCTCCGCCGTGAGCGCCGTCGCCGTGGCCACCGCGTCGTTGTCCGAGCCGCCGGCCTTCTTGACCCGCGCGAGCAGCTTGTCGGCATACTCGATCCCGAACCGCTCACGCCCCGTGCTCTTGGGTGGCGGCTGCTCGAAGTACGGATCCTTGAGCAGCTCATCGAGGAGCTTCGCGACCGGCCGGCCGCGCCGCGCGCGCTCGCCGCCCTGATCGTACGGCGCGTCGGGATCGATCCGCCGGGTGACCGCATCGATCACGGCGACGCCGGGGCCCGTGTCGAACGCAAACGCGCCCTCCGCCACACCGCGCCGCGGCACCCAAGTGACATTCGCCATGCCGCCGACGTTGAGCAGCCAGCGGCCGCGCTGCTCGTGGCCGAACAGCATCACGTCGGCGAGCGGCACGAGCGGCGCCCCCTGCCCTCCTGCCGCCACGTCGCGCGCGCGGAAATCGCTCACCACCTGCACGCCAACCCGCTCGGCGATCACCGCCGCGTCGCCGAGCTGAAAGGTCGCGCGGCCGGGCTCATGCCAGATCGTCTGGCCGTGTGAGGCGATGAACGTCAGGTCGCGCGGCGCGACCTTCGCTTGCGCGAGCAACGCCAGGACCGCGCCCGCAAACCGTTCGCCGAGCGCGACGTGCAAGAACGCGACATCCTTCGGCGTGCCGCGCGCCATCGCATCGATGATCGACCCGCGCTCGGCGCCCGAATACGGCTCCTGCCGGAACGCGACGAGCGTGGCCTGGTTGTCGCCGAGCCGCACCAGCGCCGTGGAAATGCCGTCGAGCGAAGTGCCGGACATCACGCCGACAGCGAGTGCTTCCTTCATCGCTGCACGGCCGGGGGATCGCCGGCGATTGGCCGCACGAACCCGCCCGACTTCTCGAGCTGCTTCTTTGCGGTCTCGGCATCGACGCGAGTTTTCAGCATCACGATCGCGAGCTTGACGCTGCCCTTCGCCCGATCGATCCCGGCGCGTGCCTCTTCACGACTCACGCCGCAGCACTCCATCACGATGCGCTCGCCCCGATCGTGCAGCTTCACGCTCAAGTCCATCAGGTCGACCATCATGTTGCCGTACGCCTTGCCGAGGCGGACCATGGCGCCGGTCGTGAGCGTGTTGAGGACGAGCTTCGTCGCGGTCCCGGCCTTGAGGCGAGTCGAGCCGGTCAGCGCCTCGGGGCCCGTGACCGGATTGATGACGACATCGCACGTCTCGCTCAGCACTTTGGGCGGCTTGCCGCAGGTCACGAACACCGTGCTGGCGCCGATCGTCTGCGCGCGACCGAGCGCCATCCGCACGTACGGCGTCGTCCCGCTCGCCGCGATGCCGATGACCACATCGTTCTTCGTCACGCCGGCCGTATCCATGGCCGCCCCGCCGGCATTCGCGTCGTCCTCGGCGCCCTCGGCGCTTTTGACCAGCGCTGGGTAGCCGCCCGCGATCACGCCGGTCACCAGCGTCGGCGGCACGCCGAAAGTGGGGGGACACTCCGCGGCGTCCAGCACGCCCAACCGTCCCGATGTCCCCGCGCCGACGTAGACGACTCGGCCGCCGTTGCGAATCGCATCCACGATGAGGTCGATCGCCCGCGCGATCCGCTCGCGTTCACCGCGGACTAGCCCCGCAATCGTGGCATCTTCGGCGTTCATCAGATCCACGATTTCGAGACTCGAGGCAACGTCGATTCGCTCGGTGCGCGGATTGCGCTGCTCGGTGGGCCTGGGATCGGAGAAATCGCGGTTTGTCATGGATGGGAAATAGAAGCAAGATTCCTGAATGCGAAAGCTCTCGACCGCCCTCGCCCTGCTGGCGATTGCCTGCGGCAAACCGCCGAGCCCCGAACGCCCGACCCCCTCTCCCCGCGTCGTCCGCGGCCGGGCAGTCATCCCGTCGACCTGGACGTTGCGCTCGCGGCCCGCCACGGCGCCGCACGCCATGGTCGTCAGCGCGCATCCGCTCGCGACTCAGGCCGGCGTCGACATCCTGAAGCAGGGCGGCAACGCGATCGACGCCGCCGTCGCCGTCGCGTTCGCGCTCGAGGTCGTGCTGCCGGACGCCGGCAATATCGGCGGCGGCGGCTTCATCGTGCATCGCACCGCGAGCGGAGAGGTGTCGGCGCTCGACTACCGCGAAGCGGCCCCCGCCGCCGCGACCCACGACATGTTCGTCGACTCGGCAGGCAATCCGACCAAGAAGAGCGAGGTCGGCCACCTCGCCAGCGGCGTACCCGGAAGCGTCGCGGGACTGTATGAGGCGTGGAAGAAGTACGGCTCTCTGCCCTGGGCGACGGTGATCGCGCCGGCGATTCGCCTCGCGCAGGGACATGTGATCGACACGGCGCGCAGCCGCGACATCAGGTCAGATCGCGACTTGCTGGCGCAGTTCCCGGCGAGCCGAGCGCAGTTCCTGGTCCACGACAGCGCTCCGGCGCCCGGGACGATGTGGCGGCAGCCCGATCTCGCGAAGACGCTGCAGCTGATCAGCGACTCGGGACCCGACGTGTTCTATCGCGGCCAGATCGCCGACTTGATCGTCACCGAAATGCAGCGCGGCGGCGGGCTCATCACCAAGGACGATCTGCGGAACTACCGCGCCAAATGGCGCACGCCGATCCGGCTCAGCTATCGCGGCCACACGATCTACTCGATGCCGCCGCCCAGCTCGGGCGGCGTGACGATGAGTGAGATCCTCAACATCCTCGAGGGCTACGACACGCTGCCGGCGTTCGGCACGACGGCGTACGTGCATCTGGTCACCGAGGCGATGCGCCGCGCGTTTATCGACAGGAACCGCTGGCTCGGCGACCCCGACTTCGTGAGCATGCCGCTCGATCGCCTGCTGTCCAAGTCGTACGCCGCGACGCTCCGCTCACAGATTGATCTGCAGCACGCCACGCCGACACCGCCCCAGGCGACGGGCAGTGGTGGCGAGCCGCTGGAGACGACGCACTACTCCATCGTGGACGCCCAGGGCAACGCGGCCTCCGTGACGACGACGCTGAACGGCGGATTCGGCAGCGGCGTGACCGTCACCGGCGCGGGATTCCTGCTCAACAACGAGATGGACGACTTCGCGACCGCCCCAGGCAAGCCCAACATGTACGGGCTGGTCCAGGGCGAAGCCAACGCGGTCGCCGGCAACAAGCGAATGCTATCGGCGATGACGCCGTCGATCGTGCTCGACTCCGCCGGCAATCTGCAGATGGTCGTCGGCACGCCGGGCGGTCCCACCATCATCACCAGCGTCGCCCAAGTAATTCTGAACGTGCTCGACCAGAACATGAGTCTCCCCGACGCTGTCGCCGCGCCACGCATTCACCACCAGGCGCTGCCCGACCAGACGTACTATGAGCGCGGTGGCTTGAGCGACGCCACGGTGCGGGCGCTCGAGGCGATGGGACATAAGATGGAAGAGCGCCGCGGTCACAGCGGAATCATTGCGGCGATCCAAAAGACCGCCGGCGGCTGGGTCGGTGTT
>Ga0075435_100002917_pt1 | contig 11484 bp, 10 predicted proteins | sample RhiMethybrSRZTD4_FD_75302 | JGI IMG/M metagenome (GOLD analysis project Ga0075435, IMG submission 75302) | Populus rhizosphere microbial communities from Tennessee, USA - Rhizosphere MetaG P. TD hybrid SRZTD4 | ecosystem: Host-associated > Plants > Roots > Rhizosphere > Soil | place: USA... | reverse complement strand
CCGCCCGCCCCGATCGGCGCGACGATCTCGTAAGGGCCGACACGAGAACCGACGGAGAGCATGGCTGAAGTGAGGGGAATTCATATACCACACTGCTCCGAACGGGTCGCGTTTCCTCACGCCTCGACTGCGCGCGCGAGCTCGCGGATCAGTGCCGCACCGTCGCCGCGCCACGCACTGCCGTGCATGCAGGCGAGCGTTTGCGCCTCGAACGCGGCCAGTTTCTCGAAGAGCGGTCCCGAGTTTTTCGAGTGCGCGTAGTAATCCATCTGGCCGCGGAACATCTCGCTGGGGCCGAGGATGTCGTCGCTGGTGAGAGCGGCGTCGCCGCGGCCGGGCTGGGTGAACAGGTCGCCGCTGAAGAGCGTGCGCGTCGACTCGTCGCCAAGATAGCCGGTCTCCCAGCCGTGCGGCAGGTGCGGCGTGTCGAACCAGCGCAGCGTGCGCCGTCCGGTCGACAGCGTCTCGCCGTCGGCGAGCGCGCGCGGCGCGCGGTCCGCGAAGTCGGTCACGGAGACCATGGCCGCGGTGGTGCTGCACAGCGGTTGCGCCGATGGCGCGAGGGCCAGCCATTCGTTGAGCGAGCCGCACTCGTCGGCCTCGAAATGCGAGAACGCGATCCAGCGCAGGCGCTCCGCCGGCAGCACGCGTCCGACCGCCTCGCTCACGAACGGGAACAGACGGCGCGGGCCGGTGTGAAAGAGCAGCGGCTCATCGTCCTCGACGAGGTACTGGTTGAACGAGAACGCGCCGCCCGGAATCTCCACGGGCGTGTTGATGCGGTAAATGCCGCTCGCGATCTCCTCGACGTTCGTGCCGGTGTGTTCATTCGTGATCATCGGTGACCTCCATTCAGTAAACAATGATGTTCAGCGAATATAATCATCGCCCGTCCGAATGGCAATGACAATTCTGTGAACACGATTGTTTATCGAAATTGCGTTATGCTTGGCGCGTCATGAAACGCGCGAGGACCTACACGAAGGTGCGGCGCGCCGCGGCCGAGGAGGCGACGCGGGAGCGGATCGTCTCGGCGCTCATTGCGCTACATGAGGAAGTCGGGCCGGCCAGGACCACCGTCAGCGCCGTGGCGGAACGCGCCGGCGTGGAACGGCTGACTGTCTACCGCCACTTTCCGGACGAGCCGTCGATGCTTCGCGCCTGTTCGGCGCACTGGAACGCGCTGCATCCGCCGCCGGAGATGCGTCCCCCGACCGGCGACCCGCTCGCCGACGTTCGCCGCATGATCCTGCGGCTCTACGACTGGTACCGCACCAACGCGGCGATGCTCATTCAAATCACGGCCGACGCGCGGACGATGCCGGTGCTCGCGGAAATCATGGCGCCGTACGCGGACTATCTCGACCACGTCGCCGCGGAGCTCGACGGACGCTTTCCGCGACGAAATGCGCGACGCGCACAAACGATCCGCCATGCGCTCGAGCTCTCCACGTGGCGCTCGCTCGAGCGCATCGCCGGCGACGATCGCCATGCGGCCGCGCTCGCCGTGAGCTGGCTGAGCGCAAACTGAAGCGTTTCGCGCCCGCACCTTGCAATCGCCATGATTCGCAATGAGCGACGAGCCTGAACACGCCACCGGCCTGAACGACCCGCGTGCCGTCGAGATCCTCACCACCGAGCACTGGAGCCTTCTCTCCGCCCGCTCCCTCGGCTATCAGGAGATGTTCGGCCGCGCGACGATCTTCGTGACCATCCTCTCCGGCATCGTCATCGCGCTGACGCTCATGGCTCAGGCCACGGCATTCGGCCGCGACACGCTGCTCACCGCGCTGCTGCTCGTTTCCGTCGCGCTCTTCATCGGCCTGGCGACGTTCGTCCGCAGCGTCGCGATCAACTATGAGGATGCGGTGTGGGTCGCGGGCATGAAGCGATTGCGCGAGGCCTACGTGCAGATCGTTCCCGAGCTGAAACCGTTCTTCGTCGCGATACACGAAAAGCCTCTCGCGCATGGCGCGCCGCAGCACATGGCCAATCTCGCCAGCAGTCTCACGACGACGTCGAGCGTCATCGCCGCGCTGAACTCGATCCTCGCAGGCTCGTTCGCCGGCGACGTCGCCGCGCTCTGCGGCAGCGGTCTCGCGACGATCGTGATCAGCGGCGTCAGCGTCTCGCTCGTGTCGGCGGTTGCTCACGTGCGTTATGCGAGTCGCTTTCGACGGAAACATCCGCCGTCGTGAGTCCGGGCCTAAGATATCGGCCCATGCGCAAGCTGTTCTTCCTGCTCGTTCTCTGCGCGTCGTCCGCGTTCGCCGCGGGCATCACTCCGGCCGAATACGCCGCGCGCCGCGCCCGACTCGCATCGCAGATCGGAGCGAACGGGATCGTTTTCGTTTTCTCCGCGCCGGCCGCGCATCGCAACGGCGACGTCGATTACCCGTTTCGACAGAGCGACAACCTGCTGTACCTCACCGGGATCGACGAGCCGGAAACGACGCTCGTCCTGATGCCGGACGAGCCGAAGGAAATCCTCTTCGTGCGCGATCGCAATCCGCGGCAGGAGCTGTGGACGGGAAAGATTCCGACGCACGACGAACACTCCGCGATCAGCGGCGTGAAGATCGTCGAATCGGCCACGCGTGCCGCCGGTTTCCTGGGCGCCGCGATCGACGGCGCGCCGTACTCGTTCGGCAACGCGCAGGCGCCGCCGTATCAGCCACCCGCGTTCCCCGCGTTTTTGCGAGCAGTGCGCGATGGACGGGCCGAGGTGTGGGTGGCGTTTCCGTCGCGGCGGCGGGACGATCCGACGTCGGCCGAGCAGAAATTCGCGGCCGACGTCGCGCGCCGGTTTCCTGACGTGAAAGTGCGTGACGCGACGCCGCTTCTGCGCGCGATGCGCGTGCTCAAGAGTCCCGCCGAGATCGCGCGCCTCGAGCGCGCCATTCAGATCAGCGACGCCGGACAGAAAGCGGGGATGAAACGCGCCCTGACGGCGAGTCGCGAAAACGAAGTGCAGGCCACGATCGAGTTCACGTTTCGCGACATGGGCGCGTGCTGCCTGGGCTATCCGTCGATCGTCGCGTCGGGGAAGAACGCGACCACGCTGCACTACGTTCGCGACGACGCGCCGATCGCGCGCGGCGAACTGATGCTCGTCGACGTCGGCAGCGAAGTCGAGGGATACACGGCGGACGTGACGCGGACCTATCCGGCGAGCGGAAAATTCAGCGACGCGCAGCGCGCGATTTACGAAGCCGTCTTCAAAGCTCAGGAGGCGAGCATCGCGCTCATGCGTCCCGGCCACACCTTCCGCGAGATGAACGACAAGGCCGTCGAAATCCTCGGCGCCGAGCTCCTGAAGTTCGGTCTCATTTCGAAAAACGACCCAGCACAGATCCGCTGGTATCTGCCGTATCCGATCTCCCATCAGATCGGACTCGACGTCCACGACGTCGTCGAGCCGGGCACGCCGTTTCTCGAGAACATGGTCGTCACGAACGAGCCGGGCATCTACGTGCGCCGCGACGACGTGCAGTCGAGCGAGACCTTCACCGCGCTTCCTGCAGCAGAGCAGCAGTCGATTCGCGCCGCACTCGATCGCTACGACGGCATCGGCGTCCGCATCGAGGACGATCTGCTGATCACGGACGGCGCGCCGCGGCTTCTCTCGTCGAATTCGCCGCGCACCGTGGCCGCGATCGAGCAGTTTCTGAGCTCGCCTTGAGACCCCGCGTCGCGGCGATTCAGGAAAATTTCAATCCCGAATTCATGACCGCTTCATGACTCGGTTCCCGCACGGACCGATCCTCCGGCATCACAAACAGTGGAATGGAGGAAGTCATGGGCAGGAGATCATGGATCGGGTTTGTCGTCGTTCTGGGCCTTTGGTCGATCGCCGCGATTGCGGCGGATGTCCGCGTCAACGGCACGACGCTCGTCTTTGACGCGAAGATCGGCGAGGTCAACAGGGTCACGATCAACACGCGGGACAACAGCGTGTTCGATCCGGCGACGGGACAATTTCTCACGGGCGTGACCATCACTGACATCGGCGGCTCCGCGCTGACGGTGCAGGCTCCCTGTCGCAAAGTCTTCGACAAGGCATTTTGCAGCACCGATGTCACGCTCCTGCGAGCGGAGTTCCTCCTGGGGAACAAGGACGACACGGTGACGGAGGTCGTCCCCTTCGGCGCAACGTCTCTTCCGATGACCGTCGAGGGCGGACTCGGCAACGACACCATCACGGGCAGCCCCGACGCGGACACGCTCGATGGCGGCGATGGCAACGACATCATCAACGGCGGCCTCGGCAATGACGTGATTCGCGGCGGTCTCGGCGACGACACGCTCACGGGCGGCCCGGGCAGGGACAACATCGACGGCAACGCCGGTTCGGACACCATCAATGCCCAGGACGGCGACGTGGACACGATCAACTGCGGCATCGGCATCGACAAGCCGCTGGTGCGCGATCCAGGCGACACATTCAGCCGTTGCGAGCGGTAGCGCGGATTTGTAGACTCTGGCGATCGTGTTCAAAACCACGGTCGCCGTAACGCTCGCATTTGCGTTGCACGCGACGGTCGTGCGCGCCGATCCGGTGATCAGCGCGCACCCGCGACTGCTGCTGAGCGCGAGCGAAAAATCGCGGCTCATCGCAAAGAAAAACGCGAACGACCCCGCGTGGCTCGCATTGAAAGCGCGCGCAGACGTCTTTGCGTCGTACAGAGTCCTGCAATTCAAATACGCGAGTCGCAACGACGCGCCGGACGGAACGATTTACTACACGTATCAGGGCGAGGGCTGGTACGACGCGGCGCTGCCGCTGGCGTTTGCTTATCAAATGACCGGCGACACGCGCTACTCGAACAAATTGATCGAGCTCGCGCAGGAGATGATCCGCGCGCAGAGCGATCCCGATAACAATCCACCCACGGGTCTCGGTCCGATTCGTCCCGACAATTACTACCCGTCGCGCAATCTGATGTCGGTCCTCGCGTTCATCTACGACTTCTGCTACGACCAGCTCAGCGCGTCGCTCAAGTCGCAGATGGTCGCGCTGATGAACGCGTATTACGACGACGTGAGCGTCAGCGGATATCAGGCCCAGGATTACAGCTTCGCCGCGGACGGAAACTTCTTCGGAGGCCATCTCTACGGCGTCGCGCTGATGGGTTACGCGTCGTTCGGCGACAATCCTCGCGCCCAGGAGATGATCGAGTGGGCGCGCATCCGCTTCGACGGCACGCGCGGTTCGGCGGTCCCGCAATCGAAGATTCCCGATGCCTGGCGCACGCAGTCCTTCGAAGGCGGACAGCGTCCCGCGGTCTCGCGCGATTTCAACGGCCCGAACATCACCGGCAATCCGTTCAAGGGCGGCTTCGATTTTCAGGCGTGGTCGTACGGATCCGAGGAGTACGGGCGGATGATCGATTACATGCTGGTCGTGAAAAGCGCGACCGGCGAGGACATCATCACGCCGCATCTCGACTGGTTCTCGCAGATTCTCCGCGCCGAGAAACACGCGCTCTTTCCGAACCGCTTCATGATCGATCCGACCGGCGACTGGGGCGGATATCAGGGCGCGGTCATCAGCCGCGCACTTCCGATCCGCCTCGCGTATGTGCTCGCCGTCTCGACGGACGGGCCCGCCGCGCAGCATCTCGCGTATGCGGAGATCGCCGACTCGACGATTCCCGACGTGGAGGTCTTCAGTCCGCCGGAATGGGTCGACTTCTACTTCACGAACCTCTCGCGTCCGTCCGCGGAGCTCACGCTGCCGCCGTACTTCACGGCTTTCGGTCCGAGCTATCCGCAGGGCGCGCACAGTCCGGGCGGCACGAATGGCGCGATCCCCTACTTCATCATGCGCAGCGACTCGAGCGCGACCGCGACGTGGGCCTCGATCAAGATGGCCAATGAGTGGTTTGACGATCATCAGCACTACGACGCCGGTCACATGATCATCGCGCGCGGCAGCGACTATCTCCTCGTCAGCGCGACGGACTGGAAGACCGAGACCGATTCGAACGGCAACCCTCTTTACGGACGCTCCGGAATTCTCGGCACGTCATTACAGGCGCTCGAGGCCTCGCTGAACAACACGCTCTACTTCGATGACTTCGGCGACTTCCAGAGCCAGGAGGAAGGCGGAAGCGGCGGGCAGGTGGGCCTGGGCATCGATGAAATCGTGGCCGACGAGTTGAACGCCGATTACAGCTATGTGCGCGGCGATCTCTCGACCGCGTACAACCGCGCCGGCGAACAGAGCGACACGCCGAATCGCAGGCTCGATTTCTTCTATCGCAATTTTCTTTATCTGCGCGGCGCAAACGTCTTCGTCGTCTACGACCAGGTGCAGGCGAAGCCGTCGTCCAATGCGCGAGGCCCGTACAAGAAACAGATCCGCTGGCATCTGCCGGAAAAGCCCGCGATCACCGGCAAAACGGCACGACTCGATCACGGACAGTCGCGGCTCTACATCGACACGCTGCTGCCGGCGAACGCGAACGTCAAGACCGTCGACGAGTGGACGAATCCCGATCCGTGCGACGGCTCGATTCCGAGTTGTGTGCCGTTTGGAGCGAATGTCGCGACGTTCCGAATCGAAGTCAGCGATCCTCAGAATCCGTTATTCGTCCCGTTCCTGACCGTTTTGCAGCCGGGATCGAGCGGCAGCGCTGCGCCGAGTGACACGCAAATCGCGTCGCTCGATGGAAAGATGATCGGTGTGGAGATCGCGCAATCGAACCGGCGCAGCATCGTTCTCTTCAACAACCAGTCCGGCCAGGTCCCCGCACCGATTACGTCAACGTCGTATCGCGCACTCGCCTCGGGCGACGTCTCGCACACGCTCATGGGACTCGTTCCCGGCGCGCGCTACGCGGTGACGCTCACGGACGGCGTCGTGCGCGTCGACCAGAGCGCAAACGGAAGCAGGACCGCATCGGCGGCGGGCGTGCTGCACTTCACGTTGTCGTCGTCACCGGCCTCGACGCGGCGGCGCGCGTCGCGACATTAGCGTCATCCTGAGCGAAGCGAAGGAACTCTTCTGCGATGCCGTTGCGTCGAGGAGTTCCTTCGCTTCGCTCAGGATGACGAAACAAACGATCGATCGAGATCACCTACGTTTGCGCATCCGAGGAGCTTCATCGTGCGGATGACGTCCGTGCGAAGGATGTCGATCGCGCGCGCCACGCCGTCCGCGCCTGCGGCACCGAGTCCGTACGCGTACGCGCGGCCGACCAGCACCGCGCGCGCTCCGAGGCATAGCGCCTTTACGACGTCGCTTCCGCGGCGGATGCCGCTGTCGAGGAGGACTTCGATCTCACCGTTCACCGCCTCGAGAACTTCCGGCAGCATTTTCAACGTCGCCGCGACGCCGTCGAGCTGGCGTCCGCCGTGATTCGAAACGACGACGGCATTCACGCCGTGATCGATCGCCTGCCTCGCGTCGTCGGCCGTGTGCACGCCCTTCGCGATGATTGGTCCCTGCCACACTTCGCGAATCCATTTGAAGTCGTCCCACGAAATCTGGGCCTGCTCGAGACAGGTGCCGACGTCGGCGTACGGCATCGGTCCGTCGTTCAGAACGACGTTCGGAAACTTCATCAGACCGCCGTCGCGCAGATACGAGAGGAGCCATCGCGGCCGCGCGAGAAACTGAAAAACGTAAGGAAGCATCGTGAACGGCGCGCCGGACACGAGCTCCTTGACGCCGTTGCGCACGTCGCGCTCGCGCAACCCGACGACCGCGGTGTCGATCGTGACGACGAGCGCGGAGCATCCGGCGTTCTTCGCGCGCTCGATCCCGGCCGTGGCAACGTCGCGCCCTCCGATGATATAGAGCTGGTACCAGACCGGCCCGCGCGTCGCGGCTTTCACGTCGCTGACCGGACATCCCGACAGCGTCGACAGCGTGTAGATCGTGCCCGCCTCGCCCGCAACGCGCGCCGCCACTTCCTCGCCGCGCGGATAGAACATGCGCGAGCTGCCGACCGGCGCGAGGATCAGCGGCAGGTCGATGCTCTGGTCGAGGACGGTCGTTCGCAGATCGGCGTGAGGCGTGGCGACGGCGGAGCGAGGACGAAACGTGACGTCCTCGAACGCAGCCGAGTTCTCGCGCAGCGTCCACTCGGCATCCGCACCGCCGTCGATGTAGTCGAAAACGGCGCGCGGGAGACGCCGTTTCGCGGCGAGTCGCAGGTCGGCGATGTTGACGGCTTTCAAGGGGCCGCCATTTTATGCGCCACGTCAGCGCAGCGGATGCGCGCGAAAGAACGCCCACATCTCGCGCGTCGCATCGACGCTGTCACTCGTCCGTCCGACGAGCCATTGCGGCAACGGTCCGCCGCCCGGCCACGTGTGGCCGCCGTTGCGAATCGTGTAGAGCACGACCGATGCGTCGTCGGTGCAGTGCGTGAATTCGCGGCGCGAGACATCGGCGGCGATCGTCGACGACACCGGCTCGGCGCCGCAGCCGTTGCGCTTCGCCCACTTCCGCGCCCAGATCGGCATGCTCGGAAACACGCGATCCGACATCCACGACACCCCGCCGTCGTACGGAATCACCGGATCCGCGGTGCCGTGAAACGCGATCATCGGAACGGCGCGCGTGTCGCGGCACCAGCTCCACGGCAGCGTCTGCGCCGACGCGACGAGTCCCACCGCGGCGATGCGATCGGACAGCGTGCATGACAGAACGAACGACATGCCGCCGCCGTTCGACAGCCCGTTCGCGTAGATGCGTTTGCGATCGATGTTGTAGCTCGCTGCGATTTTGTCGATCAGCGCCGCAATGAATCGCACGTCGTGACTCAAACCGGATCCCGCATTGACGCGCCAGACCCTCGGACGCCCGCGATCGAGCCCCGACGGATAGACGACGATGAATCCCTCGCGCTCCGCGAGGCGATTCCAGCGGCTCACGCGCATCTGCTGCACGGGCCACCCGCCGGCGCCGTGCATGCTGATGACGAGCGGCGCCGGCTTCGATGCGTCGTACGTGCTCGGAACGTAGAGCAGGTACCTGCGATGTTCGCCCGCGACGTCGATCGCGCCGTTGTTGCGGTTGCGGACGCGAAACGCGATCAGGCCGGCGATCGCGAGCAGTGCCGGCAAAGCGATCAGCACGAGAATGAGCCGCTTCATCGGTGTCGATTCCACGCGAGCGCGAGCGGCGCCGCGGCGAGCCGCGTCAGCGGCACGGCGAGGATCGCTACGAACGCCAGAAGGTAGTGGCGAAGGATGACCGTCGGGAAAATCCAGACCAGCACGCCGTAAAGCGCGAACACGCTCGCGTTCCAGACGATCGCACCGATGAGGAGCAGACGATGGTCATCGAGACGCATCGCGATCCACATCGCAGCGGCGACTTTGATGCAAACGAGAACGGCGAGGAACCACGGGAAGCCGTTCCACGCCGCGCCCCACACGTCCTCGTCCGACGTGACCCATTGCGCGAGCGGGCCGAGGATCACGATGATCGCGAGCATCGCGAAGAGGCTCCCTTTGATCAGCCACTCGCGGCCGGTCATCCCGATGCAGAGGCTCTGCACGAGCTGCTTCCACGTTTCCGCGATGAGCACCGCGATGGCGAGCAGCACCATCACGATCGCGCGCGGCGTTCCCACGATCTCGATCAGCTGATGCATCCAGTCGAGCACCATCGCGTACGTGCCCGACCATCGCAGCGCGATCGGAATGGCGACGAGAACCAGCAGCCACGCGACGAGCGTGCTCTGCATCGTGACCTTCAGCTTCGCGGCGATGAGCGATCCATTCGACAAGGGCCGCGTCGTCACGAACGGCGTCAGACCGGACGTGCTGACCGTCGCCGCGACGAACGTCGCCATGAGCGGCGGCGTGGTCAGCGCGAGGAAGAGCGTCTCGAACACGATCACCTGCGTCTCCTTGAAAACGAACAGCAGACCGAGCTCGAACGGCAGCAGGATCGCGACGAGAAACGGCAGCGATCGTCCGTGCAAGCGCCACTCGAACCATCGCTGCGCTCGCGCCGGCGTCCGGGCTGCGGCGGCAATGCCGCCGCTTCCGAAGAGCGGCAGCTTGCGCTGCCGCAGTCCAGACCAGTGCGGCACATCGCCGCGTCGCGCGCGTGCGACGGCGAATCGCGCGACGAGAAACGCGAGCGGCACATGCGGCGCAACGATCGCGATCATCACCGCCTCGGACGCCTTCAACTCGAGCGCGACGAGCACGATCGTGTCGATGCACATCAGCCATAGCACAGTCACGATCACGCGCATGCCGGGCAGCGGATACGACATCCACGTCAGCGCCTGCGTCCACGCGAGCAGCGACGGCGCGAGGAGCAGCGGCCAGAAGATCGGTACGTCGACACCGGAGGGCCAGAGGCCGAGAAATCGCGTCGCGAGCCAGAGTCCCATCATCGCGATCGAGCCGTACAGCATTGGCCAGCCCGCAAGCGCGCTCGCCGTGAGCGGCAGCGTGAACATCCGCCTCGGATACATCGACTCGCGCGCGCCGATGTCGCCGGCCAGGCCGAACGTGAAGATCGCGAGGAAATACATGAACGTCGCGGTCATCGGAACGATCACCGCCCACGCGAAGCTCTCCGCGTCGTCATACGTGACGCGCTGGCCGCCCAGCACGATTCGGACGACCGCGAGCACGACGAGGTAACACGCCAGCGCGATCAGTCCGCGACGATGCCGCTGTCGAAACTCCCACGCGATCGCGAGTGCAGCGGTGCGCACGACTCACGCCCCTCCGGCGTGCGCGACGAACATCTCCTCGAGCGAACGGTGCGACTCGCGGATCGTCGCCAGCGGCTCGCTCAGCACGATCCGTCCACCACTGATCATCGTCACGTGATCCGCGACCTGCTCGACCTCTTCAAGAAGATGCGACGAGAAGAGCACCGTGCGCCCTTCGTCCGCGATCGTGCGGATGATCGCGCCGAGGATGTCGCGGCGAACGATCGGATCGAGACCGGACGACGGCTCATCGAGCACGAGCAGCTCCGGACGATACGCGAGCGCGACGAGCAGACCGGCGCGCGCCTTCTGTCCCTTCGAGAGCTGTTTGATCTTCGCGGACGGATCGAGCGCGAACGTCGTCCGCAGCTCTTCCGCATACGCGTCGTCCCAGCTCGGATAGAACGCGCGCGAGTAGTGAATGAGCTCCTCCACGCGCATCCATCCCGGCAGATCGTTCTCCTCGGACAGATATCCGATGCGGGACAACACGCCAACGGGATCGGCAACCGGATCGCGACCAAACACGCGCACCGAACCGCTCTCCGCGCGGAGCAGGCCGAGGATGTGGCGGATGAGCGTGGTCTTGCCGGCGCCGTTCGCGCCGACGAGTCCGTGAACGAGGCCACGCGAGACGGCGAGGCTCACCGAATCGAGAGCGGTCTTCGCACCGAACCGGCGCGTCAGCGCCGACACGGCGATCACGGCTTCACTGCTGGTCACGGTGAAACGAGTTTAATGCTTTTGGAGCGCCGGCCGGCTGGAGCCGGCGCTCCTGCTTTCTACTGAA